>Ga0070695_100000265_pt1 | contig 26294 bp, 26 predicted proteins | sample KBSK1252metaG_FD_65471 | JGI IMG/M metagenome (GOLD analysis project Ga0070695, IMG submission 65471) | Corn, switchgrass and miscanthus rhizosphere microbial communities from Kellogg Biological Station, Michigan, USA - KBS K1-25-2 metaG | ecosystem: Host-associated > Plants > Roots >...
GCGATCTCGCGCGGCGGCTTCCGGCGTGTCCCCGCCAGACGGAGGGCGACGTTCGTCGCGTAGTCGCCGTGCTCCGGCTCGGCGGGGCGCTCGAGCTCGAGCTCTGCGCCGGCCGCCGCAGCAAGCTCCGCGGCGAGCGCCTTGACGGGATCAGCGGGCAACGGTCTCGCGCGGAGCGAAGAGGTCTTCCAGCGCTCTGATCTCGTCGGGTGAGCCGACGCCGATCAGGACGTCACCGACCGCAATAGGCGTGTCCGGCTCCGGCGTCGTGTCGAAGCTCCCGTCTGCCTTACGGAGGGAAACCACGAGCGCGCCCGTCTCGTGGCGAATGCGGAGGTCGCGGATCGTCCGGCCCGCCGCCGACGACGTCTCGCTCACTGCGATCTCCGCGAGTTGGAGGTCGGGCCCCGTCGCCGTCGTCACGACGTCGAGGAATGCCGTCACCTGCGGCTTGAGCACGAGGTTCGCCATCACCCGCCCCGCCGTCGTGTACGGGAGCACGACGCGGTCGGCGCCGGCGAGGACGAGCTTCCGCTCGGCGTCCCCGTCGGAGGCGCGAGAGACGATGGTCAGGTCGGGGCGCGCCGTCCGGGCGGACAGCACGACGGAGAGGTTGTCGGCGTCGGAGTCGGAGGCGGCGACGAGCCCCTGCGCGCGCTCGAGCCCCGCGCGGCGGAGGTTCTCGTCCTTCGTCGCGTCGCCCTCGACCATGAGCACCCCGTCCCCCTGAGCCGCCTCGACGGCGTCCTCGTGGTAGTCGAGCACGAGGTACGGGACGCCCGCCGCCCGGAACTCCTCGGCGACCCGCCGTCCCACACGTCCGTAGCCGCAGATGATGAAGTGGTCGTGCAGCTGCTGAATCGTGCGCTCCCTCCGCCGTTCCGACAGCGCACCGCTGAGGACGCCGCCGGCGATCGCCTCGACGATAACCGCACCCGCGTACGCGATGATCGCCAGGCCGACGGCGACGAGGAGGAGCGACACGATGCGAGCACCGTTGTTGGTGGGCACCGAGTCCAGCCCGGTCAGCGTGGTGGTGACGACGGCGCGGTAAAACGACTGGAACCACGACTCGTGCAACGTGTGCCGGAAGCCGATTGTCCCGCCGAGCAGAGTCGCCACGAGCGCAGCGAGCACGCGGGCGGTCTGACGCAGGCGAAAGGGGACGGCCATGCTCCTAGTATGTGGCCATGGAAGAAGACGAGCTCGGCTTACCTGAGCCGGAACCGGAGGACGAGCGCCGGCTCAACATCCAGATGCCGGCGGAGCTGATCGGCGGCACGTACGCCAACTTCGCCAACGTCAGCTTCTCGCAGTACGAGTTCACGCTGACTTTCGCCCGGATCGAGCACGAGATCGAGGAGGGCGACGTCCCGGGCGCGGTCGTCGCGAGGGTCAACGCGTCTCCTCGCTTCGTCCCCGAGCTCATCGCCGCCCTGCAGGACTCGTGGTCGAAGTACGTCACGCGCGAGGGCATCCGGAACCTGCCCGAGGCGCCGGGCCACCCGGACCCGAACGAGCCGGCCGGGGAATAACGCTCTCCCTCGTCCCGTCGTACGCCGTTCTCTGCGCCGTGCAGGCGGCGACGGCGGCGGCGCCCGCGTCCCAGGCGCGCGCCCGCGGACGAAGCTGGATCTGGCTCGCCGTGCCCGCGGCGCTGCTCGCGGCCGGCGTCGCGATCATCGACCTCGTCCCGCAGGGGCCGCACGCGCTCGCGCTGGTCGCGACCTTCGGCACTCCGGTGCTCGCCGCCGCCGGAGGGCTCTTCCGCGGCAGCTCGCGCTGGTGGCTGTGGCCGCCCGTCGCGGCGGGGTTGTGGCTCGCGGCCTGGCTGGCGAGCGGTCTCGTTCAGGACGCGGCGGGCGTCGCGCTGATCGCCGGCGCTTGCCTCGCGGCGGCCTCCGCCGTGGCGGCGGTCGCGCCGGAATGGTCGATTCGCGCCGGCCTCGTCTGCCTCGCCGCGCTCGACGTGGTTCTCGTCTGGGCGACGACCGGCGTCCGCGAAGCGACGGATGCGCTCCAAGCGGTCGCTCTCCCCCACGCCGCCGGGACGCCGCTGCCGAGCCTGCAGCAGGCGACCTTTGGCTCCGCCGTGATGGGCTGGCTCGATCTCCTCGCGCCTGCCCTGCTCGGCGTTGTCGTCGCCGGGCGGCGGAAGCTCGGCGCGGCGGCTGTCACCGGCCTCGCGGCGGGCGCCTGGGGACTTCTCCTCTACGTCACCTCGGAGGTTGCGGCAACGGTCCCCGTCCTCGCGGGATTAGCTTTCGCCGGTGCGCGTCGCAGTCGTCTCAGACATTCACTCGAACCTGCACGCGCTGGAGGCGGTTCTCGCCGCGATCGACGCGGACGCGCCTGACGAGCTCTGGTGTCTCGGCGACCTCGTCGGCTACGGGGCGCGACCGAACGAGTGCTGCGCCGCGATCGCCGAGCGCGCCGACGTCTGCCTCGCCGGTAACCACGACCTCGCCGTGCGCGGGACGATCGATCTCGCCGAGTTCGGCGGCGAGGCGGGAGTCGCGGCGAGGTGGACGCGTGCAGTGCTCGAGCCCGAGGCACAGGAGCTCCTCGACACCCTGGAGCCGCAGGGAGCGGCGCACGGTGTCGCGCTCTTCCACGGCTCGGCGCGCGATCCGACCTGGGAGTACGTCCTCAGCGACGAAGCGGCCTTCGTGACGATCGCGCTGGCGAACGTCCCGCTCGTCCTCGTCGGACACAGCCACGTGGCGCTGCAGATCGTGCTGTCTGGGGAGGACATCGGGGGCGGCGTCGCCCCCGCGGGCACCGAGCTCGAGCTCGGCGGCGTGCAGGCGCTCCTCAACCCAGGATCGGTCGGGCAACCGCGCGACAGCGATCCGCGAGCCGCGTACCTCCTACTCGACCTCGATGCCCGACTCGCGAGCTTCCGTCGCGTCGAGTACGACGTCGCACGCACCCAGCGCGAGATCCGGGAAGCCGGCCTGCCCGAACTGCTTGCGGCGCGACTCGAGCTCGGTATCTAGGCCGCGGGAACCGCGGGCGGCCCGAGCACGGGCACGACGGCCGCGCCCTCGGCCTCGGCGACGACCTCGACCTCCCGGTCGCCGAAGACGTCGATACCCTCGCGCGCCAGCGCGAGCTGGACGTCCTCGCGTGCCTTCCAGATCCGCCACTTGACCGTGGCGAGCGTCACCTCGAGCGAGTCCGCGATCTCGCTGTACGAGAGCCCGACCACGTCGCGGAGGAGAAGGGCCATCTTCAGGTCGACGCTGAGCCGCTCGACCGCGCGCCACACCGCGTCGATCGCCTCGAGGCGCTCGAACGGCGCGTCGACGACCTCGAGCGGCGGAATGTCGTCGAGGTCGACCACTGCCCGTGGCCTGCGCTCGGTCGCCCGGAGCTCGTCGAGGACGCGGTTCTTCGTCACCTGGAACAGCCACGTCGTGAACTTCGAGCGGAGCGAGAAACGCGGCAGTCCCTGGAAGACGCGGAGAAAGACCTCTTGCGTCAAATCCTCGGCGAGCGCCCGGTCGCCGACCATGCGCAGCACGTAGTTGTAGACAGGGATCTGATAGGCGCGAACGATGATCGAGAAAGCGCGCTCATCGCCCCGCTGCGCCTTCCGCAGGACGCCGTGATCAGGCTGGGGCAGCGACAAGGTGTCGCAGTATAGACCGATTTTTCACGTCTCTTGCACGAGATTTTTACCTGTCATTACAGACGGAACCTCGATCCCGAGGAGCGCCAGGACTGTCGGCGCCACATCGGCAAGTTCGCCATCGCACAAGGTGGCTCCGGAAGCCGTGAGAATGACCGGAACCGGGTTCGTCGTGTGGGCGGTATGCGGGCTGACCCCGTCCTCCTGGAGCAGCTTCTCGGCGTTCCCGTGGTCGGCGATCACGATCGAGACGCCGCCCGCCCGCTCGACCGCGTCGACCACCTGCCCGAGACATGTATCGGTTGTCTCGACCGCCTTCACGACAGCCGGAATCACGCCGGTATGGCCGACCATGTCCGGGTTCGCGAAGTTGACGATCACGAAGCCGTAGCCGTCATCGTCGATGGCTCCCGCGACGCGGTCTGCGACCTCGGTCGCCGACATCTCCGGCTTGTGGTCGTAGCTCGGGACGTCTCTGGGCGAGTCGACGAGGATCCGCTCCTCACCCGCGAACGGCTGCTCGCGCCCGCCGTCGAGGAAGTAGGTGACGTGCGCGTACTTCTCGGTCTCCGCCGCGTGGAGCTGGCGGATGCCGTGGGCCGAGAGCACCTCGGCGAGGACCTGCTCGACCTCCTGTTCCGGGAAGACGACGGGGAAGTCGAGGTCGTCGCGGTAACGGGTCATAGTCGTCAGGTCGACGCCGAGCTCGCCGAGCTTCTCGGAGAGTTGCCGCGCGCGGTCGGGACGGAAGTTGAAGAAGATCGCGCTGTCGCGCTCGGGGTCGAGGCGCGGCCGGCTGTCGATGACGGTGGGCTCGATGAACTCGTCCGTGACTCCCCGGTCGTAGCTCGCCTGCACGGCGGCGATCGGATCATCGGCGTGCTCGCCCTCGCCCTCGACGATCGCGCGGAGCGCGCGTTCGGTGCGATCCCAGCGCTTGTCGCGATCCATCGCGTAGTAGCGCCCCGCCACGGTCGCGATGCGGTCGACCGGCAGCTCGGCGAGATCGTGCACTGCCGAGTGCGGCGAGACGTCGCGGCCGTCGGTGAACGCATGGATCCACGTCTTCTCCGGCGCAAATTGCAGGAGCGACTGGAGGTGGTCGATGTGCGAGTGGACGCCGCCGTGCGAGACGAGCCCGAGCAGGTGGACGTTTTCGCCACGCTCGAAGGCGGAGCGCAGGACCTCGTTCTCGAAGAGCTCACCGCTCTCGATCGCCCGGTTCACGCGCACGAGATCCTGGGAGAGGATGCGGCCGGAGCCGATCGTGAGATGACCCACTTCGGAGTTGCCCATCTGGCCCTCCGGCAGGCCGACAGCCCCACCCGATGCGACGAGTCGCGCGTGCGGATAGTCGCGCCAGAGGCGGTCGAAGACCGGCGTCTCGGCGAGCTCGATCGCGTTCCCCGGTCCGGGTGGCGCGATCCCCCACCCGTCGAGGATCACGAGCGCTACGAGGGGATACGTGCGGCCGTCTCGCATATCGCCCGGAAGGAGTCGACGTCGAGCGAGGCGCCGCCCACGAGCGCGCCGTCGACGTCCGCCTGCGCGAGGATCCCGGCGGCGTTGTCCGCCTTGACCGAGCCGCCGTAGAGAACCGGCGCGTCGAGCAGCGACTTGATGAACGAATGCGCTTCCTGCGCCATCTCCGGCGTCGCAGTGAGGCCGGTGCCGATCGCCCAGACCGGCTCGTATGCGAGTACGAGATCGTCGTGTGGCTCGAGGACCGAGAGCTGGCGGCGGAGAACCTCCTCGGTCTCGCCGCCCTGGCGCTCCTCCTGGGTCTCGCCCACGCACGCGATCACGCGCAGGCCCGCGTCGAGTGCCGCCCGAGCGCGCTGGGCGACGGTCTCGTCGGTCTCGCCGAAGTACTGCCGCCGCTCGGAATGGCCCACGAGGGAGCCGACCACGCCGAGCTCGAGCAGCAGCGTCGCCGAGATCTCCCCGGTGAAGGCGCCCTCGGGCTCCCAGTGGACATTCTGCGCGTACGTCGTCAAACCCGCATCGACGCAGTCCCGCAGCCGCGTGAACGGCGGGCAGATGACCGCGCCCAGCCCGGCGAGTGCCTCGGGATCCGGCCCGCGGAACATCTTCCAGTTCCCGGCGATCAGCATGGCAAGATCCTAGGCGGACGGGATTGCGGCCACGCCGGGCAGCTCTTTACCCTCGAGCAGCTCGAGGCTCGCCCCGCCGCCGGTCGAGACCCACGAGACGCGATCGGCGAGGCCGAGCTCGTTGAGCGCGCGCACCGAGTCGGCGCCGCCCACGACCGAAAACGCGGCGTCGTTCGCGGCCACCGCCTCGGCGACCGCCTTCGTCCCTTCCGCAAAGTGCGGCCACTCGAACACGCCCATCGGGCCGTTCCAGAAGATCGTGCGCGCTTCGCCGAGCGTCCGGGCGAAACGCTCGCGCGTCTCGGGCCCGATGTCGAGACCCAGCCAGCCGTCCGGGAGCCCGTCATATGGGCAGACGCGCGACTCTGCGTCCGCTGCGAACTCGGCCGCGCCGACAACGTCCACCGGCAGCTGCACCTCGAAGTCGAGCGGATTCTCGCCGCGCAGCTCCTCGGCCATCTTGCCGCCGATCAGCACGGTGTCGGCCCGCCCGCCGAGGTTGCGCAGGACGCCGAGCTTGTCCTCCACTTTCGCGCCGCCCGAGACGAGCACGAAGGGCCGCTCGACGTCGCCGAGCAACCGCCCGAGGTGCTCGAGCTCGGCGAGGAGGAGCAGGCCGGCGTAGGCCGGGAGCAGGTGCGCGACCGCTTCGGTAGACGCGTGCGCGCGATGCGCCGAACCGAACGCGTCGTCGACGTAGAGGTCGCAGCGGTCGGCAAGCTCGCGGGCGAAGCGTTCGTCGTTCTTCGTCTCCCCAGCGTCGAAGCGCGTGTTCTCGAGGACGTGGACGCGATCGTCGGGCAGGAGCTCGCCGAGCCGGGCGGCAACCGGCGCGATCGCGTACTTCGCGCGATCCTCCTCGGTCTTCGGCCGGCCGAGGTGCGAACAGACGTGCAGCTCGGCTGCGCCGAGTTCGAGGAGGAGCTCGAGGGTCGGCAGCGAGGCGCGGATGCGGGTGTCGTCGGCGACCCGGCCGTCGTCGAGCGGCACGTTCAGGTCGGCGCGGACCAGGACCGTCTTGCCGGCGACGTCGGCCTCGCTGACGGAGCGCGGCAGCCGCACTACTACGCGGCGACGGCGGCCGGCAGCGTCTGACCGATCCGGGCGACGAGGTCGACGAGCCGACAGCTGTAGCCCCACTCGTTGTCGTACCACGAGAAGACCTTGACGAGGTTCCCGTTCGCCATCGTCAGCCCGCTGTCGAAGATCGACGAGTACGACGAGTGGACGATGTCGGTCGAGACGATCGGCTCGTCGGTGTAGCGGAGGATCCCCTCGAGGTCGCCGGTGTCGGCGTGCGAGCGGAAGAGCTCGTTGATCTGCTCGACGGTCGGCTCGGAGCCCACCTGGACGGCGAGGTCGACGATCGAGCCGGTCGGCACCGGCGCGCGCATCGACATGCCGTCGACCTTGCCCTTGAGGTCGGGCATGACGACGCCGATCGCCCGGGCCGCGCCGGTCGACGTCGGGATCAGGTTGATCGCTGCCGCGCGTGCGCGGCGCAGGTCCTTGTGCGGGAGGTCGAGCACCTGCTGGTCGTTCGTGTACGCGTGAATCGTCGTCATGAACCCGCGCTCGATCCCGTACGCCTCATGGAGAACCTTCGCCACCGGCGCGACGCAGTTGGTCGTGCAGGACGCGTTCGAGACGATGTGATGCTGCTCGGGGTCGTACTCCCGGTCGTTCACGCCGAGGACGAGCGTGATGTCCGGATCCGTTGCCGGAGCGGAGATGACGACCTTCTTCGCGCCGGCCTGGAGGTGCTTCTCCGCGTCGGGGCGCTTCGTGAACAGACCGGTCGACTCGATCGCGACGTCGACGCCCAGGTCTGCCCACGGGAGGTCGGCGGGGTCGCGCTCGGAGAGGAGCTTGATCTCGTGACCACCGACGCGAATCGCTCCGTCACCCGCCTCGACCGGCAGGTCGAGCGTCCCGAGCACCGAGTCGTGCTTGAGCAGGTACGCCATCGTGTTCGCGTCGCCGAGGTCGTTCGCGGCCACGATCTCGAAGTCGCTCTGCTCGAGCTGGGCGCGAAGGAAGTTGCGGCCGATGCGGCCGAAGCCGTTGATCCCGACCCTGATCTTCGCCATCACTGAACCTTTCTCGTTGTCGGTTTCCTGAATCGAGTCTAACCGCGTGGATGTGCGAGGAATCCGCACTTTTCCGCAGTGTGCCGCGGCCTTCGCGTCGAAGGGCGGGCGGACCGGGAAGCTCCGAGGACGACCCTCCCGGTCCCTCACCCGCTCGAGACCTGACGGCGGACGGGGTCTGAATCCACCGCCGGACGAGCAGGACCCGCCTTGGCGAGTATGACTCCTGGGTTGTTGCCGCGCCAGAAGACTTGCAACGGATACCGACCCTGTTTTAGCTCCGGGAAAGCTCCTGCAAACGGCGCAGTCTCCGGTAGGCGCTCGCCTTCGAGAGCCCGGGCTTGCAGCGTCGGGCGAGCTCGGCCGTCGACGCCGTCGGATGGCGTAAGCGCAGGAGCGCGATCTCGCGGAGGTCGTCGGGGAGCGCGTCGACATCGAGACGGCCGAGCGCCTCGAGCTGGGCGTGCGCGGCTCGGCCGGTGCGGACGAGGTTCGCGTGGTCGGCGTTCGCGAGGCGGTTTGCGTCAGCGCGCGTCGCTGCGAGCACCGCCTGCTCCTCGAGCCCGAGCACAAGATCGACGGCTCCGGCGGCTACGAGCACGTCGGCGATCGGCTCCGTCCCCTTTACGTAGGCGGTCGCATGCGAGACGCGGCCCTGCACGTGCAGGACGGCGCCGAGGCGCGCCGCGAGCCCGGTGAGAAACTCCGCCCCCTCGGCCTCCGCCGTGCGGATCTCGAGGTGCGGGCCTCTCGGCCCGCTGAGCGTGCCCGAGCCGAGGAGCGCGCCACGGAGGTAGGCGGCCGCGCAGCAGCGGCGAGCGACGACGCGCTGCGGCGGGCGGCCAAGCGGTCGGTGTGCACGGTCGAGAACGCCGGCCCGGGTCAGCGTTGCGTATGCCTCCTCCGAGCCCTCCACGTGGAGCTGGTAGCGCGTCGCCTTGTCGAATGCGCGGCGAGAGTAGGTGCGGATCTCGGAGGTGACCTCGACCGCGCGCAGGAGGGCGAACGCGCGGCGGGCGACCGTCGAGCTCGAGACGTCGAGGTGGACGTCGACACTGCCCCGGCCACGGAGATGCGCGCGGCCGGCGACGTGGAAGAGTCCGGAGAGCTCGGCGAGCCGGTCGCACTCGCGCGCGGGCGCGATCGCGGCGAGTTCCTCCCGCAGATCGTCAGAGAGCATGGGCGTAGCCTTCGAGCGCGAGAAGGCGCCGTTTGTACTCGAGGCCGTAGGAGCCATAGGAGCCGAGGCCGTCGGCGCCGACGACGCGATGGCAGGGGACGAAGATGGAGAGGTGACTGCGGGCGCAGAAGCTGCCGGCAGCGCGCGCGGCCCGCGGCGCACCGGCGAGCGCGGCGAGCTCGCCGTACGTGACGACCTCCCCGCGCGGGATCGTTCGTAGCGCCTCGGCGCAGCGGGCAAGGAACTGGGTCTCGTACTCGAGGTCGACCGGCACCTCCTCGATCGGCGCGCGCTCGCCTGCGAAGTACGCCTGCAGCACCCGGATCACTTCCGCCACGAAGTCGCTCGATCCGCGCGATTGCTTCCGTGATACGACAGACCCTGGCCCCCGGTGGGTGGGGGTTTGGGATGGGTCCTGAGAGGAGTCCGCACGAGGCCACGGCAGCTCGTGCCACACGACGCGCTCGTCTGCGACCACGAGCTCCCCCACGCCCCAGCCCTCCACCTCGTACGCAACCTGCGTCACCAGCACGACTCGGAATCCTAGAATCGCCACATGAGCACCCACGGCATCTTCCGCGTCCCCGAGCCTTTCAACGAGCCGGTGCTCGGCTACGAACCCGGCAGCCCCGAGCGCGCCGCGCTTCGCCAGCACCTCGACGAGCTCTCCGGCCAGCGGCTCGAGATCCCGCTCGTGATCGGCGGCGAGGAGGTCCAGACCGGCGACACCTTCGAAGCAGTCATGCCGCATAAGCGCAACCACGTGCTCGCCGACGTCCACAAGGGCGGCACCGCTGAGGTCGACCGCGCCATCGCCGCCGCGGCGAACGCCTGGGAGGACTGGTCGCGCACGCCCTGGGAGGATCGCGCAGCGGTCATCCTCCGCGCCGCCGAGCTCCTCGCCGGCCCGTGGCGACAGACGCTGAACGCGGCCACGATGCTCGGCCAGTCGAAGACCGCGCACCAGGCCGAGATCGACTCCGCGTGCGAGCTGATCGACTTCTGGCGCTTCAACGTCCAGTACATGACGCGCATCTACGAGGAGCAGCCCCTCTCCTCGCCCGGTGTCTGGAACCGGCTCGAGTACCGGCCGCTCGAAGGCTTCGTCTTCGCCGTCACGCCGTTCAACTTCACGGCGATCGCCGGCAACCTCCCCACCTCCGCAGCGCTGATGGGGAACACGGTCGTCTGGAAGCCCGCTTCCACGGCAGCGCTGAGCGCGCATTTCCTCATGAAGCTCTGGGAGGAGGCCGGCCTCCCGCCGGGCGTGATCAACCTCGTCTACGGCTCGGGCGCGGCCGTCGGCGACCCCGCGCTCGCCAGCGAGCACCTCGCCGGGATCCACTTCACCGGCTCGACGCCCGTCTTCCAGGGGATGTGGCACACCGTCGGGGAGAACATCGCTCGCTATCGCAACTACCCGCGGATCGTCGGCGAGACGGGCGGCAAGGACTTCATCGTCGCGCACCCGAGCGCCGACGCCGAGGCGCTCGCCACCGCCATCCTCCGCGGTTCGTTCGAGTACCAGGGCCAGAAGTGCTCGGCTGCCTCGCGCGTCTTCGCGCCCGCCAGCCTCTGGCCGCAGGTGCGAGATCAGGTCGTCGAGGAGATCGGCGAGATGAAGATGGGCGACGTCGCCGACTTCTCCAACTTCGTCGGCGCCGTCATCGACGCGGGCTCGTTCGCGACGCAGAAGGCGGCGATCGAGGAAGCCAAGGCGTCGAATGGGAAGGCACAGGTCATCGCAGGCGGTGGCTACGACGACAGCGACGGCTGGTTCGTGCAGCCCACGGTGATCGAGACTTCCGACCCCGACTTCCGGACGATGAAAGAGGAGCTGTTCGGGCCCGTCGTGACCGCGTTCGTCTACGACGACTCGCGCTACGAGGACACGCTCGACCTGATCGACCGCGGAACGACGTACGGACTCACCGGCGCAGTCTTCGCGCGCGACCTCGGCGCGATCGAGCGGACGCAGGACCGGCTCCGCTACGCGGCCGGCAACTTCTACGTCAACGACAAGCCCACGGGAGCGGTCGTCGGGCAGCAGCCGTTCGGCGGAGCCAGAGCGTCCGGGACGAACGACAAGGCAGGCTCGATGTGGAACCTGATCCGCTGGGTCAGTCCGCGCACGATCAAGGAGACGTTCGTGCCGCCTCGCGACTACCGGTACCCGTTCCTCGACCCCGACTCCTAGCCCGAGTCCGGTAGCGGCGTCTCGACGGTCCCGGCGCGGATGGCGTCGCGCCACGCAGCGTAGATCTGCGGCCCATTACCCGGCGGCGCGAACTCGGCCGGAAGCTCGTCGGGACCGAACCACGCCGCGTCGCTCACCTCCGCCGGCTGGTACGTGAGCTCGAGACCGCCGACCGGAACCGCGTGGTAGTACGAGACGGCGCACCATTGCGGCTCGACTCCGTCCTCGCCGCCGGGGAGGTACTCGTCGACCCAGTGGCCGAGGTAGCCGATCACGCGCACGCGCAGCCCGACCTCCTCGAGCGCCTCACGCTGTGCCGTCGTCACTGGATGCTCCGGCCCGTCGCAGAAGCCCGACGGCGCGCACCAGCGGCCGAGCCAGGGCTCGAGCGCACGTCGAGTCAGGAGCAGACGGCCGTCGTGGACGACGAGCGCCGCTGCGGCACGACTCGCCTTCAGCCAATGCGCGGCGCCGCACGCCGGACAGACAACCGGAGCACGCAAGCCGATGAGCGCACCGCAGCTCGAGCAGAAGCGAGGCATCAGCCGCGCCCCGCCTTGTGCAGCTGCGCGTAGACGCTGCGCGCGACCTTCGCGGGTACGCCCGGAACGCCCTCCAGCTCCTCTGGAGTCGCCGCGAGCATCGCGTCGACCGATCCGAAGTGGTTGAGGAGCGCGCGCCGGCGGGCCGGGCCTACTCCCTCGAGCTCGTCGAAGAGTGACGTGAAGCCGCGCGTGTCGCGCCGCTGCCGGTGAAAGCCGACGGCGAAGCGGTGCGCCTCGTCGCGGATCCGCTGCAGGAGCTGCAGCCCCGGGTCGTGACGTGACAACACCACCGGCCGCGCCCGGCCCGGCACGAACACTTCCTCCTCCCGCTTCGCAAGCGCGATCACGGCCACCCGCGGGAGGTCGAACGCCTGCATCGCCGCGATCGCCGCGGCGAGCTGGCCCTTGCCGCCGTCGACGACCACGAGGTTCGGCGTCGCCGCGAACGACTCGTCGTACTCCTCCGCCGTCGCGCCGCTTGCGAGTCGCGCGAAGCGTCGCGACACCATCTCCCCCATGGCCGCGAAGTCGTCCATTCCGTCCTGGCCACGGATCGCGAACTTGCGGTAGTGCGCCTTCTTCGGCAGCGCGTCCTGGAAGACGACCATCGAGCCGACGTTGTCCTGACCCATCGCAGTCGAGATGTCGAAGCACTCGATGCGCAGCGGGAGCGACTCGAGGTTGAGCGTCTCGCGCAGCTGCTCGAGCGCCTCGACGCGGCGCAAGCGCCGCTGCTCTCCCTGCGCGAGGTCGCTCGTGAGGACGTGCAGCGCGTTCTCGTCGGCGAGCCGCTGCAGGCGCCGCTTCTCGCCGCGCTCGGCGACACGGATCTCGACGCGCGCACCGCGCCGCTCCGACAGGAGCTCGGCCAGCGCCGACAAATCGCCCGCGTCGCTCGGGACGACGATCTGCGGCGGCACGCTCGGCGCACTCCCGTAGTACTCGAGGCCGAACGACTCGAGGATCGTCGTCACGTCCTGTCCGCCCACGTTCTCGAGATGGAACGAGTGCCGGTCGACCATCTTGCCGCCGCGCAGCGGGAAGATCTGCACGACCGCGCGGTCTCCCTCGGCGGCGAAGCCCATCACGTCCACCGTCCCGACCGACTGTCGCTCGACCGCCTGCCGCTCGACGAGGTGCTGGACAGAGAAGAGCCGGTTGCGGTAGCGCGCGGCGTCCTCGAAACGCTCCTCCGCCGCAGCCTCTTGCATCCGCCGCTCGAGCTCCCGCTGGATCGGCTTCACGTCGCCGGAGAGGAACTCGATCACTCCGTCGACGATCGCGCGGTAGTCGTCCACCGAGACGTACCCGACGCACGGCGCCAGGCAGCGGTCGATGTGGTAGTCGAGGCACGGGATGCCGCTGTGCCGCCCCGGCTTCGGCCCTTCGCACGGCCGGTAACGGAAGACGCGGTTCAGGACGTCGAGCGTCTCGCGCACCTTCTTCGCGTTCGCGTACGGGCCGAAGTACCAGACGCCCGGCCGGTGCCGCTCCCGCGTGAACATCACGCGCGGGTACTCGTCCTCGACGGTGACGGCGATATACGGGAACGACTTGTCGTCGCGCAGCCGTACGTTGAACGGAGGCCGGTGCCGTTTGACGAGGTTCTGCTCGAGGTGGAGCGCCTCGACCTCGCTTCCCGTCACGATCACCTCGATGTCGGCGACCCGCGCCGGGAGGCTTTGGATCTGGGGACGCCCGTCCGTCGTCTTCTGAAAGTAGGAGCGGACACGCGAGCGAAGCGTCTTCGCCTTGCCGACGTAGAGCACCTCGCCGTCGGCATCTCGGAACAGGTAGACGCCCGGCTTCGCCGGCAGCGATTTCAGCTGAGTCTCGACCCGCGGGGACATGGCTACCATCCTGCCGATGGAAGGCCAGTACGTCGCGTACACCTTCTACCGGCTCGATCCGGCGTGGCGGCGGCTGCCGGTCGACCAGCGTCAGGCCCAAAAGGACGAGTACGCCGAGGTAGTCGAGTCCTTCGCCGAGCGCTTCGAGCACCTACGGGCCTACTCGACCGCCGGTGTGCGGCCCGACAGCGAGTTCTTCCTCTGGAAGATCACGGAGCGCTACGACGATCTGGAGGAGCTCGGCGCCGCGCTCAACGGGACGGCGCTCGCAGGCTGGCTCGAAACGCCGTACTCCTACCTCGCCACGACGAAGGCTTCGCAGTACACGAGCGCGCGCAAGGCGCGGAAGATTACGCCGCACGGCCTCCCCTACCTCGTCGTCTACCCGTTCGTGAAGGTGCGGCCGTGGTACGCCCTGCCCGAGGCCGACCGCCAGCGGGCGATGGACGAGCACATCCGCATCGGCCGCGAGGAGTTCCCGGGGATCAAGAACCACACGACCTACTCGTTCGGGATCGACGACCAGGAGTTCATGACGGCCTTCGAGTGCGAGGAGCCCGCCGACTTCATGCACCTCATGCTGCGGTTGCGCGACAGCGAGGCGTCTGCCTACACGGAGCGTGATACGCCGATCTTCGTCGGCCGCTTCGTGTCGGTGCGCGAGGCGCTCGCCGCGCTCGACGGCGCCTCGGCCAGCGTAGAGGCCTAGCTACACACGCGCGACTGGCTGCGACCGCCGACGAACCGGCGCCACTCCTCGGACGTGAAGTCGCGGCCCGCGACGGCGCACGCTTGCTGCTCCCAGGCCTTGACCGAGGTTGGCCAGAGGAATCCTGTTCCATCGGCGTAGACGACTACGAGCTTGGACCCGTCCGGCGTGAACTCGGCGCTTCCCCATTGCCCTGGATCGCCGGGGAAGGTCGTGCCGAACTGTTGCAGTGTCTTTGCGTCCCAGAGCTTTGCCAGTCCGTCGGATCCACCGGCGGTGGCGAAGATCGCGCCGCCGCCCGCCGGGTCAAAGGAGATGCTCGCTACCGGCGCCGCCGCGACGAGCGTCTTGTGGCCAAGCTCGACACCACTCCTCGGATCCCAGCGCTGGACGATGCCCGACCAGGTTCCCGTGGCAAGTGTCCCGTCGGGGTCGAAAGCGACGATTACCGGCGAGTACGGAGTTGCGCCTACGAGCGGGAGATGTTGTACGAGCCGGCCCGTCCTCGCGTCGTAGACGAGGACAGAGCCGGCCTCGGGCTTGTGGTTCACGGTTGCTCCGCCCTCCCGCGCCGCTGCGAGGAAATCGCCGTCCGGCGAGAAGGCAAGCGAGGTAACCCAGCCGTCTCTCGAGCGCGCTTTCCAGATCAGCCGGCCCGAACGAAGATCCCAGACAGCCGTCGTGCCGAAGCGGTAGTCCACTGTGGCCGGGGTGTGATTGACATCGCCGGCTGCGAGGAGGTTGCCGTCGGGCGAGAAGGCCGCGTCGGTCACGGTCTCGGGCAGTCCGTTTGTCGAGCGAAGGCCGCGGAGGGAGCGGATGACCTTTGGCGATCCTCGAACACTCCAGGGCTGAACCAGGCCGTCGTCGCCCGTGACCGCCAACACTCCCTGCGAAGACCAGGCCACGCCGCCCACCGCGGACGAGACCTGGAGCTTCGCGACGAGCTTGGTACTCGTCGTCGAGTAGATCCCGACGGAAGAGATGCCGAGACGCGTCGCAAAACGCGACCCGTCCGGGGACATTGCAAGGGGGATCGAGCCGTGGCCGACCTGGTCCGGCCCGAGCACCGGCGCGTACTCCCTTCTGAACGACTTCCCGAATCGGTGCTGCTCGCTGAGATCCCACTCGAACACGGTGCCGTCGAGACTCGCCGTGTAGAGCGTCTTGCCGTCCGGGCTGAAGTCTGCGCCCAGCACGCGTGCGCTGCCATGTCCACTGAGCCGTGCCAGGGGCTGCCCGGTCACGGGATTCCACAGGATGCTGAGGCCGTCGTCGCCGCCGCTCTCGGCGACCCGCGAATGAGGCGAGAACGCGATTTCCACAACTCCCGCCGCGTGCGCGCCGAGACTGTTGACGGTTGTGCCGTTTTGGAGATCGAGGAAGTGGACCGTGCCGTCCTCGAGTCCCCACGCGAAGAACCGGCCGTTCGGACTGAACGCCGCGACTGCGCCGGCAGCCGCGCGCGGCGTTGGGACCGAGTGGATGACCTTCATCGTGCTTGCGTTCCAGGTCGAGATCCGCTCGTCGGTCGCGACGATGACCTTGTCGCCAGGTAGTGCGCCGGCGGCAATCATGTCTCTCCCGCCGAGCTTGACGAGCTGGGACGGCCCACCTTGGTCGAGACGCCACTTCTCGACATACGCCGGCCCGACGCTGCCATCTGGGCTGCCGGCCGCCCAGAAGAGAAAGCCGTAACGACCATCGCGCGTAACGACCATTGGCTGCGCCCCGACCCCCGGCGACCTTACCCAGAGCCCGCTGAGGCCGAAGCTACGTACCGTCTTCCCGGTCCGCGGATCGACGAGGGAGACCCCGTTCTGCGTCGGAGTTGGGGTCGGGGGCGCCAAACCGAGGATGTCGCCCGTGGTCGGGACGACGGCGTAGCCGGTGTTACCGAGTGGAAACTTGCCGACCTGTTGGTGCCTGCGGGTGCTGAAAATACGCATCAGACCGTTGTTTGTGATCACCGCGATCGTGCGACCGTCTGGCGAGACCCTCACGTCTTGCGGCCGATCCACGATCGGCATGGTGAACGTGCCGATCACGGTCGGCGCCCGAAGGAGCGTCGCGAGCAGCGTGCCCTCGGTCTGCGTCGAACGGTCGAGGTTCAGCGATTCGCGGGCGAGCAGCATCGCGAGGTCGATGCGCGGTTCGGAGACAGCCTCCGCGCCGAGTTGACGACCGAGGGCCACCTTCGCCTCGTGCTGTGCGTTCGACCGCGAGACGAGCGCGACCGCTCCGGCGATGACGGCAAGAACGAGGAGCGCGACCGCGCCTGCAAGCAGCGTCCTCAGCCTCCTATTCTGGCGGCGCTGACGCGCGAGCTCGAGCTCATTCGCTGCGGCACTCGCCTCGACGAACTCGCGCTCGAGCTCGGTGAGAGCGATCTCCGACTCGGCCGCGAGTAGCCCGAACTGCGCGAGGTTGCTGCCACGCAACAGGTAGCTCGGCTCGCGGCCCGCTTCCTCCCACTCGCGCGCGGCCGTGGCAAGTCGCCGATGCAACCGCACCTGCTCGCGGCCGCTGTCGATCCAGCGCCGGAAGCGCCCCCATTCGCGCATCAGCGCCTCGTGCGCCACCTCGATCGTCGGCGTCCCGGTCCGCGGATCGCGGTCGAACGAGAGCAGGCGCCACGCGCCGAACTCCTGAATCGCTTCTTCCAGCGCGGTTTGGTCGACCTCCATCGAGGCGAGTTCGGTCCGCTCGACGCGCCGCCGCGTGTCCTCGGCGCCCTCGCCGAGTGTCACGAGCCGAAGGAACAGCTGCCGCGCCGCCTCCTGCGCCCGCTCGCCGAGTCCGGCGTAGATCTCCTCGGCCCGTCCGGCGAGCGCACCCGAGACACCCCCGATGTCGCGGTACGCAGCGGCCGTGAGCGTGCTCCCTTCGCGGCGCTCGTACAGCTCGGTGAGCGCGTACTGAAGCAGCGGCAACGCACCGGGCTCACTGCCCACGTCCGCAACGAGCTCCGAGAGCAGGCCCGGCTCGAATCTCGCGCCGACCCGCTCCGCGGGGCCGGCGATTGCACGCTCGAACTCATCCGCCTTCAGCGGGACGAGCGCCTCGACGTAGTCGCGCAGCAGCTCGGCGAAGCCGCTGTAGAGCAGGGGCCGGTCGTAGAAGTCCGCGCGGAGCGTTACCACGACGCGGAGCCGCGCGTGCGGATCCATAACTGCTCGCTCGAGCAGCGCGAGGAACTGCGTGCGACGGGCCTCGTCCACGACGAGCGTGAACACCTCCTCGAGCTGGTCGACGACAAGCACGAGCTCCGACTCGTCGTCGGTCAGCAGGCGCTTGACGGCGCGCAGCAGCCCGCGTTCGTCCTGCTCGAGCTGCTCGAGCAAGCCAGCGGGAGCACTGTCCGCCGTCCGTAGCAGCGCCGCCTCGAGCTCTTCGAGCGGATAGGCGCCGGGGAACATCTCCACGACGTTCCAGCGCTCGGAGCCGGGAAGCGCACCCCGCCGGATTCGCGGAACGAGACCCGCGCGCACAACGGAGGACTTGCCGCTGCCGCTTGGGCCCACAACAGCGAGGAAGCGCGTCTGCGCCAGACGCTCGACGAGATGCTCGGTCAGCACCTCCCTGCCGAAGAAGTCGGGGGCGTCGTCCTCGGCGAAGGCGCGCAGGCCCTTGTACGGGTTGCGCGTCTCGCCAGCGCCGGCAAGAGCGGGATCGAGTGCGCGCCGGAACGCGAGATCGCGTGCGACGTCCTCGCGTTCGGATCGGACCGCCACCACATCCACCGGCTTCTCGAGCCCTTTGAGACGAACCGCTCCGCGCTCGACGTAGTCGAGCCCTTCGACCTTGCGCGCGAGGTGCGCAACGCCCGGACTCACGAGCACCTCCCCCGGCCCGGCAAGGGAGCAGAGTCGCGCCGCGAGGTTCAGCGCGCCGCCGCGGTACCCGCCGTCGACCGGAACCGCCTCTCCCGCGTCGATTCCGATCCCCACCGCAAGCGGAAGGCTCGCATCGGCGACCGTCTCCGCGACGAACCGCTCCTGCATCTCGGACGCCGCGCGGATCGCCTGCCTCGCCGAGTCGAAGACGGCCATAGCCTCGTCCCCGCGCAGCTCGACGAGCGTTCCCCCGGCGGCCTCGATCGTCTCGCGCGCAAGCTCCGCGAACCGCGTCGCAAGGCGTGCGGCGGCCTCGTCGCCACGCTCGCTCGTGAACCTCGTGTACCCGCGAACGTCGGCAATCAAGAAGGTCTTGATCGCGGCTTCGACAGCCGTCATGTGAGGATCGTGCGCTTCGCTGCTAGCTAAATCAAGACTCGCCGCGCTACACTCGCGCCGCCGGCCGTCTACGACGAAAGGAGGGCCGCGACGTGAACAACGAACTCAGCGCAGTCGCCCTCCTCCCGATCGGCCCGGCCGCCGCGCGCTAGCGCCGCGTGACGAGGGCCGCCTGCGCCCCTCGTCACCCAGAGAAAGGATCGCCAGTGCGCAGAGCGCGCAAGCCCGGCCGTCCGGCGCAGGTGCGCCGGGTCACGGCCCGGATCAACGAACAGATCGGCGAGCGGCCCGTACGGCTCGTCGCTGACGACGGAAGCCAGCTGGGCGTGATGGCCGCGGACGACGCGCGCGCCTATGCCTACGAGCGCGGCCTCGACGTCGTCGAGGTCGCGGCGGCCTCCGATCCACCGGTGTGTCGCGTGATGGATTACGGCAAGTGGCGCTACGAGGAGGAGCGCAAGCTGCGACAGAGCCGCCGCAACCAGGTGCACGTCTCCTTCAAGGAGGTGCGGATGCGTCCGAAGATCGGGGCGCACGACTACGAGTGGAAGCGCAACCAGGCGTTCGCCTTCCTCGAGGGCGGGGCGAAGGTTAAGGCGATCGTGTTCTTCCGCGGCCGGGAGCGCGAGCATCCCGAACGCGGCCGTGCGCTGATCGATCGCCTCGCGGCCGATGTCGGGGACGTCGGGAAGCTCGAAGGTCAGCCCGTGGCCGAGGGTCGGACGATGACGGCGGTGTTCGCGCCGTTATGACGGGTCGTCACCTCCACAACCTGTGCGCGTTGCTCGGGCAGGACCTCGACGTCGAGCGGGCGAGGGACGAATACCTGGCTTCGCTCGACGCCGACGACGGGCTGGCGGTGCTCCTGATCCCACGCGACGAGATCCTGGCGGCCGCGACCGCGCGTCCACCGGTGGCTCGCTGCGACCGGTGCGGCGCACGGCTCTCGCGCAAAAGACGGCACCGATGCGGCCGCTGTGGACTGCGTCAGACGTAGGTGTGCTGGTCGCGCCAGGTGCGCCACATGGCGAGACCGCACAGCGCGAGCACCGCCACGAAGGCGAGGATCTCGTAACCGACCGCGCCGCCGTACCAGTAGACGCCGACGTCCGCGACTGCGAGAACCGCGGCACCGTAGAAGACGGTCTGCGCGCGCCGTGACCACATCGAGATCCCCTCCCGGCGTTCGCGCCAGACGAGGAAGATGAAATACGCGATCGCGAGCATGAAGGCGATCCGCGCGAGGAGGCTCAGCGCGACCAGCGTCTGCTCGAGCTGGAAGATGACGATCAGCCCGGCGATCGCCGCGAGGATCGCAAGACCCCGCAGGGTCGGGTTGATGCGCGAGAAGAACTTGCTCATGTGGCTGTCAAGTACGCCCGTACGGCGAGCGCTCCTGCCACCAAAGTAGCGCCGGTGAACCACGCCAGCCGCCCCCGCCGGTCGGCCGGCGCATACATCCACGGTGCGAGCACCGCGAGCAGCGAAAGCGTGCCGTAGAGGTAGTGGAGCTTGTCGGCCGCCCGGTGGTGGCTCGAGAGGAGGAGGAGGCCGAGACCGACCTGCGCCACGAGCAGCGTCTGGGCGAGCGCGAGCAGATGCGTGAGCAGCCCGCGCGCCTCTCGGTGGCGGTAGTACGTCCACGCGCCGGCCGCCGCCGCGCCAAAGGTCGCGGCGATGACCGCAAAGGCGACGGCATGGTGGACGCCGAGCATCGCCGCCGGAGCCTAGCGGCGCGATTCGCCGGTGCCTTACTCGTTCTCGGTCTGGGCCGGATCTGGCGCCGGCGTCGGCGGCGTGCCCTCGTCGGGCGGCGGGTACGGCTCCGGGATTTCCGCCGGCTGCGGCGGGTCGCCCTCGTCCGGCGGCGGATACGGGGGGTTCGGTTCGTTCGGACTGACCATCTTCGTGTCCTGTACCGGAAGCCGTGCCTGGCGAATCCTCTCCTCGGCGCCGGCAAGCTGGTCGGCCAGCTCGTCCTCGACGCGCTTCCGCTCCTCATCGAGCTCCACGAGCCGCTGCCTGGCCTCGCGCTCTGCGCCCGCGTCGCCGCGCCAGACGGCTTCGCCGAGCGCCTGGAGCGCCGGGCGTCGGTCGACGTCGATGGCATCGAGGCGCGAACGCGAGCGCCAGCGCGTGACCGTAGTGTCGAACCGCGTCCGCCACACCTCGGCGGTGGTCGCGGCATGGGCACGGCGCTCCGAGGCGAAGCGGGAGGACTGCTCCAACCAGACGTCGCGGCCCCGGCGCACCGCCGCCACGAGCGCCGCGAGGAAGATCGCAGCGACGAAGAGCATCACGACCCCCCACGCCCAGCTCCCGGTCGCGAAGAGCCCGATCGCAGCGCCGAACGACGCGAAGCCGAGGCAGAGGAGCGCAAACCGCGCCGGGACGCCGAGCCAGCGCCGCTCGACACTCTCGTGCACGACGGGGCCGGGGACGGTCTCGAGCATCGGCAGCTCACCCACCGGGGCGCCGCAGCTCGAGCAGAAGCGCGCGTTGGGCGCGAGCTCCTCGCCGCACCTAGGGCACGCGTTCTCCCGGATCGGGGACGCGCTCATGGCGGGCTCCTTCCCCGTGCTCCAAAGCTCGTAACACCTCCGCGGCCCGCCTGCGGAGCGGCCCCACCTGTGACCGGTAGTCCTCGTCCGAGATCTTCCCCGTGCGGTGGTCGAACTCGAGCTCCTTCAGCGCAGCGAGCGCGCGATCCCGCTCCTCGGCCAGCGCGAGGCGCTCGCGCGCCTCCGGAGCAAGCTCGTCGAGGCGGTCGCTCGCTGGGGAGGGGTCGCGGAGGAACGGACGCGCGACGAACACGACGGCGATGACGGCGAGCATCGCGCCGAGAGCCAGCGCCCAATCCACGTCAGATGCCGGCCGGCGCCGCTCCGGCTGCGTACCGCGCGGCGAGTCGCCGCTGCTCGACCGCGTCCGGCCACATCGCGATCAGCGCCCCTGCCACGAAAACGAACCCGGCCACCCAGATCAGGTTGATCAGCGGCTTCACGAACACCTTCACGTCGATGCTGTTTCCCTTCGCGATCTGCGCCGTCGTGAAGACGTCGCCGAGCGAGTGCGGGTCGTGGTAGATCGAGGCCTCGTTCGACTGGCCTTCGATGGGATAGTTGTTCTCGCCAGGACTGAGGTTGAAGCGCTCCCCGTGGCCCGACACCGCCAGGAGCGCCCGGAAGCCGGTGTAGTTCGGGCCTTTCACGCCTTTGAGCCCGGAGTACCGGAGCGTGTAACCGGCCGCCTCGATCGACTGGCCGGGCTTCAACACCCGCTCGCGCTGGGTCTGATACGCGCTCGAGCCGGCGATCCCGATCGCGAGCAGGACGACCGCGGCGTGGACGACGTAGCCGCCATAGCGGCGCCGGTTGCGGGCGATCAGCCGGAAGACTCCTCCTGCCGCCGCGCGGCCGCGCACGAACTCGAACACGATCGAAGCCCCGACGAAGGCCGAGAACGTGTACGCGAGCAGGCCCGGCCACGAGCTCCCGAAGCCGAGCGCGAGCAGCACGGCGCCGGTCGCCACGGCGGCGGCGAACGGTGCGACGAACGTCTTCCCGAGCGAGCGCAGCGACGCCTTCCGCCACGCCACGAGCGGCCCGAGCCCCATCAAGAGGAGCAGCGGCAGCCCGAACGTGTGGAGGAAGAAGTCGTAGTACGGCTTCGAGACCGAGCGCGTCTCGCCGCGCACGGCATCCGACAGGATCGGGTAGAGGACGCCCCAGAGGATCGTCAGCGCGAGCGCGACGAGCAGCAGGTTGTTGTAGAGGAATGTCGCCTCGCGGGACACGAGCGACTCGAGCCGAGTCTTCGTCCGCAGCAGCGGCAGCCGCCAGCGGATCAGCACGATCGAGAGGACGACCATCAACGAGAGGAAGGCCAGGAACCAGCCGCCGATCGAGCTCTTCGCGAACGAGTGGATCGAGTCGATCACGCCCGAACGCGTCAGGAACGTGCCGAACAGCGACAGGTTGAAGGCGAGCGCGACGAGCACCATGTTCCAGACCTTCAGCATCCCGCGCTTCTCCTGGATCATCACCGAGTGGAGGAACGCGGTCGCCGCGAGCCACGGCATGAGCGCGGCGTTCTCGACCGGATCCCAGGCGTAGTAGCCGCCCCACCCGATCTCGACGTACGCCCAGTGAGCGCCGATCAGCTGGCCGACGCCGAGGAACGTCCAGGCAGCAAGCGTCCAGCGGCGGGTCGCGACGATCCAGCGCTCGTCCGTCCGCCCTGAGAGGAGTGCGCCCATCGCGAAAGCGAACGGAACGGTGAGCCCGACGTAGCCGAGATAGAGCAGCGGCGGATGCGCCAGCATGTACGGGTTCTGCAGGCTCGGCACCATCCCCTGGCCGTCGCCTGCCGCCGGCTGGACGTTGAACGGGCTCGAGACGAAGCAGAGCATGAAGGCGAAGAAGCAGGCGACGAGCCCGAACACCGGCACGGTCCACGCGATCAGCTCGCGCGAGCGGCGGTTGAGCCAGACCGCGAGGCCGGCATAGCCGGTGAGGACGAGCAGCCAGAGCAGAAGCGATCCCTCCTGCCCGCCCCAGAACGCCGACAGCGCGTAGCCGAGCGGCAGCTCGTGGCTCGTGTGCTGCCACACGTAGACGAACGTCATGTCGCGACGGCCGAGCGCGACGAGGAGGAGAACGGCGGCGACGAGCGTCACCGGGAAGGCGGCCAGCAGCGCGTTCTGCGCGGAGTGCGCGAGCCGGCGCCGGCGCTTCCACGCGGCGTACGAGCCGGCGACGAGCGCGTACGCGACGAGACCGAAGGCGAGGAGGAGCGCGGCGCGCCCGAGATAGGCCATACCTACGCCTTCGAGGACTTGGCCGGCGTGTACTTCGACGGGCACTTCGTCGACAGAGAGCCCTTGTCGGCGAGGAAGCGTCCGTCAGTGAGCTTCCCGTTCACGACGACGACGCGCCCGACCTTGTACAGGTCGGGGACGCTGCCGTGGTAGACGACCGGAACCCGAGCCCTTCCGCTCGGGTCACGAAGGACGAGATGCATGCCCGCAGCGGTATGTGCGTCGCCACGCGTGGCGACGACGGTGCCGACGAGGATCACGTCCTTCCCCGCGTAGTGATGCACCTTCGAGGGAAGGATCTGCGGCACGCCCGCGCCCGCGAGCGCCGTGTAGACGACGAAGACGGCGAGAGCGGCCGCCACCGAGAGGGCGATTACAAGCCGCGCAGGACTCGATCCCACTCGAGCATCGTAGCCCTCGTTCGCGCGAGGAAGCGGCAGTCCTGCGCGGGTTTCAGCTCTTGGGCGTGTTGGCCGGCTTCCGGGCCGGAATGCGGTACCCGTGCTCGTGGCACAGCGAGCCCGGCGCATCCTCGGTGAGCGCGTCGCAGTAGCCCTTGCCGTACGCGGCCCGCAGGAACGCGGCCACGACTTCGAGGTTCCAGTCCGTCACGTCGAAAGTCTCGCGCCAGAGGTCGGCGAGGCGGAGATCGATGTCGAGCTCGAGCAGGTCGATCCTGGAGGGTCGCTTCGGCATGGCAAAAAACGTAGAAACACGGTCGGACGACATAGCCGGGCGGCATAGGCTGGCGATATGGCTGAGATCCGCTACGGCCCCAGCGGGTTGCCCGAGGCGCCGACGTTCAAGGAGTCGTTCGCGGCGCTCGTGGCCGACGGCTACCGGGCCTGCGAGATCGGATTCGTCAGCGGATTCTGGCTCGACTACGAGACTGCTCCGCTGTTCGGCGAGGCGGCCCGTTCTGCGGACGTTGCACTCTCCGTGCACGCCCCGCTCGCTGCCTTCATGGGCCATGCCGACCGCGGCAAGAAGTTCAAGATGGCGCTCGGGATGCTCGACCACACGGCGGGCCTGGCCAAGGCGATCGGCGCGGAGCTGATCGTCTTCCACCCTGGCTTCCTTCTCGGGCGCGAGCGAGAGCAGGCGATCGCCGACGTCGTCGATCAGCTCGGCGACCTGCGGGAGCGGCTCGAGGCGAAGGACCGCCTCGTCCCGTTCGGCGTCGAGGTGATGGGCCGCGTGCGCGACCTCGGAGCGATCGACGACGTGCTCGCGATCGCAGCGCAGGTCGACTTCGTGCGGCCGGTGCTCGACTTCGCTCACATGCACGCGACGAGCGACGGCGCGTTCCTCGAAGTCGATGCCTTCGCAGACGCCCTCGCCGGTGCAGACTCGGTGCTCGAGCCAGGCGCCCCGTTCCACATCCATTTCAGCGACATTCAGTACGCGAACCGCAACGAGACCAAGCATCTGCCGTACGGCGAGGGAACCCTGCGCGCCGAGCCGCTGCGCGACGCGCTCGCGCGGTTCGAGCGGCCCGCGACCGTGATCAGCGAGGCGCCGGACGCGCCGTCGACGCGGTTGATCGGAGACGTCCTCCTAGACGCGGCCTAGCCTTTGGGCCAGGGCGCCTCCGCGTGCGGCGGCGTAAAACAGGCCGACGTGAAGCGCTTCGCACTCGTCGGTCTCGTCGCTTTCGCCGTGCTGGCGTGCGCCGCCTGCGGCGGTGGCAGCAAGCAGGCCGCAGGTAGCCGCGCGTTGCCGCCGTCGTTGGTGAAGCAGATCCAGGCGGCAGTGCGCAGGCCGTCGCCCATCGGCGGCGCCTCGTCCGTGAAGACCGTCGAGGTATACGGCCCGGCGTCGCATTCGGCGCTGGAGCGGGCGTCTCTCGGGCCGACGAGCGAGACGCAGCACGTCGCCGGAGCCTGGTATCTCATCGTGCTTCGCGGGCACTTCACCCCCAACCTCCCGCAGCCTCCTGGAGCAAAGGCGTCGCACCCGCGGATCGCGATGGAGGTCTGGTCGCCGAAGGGAACCGGCCCGGCCTTCGGCTTCGCTGACCGGCTACCCGCAGCCGTGGCACGGCTCGGCGGTCACACCGTTGTCGACTTGAGCTAAGCGCCGTTCGCGAACCTCAGTAGCATCGGGCCGCCGATGCTCGACCCGAAAGTCTTCAAGGCGTACGACGTGCGCGGCCTGTACCCGGCCGAGTTGGACGAGTCCGGAGCCGAGGCGATCGGGCGTGCGTACGTCGAGCAATTCGAGCCGCGCCGGATCGCGGTGGGTCGCGACATGCGCCTCTCGTCGCCCTCGATGGCGCAGGCGTTCATCCGCGGCGCCTCGACCGCCGGCGCGGACGTGCTCGACCTCGGGCTCGTCGGCACCGAGATGGTCTACTTCGCGGTCGGTTCGCTCGGGCTCGACGGCGGCGCAATGGTCACCGCCTCGCACAACCCGAAGGCGTACACAGGCATGAAGCTCGTGCGGCGCGGCGCGCTGCCCGTCGGCGGCGAATCGGGTCTCCTCGACGTCCGGGACCGGGCCCTCACGGACAACGCACCAACGGGCTCCCCTGGGCAGGCGGAGGAGCACGACATCTGGCCCGCCTTCGTCGACCGGGTGCTGTCGTTCGTCGATGTCTCTCAGATCAAGCCGCTCAAGGTCGTAGTCGACGCTGCGAACGGGATGGCAGGCACGATGCTCCCGCCCGTGCTCGAACGGCTCCCGGTCGAGACGATTCGCTGCTTCTTCGAGCCCGACGGCTCATTCCCGAATCACGAGCCGAACCCGCTCCTGCCCGAGAACCGGGAGTTCATCGTCCGCAAGACCCTCGAGGAAAGCGCCGATCTCGGAGTCGCGTTCGACGGCGATGCGGATCGCTGCTTCTTCGTCGATGACACGGGCGAGTTCGTCCCGGGTGACTTCGTCACCGCCCTGTTCGCCGAGAACATGCTCGAGAAGGA
>Ga0070695_100000267_pt1 | contig 26253 bp, 26 predicted proteins | sample KBSK1252metaG_FD_65471 | JGI IMG/M metagenome (GOLD analysis project Ga0070695, IMG submission 65471) | Corn, switchgrass and miscanthus rhizosphere microbial communities from Kellogg Biological Station, Michigan, USA - KBS K1-25-2 metaG | ecosystem: Host-associated > Plants > Roots >...
TCAGTGCGATGAGCAGCCCAACGCCGAAGGCTGCCCGACTTATGCGGCTCCGGTCCCGAATGGGCGCGCCGTGATCGGGCGTGCCTTCAGCCGCCGCGAAGCGGCGCATGTGACTTCCCGGAAATTGGGAAGCCCGTTCACGGCCGCTCATGGCATGACGGCGTTCTAATCGTAACGAGCCCGTTCGATACCCCTCCATCCTTCCCTGTCGCGGGGAGGGATGGAGGCTGCTTGGCCCCGACGAGTGTCACAACACTGTCAGGCCGCGACGGCAGCTCCGCCGGGTTAAGTGTCATTCCCGCGAAAGCGGGAATCCAGTAACGCCGGATGTTCGTCATCTTGAAAAGACAGTGATCGTGGATGGCCGGGACAAGCCTGGCCAGCACAAGTTTTCGTGACTGAGGCTAAGAGCCAGCTAAGCCACCGCGAGGAATTCTTCGGCGCGGAACAGCGATTTGAACGGGACGCCTTCCTTGGCGTAGAGGTCGGCGGCGCCCTCGCCGCGATCGAGGATCGACAGCACGAGTGCGACCTTTGCGCCAGCCTCCTCCACAGCCTTAACCGCCTCCATGGCTGAGCCGCCGGTCGTGGTGACGTCCTCGAGGATCACAACGGTCTTGCCGGAGATATCGGCGCCGTCGACGCGCTTCTTGGTGCCGTGATCCTTCACGGTCTTGCGCACGAAGAAGCCAGCCAGTCGCCGCCCGAACTCGGAGCTGCGCATTGCGACCGGCGCGATCAGCGGCACGGCGCCCATCTCAAGCCCGCCGATGCAGTCGGCTTTGACGTCTTGCAGCTCGTGGAGAATCAGCTCGACGAGCAGGTTCGCGCCGTCGGGATCGAGCATCGCGGGCTTCATGTCGAAATAGAAATCGCTCTCGCGGCCTGAGGCGAGGGTGATCTTGCCACGGCGGAACGCACGCTCCTTCAGAAGCGCGAACAGCTTGTCGCGCGCGTTGCTAGTTCTCTTCTTCTCGCTCATGCCTTCCCCAACTTACCTTCGTGTCATGTCCGAGCACGCGGGCATCCAGTAACCACCGTCTATGAATACAGGAGTTACTGGATTGCCCGGTCAAGCCGGGCAATGACAAGAAAAATCGGCGTCAAATGCGGGAGGCGAGCTTGAGCACAAGGCGGTCGGCGAACGGGCCTTCGAGCTCCGGTGCTTTGCGCGTGCGCCTGATCGCGTCCTGGATGAGCGGCAGCGCCTGCGCGAGCCGTGTCGCGCCCCAGCGCTTGCAGTGCGCGAGGAACTGGGGCTCGCGCTTGAAATGGGGGCGGGGCCTGAGAGACTTCACCGCGTCCTCGAAGCTGCCGCCGCCGCTTTGCGCCGAGGCGACGCGATGAAGCTGCGTGAAGTGCCGGCCGAGCGCAGCGAGCGCGGCGGCGTTGTCAGTACCGGCAGCAGCGAGGCGTTGCAGCTCGCGAAGCGCAACGGCGGGATCTCCGCCGCTCGCGGCGTAGACGAAATTCTCGAGCGCGGTTTCGGCGGCGTCGCCCACGATCGCATCGACATCGTCCTCGCTTATGCTCTCTCCGCCCGCCGCATAGAGCGCGAGCTTCGCGACCTCGGAGCGCGATAAGGCCTGGTCGGCGCCGAGCCGCGCCATGAGATAGGTTCGTGCCTCGGTGTCGATGCTAAGCCCTGCATCGGCGAGCTCATCGTCGATCATGCCGCCGAGCGCGCGCTCGTCGCTGTAGCAGGGGAGTGCGACGGCGGTCTTGTCCTTCTCGAAGACTTTGCGAAGACCAGAGTCCGGCCTGAGATTGCCGGCCTCGACGATGAGGAAGTTGTCCGAAGGTTGCGCGAGCGTGGCTTTGAGCGAGGCAGCGTCAAGCCGCGCTCCGGCTGTCACCCTGACAACGCTACGCTCGGCGAACATCGGCTGCGTGCGAAGCTCAACCTCGATGCGCGCAGGATCGTCGGCCAAGTCGCGGTCATCGAGGCGGACCACCTCGGTCCGACCAGGTGCCTCTCGGGCGAACATCTCGGCAAGCGCGCTCGCGCGCTCGGAAACGAGCCCGGCGTCAGGCCCGTAAACGAGGACGGCGCGGCAGGCCGGGTCTGGCGATTTCAGAAAACGCGTAACGCCTGATGATTTGAGGGCGACCATCAATTTCGACTTGTCATGCCCGCGCAAGCGGGCATCCAGTAACCACTGACCTTAGTCATTTGCAGTCGTGGAGTTTACTAGATTGCCCGGTCAAGCCGGGCAATGACAAGGAAGAGACTAGGCTGCGGTGTTGAGGTACGCCGCGATCCTGGTTCGGATGCTGTCGGCGACGGTGCGGGCGGCGCGGTTCTCGGCATCGTAGCGGGCGCGCACGTTGGCGAAGATCTCCTGGAAGCGGTTATACGGCGCGCGCGAGATGGCCGTGCCCTGGAGCAGGATCTTTCCCATGGGATCCATCAGCTTGAACGTGGCGTCGACCTGGTAGACTTGGCCGGTGGCGTCGCCGGTGATCTGCACGAGCTGATCGGTCAGACTCTCCTTGATGACGATGTCGAGCTTATAGCGCGAGGGAGCCGCATAGCCGCCGCCGGTGGTGGCGAAGATCAGCTCGTTGCGGATCTTCTGGCCGACCCGGCCGGGAATGGGATCGACCTCGATGCCGGCCATTACGTCAGCGAGCTTCTGGCCTCCCACCGTGCTGCCGCCGTAAAGGGGCTGGAAGCCGCAGCCGCCAAGTGCGCAGGCTGCAACGCCCAGCGCGATGGCGATGGCTAGACTACGCCACGACATTGACGACCCTCCGTGGCACGACGACCACCTTTTTTATTTTACGTCCCCCGATGGCGCGCACGACATTGTCGAGCTTTAGCGCCGCTGCTTCAATATCTTCTTTCGCGGCGTCCCGCGCAATCGTCAATTCGTCCCGCCTTTTACCGTTGACCTGGACCGCTATGGTGACGGTGTCCTCGACCAAAAGGGCGGGATCGGCCTTAGGCCAGGGCTCCTCGGCAATCAGGCTCCTGTGGCCCAGGATCGCCCAGGATTCCTCGGCAAGATGGGGCATCATTGGAGCAACAATGCGGACAAGAATTTCCGCCCCTTCGCGCAGCGCCGCCTTGGAGGCGGTCGTTGCGGCTCCGTCGGCCGCGTCGCGCAGCGCCCCCTCCATCTGGTTCACCAAAGTATAAATGAAAGCAACGGCGCTATTGAACCTGAGCTGTTCTAGGGCTTTAGTGACCTGATCTATGGCTTTATGGGAATCCCGCCTGATGGGGGCAGAGTCGCCCAGTTGATCGCCCCCGTCCAGGGGTTCGGGCGCAAGCTTGGCGATCTCGCGGATAAGCCGATAGACGCGCTGAACGAATCTGTGGGCGCCCTCGACGCCGGCCGAGGTCCACTCGATGTCGCGCTCCGGCGGCGTGTCCGACAGCATGAACCAGCGCGCGGTGTCGGCGCCATAGCTCGCGATGATCGTGTCGGGGTCGACCACGTTCTTCTTCGACTTCGACATCGACTCGACGGCGCCAATGGTAATGGGTTCTCCAGTCTTGGCGTGCAACGCCTTGCCGTCCCGCTTCGTCACCTCCTCCGGGAGCACCCATTTTCCCGGTGAGTCCTTGTAGGTCTCGTGCGTGACCATGCCTTGGGTGAATAGGCCCCGGAACGGCTCGTCGAGATTCGTGTAGCCGGTCTTGTGCATGGCGCGGGTGAAGAAGCGCGCATAAAGCAGGTGCAGGATCGCGTGCTCCACGCCGCCGATATACTGATCGACCGGCATCCAGTAGCCGACCGCGTTGGTATCCACCGGCTCCGGCGCGTGTGGCGAGGTAAAGCGCGCGAAGTACCACGACGAGTCGACGAAGGTGTCCATGGTGTCGGTTTCGCGCGTAGCGGGGCCGCCGCAGGCGGGGCAGGTGACGTGCTTCCAGGTGAGGTGACGGTCGAGCGGATTGCCTGGCTTGTCGAAGGTCACGTCCTCGGGGAGCTTCACCGGCAGGTCTTCCTCTGGCACCGGCACGATGCCGCAGGTCGGACAGTGGATCATCGGGATCGGGCAGCCCCAATAGCGCTGGCGCGAGATGCCCCAGTCGCGCAGGCGATATTGGGTCTGCCGTTCGGCCATCGGTCGGCGCTTCACCTTCCGCTCGGTGAGGTGCTCGGCGATCGTCTCCTTGGCTTCCTCGACGCTGAGCCCGTTGAGGAAGTCCGAGTTGATCATCGTGCCGTCGCCGGTATAGGCCTCTTCGCCGATCCTGAAGTGCTTGGAATCCTCCCCGGGCGGCAGCACTACGGGGATGACCGGCAGGTCTTCGTTGCGCGCGAATTCGAGGTCGCGCTGATCGTGGGCCGGGCAGCCGAAGATCGCGCCGGTGCCGTACTCCATCACGATGAAATTCGCGATGTAGACGGGAAGCTCGGCATCCTCGATCACCGGATGGCGCACTCGGACCCCTGTGTCCAAGCCCTTCTTCTCTTGCGTCTCGAGCTCGGCTGCGGTCGTGCCTCCCTTCTGGCATTCGGCAATGAATGCGGCAGCAGCCGGGTCGTCCTCGGCGAGCGCCTTGGCGAGCGGGTGATCCGGGGCAATGGCGATGAAGCTCGCTCCGAACAGCGTGTCGGGTCGCGTGGTGAATACCTCGATCAGCTCATGGCCTTCAGGCGCCGTGGCCTTGATCGTTTCGAAGCGGATGAGCAGGCCTTCGGAGCGGCCGATCCAGTTCGCCTGCATCAGCTTGACCTTCTCCGGCCAGCGGTCGAGCCCGCGAAGCGCTTGCAATAGGTCCTCTGCGTAGTCCGTGATCTTGAACACCCACTCAGGCTGCTCGCGCTGCTCGATGAGTGCGCCGGAGCGCCAGCCGCGCCCGTCGATCACCTGCTCGTTGGCAAGCACGGTGCGATCGACGGGATCCCAATTCACTTTGCGTGTCTTGCGGTCGATCAGGCCGGCCTTCAGCATGTGCAGGAACAGCCGCTGCTGCTGGTGGTAATAATCGACGTCGCAGGTGGCGAGCTCCCGGCTCCAGTCGAGCGATAGCCCCATGCTCTTGAGCTGGCCGCGCATGGTGGCGATGTTGTCGTAGGTCCAGGCGCCGGGATGGATGCCGCGCTCGATCGCCGCGTTTTCCGCCGGCAGGCCAAACGCATCCCAGCCCATGGGATGCAGCACGTTGAGGCCCTTGGCGCGCATGTAGCGGGCGACCACGTCGCCCATGGTGTAATTGCGTACGTGACCCATGTGGATGCGCCCCGAGGGGTAGGGGAACATCTCAAGAACGTAATATTTCGGGCGCGGGTCATCCTCGGTGGCATGGAAGATACCGCGCTTCTCCCACTCCGCCTGCCAGTGCTTCTCGCGTTTCGGCGCGTCGTAACGTTCCGCCGCCATCGAAGGTCGCCTGCTTGAGGTGCTGCCTGATTGGCGCCGCGCAATCGAGCCTAAATGATTGGAACGGTCAAGTTACGCTCGGGCCAAAGCCTGATAGATAGCCGCTCATGGAGGACGAGCACCACGGTCCCGGTGAGGTGGCGGCGCGACTCCGCCTCGTCCGGCAGGAGATCGCTCTCGCCGCAGAGGCTGCTGATCGCGATCCCGCCGCCGTGCGGCTCGTCGCCGTGACCAAGACCGTTCCGGCTGACGCGATTGATGAGGCGATCAACGCAGGCCAGCGCATCTTCGGCGAAAATCGCGTGCAAGAGGCGCGCGGCAAATGGCCCGTTTTGAGAGAGCGCCACGCGGGTGTCGAGCTTCATCTCATCGGGCCTCTGCAAACCAACAAAGTGCGCGATGCGGTCGCCCTATTCGATGTCATCGAGACCCTCGACCGCCCCAAGCTCGCCCGCGCGCTTGCCGAGGAGATGACGCGCGCCGAGATGCGCCCGCGACTGTTCGTGCAGGTCAACACCGGCGAGGAGCCGCAAAAGGCAGGCGTGCTTCCCGCCGAGACCGACGCCTTTGTCGCGCTCTGCCGCGACACGTTCGGACTGGCAATCGAGGGCTTGATGTGCATCCCGCCGCTCGACGAGGAGCCAGCAATGCATTTCGCGCTGCTCGCCAAGATCGCCGAGCGGTTTGGGCTTAAGGAGCTCAGCATGGGGATGAGCGGGGACTTCACGCGTGCCATTCAGTTCGGCGCGACTTATGTGCGCATTGGCACCGCCATCTTCGGCGCCCGGCCTCCGGCCGATTAGCACGTCACTACGATTGAGGAGCCGGGGCGAAGCTGGGTGAGCACCGCGAGGAGGTCGCGGCGATGTAGCGCGACGCATCCCGCGGTCGGCGTCAGTCCGTCGCGTGCGAGATGAACGAAGATGGCGCTGCCTTTACCGCGCACGCGCGGCCTGTCGTTATAGCCGAGCACGAGCACGACATCGTAAAGATGGTCCGCGCGCATGAGCTGATCGGCAGTGCTTTGGGCTGAGAGCTTCACGAGACGATTGTAGTTGCGATTTCCGGGATCTTCGCACCAGCCGTCATTGGCGCGGATCGCGTGGGTGGGGAGCGGTATTTGCGGACGCAAGCCGCGGTCGGCGCGATAGAGCACTTGGCGAACGGGAAAACGTCCGAGCGGCGTGCTGCCGTCGCCCTCGCGCTTCAGTGCACGCACTCCTGAGCGTCCAAGCGCTGCCCGGCGCACGCCGTGGGCGAGCGCAACGCGAGCCTCAAGCGGCCGTCCCGGAGCGCGCCTGACGACAATCGGCCGCGAGCCTCTAACCCCAATTAAGGCCTTATATTTTCCACTCATTCCACGGCGTCGCGACATGCTTGTCCAAGCGCCTCCCCGCGCTTACAACTCAACGCTGCGGAATAATCTAGGGGCCGGCGATGAGCAATGCGCGCAGGATCCTCATCATCGACGATGACGACGAGCTTCGCGAGTCTTTGAGCGAGCAGCTCACGCTGCACGAGGAGTTCGAGACAGCGCTTGCGGCGACGGCGTCGGAGGGACTGAAGCAGGCCCGCAACGGCCATGTCGATCTCGTGCTTCTCGATGTGGGTCTTCCGGATCTCGACGGGCGCGAGGCGTGCAAGCTGCTGCGCCGTGGAGGCTTCAAGGGTCCGATCGTTATGCTGACCGCGCAGGTCTCGGATTCCGACACGATCCTTGGGCTAGAGTCTGGGGCTAACGACTATGTGACCAAGCCCTTCAAGCTCGGCGTGCTGCTCGCGCGCATCCGAGCCCAGCTCAGGCAACATGAGCAAAGCGAGGACGCGGTATTCACGATCGGGCCCTACACCTTCAAGCCGGCATCGAAGCTTCTCCTCGATGGCGACGGCCACAAGATCAGACTGACCGAGAAGGAGACCTCGATCCTGAAATATCTCTACCGCGCGGGCGAGCGGGTGGTGACCCGCGACGTCCTGCTACACGAGGTGTGGGGCTATAACGCGGGCGTCACGACGCACACACTCGAGACGCATATCTATCGCCTGCGGCAGAAGATCGAGAAAGATCCCTCGCAGGCCGAGCTCCTGATCACTGAGACCGGCGGTTACAAGTTGGTGCCCTGAGCGGTCCCCCGAACGGGAGGCGGGGTAGTTACTTCCCGATCACAAAATCCGCGACGACCGGGACGTGGTCTGAGGTGCGCGTCCAGTCGCGCGTCTCATCGAGCACCCGCATCGAGACGGCGGCGCCCTCGAGCGCCGGCGTTGTCCAGATATGGTCGAGGCGGCGGCCGCGGTTCGACGCGCGCCAATCGCGGTTGCGATAACTCCACCAGGTGAAGAGCTTCTGGTCTGCAGGCACGTGCCGGCGCATCACGTCGATCCAATTATGCGAGGCCTGCATGCGCTCGAAGCGCTCGACCTCTGCCGGCGTATGACTTACCACCTTCAACAGCTGCTTGTGCGACCAGACGTCGGTCGGCAGCGGCGCGACGTTGAGATCGCCAACCATGATCATGCGATTCTTGCGCTTTCCCCGCATGCAGCGAAACCAAGCGTCCATCGCCTCGAGAAAGTCGAGCTTGTGGCGGAACTTCTCGTTCAGCTCAGGGTCGGGCAGGTCCCCGCCGGCGGGCACATAGACATTATGCAGGATAAGTGGACTTCCGCCACCGTTGGCCTCGGCGACCTTGACCGAGAGATGGCGCGCGTGCCCCCGCCCGCAAATGTCGCGGCGCTCGACAAGCGTGAAGGGCAGGCGGGAGAGGATGGCTACTCCGTGATAGCCCTTCTGGCCGGCAACCGCGATGTGGGGAAAGCCGAGCGCGCGGAGCTCCAGCTCGGGGAACTTGCCCTCGATGCATTTAATCTCCTGCAGACAGAGCACGTCGGGTTTCTCGCGACGCGCGAAGCGGCTCACGAGATCGAGCCTCAATCTCACCGAATTGATATTCCAGGTGGCAAGCCGGAAGCGCATGGCCATGGCAATTTAGGCCTGGAGGGCCGGGCGCGTGAAACGCCTTGAAATGAAGCATCCACAAAGAAGAAGCCCCGGACGGGGGGACACCACGGGGCTTCTCCGGTTCCTTATGGGGGGAACCTGTGATGGGGAGGGAAGCCCATCACGTAAGGCGGCTTAGCACTCTGAGAACAAACGTCAACCCTTGAATTGCCGCAGGGTTAGGCAGGTAGCGCGGATCGAAATCTAAACAACGTGAGTTATTCCCCAGCGTCTGGGGGCCCCCGGCATGGCTCGCGTGTTGTTAGTCGAAGATGAGATCACAGTCCTCATCCTGGCCGAGTCCGTCGTTCAGGGATTGGGCCACTCCACATACTCGGCCGGTAGCGTCGTACAGGCTCTGGCTCTCCTAGACGATCCTGGCGAAATCGACCTTCTTTTCACCGATATCAGGCTGCCCGAAGGCGACTTGGGCGGCTTCGAGGTTGCCGAGCAGGCGCGCAGGAAAAACCCGAATCTGAAGGTTCTCTACACCACGGGGGACACCATTACCGACGGGATGAAGGTGATGTTCGTCGCGGGCGGAGAGATGCTCCCCAAGCCGTATACCGCGCCAGAGCTGGCAGCAGCGATTGCGCGCCTACTTCCGGACGAGTAGCGCCGGACTTCTGGAACACTAGGCATAAAAGAAAGGCGCCCAACCGCTGCGCGTGGTTGGGCGCCAGAAGCGCGTTTTTTTCGCGCGCGCGCCGGGAGGGAAGCCGGCGCGAGCGAACCACATCTTCGGCTAGACGGGGGGCACTACCGATGTAAATCGACGTGGTCCGCTTCTTCGCGAGAAATAAGTAGGTTTCAAACCGATTTCAACCGCGGGCCCATTAAAAATTTAAAAAGACGTAAACAGACGCCTGGGCCTCAGCCTAGGATCATGATTCTTCTCAGCTTTTCTGCCTTCGCGGCCGCAATAACAAAGCCGTGATTTTTAGCCGCAGCCGCACCCAAACTGGTCTTTGTCCTACCGGAATGGCTGAAATGAGTCCGTTGAATTGAAGAAATCGGCAGCCACCTTCCGCCCGGATATGATGTCGTTAATGGTCACTGTTGTGGTCAAACCTTGCGCGTCGGTGATTAGCCACTGCCTCAACCTCAATTCTGGTGTCGTGTCGAACACGAGCTTTATCGAACCGGCGGCGTCGCCGCCCTTGTCCTCGAGCGTGACCGCCAGTGTCCCCTGATCGCTCTCGACGCCGACGATACGCGCGTCGCGGGCGAGATCGACGGCATCGGCGAGTAGGAGGCGGAAGGGGGTGGAACCGATCGGGTACTTTTCGACCGTCTTCAGGTCGGAATCCTCGATGGCAAGGAAGTGCCCGTCGGCCACGATGCGGAGCGCGCTCGGCGGGGCATAGTCGAATCTGATCTTGCCCGGCCTCTGCACATAGAACCTGCCGCTGGTGTGCTTATCGTTGGAGTCGACCTGATCGAAGCTTCCTTGCAGGTTGGTGATGTCATTGAAATAGGCGTTGATGCGCTGGACGGCCTTGTTTTGCGCTTCGCCGATGAGCGGCGTCGGCGCCTGCGCAGCTTCCACCGCGGCTTCCCAGCCTGCGCCCTCGTCGGTGGTCGAAGGCGGTATCTCGGCGGCAGGCGGCGCCGCGCCGGTCGGTTCCTCGGCGGTCGACGGCAAGACGGCGTCTTGCGGTTCGGTCAGGCCTTGGGGAGCGCTGGGCACCGGGGCTGCGCCGATTGGGTTCGAGGGTGGAGATCTCTTGGCGACGGTGGTGCCGGGCTCGCCTTGAGGCGAGGAGCCGTCTTCAGCCAGGGCTGCGATTGAAAGACCAAGAGCAAGAGGCAAGGCAAGCAACAGCCCGGCAGCTCTGCGGCAAATCATGCACTCCCCCGTATTCCCCGGCGGCTCAAGACCAAGTAAGCGATAGATGATTCAGTCAAATCTGGTCAATTTAAGATTGGCTTACCGGGCGCTGCCGGCTAGTCGCCAATACGCTGGAATAGTGCGGTTTTTTTGGAGCGGGCCGCGTCGAAAATCCCTATGGGATCCCTCCATCCCGGCTGGTGCGGGTACAACTCCGCGTTAGGACTGCGGGTAAACGTGAGTATTGACCCGCTGACTGCGACAATCGCCGAGCTGTCGTGCTATGCGCGGTCATCGCGCTGGCGGCAAACGGCGAGACGCGCTAGCCATCCGGACTGCATGTCCATACAACGGCGAAAGAGTGCCAGTGAAGGTCATGAATCGCTTGATCATGTGCCTTACCGGCCGCCTCACACGCTTCCTTGCTAACGAAGTTGGCGGTTGTTGTTGAAGAGCCGGAATAGCCGGACAGGATTGTTAGCAAGAGCAACCATTTCATGTCTGCCTCCTATTTTGAATAGGAAGCAACGCATGTGGGCCCCCGTCTGGCAACGGGTCCCATTTAGTCAAAAGGACCGGACCTCTGCAGTCGGATTAGCGCTCCTGTCGCTGTCCTGTGACCTCACGCCACTCGCCACGAAGCATGCTAATTGCGCACATGACAGCTCTATTTCCGGGGTTGGCACCTTCGAGTGACTCGGCGGCCTTGTCGATCAGGGCGTTTCGCTTGGCGCCATCCATCCTTTTAAGGAGCTGCACCAGAATTGCACACATGCAATATGTCAGCGCGGTCTGGTCTGCTCCCGGAAACATTGAAAGCTTGGTTAGCATCACGGGCCTCCACTCAAAATTGGAGCTTACAGCAAAAGAACCCCGAGCCTGGTGATGTAGCCGCAAGAACACACTATATCAACGAGCGCCCCCGCCCGCTCGACCAACCAGCCAAAAAGCGAGGGCCTAATAGGGCGTGACTGCCTCGTCCCTGCCCACCAGAATCTCGCGCTTCCCGGCATGGTTGGCAGGGCCGATCAGGCCTTCATTCTCCATGCGCTCGACGAGCGAGGCGGCGCGGTTATAGCCGATGCCGAGCCGGCGCTGGACATAGCTCGTCGAGGCCTTGCGGTCGCGGAGCACGATGGCCACAGCCTGGTCGTAGAGCTCATTGCCTGACTCGCCGTATTCCTCGCCGCCCTCGGCGGCCTCGTCACCGTCGTCCTCTTCTTCGGTGACGGCTTCGAGATAAGCGGGAAGGCCCTGCTTCTTCAAATGCCGTACGACCTTCTCGACCTCGTCATCGGCGACGAAGGGTCCGTGCACGCGCATGATGCGGCCGCCGCCCGCCATGTAGAGCATGTCGCCCTGTCCGAGCAGTTGCTCCGCGCCCTGCTCGCCGAGAATGGTGCGGCTGTCGATCTTGGAGGTAACCTGGAAGCTGACCCGCGTCGGGAAGTTCGCCTTGATGGTGCCGGTGATCACGTCGACGCTCGGACGCTGGGTGGCGGTGATCAGATGAATGCCAGCGGCGCGCGCCATTTGCGCTAGGCGCTGCACCGCAGCCTCGATGTCCTTGCCGGCGACCATCATGAGGTCCGCCATCTCATCGACGATCACGACGACGTACGGCATCACGTCGTAATCCATCTCCTCCTGCTCGTAGATGGCGCGGCCGGTCTGGCGGTCGAAGCCGGTCTGCACGGTTCGGGTGAGGACTTCGCCCTTCGCTTCCGCGTGCAGGATGCGTGCGTTGTAGCCTTTGATGTCACGCACGCCCAATTTCGACATGCGCTTGTAGCGCTCCTCCATCTCGCGGACCGTCCATTTCAGCGCGACCACCGCTTTCTTGGGGTCGGTGACCACCGGCGCGAGCAGATGCGGGATGCCGTCATAGACCGACAGCTCGAGCATCTTCGGGTCGATCATGATGAATTTGCACTGGTCGGGCGACAGCCGATAAAGCAGCGACAGGATCATGGTGTTGATGCCGACCGACTTGCCGGATCCCGTGGTGCCCGCGATCAGGAGATGCGGCATGCGCGAGAGGTCGACGATGATCGGTTCGCCACCGATATTCTTGCCGAGCGCGAGGGCAAGCCGCGCGTCGGTCTCCTCGAAGTCGGAGGTTTCGAGCAGCTCGCGGAGCAGAACGACCTCACGGCGGTCGTTGGGAAGCTCGATGCCGATGGCGTTGCGGCCCGGCACGACGGCGACGCGGGCCGCGACCGCGCTCATCGAGCGCGCGATGTCGTCGGCAAGGCCGATCACCCGCGAGGACTTGGTGCCCGGCGCAGGTTCAAGCTCGTAAAGGGTGACCACGGGGCCGGGCCTGACGTTGGTGATCTCGCCCTTGACGCCGAAATCCTGTAGCACGCCTTCAAGCTCGCGCGCGTTCTCCTGGAGCACTTCGTCTGACACGCCGCGGCCACGCGCGCCGCGCGTCTGCTGCAACAGCTTGAGAGACGGCGGATCATAAGGTTCGTCCGATCGCGGAGCGCGCGAGAGGCCGGTGTGCTTCTTCTTCTCCTTCGATGCTGTGCGGGTGATGCGATAGCTCGGCGCCGTGATGTCCTCCTCGCCCTCATCCTCGAACTCCTCAACCAGCGATGCAGGCCCGAAGGACGGCTCGATGCGGCCATCGGCGTCGACCTCGGTCTCTTCGGTCTCGAAGCGTTGCTCCTCGGCCTCGACCTCGTAATCGTCCTCCTCCTCCTGGTCACGCGCACGGCCCGCGATGAGGCGTCTAACCTTCGAGGCAACGAGCATGAAGAGATGCATGGCGGCACCAAGCGAGGCGCTCGCCCATTCGCCTGCCACTGTGCTGCGCGGCGCCCATAGCTCGATCAGCCGCGAGGTGCTCGTGCCGCAGGCAAACAGGAGCAGCATGGTGCCTAAGACGAGGAAGGCGATACCCGCCACGAAAGACACGGCGGCCTCGGGCAGGAACGGGCCGATGACGTGGGTGGCGGCCATGAAGAAGTCGCCGAGGATGCCGCCAAGGCCGTTCGGCAGCGGCCAGCTCTTGGGTTGGGGCAACGCGGCGAGGGTCGCGGCGAGCAGCATGACCGCGCCGGGCCAGGCGAGCAGCCTCCATCTCCGCCGGCTGGGCACCGTGCCGAACAAGATGTGCCACCCCCACGCCGCAAGCGGCAGAAACAGAATGATCGCGGCAAGCCCGATCGACTGAATGGCGAGGTCAGCGACCACCGCCCCCCAATGGCCAAGAAGGTTTTGCGGCGCGGCGCGAGTGGCGTTGTTGAAGCTCGGGTCGTGCACCGACCAGGTGGCGAGGCTCGCCCAGGCGGCGCAAGCAACCGCGACGATGACAAGCCCGCATCCGCCGAGCAGGAGCCGTCGCAAGCCCGACTCGACCGCCCCTGGCAGGAGCCGCCGACGCTCCTTAGCTCTGCCCCTGCTCGCCATCCCCTCTAACCCATGTGGCGACGATGCGCGTTAACGCCTCGCGCGTGGTGTCCCTGTCATGCACGAGTGCGACCCTGACGTAATCCCTGGCGGGATTGGTTCCGTCAGGCTCGTCTCGCGCGAGATAAGTGCCCGGAAGCACTCTGACACCACACCCTTTCCAAAGGGTTGTCGCAGCTGCTTCTCCGCCGCCGAAATCGGCCATATTCAGCCAAAGAAAGAAGGCTCCTTGCGGTCTCCGGTAGCCGTAGCGGCCCTCAAGGATGGCGTCGGCGATGTCGAAATTTTTGCGGTAGACCGCGCGGCCCTTCTCGACATGGTCCTCGTTGCTCCAGGCCTTGACCGAGACATGCTGCACCGGCAGTGGCACTTGCGGACAGGCGACGTTACGGAAGCGCCCTAAGGCGGCGATGAAGTCAGGATCGCCGGCTACGAAGCCGGACCTCAGGCCTGGAAGGCCCGAGCGCTTGGACAGCGACTGGAAGGCGACGACATTCGCAAGGCTTCCGGTCTCGGCATAGGCCGTTTCGAGCGCACCGGGCGGCGGCACATCGCTATAGATCTCCGAATAGCACTCGTCGGCGAACAAGAGAAAATCGAAGCGGCGGGCAACCGCGATGGCGCGCGCGAGATAGTCGCTTCCGGCCACAGCGCCTTGCGGGTTTGACGGCGAGTTCACATAGAGTGCGACGGCGCGCTTAAGGAGCGCCATATCGATCTTGTCGAGTTCTGGCAGGAAATCCGTCGCGGCGGTGCTCGGCAGGAAGATCGGCTCAGCGCCTGAGGCGGCCGCGGCGGCGCCATAGGCCTGATAGAACGGATTCGGGATCAGCACCACCGGCGAAGCGACCGAAGGCTTTCGCGCGAGCGCGGGAAAGATGGCCGAGAACAATCCTTCGCGCGAGCCATTGAGCGGCAGGATATGTTTCTCGGGATCGATGACGCCAGCTAGCGTCGGGTAGCGCCGGGCGATCCAGGCAGCGATCGCCTCGCGTAGCGCAGGGATACCTTTGATCGGCGGATAGCGACCGAACTCGGGCAAATGCTCCTGCAGCGTGCGACCAAGAAACGGCGGCATCAGCCCCTTCGGCTCACCGAGTGACAGGTCAATCGGCGAGGCGCCAGGCGCAACACCATCAAGCAGAGATGCGAGCCGCTGAAACGGCGAGCGGACGATCTCCTCGAGGCGGGTCGGCGCAAGGTCAGGCGGCATAGCGAAGCGTGTTACGGGATGGGAGCCGCCGCGGCAATGCCTTGACCGCGCCAAGGACGAAACAATAGGCCCCGGCGAAAGGCCGGGGCTTAAGGCGAGCTACAAGTCAAGGGAGGAGGAGACTCAGCTCTGCAAAGTTCTTGTCCCTCTTTGACTGACGCGCGACTGATTCTTACTGAACCACCTCGCCATGCAGGTTGATGTCGAGACCTTCGACCTCGACGGCCTGGCTGACGCGGAGACCCATGATGATGTCGATCACCTTGAGGATGATAAAGGTCATGACGGCGCAATACACGAACGTGCCGGCGACGTCATAGAACTGGATCAACATCTGATGGGCGTTGCCGTCGATGAGCCAGCCTTTTCCGGCCGAATTGATGGCGCTTGACGCGAACATGCCCGTCATCATGGCGCCGAGCGCGCCTCCGACGGCATGCACGCCGAACGCATCCAGCGCGTCGTCATAGCCGAATGCCTTCTTCACGTGGACAGCTGCGAAGTAGCAGACGACTCCGGCAGCAATGCCGATGATCAGCGCTCCGGTCGGATTGACAAAGCCCGACGCCGGGGTGATCGCCACGAGGCCAGCAACTGCACCCGAGACGAGGCCGAGAATGCTGGGCTTTTTGGCGATCATCCACTCGCACACCATCCACGCAAGTGCAGCGGCGGCCGTGGCAATCTGGGTCACGGCCATGGCCATGCCAGCATTGACGTTGGCGGTCACCGCAGATCCTGCATTGAATCCGAACCAACCGACCCACAGAAGCGACGCGCCGATCACGCTGTAGACGAGGTTGTAGGGCGCCATGTTCTCCTTGCCGAGGCCATGACGAGGCCCGAGCACGAGAGCGCAGACGAGGCCAGCGGTTCCGGCGTTCAGATGCACGACGGTCCCGCCTGCATAGTCGAGTGCGCCGAGCTGACCGAGCCAGCCGCCGCCCCACACCCAATGCGCGATCGGGCTATAAACGAGGATGAGCCACGCCCCCATGAACACCATGAAGGATGAGAACTTCATCCGATCGGCGAGCGAACCGGCAATCAGCGCCGGCGTAATGATGGCGAACGTCATCTGGAAGGTCATATAGACCGATTCCGGGATCGATCCGGCGAGCGGGTTCACCGCATCGATCGTCATCGGCTTCAACATGAAGTACTTGAAGCTGCCGATCCATTTTTGCAGCGACTCACTATCGTTGGTCGTGAATGCGATCGAATAGCCGATGATCATCCACAATACGGTGATGATGCAGGTGGCTCCGAACGCTTGGCCAACGGTGGCGAGCACGTTCTTCTTGCGCACCATGCCGCCATAGAAGAGTGCAAGTCCCGGGATCGTCATCAGCAGAACCAGCGCCGTGGATGTGAGCATCCAGGCGGTATCGCCGGTATTGATCGGCGGCGTCGGCGCTGCCGGCGCGGCTCCCGCGGCCTCCTGAGCCAGCGCCGGGTCGAGCTTGAAGATCAAGAACACGGCGAGCGCTGCGACCGTGGCAAAGAGATATTTGGCAAGCTTAACCATCTTTCTTCCTCTCCCCATTAGAGCGCTGATTCGTTCGTTTCGCCGGTGCGGATGCGCACCGTCTGCTCGACGGGAACGACGAAGATCTTGCCGTCGCCGATCTGCCCGGTTTTGGCCGCCGCGACGATCGCATCCACCGCCCTGTCGACCACCGCGGCAGGAACCACCACCTCGATCTTGATCTTCGGCAGGAAGTTCACGGCGTATTCGGCGCCCCGATAAATTTCCGTGTGGCCCTTCTGCCTCCCGTATCCCTTCACCTCGGTCACGGTCATGCCTTGCAGGCCGAGCTCAGTGAGGGCTTGGCGCACCTCATCGAGCTTGAACGGCTTGATGATCGCCATCACCAGCTTCATCTTTCGAACCCCTCCATGTTTACGGCTGCCAAGTGTTGGCCATGGCCGTTCCAGCCGTGCGAACCCGAAGCCAGAGTCAAGCCGCGTGCCAACTCCGTGAAAAGCCCGGAAATCCTTGGCTTTAATGGATCTTCCTTAGGCGCGGTGCGGTGTCGCGAACAGCGGGGCGGGGTAGTACTGCACAATAAGTAGGCAAAAATTGCCAATCGCCTAGAATTTAGTCAGTTCTTGTAGCTGACCGTTCCCTGAGCAGGCCTTCTTGTGCCGTCGAGGCTACAAGCTTTCCGTCACGGGTGAACAACATGCCGCGGCAAAACGCGCGTCCACCGCCGGAGATCGGGCTGTCCTGGGCATAAAGCAGCCATTCGTCGGCCCGGAGTTTCCGGTGGAACCATAGCGCATGGTCGAGGCTCGCAAGTATCAGCTTGGGGTCGAACACAAAGCGGCCATGGGCAATCAGCGCCGTATCCAGGAGCGTGAAGTCAGAGGCATAGGCGAGCACGCATTGATGCAGGCTTTGGTCGTTCGAAAGTTCGCCGGTCGCCCTGATCCACACTTGCTGGCTCGGGTCATGGTTTCCCGGCGTGAGATAGCGAGAGAGGTCGACCGGCCTGATCTCGATCGGCCGCTCGCGTTCCCAATAGGCTTTGACCTGCGGCGGCACGCGATCGATGAGGCAGGCCTTGAGCTCCGCTTCGCTTGGCAAGGATTCAGGCGGCGGCACCTCCGGCATTTTGATTTGATGCTCGAGCCCGGTCTCTTCTCTGTGGAAGGAGGCGGCCATGGAAAAGATCGCCTGTCCGTGCTGGACGGCGACCACGCGGCGAGTAGTGAAGCTTCCCCCATCCCGAATGCGATCCACGTTGTAAATGATGGGAACCGAAGGATCGCCGGCGCGCAGGAAATAGGCATGGAGTGAATGCGTGAGGCGGCCGTTCACCGTGCGATTGGCGGCGACCAGGGCCTGGCCGATTACCTGCCCGCCGAACACGCGCTGCCAGCCGACCTGAGGGCTCAAACCTCTGAACAGGTTCTCCTCGAGCCGCTCGATATCGAGGATTGTGAGGAGCTGGTCGAGCGCGCGGCTCATGGTCAAGCCTTTCGTCGGATGGGTTCTCGCCGTTTAGCAGTTTCGCTTCGCGTACGGAACGTGGCATTGCTGGGTGATGCCTGGAGCCACTTCAGAGCGCCGCTTTTTCGATGTCGCGATTGCCGGCGGCGGATTCGCCGGACAGACGCTTGCGCTGGTTCTGGCCAAGCAAGCGCCGCGAGGCTTCCGCATCGCGCTCGTGGACGCCGAAGCTCCAGCCGCTCAATCCGGCAGAGCTCAGGATGCGCGCGGCCTCGCGCTCTCCTCGGCAACCAGGAGCCTCCTCGCAGTGCTCGGGCTGTGGGATGCGCTTGCGCCTGCCGCGCAACCCATCTCGTCGATCGAGATTACCGACAGTCCACTCGAGGCCGATCTCAGATCGCATTTTCTCGGCTTCGACGATGAGCTCAATGGAGGCGAAGCAACCGCCTACATCGTAGAGGCCGGTCCTCTTAATCGCGTACTTTCTGCCGCTGTGGCTGAAGAAAAGGCGATCGATGTTATCGCGCCTGACTTGGTCTCTGACTTCACAGCGGGACCATTCACCGTAACGGCGAAGCTCATGCAAGGCGGTGAGATCGAAGCGCGCCTTCTCGTGGCTGCCGACGGGAAGCGCTCGAAGACCAGGGAGCGCGCTGGGATCAAATGCGTGGGCTGGTCCTATCCGCAGATCGGCATCGTCACCACAGTTGCGCATGAGAGGCCACATCGCGGACGGGCAGTACAGCATTTCCTCCCCGCGGGTCCTTTCGCCATCTTGCCGCTCACCGGCAACCGCTCCTCCATCGTGTGGACCGAAGAGAAGACGCGAGGCGATGTGATCGTGGCAGCGAGCGAGGCGGAGTTCGTTGCCGAGTTGACCAAGCGCTTCGGCCCTCGTCTCGGCGAGATTTCGCTTGCCGGATCGCGCCAATCCTTCCCGCTAGACCTTCAGATCGCGCGAAACTTCGTCGCTGACCGTCTGGCGCTGATCGGGGACGCAGCGCACGTGGTGCATCCGCTCGCCGGCCAGGGTCTCAATATCGGCATGCGCGACATGGCTGCCCTCGCCGAGATCATCGTCGAGAGCGCGCGACTCGGACTGGATTTCGGCGACGCGCCACAGCTTGAGCGTTACGAGCGCTGGCGGCGGTTCGATAGCGCGTTTTCGGCGACGGTGATGGACGGATTGAACCGGCTGTTTTCCAACGACAGCGCGCCTCTCAGAGTACTGCGCGATTTCGGTCTTGGTCTCGTCGACCGCGCGCCGGCAGTGAAGCGCTTCCTCGTGCGCGAAGCCGCCGGCGCAACGGGAAACGTGCCGCGCCTGCTGCGCGGCGAGCCGCTCTAGCTTTCGTCCAGCTTGCGCGCTTCCTCGGGTAGCATGATCGGAATGCCATCGCGGATCGGGTAGGCAAGGCCCGCGGCGCGGCTGATCAGCTCTTGCCGCTCGGAGTCATAGTCGAGCGAGGTCTTGGTCAGCGGACAAACCAGGATCTCGAGAAGCTTGGGATCTAGCCTGCGCCGGCCACTCTTTTCAGTCTCATCGCTCATCGATGCACCTCAGCAGCCGTCATTGTAGCGATGTACCGGAGCCGTCGTCTCGCGCCGCAAGCTCCATCTCGGCAAGCGCGATAAGGGCCTCCGCACGCGCCCGCAAGTCGCCCGCCTCGAGCAGGCACTGCTTCTCCTCGGGCCCATACGGACTCAAGATCGACAGCGTGTTCACCAGCCGCTCGGTGCTCGCGCTGTTGATGCGCTCCCAGTCGGCATTGAGATTGTTGGCGGTGAGATAGCTCCTGAGCGTCGCGATCAGACGTGGCCGGTCGACCTGGTCCTCGCCGTAACCGCTGACAAAGTCTTCGACATAGGGTGCGAAGTCGACCTGGCACAGGCGGAACGGCTGCTCTCCTGCGACATCGCGGCCGACGCTGAAACGCGCCACCCCGGAAAGGGAGATGACGACCCGGCCATCCTCGTTTTCAGCGAAAGACGTGATCCTGCCGACACAGCCAACGCGGCGTAACGGAAAGCTCTTGCCTTGAGGCGACTCGGCGTCTCCAACATCCGGAGCGGGCTGGACGATGCCGATCAGCCGATTGCTCGCGAGCGCACGATCGACCAGCGCAAGGTAGCGTGGCTCGAACACATTGAGCGTGAGAGAAGCGCGCGGCAGGAGGATTGCGCCGCGCAGCGGGAACACGGGCAAAGATCTCGGGAGATCTGAAGCGCTGCGATAGAGACCGGTCACCCCAAGGGAAGAACTCCCTGGCTCTCACGCAAAGAGCAGCGAGGAGAGCCTTTGGCGGCCCGCGATGGTCGAAGGGTCGGCCGGTCCCCAAGCATCGAACAATTGGAGTAGCTGCTTGCGGGCGGCATCGTCGTTCCAGCTGCGGTTCTTGGCGACGACGGCGAGCAACTCGTCGAGCGCGCCGCTCCGATCACCTTTCGCGCTCAATGCCAGGGCGAGATCGAAACGCGCTTGCGGATCTTTCGGGTCGGCGGCGAGCTTGGCCCGCAGGGTCTCGATATCGCCAGCGGCCGGCGTCTTGCGCGCAAGCTCGAGCGCGGCGCGGGCGCTCGCCACCGGCGAGCTGTCGGCCTTGGCTGGAGGCACGAGCGCCAAAGTCTGCTCGGCCCGGGCAAGATCGCCAGTCTTGATGTAGCATTTGGCAAGACCCGCGAGCGCCTGGGCGTTCTCACGGTCCTTTTGCATCACCTCGCCGAACAACTGCGCCGCGGAATTGACATCGCCCGCGGAAAGCGCGGCCTCGGCCGCCTCGAGGTCGGCAGCGGTATCGCCGGCGCTGTCGCCGATCAGCCGCGCAATGAAATCATTGACGCGCGACTCTGGCAGCGCGCCCATGAAGCCGTCGACCGGCCTCCCGTCCTGGAAGGCAAACACGGCGGGGATCGACTGCACGCCCATCTGGCCTGGGATCTGCGGGTGCTCGTCGATATTGAGCTTGACCAGTCTCACTGCGCCCTTGGCCGCGCGCACCGCCTTTTCGAGGATCGGCGTGAGCTGACGGCAGGGCCCGCACCACGGCGCCCAGAAATCGACCAAGACCGGCACCTCGCGCGAGGCTTCAATCACATCGCGCAGGAAGTCCTTAGTCGTGGTGTTCTTGATGAGGTCGGCTTCGCCGCCGCCCTGATTGAGGATGGGGGTATCTACGCTCATTCTCGCCTAAGTCCGAAATTGGCCCTTGAAAGATGGGCCGCCGCGCAGCGTTTGGCAACCTACCGCGAGCCGCGGATGGCGGGGATCAGCCGAGCTTCATGATGATCGGCTTATGGCCGGTTGCTTCGATGAAGCGGACGAGATCGCCCGTGGCGAGCCTGGTCGTGGCGGTGTTCTCGAGAGGATGGCAATTGACCTCGGCAAAGTCCATCAGCGCCTGATCGACCACTACAACGGTGCGCGCCGCGGTATCGTTCATCAGGGCGAAGGGCGTCACCGAGCCGGCGGGCACGCCGAGCACGGCTTCGAGCAGTTCGGATTTGCCGAAGCTGAGGCGGCCGAGCCCGAGCTGTTTCGCAAGCCGTTTGAGATCGACCATCGTGTCGTCCTTGGCCAACACAAGGACCAGGCTCCCATCTTTGTCGGTGAGGAAGAGGTTCTTGGTGTGCGCGCCAGGGATCGTGGTGCGCAAGGCTGTCGATTGCTCGACGGTAAACATGGGCTCGTGCTCGACCGTGGCCGCTTTAATGCCGAGCTGTTCAAGCTTGGCGAATAGGGCCTTCCGATCGACTGGCATTTGGCATCCGCCCGTATGGTGGGTTGCCTTGATATGCGGCAGGAGCGGACCTAGCTACTAGCAAAGGCCTTATTGTGGACATCGCGCAAGCGATCAACTACAAACCGCCGGCCGTGAAAGTGCTGACGGCAAGGCCTTGAGGCGCTAACATTCGGCTTGGAGTGGGGGGTGTAGCTCAGGGTAGAGCACAACCTTGCCAAAATCAGGGTCTCAAAAAATTTATCACAGAATCAATTAGTTGAAAGTTCCGTCTACGTTACATTTTGGGCAAAATCCGCATTTTGTTCACGGTTGTTTGGTCCATTGGACCACAACCTAAAAAACGCGTTCCCGATATTTTCCTTTTAGTCGCAACTCGCTGAACACACCGAGCCACCACCACGGCAAGCTTCCGGTAGGGCGTGTACTCATAAACGCACAGCCAAAATGCTGACTTGGCGTCCAACGTCCGTTATCGGGGGTAAAGCGGACATGGCGCGGCCTTGTCACTTTGTCCGCTAATGACCAGACATTTCGACAGGAAGCTGAGGGAAGTTTCATATAGCCTTGCGCTACTCACCCAAGAAGTTCCCTATAAAATGGAGAGCGTCACGCGCAGGGTGACCGTCATATGCAGGGTGACCGTCATATAATGCAGGGCGGCGGTGATAATGAAGACCGCGCCTTTTGTTTGCTCGCGGACGATTTGCTCGCGGCTTCTTTCGAAGGCAAGTGCGCGGTCTGCTTATGACCCTTTGGCTTCAGGAATATGGTGGTTTATTTCAAGACTAAGATACAAGACTTTGTCCCAACGCGACGTCATCAAGCTGAGACGTGAGGACGCTATCACTGTGGCCTCGGCGTAAGGCCCCGTCGTCGCGGTCCGCGACTTGGCTGGGGGCGAGACCGACGAAAATGGGCTCAGCCGCTTCCTGGCTTCGTTGCTCGGACACGATGCCCCTCCTCTTTTGGTTTGGGCCCTCTTTGGGCTCTGTTTGGGCCCACTTGGAGCCTAAATCTCAAAAATTGGCTTGCAGCTATTCCGTGGTCTGTACTATCGTTACTGATGAAATGCGTCATAATGCCGCTACTTCCGTTTGGGTCTAGTTAGGACCAAAGTGGACCAATTCAGCCGCTGAAGGAGCCAATCTCAGCAATCTCCGCAAACTCAAGAAGCCTGAGGAGGAGGAGAAAATGGGTCACACTCCGTACGTTGTCTTTCGTGATCACGGTCAATGGAAAATCAAGTCAAACGGCATGCATTACGGGCCGTATGCGACACAGAGAGACGCTATCCGTGCTGCCGTGGACGCTGCACACTTGGCGGGCCTAAAGGGCCTTAACGGCCAAGTCCTGCTCCAGGATCAACTCAGCGTTGAGTGGACCTACGGAAAAGACCCGTATCCACCGAGGAGTTCAGACTACCTCTGAACCCTTATGCATACGCTGAGAAACCCGCGTTAGGATCTGGCGTTTCTGGCAGCGGTCAGGTGTGAGTCCAATTGCTGATCCTCAAGAACCTCCGCCACCTCAAGGTGAGTAAGCCTCGCGTCCGATAGATATTCTATCGCTTAGGGGTAGTCTGCGCTGCCGGCGGCGACGAGGCCGTCGATCCTGGCTGCGAAAGGTCTGCTTCTGGCACAAAGCAGACATGCTCAATGCGCTGACGGATGTCCGCTTTTGGGAGCAAACCGGACATTTGACCAACCGCTGCTTACCAATCTCGATTTATGAGTCCAAGCGGAGGCTTTGTTATCCCTTTTTCGGGCACTAGCCCAGCGTTATGATGATGAGCACAACCTTGTTTGAGTTGTGCTCTGAAATTTTGGTCCAATGGACCACTTGACCACTACGAAGCGAAAACGTAAGTCACTGATCTGATTCAAATAAGCGGGTGTAGCTCAGGGGTAGAGCACAACCTTGCCAAGGTTGGGGTCGGGGGTTCGAATCCCCTCGCCCGCTCCAGTCCAATCAATGGCTTAGCCGATTGGGACGGGAAATTCCAAGCTGCTCTTCCGCAGAATTTCCGCGTAATCTGTTCGGCAGGCGTTCACCCCTTCAGCTTGCCGTTGGTGAACTCGACGCCAGGGAAGGACTCGCAATTTTGGGCGTCCCTGATAAATCAGCTGCATGTCTCTTGAGTTCGTCAATCCGCAACTCGCTACCGCAGTCGATCACGCTCCCTTCATCACATAAGCATCAGCTGTAGTCCGGGAGGATTTCGGTGTCCATTTGGGACAGGCTCGCATCAGCGGTTGCGGAGTCATCCGTCGGAGCCTCAATCGGAACGCTGTTTGGTGGCGCGGCGGAGGTCGAGCGCAAACCCCGGGATCGATCAGCAGATAACGAGGTTTCCTTCACCTTAGGCGTGATTGCTCTCAGCGCGAAGATGGCCAAGGCCGACGGCGTCATCACTAGAGATGAGGTCAAGGCATTCAAAGAGGCCTTCAGAGTATCTGACGGAGAAATGAAGCACGTCGCCCGCGTTTTCAATCTCGCTAAGGAGGACGTTACTGGTTACGAGGACTTTGCCGAGGACCTCGTCAGCGTGTTCAAAGGCAACCGCAAGCTGCTTGAGGACGTGCTTGAAGGTCTCTTTCACATCGCCAAAGCAGACCAGACGTTGCACCCTCAAGAAGAACGGTTTCTCAGGAACGTGGCCAAGCGCTTCGGATTAACGGACACCGAGTTCAACCACATCAAAGCTCGTTACGTCGTAGCTACGGAACGCAATCCGTACGACGTGCTCGGCGTCAACCCCAGTGTCAGTAATGACGAGCTGAAGAGCCACTACCGCAAGCTCATCGCCGACAACAATCCCGACAAACTCTTGGGGCGTGGGGTACCGAAAGAGTTCGTCACTATCGCCAATAAGAGAGTCGCTGCGATTGACGCGGCCTATGATGCGATTCTTAAGCAGCGCTCGGGTTAAATGCGTTACTAGCCCGCAGCACCCTAGAGGCGCCACACTTCATGGATGATCGAGACATCCTTTCCAATGTGCCGATCTTCGCGTCTCTCGACGAAAGGAGCCGCATAGAGGTCGCGCGTTTGTGTACTAGTTGCGAATACAAGGCAGGAGAAATTCTTTTCCGTGAAGGCGACCCCGCAAACGCGATGTATCTGATCCTTGATGGGGAAGTGGTGATGTCGATCGCTACGCGAGCTGGCCAGGAGGTTGTACTCGCCACTCTGCGCCGTGGCGAGTTTTTCGGCGAACTTGCCATGCTTGACGGTTCGCCGCGCAGCGCCACTGCCAACATCATGCGGCCCACGAAACTGTTGCGGCTGCAGTGGGAGGACTTCGTCGCACTGTTAGGTCGTCAACCTAAGCTCGCACTTGCCATGCTGGCATCTTTTGCCACGCGTCTCCGCAAAACCACCGAATTGTTCGCGCGTCACGTCGCTCGCAACGTAAATGAAGAAATCGACCGGCACTACAGTTTCGCTGATCGCGTTGCAGACCATGTCGCTAAATTCGGCGGGAGCTGGTGGTTCATTGCCCTCTTTGGTCTTGTCATAGCGATTTGGATGGTACTGAACGGCGCTCAAGTTTTTTTTGCACCTTTTGATCCCTTTCCGTACATCTTCTTGAACCTTGTGCTGAACGTCATTTGCGCTGTGCAGGCGCCCATCATTATGATGAGTCAGAACCGACAAAGCGCAAAGGACCGGTTGGCGGCCGACATCGACTACCAGCTGAACCTTAACCTTGAGACGCAACTCCAGGATCTGCACCTAAAGATGGACGAGCTCATCAAGCAGTCAGCCTCGTCGACACGTTCCTTTCCTGTGTCCGATGAAGGACCCCGGCTCGATGCAACCAATTAGCCACTCTTAAGGGCGGCTAGGTCAGCATGATTCGTCGATTATCCGAAGTGAACACGAACGGCCTCAGGACAACCCTAACCAAGTGATCGCGAACAAGGAGCGGCTCCATGGGACGCCTTTGCGCGGTCATGGCCAAACCTCTTCAAAAATACTGGAACCTAATATTCCTGCGCGTTGAGTGGTGTCTCTTCCGGCAGTATTCTTTACTACATTCGTGTCGCGTTTTTTGCCTCGGCGATCGCAAGTCGGAATCCGCAGCTAGGAGACGACCATGGCTAACAAGCAAAGTTTCACGCCAGACGAGTGGATCAAAATATTGGAAGGCCCAGTCCTGACTGGCATGGCCGTTTCTGCGGCGGATCCGAACGGCCTTTGGGGCACCATCAAGGAAGCTGTTGCGAGTGGTCAGCAATAAGAGCATCGATGCGGGAGCCCAGCTCTAGCGAGCTCATCAGAACGGTGATCGCGGACTTCCAATCTGGTGAAGGACGGACAGCCATACAGGATGCCCTCCAAAAGCGCCTTTCCGGCGCCAAGCCGGCCGATATCGTCCAGCAGTCGTTGGCTAACTTGCGCGAGGTCTCGGCAATTGTAGATGAAAAAGCACCCGATGATGCGGCCGATTTCAAGGCCTGGTTGCGCGGGATTGGCCAGATGGTAGCAGAGGCCAGTTTGGAGGGCGGATTTTTGGGCATTGGAGGAGTGCGGGTGAGCGAGGCCGAAAAGGCCACACTTGCGGATATCGAAAGAGCCTTGAGCGCGCCGGCTTAAGTGGAGGGATGTCCGCTTTATCGCCAGAAGCAGACCTGCTCACCGTCGGCGGCAATGTCGGCTAGGTGCCATTAGCGGACATCGGCTTGCTTAGGTCGGACGTCCGCTATGGGTTGGCGGTCAGGGATATCGGCTTAGCGCTGCCTCGGAGATAGA
>Ga0070695_100000271_pt1 | contig 26142 bp, 21 predicted proteins | sample KBSK1252metaG_FD_65471 | JGI IMG/M metagenome (GOLD analysis project Ga0070695, IMG submission 65471) | Corn, switchgrass and miscanthus rhizosphere microbial communities from Kellogg Biological Station, Michigan, USA - KBS K1-25-2 metaG | ecosystem: Host-associated > Plants > Roots >...
CCACCGCACCCGTCCCCCGGCGTCCGTCGCGGTACGCGCGGACGCTGGCCGCGGCACTGGACCGGCCCCGCCTGGCCGTCGCCGCCGCCATCGGCCTGGCTGCGCTGGCGGCGGCGCTCTACTTCGTGGTGCCGTCCGGCTTCCTGCCCCAGATGGACGAGGGCGGCTTCGTGGTCGACTACCTCACGCCCTCGGGGACGGCGCTCGAGCAGACCGACCGCGAGGTGCGGCGGATCGAGGCCGTGATCGCAGCCGCTCCCGAGGTGGCCTCGTTCTCCCGCAGGACCGGCTCCGAGATGGGGTTCTTCGCCACCGAGCTGAACAAGGGCGACATCCTCGTGCGCCTGAAGCCGCGGGGACAGCGTCGCCGCTCCGCGGAGGAAGTCATCGCGGAGCTGCGTCCGAAGGTGCAGGAGGCGGCCCCGGGCACGGAGATCGAATTCGTGCAGCTCCTCCAGGACATGATCTCGGATCTGGAGGGTGCGGCCGCGCCACTCGAGGTCAAGATCTTCGGCGACGACCCCGAGGTCCTGGGCAAGATCGCGGGGCGCATGGAAGAGACCGCTCGTGGCGTCCGCGGCGTGGTGGACCTGGTCGGCACCCAGCGGGGCAACCCCGAGGTGAACTGGGAGTTCGACCGGCCGGCCGTGGCCCGGCTGGGATTGACGCTGGAGGAGGTCTCCGCGCAGCTGGCGGCGGCGGGGCTGGGCGAGGTGGCGACCGACCTGCGCCTGGCGGACCGCAGCATCCCGGTGCGGGCGCGCTACCCGGACGCGTTCCGCTTCGACCCGGCGCGCTTCGCCACCCTGCCCGTGCGGGGGAAGGAAGGGCAGCTGGTCCCCCTGTCGGCGCTGGCGCGGGCGGTGCCGTCCGACAGCCAGAGCGTCCTGCTGCGGGAGAACCTCCGGCCCATGGCCATGGTGACCGCCCGCATCGAGGATCGCGATCTGGGGAGCACGGCCGCCGAGCTGCGGGCCAAGCTGCAGAACATCGAGCTTCCGGTGGGCTACCTGCTCGAGGTGGGGGGCCAGTACGAGGCGCAGCGCAAGGCCTTCCGCGAGCTGGCGCTGGCCCTGGGGATCGGGGCGGCGCTGGTGCTTCTGCTCCTGGTGGCGCAGTTCCGCATGTTCACCCCGGCGCTCGTGATCCTGGCCGCGGCTCCCCTGTCCTTCGCGGGAGCCTTCCTGTTGCTGCTGGCCACGGGCACCGAGCTCAACGTTTCTTCGGCCATGGGGCTGATCCTGCTCGTCGGCCTCGTGGTCAAGAACGGCATCGTCCTCCTCGACTACGTGCACCGTTTGCACGACGGGGGGGCGCCGCTGCGCGAGGCGCTCCTGGAGGCGGCGCAGGTCAGATTGCGGCCCATCCTCATGACCACGCTGTGCACGCTCTTCGGCTTGCTCCCCCTGGCGCTCGGCCTGGGTGCGGGGGCGGAGCTGCAGAAGCCGCTGGCCCTCGCCGTCATCGGCGGCCTGGGCCTCTCCACCATCGCCACCCTCTACGCCGTCCCCTCGATCTATCTGGCCTGGCGACGGGACTGACCGGCGGGCGTGGACCCGGGCACCTCACCGAGAAGGATCCGCGCCAGCTTCGCCGCGTCGAGATTCCCCCCCGACACCACGCAGACCACCTTGCCTCGCCCCGCCCTCCCCCCCAGGGCCGCCGCCAGGGAGGCGGCCCCCGCACCCTCGGCCACCACGCGCACGCGCTCCACCAGCAGGCGCACGGAGGAGGCGATCTCCTCGAGCGAGGAGACGAGGGCCCCGTCGAGCAGCGTGCGCACGCGAGGCCACATCTCTTCCAGGACGAAGGGCGCGCCGATGCCGTCCACGAAGCTCGGCCGGTAGGGGATGCGGGCGGGGGCCCCGGCCGCGAAGGAGGCGGACAGCGGCGCCGCCGTCTCCACCTCGCAGCCGAAGACCTTCGTCTGCGGCCGCAGGGCGCGCACCGCAGAGGCGATGCCGCAGCTGAGGCCTCCGCCACCGTAGGGGACGAGGACGGCGTCGGGGTCGGGGAGGTCCTCCAGGATCTCCAGGCCGATGGTGCCGTTCCCCGCCATCACCGCCGGATCGCTCACCGGGTGCACGAAGTGGCCGCGCATCCCGGGAAAGGTGTGGGTGGCGAGGACCTGGAACCATTCCGCGAAGGGGGCCTGCACCACGGTGGCGCCCAGGCGGCGGATGGCCTCGAGCTTGGCGGCCGGCGCGTGGTCGGGCGCCACCACCGTGCATGCGAGCCCGCGGCGGCGGGCCTGCCAGGCCACGCCCTGCGCCATGTTCCCCGCGCTCGCCGTCCACACGCCCTCCGCCAGAGCCTGGGGATCCGCCGTGGCGATGGCGTTGCTCGCCCCACGCAGCTTGAAGGAGCCGATGGGCTGGAGATTCTCGAGCTTGAGGAAGATCTCGGCCGGGGCGTCCTCGACGGGGAGGTGGACGAGCGGCGTGCGCAGCACGTCGCCAGCGATCCTCTGCGCCGCGGCACGGATCTCCGACAGCGGGATCATGCGGGGTATTGTACGGGCATGGCGGTGCGGATCCTCTCCCAGGCCGACGTGGAAGCGCTCCTTTCCATGGAGTCCTGCATCGACGTCATGGCGGAAGCGCTCGGCGCCCTGGCGCGGGGAGAGGCCACCATGCCGCTCCGGTCCCTGCTCTGGAAGAAGGACCGGTCGGGTCTGCTGGGCCTGATGCCCGCCTACCTGGAGGCTCCCGCCGCCTTCGGGCTGAAGGCCATCACGGTGATGCCGGGAAACCACGGCACCGAGCACGACGCCCACCAGGGCGTGGTGCTGCTCTTCGAGGCCGAGCACGGCTGCCTGCGGGCGATCCTGGACGCGACCTCCGTCACCGCCATCCGCACGGCGGCGGTGAGCGGCCTCGCCACCCGCCTGCTGGCCCGCGAGGACGCGGGCGACCTGGCCATCCTGGGCTCGGGCGTGCAGGCGGCCTCGCATCTGCGCGCCATGCGCGCCGTGCGCACGCTGCGCAGCGTGCGCGTGTGGAGCCGGAGCCGGGAGGCGGCCCAGCGCTTCGCCGAGCGCGAGGGCCCCGCCGCCGGCGTCCCCATCGAGGTGTGCGGCACGGCGCGGAAGGCCGTGCAGGGCGCCGACCTCATCTGCACCACCACCGCCGCTCGGGAACCGGTGCTGGAGGGAGCCTGGATTCCTCCCGGCGCGCACGTGAACGCCGTGGGCGCCTGCATCCCCACCGCCCGCGAGCTGGACACCGAGGCCGTCCGTCGCGCCCGCCTCTTCGTCGACTCCAGGGAGTCGGCCCTGGCCGAGGCCGGGGATTTCCTCATCCCCCGGGCCGAGGGTGCGCTCACCGACGACCACATCCTGGGTGAGCTGGGCGAGGTGGTGGTGGGGCGCGTCCCCGGCCGCCGCACCCCGGACGAGGTCACCCTCTTCGAATCGCTGGGCCTGGCCATCGAGGATTTGGCCGCCGCACAGGCCGTCCACGCGCGCGCGGAGGCGGAAGATCGGGGCACCCGCCTGCCGCTGGGAGGCCGCCGGACCTAGGACTTTCGCGGCACCGCGGCAGCAAGCCGACGGAACCTGTCCCTCTTTTCCCCTGGCCGCCGTTCAGGTTGCGTCAGCCACCGTTCAGGTCACCGCCCCATGGTGTGCGTGTGCGTCGCACCGCAGCCGTCCTTCTCCTCGTCGCTCCGTCCTTTTTCGCCGCCGCATCCGGCCGGGCCCAGGCCGGCCTGGAGGACGCCTGCCAGGAGAAGGTGACCCTGGAGGACGCCTGCCTGGCGGAGGTCAGCCCGGAGGAGGCCATCGCGGAGCACGCCAGCCCGGAGAGGGTCAGCCTGGACGACGCCAGCCTGGAGAACGCCGGACTCACGGTGGGGACGATCACCGTGGACACGTCCGACGTCTTCGAGGACGACGGCGAAACGACCAAGCTGGTCTTTCGCCTGGCGGACAAGCTGCACGTCACCACGCACGACGGCGTCCTCCGCCGCCAGCTCGTCCTCCGGCCCGGCGATCCCTACTCGGGCGCGCGGCGTCGCGAATCGGAGCGCATCCTCCGGACCAACGCCTACCTGTACGACGCCGAGCTGCGTCCCGTGCGCGTGCACGACGGCGTGGTGGACATGGTCCTGAAGACGCGGGACGTCTGGACCACCCGCTTCGGCATCGGATTCGGGAGAGCGGGCGGGGTGAACAAGACCCACCTCGGCATCGAGGACGCGAACTTCCTGGGCACGGGCAAGCAGGTGGCGCTGCGGCGCACCTCGGATGTCGATCGGGTGGAGACGGTGATCGGCTACCGGGACGACGGCCTGTTCGGGTCGCGCTACCGCACCGAGCTCGCCCACGCCAACAACAGCGACGGTGTGCGCAATGCGCTGCGCTTCGAGCGCCCGTTCTTCTCGCTGGATGCGCGCTGGACGGCGGGAGTCCAGGCCAGCGACGACCAGCGCGTGGATTCCCTGTGGTCGCTCGGTCAGGTGGAGTCGAGCTTCGGCCACCACGAGCGCGACGCCGACCTCTGGGCGGGCTGGTCCAAGGGGTTGCGCGGAGCCTCGGCGCTGCGCTGGACAGCCGGCTTCTCGCTGCGGGAGGACGTGTTCGAAACCCTGCCCGCGGGAGGCGCCCCCGCCCCTCCCGATCGCCGCCTCGCCTATCCCTGGATCGCAGTGGAGCACGTCCGCGACGGCTACGTCGCCCTGCAGAACCTGGACAAGATCCACAAGACCGAGGACATCAATCTCGCGCCCACCTGGCGCGCCCGGCTGGGGTACGCCTCCCCCGCCTTCGGCTCCGATCGGGCCGAAGCCGTGCTCGATTCGGGAGCGTCGGGAGGGCGCGCGCTGGGCGGCGGCAGGATGCTGCTGCTGGACGCTTCGGCTACGGGCCGGGCGGGCTCGCAGGGACCGAAGAACGCCGTGGCCGAGGGCGGGGCCCGCTTCGTCGTGCCCGACTTCAAGCAGCACGGGAATCTGGTGATGTGGCTGCGCGGCACCTTCGCGCACGATCTCGACCCCGAGAACCGCCTTCTCCTGGGCGGCGACACCGGGCTGCGCGGCTATCCCCTGCGCTACGCCTACGGCGACCGCGCGGGGCTGATCGGCATCGAGCAGCGCCTGTACGGCGACCGCCAGTGGTTGCATCTCCTCCGCGTGGGGGCCGCCGCCTTCGCCGAGATGGGCTACGTCTCCGGCGGGGACGCCCCTGCCAGCAACCTCGGTGTGCTGCGCGACGTGGGTCTGGGCCTGCGCCTGGGCTCCAGCCGTTCCTCCCACGGCGCCATGATCCACATCGACGTGGCCTTCCCCCTGGATGCCGCCGGGGACCAGCGTCACCCGCAGTTCCTCGTCTCCACGGGCGACACCTTCTGATGGGAGTGCGACGCGTGCGCCTGGGGGCGGTGCTGGTGGCCGCTCCCGTCCTCTTCGGTGCGGTCCTGCGCCTGATGCTGGCCGTGACCTTCGACGCCTCCGCACCGCCGGGGCAGCTCGCACTGGCGCTCCTGCTGGGAGCGGTGTCCGATCTCGCCGTCTCCCTCCTCGTGCTCTCGCCGGTCCTTCTGGCCCTCAGCCTGCTGCGCCTTCGCTTCCTGATGCGCCCCCGCATCCGCCTGCTCTTCCTTTCCGTCTACTTCGCGGTGCTGACCTTCGCCACGGCGGTCCAGTACTTCTTCTTCGACGAGTTCAACGCGCGCCTCAACCACCTGGCGCTCGACTACCTCACGCACCCCAAGGAGGTCGTGGGGAACGTCTGGCAGAGCTACAACGTGCCCCTCTGGCTCAGCGTGGCCGCCGCGCTGGGCGTGGCGCTCGCCCTCCTCACCTCCTGGATGGTGCGCCGCACGCCCGCCCCCCCGTGGCCGCGACGGGCCCGCGCCTTCGGGGCCGCCCTCGTCCTCCTGGCCACCGGCTCCGCCCTGGCGGCGCTGCACGCCATCCCCAGCGCGCCCTCGGGCGACCGCGTCACGGACGAGATCGCCGGGAACGACCTGGAGACGCTCTGGCGGGCGATCCGCACCGCATCCCTCGACTTCGGCGCCTTCTACCGCACCCTGCCCGTCCAGGACGCCCGGATCCTCGCCGCCTCCACGCTAGGGTTCCCGGCCCCCTTGGCCCCCGCTGCCCTGCCTGAGGCCTTCACGCTGGAGCGCCCGGTCGCGCATCCGTCCGCCGGCAAGGGGTGGGACGTCGTGGTGCTGGTGGAGGAGAGCCTGGGGAGCGAGTTCATCGGCGTGCTCGGGCATCCCGAGCGGCGAACCAGCCCGGGCTTCGACCGCTGGAGCAAGGAAGGACTGCTGCTCACGCAGCTCGTGGCCACCGGGAACCGCACCGTGCGCGGTCTGGAGGCGACGCTCTGCTCCTTCCCGCCCCTACCCGGGGATGCGATCCTCAAGCGGGACCGGTCCCAGGGGGTGGCCACCCTGGCCCGCGTGTTCCACGACATCGGCTACCGCACCACGTTCGTCTACGGCGGCTGGGGCGTGTTCGACGGCATGAAGGGATTCATGCTGGAAAACGGCTACCAGGACTTCGTGGAGCGCGACGCTTTCCCGCGCGACGCCTTCCACACCATCTGGGGCGTGGCCGACGAGGTCATGCTCGACAAGGTGCTGGACCTCCAGCTGGCGGCGCAGGCCTCGGGAGACAAGCTGTTCCTGACCGCGCTCACGGTGAGCAACCACAAGCCCTTCCGCGTGCCCGAGCGCGGGACCGCCTGGCCGGCCACCCTGCACATGCGCGAGACCGGGGTGGCCTACGCCGACTGGGCGCTGGCCCGCTATCTCGACCGGGCCCGGCAGGCGGGGCTGCTCCGGCACACGCTGGTCCTCATCGTGGGGGACCACGGAGCGCGCGTGTACGGCGCCACCGAGATCCCCGCCGCCAGCTACCGCATTCCCGCCCTCTTCGTGGTCCCGGACCCGGCTTGGCGGGGGCAGACGATCGACCGCCTGAGCTCCCAGATCGACCTCGCCCCCACCCTCCTCGACCTCGCAGGCGTGGAGGCGTCCGGTCCGTTCTTCGGGCAGAGCGTTCTGCGCCAGCCCGCGACGGGAGGCCGCGCCTTCCTCCACCACGACCGGGATTTCGGGATCCTCACCGACCACGCGCTGGTGGTCCTGGGGCTGGGGAAGACGGTGCGCTACTACCGCCGCTCGGGGAAGGCGGTGGACGTGTTCGAGGCGGTGGGGGCGGCTCCGGACCAGGACCTGCGCCAGCTCGAGCGCCGGGCCATCGCCGTGTTCCAGACCGCATCCGAGCTGTACGAGAACCGGCGCTTCGCGCTGCCGGGTGACCTGGAGGGCCGCCTTCTGGCCAAGCGCGGGGGGGGGAGACCGCCTCTTGGGAGACCTGGCGCCGGCGGCTAGAATCCGTGCGGAGGTCCTTCCTCTGCGCATCCTCGTCGTCGAAGATCACGCGGACACGCGGCGCATGGTGGAGGGGGCGCTGCGCGAGGCGGGCCACACGGTGGTCCCCGCCCCCGACCTGGAGGCGGCGCGCACCCGTCTGGCCGAGGGCGGCTTCAGCGTCGTGCTGCTGGACTGGATGCTCCCCGACGGCTCGGGGACCGACCTCTGCCGGGAGATGCGCGGGGGTGGCGACACCACGCCCATCCTCATCCTCACCGCCCGCGGCGGTGTCGAGGACCGGGTGGAGGGGCTCGACGCGGGGGCCGACGACTACCTGCGCAAGCCCTTCGCGGTGGCCGAGCTGCTGGCACGGGTGCGCGCCCTGACGCGCCGCGGTCCCCGGGTGCTCGACCCCGTGGTGACGTTCGGGTCCGTGCAGATCCGTCTGGCCGAGCGCTCGGTCCGCGTGCACGGCCAGGAGGCACCCATCACGGCGCGGGAGATGGCGATCCTGGAGGTACTCCTGCGCAACCGGGGCCGAGCGGTGGCACGCACCGACATCCTGCAGGCGGTGTGGGGATCGGAGGACGCCTCCGGCGCCAGCCTGGAGGTGCTGATCGGCCGCATCCGGCGCAAGCTCGGGGAGACGGGCGAGCACCTCCTGCGCACCCATCGCGGCTTCGGATACTCCATCGCGGGGCCGGAGTCATGAGCCAGACCCTCCTGGGGCGGCTGGTGCGCGTGCAGGCCTGGGTGGTCCTGTTCTCCTGCGTCGCGCTCGCCCTCGGCGTGGTTGCGGCCTCGGCACTCATGCTGCGCGAGTCCCAGGACGCCACCCTCCGCTCCGTCCAGCGCGAGCTGTGCCGGGGCGTCGTCCACTCGATGGCGGAGCACCGCATGGACTTCGTCCAGGCGGGACGGGAATTCTTCGGGGAGGCGCGGATGGAGACCGTCCGCTTCGAGGTGCTGCGCCCGGACGGTCGTCTGCTCGCGTCGGCGGGTCCGGAAGCCAGCCTCCCCTTCTCGTCCGGTTCCGTGGGCGCGTGCAGCAGCGTGGCGAACCAGGATGACGGGCACTGGCGTGCCTGCATGGACGCCTGCGGCAGCACCGGCTTCGTGCTTCGGGCCTCGGCGCGGGACGTCCTGGAGAGCCCCGCTGCCCGCACGGTGGCGTGGATGCTGCTGTGCGTGCTCCCTCTGGCGTCCCTGGCAGGGACCCTCTACGGCCGCGCCGCGTTCCGCCGGGCTCTGCTGCCCCTGCAGGCGCTGGAGAGCGCCGCCGCCCACGCGCAGCCGCGCTTCGGCCTCACGCTGGGCGTGCACGTCAAGGACCGCGAGATCGCCGCCCTGGAGCAGGCGTTCGACGGCCTCCTCGCCCGCCTGGACCAGGCGGTGCAGCGCGAGCGCCGGTTCACCCAGGACGCCTCCCACGAGCTGCGCACGCCCCTCACCGTCCTGCGGGCGCGGCTGGAGCGCGCGCATGCGCAGGCCGGAGCCTCCGAGGACCTCGACGCCGCCCTGGCCGAGGTGCGCCGCATCGACGGGCTCATCGAGTCGCTCGTGCTCCTGGCGCGCGCGGACGATGCCGCCATCCCCATGGCGCCGGTCAACGTGTGCGACCTCGCCCGCCATGCCTCGGCGGAGCGGGCGCGGGTGGACGGGGCGGCGAGCCCGCCTCCCGAGGTCCTGGCCAGCGACGAGGTCTTGGTCCGCGGCAGCGAGGACCTGCTGGTGCGCATCTTCGACAACCTCCTGGAGAACGCGCGCAAGTTCGCCGGACGGCAGGCGCGGCTGCGCGTGCACGTGGGAGAGGAGGGGGACCAGGTCCTGCTCCGCGTGGAGGACGACGGGCCGGGGATGGCGCCCGAGCACCGGGCGCGGGCCTTCGACCGCTTCTTCCGCTCCCCCGTGGACCGGGCGCGCGTGGAAGGGACGGGCTTGGGACTCGCGGTCGTGCAGTCCATCGTGGAGCGCCACGGCGGCAGCATCTCCACGGGACCGTCCGCCCTGGGGGGCGAGGAGGTGCGGGTGCGCCTCCCCCGCTACCGCGCGGCCTGACCGATCCAGGCTTCCGTCACGTCGGCCAGCTCGTCCAGGACCTGGGCGTCGCTCCGCCCCGAGCTCCTGCGGACGTGGAACCCGTGGTCCGCGTCCTCCACCACGTGCATCGTGGCCTGCGGCAGGGCCTCCACGATCGGGCGCAGCAGCGTCAGGTCGGCCAGGGTGTCGCGCGTCCCCTGCAGGAACAGCAGGGGCACGCCCGCGGCCGTGAGGTGCGTGCCGCGCCCGGTGGAGGGCCGGCCCGCCGCGTGCAGCGGGAACCCCACGAAGACCAGGCCGCGCACCCCGGGGAGCGGTGCCTCGGCCATGGCCAGGGAGGTCATCCGTCCACCCATGGACTTGCCGCCGGCGAAGAGGGGCAAGCCTCCCGCGAGATCCGCGGCGGCGGCGACGGCGGCCCGCACGGTGGCCATGAGCACGGCAGGCTTGTCGGGAGCCCTGGCCCCGCGCTGCGCATAGGGGAACGCGTAGCGCAGGATGGCCACGCGCCGCGCCGTCAGGCGTCGCGTGAGCTCCTCCAGGAACACGTGCCGCATCGGCGCGCCCGCCCCGTGCGCCAGCACCAGGAGGGAACGCGCCTCCCCTGCGCGGTTCAGGAGGCCCTCGACCTCGTTCCCGCCGGCGACCGGGATCCTCACCGTCTCCACGGGCACAAGCCTAATCCATGCCTATACTTTTCCGCGATGCGCCGCCTGCTCGTCTGCTCCTCCTGCCGCCGCCGCTACGACGCCAGCGCGATGGCGGTCGGCGAGCGGCTGCGCTGCCGCTGCGGGGCCACGCTCGAGGTGCGGGTGGAGGAGGCCCACGACGCGGCCGTGGTCCGCTGCCAGTCCTGCGGCGGCACCCGGGAGGAGGGAGCCACGAGCTGCCCCTACTGCGGCTCGGACTTCACCCTCCACGACCAGGACCTGGACACGATGTGCCCGAGCTGCTTCGCGCGCGTGTCCCGCCAGGCCCGGTTCTGCCATCACTGCGCCGCCCCCATCTTCGCGGACGAGGTGGCGGGCAACCTCACCGAGCGCCTCTGTCCCGCCTGCGAGAGCGCGCCCCTTCGCAGCCGGGCCATCCAGGGGAACGGCCTCTCGGCCCTGGAGTGCACCCGCTGCGGTGGGCTGTGGCTGGGAGCGGAGGCCTTCGCCCGGCTGCGCGAGGCGACCCTGACCGCCGCCGACCCCAGCCCCGACCCCGCCGCCATCCGTGCCGACGCCCGCGCCCGGCGCCCCTCCGGGAACGCGCGCGGACCGCAGTACCGCCGCTGCCCCATCTGCGCCGTGCGCATGAACCGGGTGAACTACGGGAAGCAGAGCGGCATCCTCCTCGACCGCTGTCCCAAGGACGGCCTCTGGTTCGACGGTGACGAGCTGGATGCCGTGCTGCGCTGGGTGCACCTGGGGGGAGAACGTCTGGCCGGGGAGCGGGACGCCCGGGAGGCCCGCGAGAAGGCCGCCCTGGCACGCTTCCGGGTGGAGCCCATGGCCCCGGAGGACGCGCTGCGCGACGCCCCGCAGATCGACGACGGCCCGGACTTCCTGAGCGGCCTCGCACGCTGGCTCGGCCAGCACGTGCGGTAGCGGTGGGCGCTCCCGCGCTCCCCGTCGTGGACGTGGGGCCGCTGCTTGCCGGCCCATCGGCCCCCGAGACGGCGTCCGCCATCGGCGACGCCTGCCGCGCCTTCGGCTTCTTTTACGTAGTCGGGCACGGGGTGGACCCGGCCCTGGAGCGTGGTCTGGAGGAGGCCGGCCGACGGTTCTTCGCCCTCCCGCTGGCGGAGAAGATGGAGATCCGCATGGAGCGGGGCGGCCGCGCCTGGCGCGGCTACTTCCCGGTGGGGGACGAGCTGACCTCCGGGAAGCCCGACCGCAAGGAGGGCCTCTACTTCGGGGCCGAGCTCCCCGAGGACGATCCCCGCGTGCGCGCGGGCTGGCCGCTGCACGGCCGGAACCTCTTCCCGGAGCAGGTGCCCGAGCTGCGGCCGGTGGTGCTCGCCTACATGGACGCCCTCCGCGGCGTGGGACAGGCGGTGCTGCGCGGGATCGCGGAGAGCCTGGGGCTCCCGCCCGCGTTCTTCCACGAGCGGTACACCGGCGATCCCCTCGTCCTCTTCCGGATCTTCAACTATCCCGCGCAGCCTGGAAGCGATCCCGGCTGGGGCGTGGGGGAGCACACCGACTACGGCCTCCTCACGCTCCTGAAGCAGGACGACACGGGCGGGCTGCAGGTGAAGACCGATGCAGGCTGGATCGACGCGCCGCCCCTCCCCGGCTCCTTCGTCTGCAACCTCGGGGACATGCTCGAGCGCATGACCGGAGGCCGCACGCGCTCCACGCCGCACCGGGTACGCAACGTCGGGGAGCACGACCGTTTGTCCTTCCCTTTCTTCCTGGACCCCGCCTTCGACGCCGAGGTGCGCCCGATCGCGCTGCCGCCGGAGCCGGGCACCGCCTCGCGGTGGGACGGCGAGAGCGTGCACGCGTTCCAGGGGACCTACGGCCAGTACCTGCTCCGCAAGGTCGGTCGGGTGTTCCCCGGGCTGCGGGACGAGGTGCTCTAGGGCCGCAACGCGCCGAGCTGTCCGCGGATGGCGCCCTGCGGGAAATCGGCGTTGTGCACGTTCACGTAGAACTGCTCGGGACTCTGCAGGATCTCCTTGATCAGGTCGCGGTCCACGTCGGCGCATCCGTCGGAGCTGCCGTCGGCCGGCGCCGCCAGGGGGACCACCACCGGACCGGCCACGCCGGTCTCCCCCCGATGGATGTGAGCGGCGGTGGCGGTATCGATCCCCGCGACGGTCAGGGTCCAGCAGACCTGCCCTTGGCCGTGGTTCAGCGTGATCTCGACCTCTCCCGAACCGTCGGGGTCCCCGGGTCCCGGCACCTCCTCCGATCCGACCAGGAGGGTGGACAGTGGACGGCCGCCCTCGGCGGCGAGCCGCACCCCGGGAGCGACGGCGAAGGCGACGGCGGCGAGAACGAGCATCCTGTTGCGCCTCATGGAATCCTCCTGCTCCAAAGACTACCGGCCGCACCCGCAGGAGGCGAACGGCGAGCGCGACGCTTCCATGGCATGATCGAGGCATGCGCCGAGGCTTCCTCGCCGCGGCGATCCTCACCTGGTCCCTCCTCGCGGCGAGCCACGCACGGGCGGACAACTACCTGCTGCTCGACCGCGACGAGGATGCGGCACAGGTCAGGATCGATCTCATCCGCGGCGCTCACTCGTCGATCGACACCACCTACTTCATCGTGGGGAAGGACGGGGTCGCCCTGTCCGTGCTGGCCGAGCTGCGTGCGGCCGTGCGCCGCGGCGTCGCCGTGCGCATGATCGTGGACGCTCCCTTCAACGCCATCCCGCTCCCGGTCCGGGCCGCCCTGCGCCGGGACGGCATGGAGCTGCAGGAGTACCACCCGTTCCGGCTCTTCAAGCCTTCCTGGTGGGGCCGGAGGATGCACGACAAGCTGCTGATCGTGGACGGCGTGCACCTGGTCACAGGCGGGAGAAACCTCGACGCCGCCTACTTCGGGCTGAAGGACGAGCAGGGGTCCGAAGCGCCGCGGGACTACGTGGACCGGGACGCCTACGTGCAGGGCCCCGCCGCTGTCCGGGCCCAGGCCTACTTCGACCAGGTGTGGCAGAGCAAGGAGGTGCGCCGGGTCAAGCTCGGACGCTTCCGGCCGCGCTCCATGGACGCGGACTGCGCGGGCGACCGCCGCTGCGTGGAGCGCAAGGCGGGCCTGGTAGCGGAGATCGACGAGGGTGCCAGGACGCTGGACGAGCGCTATCGCGCGCTGGAGACGGCCGGCGTGGTGCGCCGGGACGTGGTGGAGCCGCTGGCGTTCGCCGGGACGGACGTGGGACACGTGACCTTCCTGCACGATCCGGTGGGGAAGAAGGACACCGAGGATGGGATCGGCACGGCTCTCTTCGCGATGATGGACGCCACGGAGAGTTCCATGCTCTTCGAGTCCCCTTGGCTCGTTCCCTCGAAGGCGCTGCGGAAGTCCTTCGACCGGGCGCTGGCCCGGGGCGTGAAGGTCCGTGTGCTGACCAACTCGTGGGCCACGACCGACAGCCTCATGACGCACGCGGGATACGTGAGGTACCGCAAGGGCCTGGCCAAGAAGGGCGTCGAGCTGTGGGAGTACGCCGGCCCGGGATGCCTGCACTCGAAGACGGGCGTGCTGGACGACCGGCAGGTCATGATCGGCAGTTTCAACCTCGATCCCCGCTCCGAGCACTTCAACTCGGAGGTGGCCGTCGTCTTCGAGAACGACGGCGCCGCCGCGCAGGCCCGGGCTCCCCTGGACGACCGGCTTGCCAGGGCCGTGCGCATCGGACCCGATGGAAAGCCTGTCCCCGGCCCGGTGACCCTCCCGAAGATGCCCTTCAAGCGGAAGGTCATGCTGGGATTCGCACGCATCGTCGCCATCTTTGTGCACCGGCAGCTATAGCCGCGGGCGAGGTGGCGCCTCGGGCCATACCCCGGCACAATCGAAGCAACGAACACCCCGAAGGAGGCGCGTCATGAAAGCAGCGGTGGGGATGCTTCTGCTCACCGCGTTGGCGGCTGCTCCCGCGGCCGCGGACATCCGCGTGTGGACGGAGAAGGATCGGCAGGGAGAGGGCCGCGAGATCCGCAGCGCCGTGCGGGACCTCAGACACTTCAACTTCGACGACCGGATCTCGAGCCTGCAGGCCGACGAGCCCTGGGAGGTCTGCAGCGAGCCGCTCTATCGCGGCGACTGCCGCATCGTCAATGGGACGGTGCTCAACCTGCGCCCGCTGGGGCTCAACAACCGGATCACCTCGATGCGCAGGGCATCGGAGGAGATGATCGCCGACACCGTGATGCCTCCCGCCCGGGAGACGAGACCCGACGCGAGGAAGCCGGAACGCCGCACCACGGAGCGTGCGATCGCCGAGCCGCCGGCAACAGAGTCACGACCGCCGGAGACCGCGACCGTCGAGCCTCCGAAGGTGACTCCTCTGGAGACGAAGCCCGAACGTCCCACGATACAGAGCACCGAGCTCAAGGCCGAGACGCAGCCCGCCGCGCCGCCGGCGGCGACCGTCCTCGAGCCGAAGCCGGAGCCGCAGCACGCTGCGCCGCCCACGGCGGCCGCCCCCGAGCCGAAGACGGAGGCGCCCGCGAAAGAGCCGGCGAAGCGCGAGCGCAAGGCGGAGAGGACGGCTCCCCCATCCGAGCCGGCTACCGTGACCCGCGAGTGGTGGGAGGGCGGCGATGACGGCACGGGCGGTCCCCCCACGCTCGAGGTCTTCGAGAAGCCGAACTTCGAGGGACGGAAGCTGCGCCTCGAGCAGGCGGTCACCGACCTGACGGACCTCGATCAGCCCGTGGGCAGCCTCCTCGTCCGCGCCGGCTCGTGGAAGATCTGCTCCAAGCCCAAATTCCGCGGCCGCTGTCGCACCATGGACGCCACAGGCATGGGCGTGCCCGACGCTCCCTTGATCGGATCCCTGCGTCCCGAAACCGAGTGAGCCTAGCCGTGGCTCGGCGGACGATCCCCCGGCTTCCCCGGCGGGTTCGGGGGATTGTCCTGCCCGGGCGGGCTGGACGGCGGACGGTCCGCAGGCCTGCCAGGAGGCTGGTGCGGGCTCGCTGCCGGCTCCTGCTCGTTCGAAACTGACTTGGCCAGGAATTCGAGCACCGGGGAGAGCCGCTGCGACGCGGGGAGCGTGCGCTGGGCCCTGGGTGTCTCGGCCCGGACCGGGTCCTTCGTGTGCGAGGTGGCGGCCTGGGCGAGGACGGGGAGTCCAGTCGCCAGGACGAGGCAGGCCACCGCCCGCGCGGCGTTGCTGCGGTTGGAATGTGTCATGGCCGGAACGTACGGCGCATTTTGGGTATCGGGTAGTGCAATGTTCCTGTTGCCCCCTATCTCCTATAAGATGGCGCGCGACGAGGGGGAAGATGCGGGTCGAGACCACGGAGGATCGCGGCATCCGGATCCTTTCCTGCGAAGGCCGGATGATGCGGGACGGGTCGGACGAGCACCTGATCGGCGCCTGCGACGCCGCCATCGAGGACGGCGGACGGGTCGTGATCGACCTCCGCAAGACGGTGTGGATGGACAGCTCCGGGGTAGGAGCGCTCGTGGCCTGCGCCAAGCACGCCGCCGAGCGGGGCGCCGTGATCAAGGTCGCCCTCCCGGAAGACGGCCCCGTCCGCAAGGTCTTTGCGCTGTGTCACCTGGAGCGGGTATTCGACACGTTCCGGGACGCGGCGGCGGCGGTCACGAGCTACCTCAAGTAGCCGAGCGAGCGGAGCTGGGCGCGCAGCTCGTCGGGGATCTCCCCCGAGCCTCCCCGCTCGGACTTGGGGCGCAGGGCATCGCGCGAACGCTCGAGCAGCGCCCCGAAGGCATCGTGTGCGCGCGCGTCGAAGCGTCCCGATTCCGGGTTCCGCTCCAGGGGATCGCGGCCGAGGTCGAAGATCTCCGCCGGCCTCACGTCCAGCTTGACGTCGTAATGGACCCGGTCCGGGTAGGGCGCCAGAATGGCCTTCAGCGTCCCCTCGCGCCAGGCGAAGCGGTCGGGCCCGTGCTCGATGGACTCGGCGAAGATGGCACGGGGAGGAAGCGCCTCTCCGCGGGTGAGCGCGGCCGCCAGGCTGCGGCCCCGATGGTGCGCATCGGGGCGCAGGCCGGCCAGGTCGAGCAGCGTGGGCGCGACGTCCAGCAGGCTGACCGGAGTGGTGAGCCGTCGCCCGGCAAGGACGCGGCCGGGAGCGCGGAAGATCAAGGGCACGTGGACGAGCTCCTGATAGAGGGAGTGCCCGTGTCCGGGGCTGCGCGATTCCACGTGGTCCCAGAGGTCCTCTCCGTGGTCGGAGAGCACGACGAGGACCGCCTCGTCGAGGATCCCCTCGCTCTGTAGGGCCGAGAGGAAAGCGCCGACGTGCGCGTCCGTGGCCCGCACGCCGCTGTCGTAAAGGGCGGTGACGTAGCGGCGCTCCTCCGCGTCCAGAACCAGGTCCCCGCGATACACCGCCTCCACCTGGTCCACCGTGAATCCCGGGGGAAGCTTGCCCCGGGGCACGGTGACCCCCTCCACGTGCATGTAGGGGAAGTGCGGCTCGTAGGTGTGGACGAACAGGAAGAAGGGGCGGCCGCGCATGCGCCGCGCCCACTGCAGGGCGTGTCCGAAGATCCCCTGGGAGCCGCCTTCCTTCCACTCGTCGTGGTCCTCGTAGATCTCGAAGCCCTGCTCGAAGCCGAAGCCGCCGCTGACGTAGGAGCCGCCGGTGAAGGCCGCCGTGCGATACCCCGCGTCCTGCAGCCGCTCCGTGACCAGGGAGCGGCGCCGAGCGATCTGGTTGGACGTCCACTGCACGCCGTGGTCGAAGGGAAGCATGGAGGTGAAGATCGACGCGTGGGAAGGAAGGGTCCAGGGGGCCGCCGACATGGCGTCCACGCAGTCGGTCCCCTCCGCCGCCAGGGCCCGGAGGTGCGGCATCTCCGGGAAGCGATCCGCGCGCAGGGTGTCGATCGAGACCAGCACGATCGAGGGACGGCCCGACGCCCGCAGGCTTCCCACCGTCGTGCGCAGGCCGGCATCCAGCGCGAGCAGCGCGCAGAGGACGAGGAACAGGTCTCCCCCCAGCGCCAGGGCCCGGCGGGTGCCGGCGGCCCTTCGCAGCCGCGGCCACAGGGCCGCGAGCCCCCCCAGGCAGCCGCCCAGCACGCCGCCCAAGAGCGCCGGGCCGGACAGCCGGTACCAGGCGAGCCACAGCGTGCCGTTCGCGAGATCCCGGCAGCGGTAGACCTCGATCATTCCCCAAGCCGCTCCCGCCGCCAGACCGAGCGCCGCGGTCAGACCGGCGAGCGCCCGCAGGCCGCGCGTGGTCACCTATCGGCCCGGAGCAGCTTGAAGGCGTGGGTCCATTGGTTGCGCAGGAAGCCGGGAAGGCACCACAGCTGGCAGAGCGGCTCCAGGGCGCGCGCCGAGGCGGCGGATCCGACGTCCTCGGGATCCCATCCGAACTTCCGGAGGATGTCCGCTACCTGAGCCTTGGCTCCCGCGTCGTCGCCGCAGAAGAACATGGTGGGGGGTCCGCCGGGGAGCTGGGGGTCCACCATGAAGGCGTTCCCCACCGAGTTCCAGGCCTTGACGAAGCGCGCCCGCGGGTGCGCCGCCTGCAGCCGCTCCATCAGGGAGTCGTTGGGCCCCGTGAAGAAGTGCAGCACGCCCCGGTGGGGAGGGCGGTCGTCGATCGGGTTCGTGGTGTCGATCACCACCTTGTCCCCGAGAGCGTCGTCCCCCGCCTGGGTCAGGGCGGCGAGCGCCGCCGTTCCCTTCACCGCCAGCACGAGGAGCTCGCCGAATGCGGCCGCCTCGGCGACCGTCCCCGCCGTCAGGCGCGGCGGGCGGGCGAAGGTCGCGAGCTTGCCCGGCTCGCGGCTCCCCATGCGGACCTCGTACCCCTTGTCCGCGAAGCCCCCGGCCAGCACCTGTGCCACGATCCCCGAGCCGATCACCCCGACCTTGCCTGCCATGGTGGCCCTCCCTCGGCGCAGGCGGGCATTCTAGCCACCTCCCCGCAGGCTGTATCCTGGGGCGGACTTCGCGCCCGGCGTCCGCCGATGCCTGGAGGTTCCCCCCGTGTCCGAGCGCTTCGCGTGGCAGAAGGCCCCCGCCCAGGCGGCGCCCGGCGATGTGGCGCGCCCGGCGATGCGCGGGCTTCTGGTGGCGCTCCCCTTCCTCGTGCTCGCGTCCTACGGCCTCTTCGACCACCACCTGCTCGGCTACCACCACTACCGGCAATCGCACGACGCGCTGATGGCGCGCACGTTCGCCACCACCACCGCCAACCTCTTCCAGCCGGCCATCGACGGGGTCACCTGGGGGAAGGCGCTTTACGTGAACGACTTCCCCTTGTACCCGTGGCTCGTGGGCATGGCCTGGCGCGTGACCGGGGAGTCCCTCATTGTGGCCCGTCTGCTCTCGCTCGCCTTCGGCCTGGGTGCCCTCTTCGCCTTCCGGCGCCTGATGCTCCGGCTGTCGGACGATGCGCGCCTCGCGGATCTTGCCGCCGCCGTGCTGGGGATCATGCCGGTCTGCGCCTGGTTCTTCCGCACCGTGCAGCGCCAGAGCCTGTTCGTGTTCCTGCTGCTGCTGGCCATGGAGCGGGCCGTGGCCTGGATCGACGAGGACCGCCAGGGCGCGCTGCGCGCCTCGGCGGCCGCCTTCGCCGGGACGCTCCTCCTGAACCCCTTCGCCGTCTACGCCCTGCTCCCGCTGGCGGACCGCCTGGCGCAGCGGCGCGGCCGCGCCGCACTGCTCCGTCCCGCTCCCCTCCTCGCCGGCGCCGCCGCCCTTCTGCCGGCTGCGGTCTGGTACGCGTACGTGGTGCGCGTGGCGCCCACCCTTCCCACGGCCGAGATGGTGGCCGTCACGGCAACGGTGGCGCACCGCAACTTCCTGGATCCTGGGCGGTACCTGGTGTGGCTGACGCCGACGGCGCTGAAGAATTTCCTGTGGACCACGGTGCAGTTCGTGCTGCCCGCGGCCACCTCGCTCGTGGTGGCGGCCGTGGGAGTCGCTGCCACCTGGCGCGATCCTGGCTGGCGCTTCCTGCGCCTGTGGGGGCTCGCCGTTTTCGTCTACTTCTTCCTCGACTACTACCCGATCGTCGGCATGGTGCACCAGTACTACTACCTGAACCTGGCACCGCCGGCGGCGGCCTTCGCCGTGGGCGGCTTCCTCGCCGTGCGGGCCTGGAGGAAACCGGTCTTCTGGGTGACGGCCTCGCTGTTCGTGGTGGGGGCGCTCGCCTACACCGGCCGCCTGGTTCGCAACGACTGGCACGCGGAGTACTATCCGATCGTGGAGCGGCTGGAGCGGGCGGTGCCGCGCGGCTCGCGGGTCCAGGTGGTCGCCACCAGCGACGATCCGCTGCTGTCCTTCCTCATGGACCCCGCCATCCCCCACCGCCTGCGCGCCTACAGCCCGCAAGGCCTGGAGTCCCTCCTCAGGCAGCGTGACTTCGACTACCTGGCCCTGGTCTACGACCGCGGGTCCGCCGTGCCCTGGCCGGCGCTGCATCGCATCCGGGCGTGCGGCTTCCCCGAGGTGGCCATGGGCGAAGGTCTCCACGTCTTCCGCGTGCGGAGCGGGGCGTGACCCCCCGCCCCTCCCCTCTGGTCACGGTGGTCGTGCCCGTCCTCAACGAGGCGGCCCACCTCCCCGAGCTGCTGCGGCGCCTGCGGACGGTCGCGGACGTCGAGATCCTGTACCGCTTCGACTTCCTGTTCGTCGATGACGGCAGCCGGGACGCCACGGTGGAAGCACTGTGCGCCGCCGCCCGGCAGGACCCCCGCATCAAGATCCTGGAGTTCACGCGCAACTTCGGTCACCAGGTGGCCCTCACCGCCGGGCTCACGGAAGCCGCCGGGGACGCGGTGGTCACCTTGGACGGCGACCTGCAGCATCCCCCGGAGCTGATCCACGCCTTCCTGCGCGCCTGGGAGCAAGGGGGTCACGTGGTGCTGGGGGTGCGCCAGGGGCGCCAGGCCTCCTGGTTCAAGAGGAAGAGCGCCGCCTGGTTCTACGCGCTCATCAATCGCTGGTCCGACGTGCCCGTCGTGCCCGAGGCCGCGGACTTCCGGCTGCTCTCCCGGCCCGCCGTGGACGAGCTGCTCCGCCTGAAGGAGCGGGCGCGCTTCCTGCGGGGCCTGGTGGGCTGGATCGGCTACGAGCCCTTCCTGGTCCCCTACCAGGAGGGGGAGCGCCAGCACGGCGCCACCCGGTACTCGCTGGCGCGGATGCTCTGGCTCGCCGTCGATGCCCTGACCAGCTTCTCGGCGGTGCCGCTCCGGATCTCCACCCTGGCCGGGGCCCTCACCAGCGCCGCCGCGGCGGCCTACGGGCTCTACGTCCTGCTGATGTGGCTCTGGCACCCCGAGCGCATCGTGTCCGGCTGGACCAGCCTGGTGCTCACGCTCCTCGTCCTGGGGGGCATCCAGCTCTTCAGCCTGGGGATCGTGGGCGAGTACCTCTACCGCATCTACGACGAGGTGAAGGGCCGGCCCCTGTACGTGATCCGGCGGCGGGTGGGCTTCGAGGAGCTCAGCGGGCCAGCGCGACCGTCCCCGTCGCGAGAGAGTCGTACAGGCGTTCCGTCCTGACCACCTGCTCCGCGATCGAGAAGCGCCGCGCTCGCGCGCGTGCCGCCTCGGCCATGCATACCCTCGACCCCGCGTCCTCCAAGAGCGCCAGCATGGCCTGGGCCAGGCGGGCCGGATCCTCCGGCGGGACTAGGCGGGCGGCGCCGGAGGCGTCGATGGCCTCGGGCGTGCCGCCCACCGCCGTGAGCACCTGAGGCAGGCCCGCGGCCATGGCCTCCAGCACCACCAGCGAGAACCCCTCCCCCAGCGAGGCCATCACGTGCAGATCGGCCACGTGATAGAGGTCCTCGACGTCGGCGCGCGTGCCACACAAGCGCACGTGGTCCAGAAGGCCCAGGGCCCGGATGTGCGCCAGCACCTCGGATTGCCGGCGTCCGCCCCCCGCCATCACCAGCACCGCTCCCGGCATCTGCGCCCGCACCTGGGCGAAGGCCCGGAGCAGATCGTCGGGACCCTTGATCCTCTGCAGCCGGGCCACGTTGAGGATCACCGGCCCCGCGCCGTCGAGGCGAAGCTCGCGCCGCAGCGCGGCCAGGCGCGCGGGGGGCGGCGGCGCGGCGAAACGGTCCACGTCGATCCCGTTCCGGATCACCTCCGAGCGCCCCCCGTCCACGGCGAGGCCGACCAGATGATCCCGGCGCACCGCTTCGCTCACGTAGACGTTCGCGCTGCGCCCGGTCCACTGGAGGCGCTCCCGCTCCACGGCCCGGGGCCCGAAGCCCGGCCGGGTGTGGAAGGTCGCCACCACCAGCGGGATCCCGGCCAAACGTGCGGCCTCGGTCGCACAGTGGGCCGCGTGCTCGGCGTGGGCGTGGACGAGGTCCACGCGGTGGTCGCGCAGGGTGCGGGCGAGGCTGCGCGCCGACCAGCCCACCGGGAGCCGGCTGGGACACCGGCACACCTGGACGGGGATGCCCGCTCGCTCCAGCTCGGAGGCCATGGACCCCCGGCGGCGCAGGCAGATCATGCGGGCCTGGTAACGGCGTCGGTCGAGGCGCGGCAGGAGGTCCACCAGCGAGCGCTCGATGCCCCCCACCTCCAGGTGCGCGTAGACGTGCGCCACCCGCAGGTGCCGCGAGGCCCCGCTCAAGCTGCCTCGCTTCCCGCCGCGCGCCGCGCGGCCACGAACATGACGTCCCCCAGGCCGATGCGCACGTCGCGGCGGAGCACCGACCCGGGAAGCCGGTGCAGCAGGCTGCGCGCCGTTCCCCGCAGCGCCGCGCTGCGGCCGAAGCGGTCGAGATTGTGCAGCACGTTCCCGATCTGGCGCCGCCCCGCCAGGGACTCGATGCCCAGCGTGGCGAAACCGAGGTCCCCCAGGAGGCGGCGGATCCCGGCGCGCGTGAAGTAGTGCACGTGCGTGGGGGGGTGGATCATCCGCCAGCGCGGACCGCGCAACCTCGCCACCAGACTGCCGGCGTCCCCGGTGGTGAGGAAGAGGTGGCCGGCAGGGCCGAGGAGGCGCGCCGCGCAGGCCAGGGAGCGCCGGGGATCCGGAAGGTGCTCGATCGTGTCCCACAGGCAGACCACGTCGTAGGGAGCGCTCGGGCGGTGGGTGCAGACGTCGGCCGCCTCGGCGCTCACCCCCAGCCGCTCGCGGGCGGCCGTGACCGCCGAAGCGCTCACGTCGAGGCCGTGCACGCGGGGGAAACGGGCCGCCGCCTCGGCCAGGAAGAACCCGTGAGCGCAGCCCACCTCGAGCAGGCTGCCGCCCCCGGCGCCGTGCCTCTCCATCCGGTCGAGGTAGTCGCGGAAGTTGCGCGCCAGCGTGTCCCGCTGCCCGGAGTAGTCGAGGTATTCCTCATTGTCATGATAGTTGTGGCCATACAGCGCCGTGCTGTCCACGGTCTCCGCCCCCCGATAGAACCGGTGGCCACAGCCCTTGCAGCGCAGCAGGTCCGGATGCGGGTCCGGTGCGTGATCCATGGACGAGCACACGATGCAGCGCACCCTGATCCGGTCTCCCTGTGGGGGCGAGGGTATCACCGGAGTCGGATCTGTCGCCGGGTGGGCAAAATGAAAAAGGGCCCCGGATCGTGCGATCCGGGGCCCGGGGTTTGTTCGGTCAGCGGCGGCGTTGGGTTCCCCGCGGCGGGAACACCCTCCAGGCGCCACGGACGCCGGAGCGGTCCTACGAGGACGCCACCTCCACCGAAACGTCAGGGTAGCCGTTCAATGGATCACCTCCTTCGTCCGGGCGTTTGCAAGCGGAGGGTCCCATCCCTCCCGATCGGCCGAGCGCCCGAGACCCGGCCGGCCGCCGCGCAGCGTTCGCGCCCGCGGAGCCCACATGCCAAAAGAATGTGGTGAAGGAGGCGGGGTGTCAAGATCGGAGGAGGTCACTCCACCACCGTCACGCACTTCCCCCCGTCCACGTACTTCCGGAGCGCGGCGGCGACGGCGGCGCGGTCCACCCGCAGGAGGGCGTCCAGCCGCTCCCGCTCCCGTCCCGGCGGTTGCCCGGCCAGCGCGTCCATGGCGAGGAAGTAGGCCTGATTGATGCGCGTGAGCCGGCGCATGAGCAGCCGGCCGCGCAGGCTCGCGGCCGCGCGCGCCACAGCGGCCGCATCGCCGGGGGAGAACCCGGAGATCCCCGCCCGCAGCCCCGCCAGCGCCTCGTCCAGGTTCGCCTTGCGCGTCCCCATGGTGACGAGCAGGCGCATGCGGCCCCCCCACGGCGCGATGGAGGCGCCGATGCTGTAGGCCAGCCCCCGCGTCTCGCGCAGGTCGAAGGCGAGGGCGTCCGACAGCATCGCCCCGAGCACGGAGAGGGCGGCCCGGTCCGCCTCCGGCGCCTCGAACACGTACCCCATGGCGATCGTCACCTGCTCTCCGGGAGCGCTGGCGCGACGCTCCGTCCCGGGGCCCTCGGTCACCGGCGGAGGGGGGACCGCGGGAGGCGGGCTTCCCTCTGGGAGGCTCCCCAAGGCGGCGTCGAGCGCGTCCATCACGGCCTCCGGCGCCACCGGCGACTCCACGGTGACCACCAGGCGTCGCCCCGTGACGTAGGCTCGGTGGAAGCGACGGAGATCCGCCGCCGTCACCCCCCGCAGCCCTCCTGCGCTTCCCAGCACGGGTCGGGTCAGTGGATGATCCGGCGCCAGCGCGGCCTCCAGCGCATCCATGGCGCGGTTCCGGGACGCGGCGCTCCGCCGCACCTGGAGATCGTCCATCTCGGCGAGGACGGCGGCGAGATCGCCCTCGTCGAGGCGCGGCCGCGCCAGGAGGTCCCCCAGGAGCGCGATCCCGTCGCGCCAGCCGTCCGCCGGGAGCTCCAGGCGCACGAAGGAGAACTCCGGCGTCGTGTAGTAGTCGTCGTAGGGGACCGAGGGATCGTCGTCCGTCTTCAGCGTCGCGCCCAGCCGCGCCAGGCGCGCAGCCAGGGCGGCGCCGTCGAGCTGGGCCGTCCCCTTCGCGAGCATGTGATGGAGGACGGAGGCCATGCCCGGCCGGTCCGGAGGTTCGGAGGCGGCCCGCGGCCTCAGGGCGACGTGCACGGCACAGACGGCCGAGTCGTCGCCCGCCTCGACGATGGCCCGCATCCCGTTCGGGAAGACGCGGTCCGCCCGTCCCCGGGACGGAGCGGAGGGGGCGGTCTTCGGCTCCCACCGCGCCGTGCGGTCTGCCATGTCCGGTCCGATCACGGCGGCGCGTGCCGCCGCCAGTCCCGCGCGGAGGACGGCGGCCGCGCGGTCGAGGTCCTCGTCGGAGATCCCGTCGTACCGCCGTGCCGTGCGCCCCAGCCAGCCCGCCGGGGCCTGCAGGAGCGCCGCACCGCGGTTCAGCGCGAAGTAGTGGATCTGGTCCGCTTCCAGGATCTCGCGGGCCCGCGCGGCCGCCCGCACGACCTCCAGGCGCGCCCGCGACGGGCTCCCCGGGCCGAGGTCGGAAAGACCGTGCGCCAGCGCGTCGAGGACGGGCGCAAAGGGCTTCCCCGGGGAAAGCGTGGCCTCCAGCTCCACCGTGGTCCACGGTCCCGCGCGGGGAGCCAGGGACAGCGACAGCGTGGTCGCAGCCGGGTCGCCTCCCCCCGTGAGCGCCTGCTGCAGCGGCGCATCGTCCCCGCCGGCCAGCGCGTCCACCAGCAGCTCCACGGCGGAGACCAGAGGGTCGTGGGCAGCCAGGCCCAGGGGGAACGCCGCCTGGACGTAGGTGCGCGGAGCGTCGAGCTTCTGCAGGGAGAGGTTGTCCCGGGGCGGAGCCGGCCACGTCCCCGAAGCGCTCGCGGTGGGGCCTCCGGCGGGGGCGGCCCCGAACGTGCGCCGCACCGCATCCAGCATGGCGGGGGTTGCGAAGTCCCCCATGACGACGAGCAGCATGTTCCCGGGGACGTAGCGCTCCCGCCAGTAGGCGGCGACCTCGTCCCGCCGGATGGCGGCGATGCTCTCCGGGGTGCCCAGGACGGGCCGGGCGAGAGGCGTCCCCGCGAAGGCGAAGGCGCGGAAGCGCTGGGCGGCCGCGTAGCCGGGATCGCCGGTGTCGCGCGCCATCTCCTCGAGCACGATCCCCTTCTCCTTCTCGAAGTTCTCGGCGGGGATCGTGGAGCGGAAGAGCATGTCGGCCTGGAGGTCGAGCCCGACCTCCGCGAACTCCCGCTGCACGAGGAGCGTGAAGAGGGTGTGGTCCTCGCGCGTGGTCGCGTTGTTGTAGGCGCCGACGCGGTCGGTGGCGTCGTAGAGCTCGCGCTGCGTGCGGGTGGTGGTGCCGTTGAACAGGAGGTGCTCCAGCAGGTGGCTGGCACCGCTGCGGTCGGGCCGCTCCTCCGTGACGCCCGCCCCCACCACGACCGTGCTGGCGACCATGGGGTTGGCATGGTGCTCGATGAGCACGACCCGGAGGCCGTTGTCGAGCGTCTCTTCCCGGTAGGAGGCGAAGCCCACCGCGGCGGGGAAGGCGGCCAGGGCGAGGAGGGCCAGCGGTCGCGGGATCATGTCCGCGCGAGACTATACTGCGCCGCCCATGCGGATTTACCCCCTCGTCGCCGCCCTTGCGCTGGCCGCGGCCTGCGCGCCCGCGCACCGGCCGGCCGAGAACCTGCTCGACCCCAGGGAGCACCACCTGGCCCATGCCCGGCAGCTCACCTTCGGAGGGGAAAACGCCGAGGCCTACTGGTCGGACGACGGCAAGTGGCTGGTCTTCCAGGCGCACGGCGGGGCGCGCGGGGACGTGGCCTGCGACCAGATCTACACCATGCGCGCGGACGGGAAGGACGTCCGGCGCGTGTCCGACGGCGGCCGCACGACGTGCTCCTACTTCTACCCCGGCGCCCGCAGGGTCCTCTTCAGCTCCACCCGCGCCGCCGGGCCGGCCTGTCCGGCGGAGCCGGACTTCTCCCAGGGATACGTGTGGGGCCTGTACGACTACGACATCTACGTGTCCGACCGCGACGGCGGGAACGTGCGGCGCCTCACGGACACGCCCGGGTACGACGCCGAGGCGACCCTCTCCCCCGACGGGACGCGCATCGTCTTCACCTCCGTGCGGGACGGGGACCTGGAGCTGTACTCCATGGCACTCGACGGGTCGGGCGTGAAGCGTCTCACCCAGACGCCGGGGTACGACGGCGGGGCGTTCTTCTCCCCGGACGGCAAGCGCATCGTCTACCGCGCCCACCA
>Ga0070695_100000273_pt1 | contig 26034 bp, 29 predicted proteins | sample KBSK1252metaG_FD_65471 | JGI IMG/M metagenome (GOLD analysis project Ga0070695, IMG submission 65471) | Corn, switchgrass and miscanthus rhizosphere microbial communities from Kellogg Biological Station, Michigan, USA - KBS K1-25-2 metaG | ecosystem: Host-associated > Plants > Roots >...
GCGATCTTCGCGCTCGGCTCGATCGGCATCTACGGCTTCATCGTCGGCGGCTGGGCCTCGGAGTCGAAGTACTCGATCCTCGGCTCGATGCGCACCTGCGCGCAGCTCGTCTCGTACGAGGTCTCGCTCGCGCTCAGCGTGCTCGGCGTCGTGATCCTCGGCCGCTCGCTCAACCTGCCCGAGATCGTCGGACGCCAGGGCTCATTCCTTCCGTACGCGATCCCGGAGTTCGTCGGCCTCGTCGTCTTCTTCTTCGGCGGCATCGCCGAGACGAGCCGCGCACCGTTCGACCTGCCGGAAGCCGAGCAGGAGTTGGTCGCCGGCTACCACACCGAGTACTCGGGGATGCGCTGGGGCCTGTTCCAGATGGCCGAGTACATCAACCTGATCACGCTCTCCGGTCTGATGGTGACGCTCTTCTTCTCCGGCTGGCACGGGCCGTGGCACATCGGGCCGATCTGGTTCCTGCTCAAGACGATGGCCGTCCTTTTCGTCTTCATCTGGCTGCGGACGACGCTGCCGCGGCTGCGCTACGACCAGCTGATGCGCTTCGGCTGGAAGATCCTGCTACCCGTCGCGACGGTGAACGCAGTCGTCACGGCCGCCTTGGTGGTGGCCTTCGGATGAGTCCGCAGCCTGTCGAGACGCTGAAGGGCTTCGGGGTCACGTTCAAGCAGATCTTCAAGAAGCCGATCACGCAGCAGTACCCGGAGTACAAGCGGCCGGTCTATCCGCGCTTCCGCGGCCGGCACCGGCTGTGGCGGCACGAGAACGGCCTGGAGAAGTGCGTGGGCTGTTCCCTGTGCGCGGCCGCCTGCCCTGCGGACTGCATCCGCGTCGTCGCCGCCGAGAACACGCCCGACAACCGCGTCTCGCCCGGCGAGCGCTACGCGCGGATCTACGAGATCAACCTCAGCCGCTGCATCTTCTGCGGCTACTGCGAGCTGGCGTGCCCGTTCGACGCGATCACGCTCGGCAACGAGTTCGAGATCTCGGAGCACAATCGCGACGACCAGATCTACACGAAGGACATGCTCCTTGCGCCGCCGATCAAGCAGGTGCCGGTCGCCGACCCGGATCTGTACGACACCCCGATCCCCTTCTACAAGAGCGATTCGTGAGCGGGCTCGTCGTGGCCTCGGCCGGGAACGCGCTCGTCTGGGTCGTCTGGGTGGTCGCCGCGTTCTCCTGCCTCGGGTCGGGTGTTGCGGTCGTGACCTTCTCGAACCCGTTCTTCTCGGCGCTCGCGCTGATCGGGAACCTCGGCTCGCTCGCCGTCATGTACCTCTTGCTCTCGGCGGAGTTCGTCGCGGCGGCGCAGGTGCTCGTCTACGCGGGAGCGATCGTCGTCATGTTCCTGTTCGTGATCGCGTACGTCGGGCCGCGACGCGAGACGCCCTGGTCAGGCGGGCCGAGCTGGCAGACGATCGGGGCCGTCGGCGCCGCGGGCGCATTGCTCATCGAGCTCGTCGTCGCAGTCGGGATGCAGGCGAGCGGGAGCCTCTCGCACGACGGCAAGGTCGGCGCCGCCTTTGGCACGCCGGCCTGGGTCGGCCGCGTCTTCCTGATCGACCACCTGCTCGCATTCGAGATCACGTCGATCGTCCTGCTCGTCGCGGCGGTCGGCGGCGTGATCCTCGGCTCGCACACGACGCGGATGGATCCCGGAACGATCAGCTCCGACGCCGCGCAGGAGCGCAGGCAGGACGTCGAGGTCGTGCGCTGATGCTCGGCCCCGATGTCGCCTGGTACCTCGCCGTCGCCGCGTTCCTGTTCGGAATCGGCGCGCTCGGCGTGCTCATCCGGCGCAACCCGCTGATCGTGTTGCTCTCGCTCGAGCTGATGCTGAACGCGGGCAATCTCGCGCTGATCGCGCTCTCGCGCCACTGGCACAACGGGTCGGGCCAGATCTTCGCGCTCTCCGTGATGGCAGTCGCCGCCTCGGAGGTCTGCGTGGGCCTCGGCCTCGTCGTGGCCATCAACCGGCGCAATCTCGCCCTCGACGTCGACAAGCTGTCGGAGCTGCGAGGATGACCGGTGGCTCCTGGCTCTGCCTGCTCGCGCCGCTCGGCGGCACGATCCTGATCACGCTCTGCGGGACGCGGATCCCGCGCGTCGCGGCAGCGTGGATCTCGACAGCGAGCTGCTTCGTCGCCTTCGGGGGCGCGGTCTGGGCCTTTCTTGGCGTGCATGACCAGCACAAAGCACTGCTTCGTGGTGAGATCACGACGGCCTGGACGTGGCTCCAGTCGGGCAACTTCCACGCGGGCCTGCAGCTGCTCGTCGACCCGCTGAGCGTCGTGATGATGCTGATCGTCAGCGGCGTCGGTGGGCTGATCGTCCTCTACTCGATCGGCTACATGGACGGCGACGACGAGGAGCGCCGCTACTTCGCGTACATGTCGTTCTTCGTCTTCTCGATGCTGCTGCTCGTCGAGGGCGGAAACCTGCTGATGCTCCTGATCGGCTGGGGCCTCGTCGGCCTCTCCTCGTACCTTCTGATCGGCTTCTGGCACGAACGCCCGAGCGCGGTCCAGGCGGCGAAGAAGGCGTTCGTGATGAACGCCTTAGGCGACGCGACGATGGCGCTCGCCTTCTTCATCCTGATCGCACACACGCACTCGCTGGGCTTCGGGGCGAACTTCAACGTCCGCCTTTCCTCGACCGCGATCAACCTCGTCGCGCTCGGCCTGCTCGGCGGCGCCGTCGCGAAGTCGGCGCAGATCCCGCTCCAGACGTGGCTGCCCGACGCGATGGAGGGCCCGACGCCGGTCAGCGCCCTCATCCACGCCGCGACGATGGTCACCGCCGGGGTCTACCTGATCGCGCGCACGTACCCGATCTTCGAGCAGGCCCGGACGGTCGAGCTGATCGCCGCGGGCACCGGCGCGCTGACCCTCCTCGTCGCGGGCCTGATCGCCCTCGTCCAGACCGACATCAAGCGCGTCATCGCCTATTCGACGATGTCGCAGATCGGCTACATGTTCCTCGGCGCCGGCGTGGGGGCGTACGCGAACGGGATGTTCCACCTGATGACGCACGCCTTCTTCAAGGCGCTGCTCTTCATGACGGCAGGGCTCGCGATCCATGCGCTCGCGGGCGAGCAGGACATCCGGCAGATGCGCGGCATCGGGCGGCTGATGCCGTTCACGAAGTGGTGCTTCCTGGCGGGCGCGCTCGCGCTCGTCGGGATTCCGCCGTTCAGCGGCTTCTTCTCGAAGGACTCGATCGTCGCCTCGGCGGCCGCCCTCGGCACCTGGTACGGCTGGATCTTCTGGGTCTGCGGAATCGCCGGCGCATTCCTCACCGGGCTCTACACGTTCCGCCTCTGGTTCCTCGTCTTTCCGGGCGAGCCGAGCCCGTTCGTGCGCGAGCACTACCACGACCACCACGGCCGCGAGGGCGCCTGGACGATGCTCGCCCCGGTGGGCGTACTGGCGGTGCTCGCGACGGTCGGCGGCTGGCTGCAATGGTCGCCGCGGTGGCACCCGTTCACCGACTGGCTCGCACCCGCGGCCCGGACGCTCGCGATCGCCGAGCCGACATCGACGCAGGAGTACTACACCTCGGCCGCGACCGTGATCGCCGGTCTCGCCGGCATCACCCTCGCGTGGGCGATCTACTCCGAGAAGTCCGTGACGATCAAGGCCCTGCCGTTCTGGCGCCGGACGCTCGAGCACAAGTTCTACTTCGACGAGCTCTACGACGCGGTCTTCTTCGGGCCCGCCGTCGCGATCGCCAACGGCCTGCGGCGTGAGATCGAGGAGCCCGTGATCCTTCAGACCGGCACCGACCTCGGCGAGGCGACGATGGGGACGGGCGGCGTCGTGCGGCGGATCCAGACCGGGCTGCTGCGCACCTACGTCCTCTTTCTCGCCGGCGGCGCCGCCGCCGTCGTCCTCGCCTTCCTCATCGCCAAGTGAGCGCCAACTCCCTGACCTCGATCCTGATCTGGCTCCCAATCGCGGGCGCGATTCTTGTCTCGCTGCTGCCGCTCTCGCGCTACGCGACGGGTGCCCTCGCGATGCTCTTCTCACTCGCCGAGGTCGGCTTCTGGATCGAGCAGGCCGCGCGCTTCGACTTCGCGCGGTCCGGCCTGCAGATGGAGGAGCGCGCGACGTGGTTCAACGACCTCGGGGTCTCGTACCACGTCGGCGTCTACGGGTTCTCGGTCTGGCTCGTCGGCCTCACCGTGATCGCGATGGCCGCGTGCACGGGCTACGGCTTCTGGGTCGGCCGCGACCGCCCGCGGGCGTACTTCGCGCTCATGCTCCTGCTCACCGGGGCGACGGTCGGCGTATTCATGGCGCAGGACCTGATCGTCTTCTACGCCTTCTTCGAGGCGATGTTGATTCCGCTCTACGTCCTGATCGGCGTCTGGGGCGGCGCGCGGCGCATGGAGGCAACGATCAAGTTCGTCATCTACACGATGGCGGGGTCGCTGCTCATGCTCGCGGCGATCGTCGTCTACGGACTGAAAGCGGGGACGTTCGACCTCGTCGACGGGCCGACGAGCGCAAGCCGCTGGCTCTTCCTCGGCTTCATGCTCGCCTTCGTCATCAAGGCGCCGCTCTTCCCGTTCCACGGCTGGCTGCCCGACGCCTACCGCGAGGGGCCCGCCGAGGTGACGGCGGTGCTCTCGGGCGTGATCTCGAAAGCGGGTCTGTACGGGATGCTGCGGATCGCGATCGCGAAGTTCCCGGACCCGACGTCGTTCTACCGGACGGCGGTGCTCGCGCTCGCCGCCGCGGCGCTGGTGTACGGCTCGCTGCTCGCGTTTCGCTCGACGAACTTCCGCGACGTCGTCTCCTACTCCTCGCTGGCCCAGTCGGGGCTGATCGCGCTCGGCCTCTTCGCCGGCCGCGACCTCGGCTTCGACGGCGCGGTGCTGCAGATGGTCGCGCACGGGCTGATCTCGACGTCGCTATTCCTCATCGCGGGTGCCGTGGAACGCCGGACGACGACCGGCGAGTTCCGGCTGCTCGGCGGAATGGCACGCGGGAGACCGGCGCTCGCGACGCTGCTGATGACGGTCGGGATCATCTCGCTCGCCGTCCCGGGCTCGGCCGCGTTCGCGGGCGAGTTCTTGATTCTGGCCGGCGTCTTCCAGCGCGCATGGTGGTGGGCGGCGATCGGCGCCAGCGGGATCGTGCTGGCCGCGATGTACATGCTGCGTCTGATCTCGGCGGTGCTGCACGAGGCGCGTGGCTCGACGGTCGCCGACGAGGCGCTCGACCTGCGGCCGGGTGAGCTCGCGCTCGTCGTCCCGCTCGTCGGCGTGCTGCTCGCGCTCTCCGCCTGGCCGGCCGGGATCAGCCACCACTCCTTCGTCGGCCAGAGCCCGTCGGCCACGGTGAAGAACCAGTTCAAGTGAGCCTCCACACGCCCCACATCGACTGGTTCGGCCTCGGCCCGATCTTCGCACTGATCGGCGCGGCGTTCTTCGCGCTCCTGTGCGCCGTGCTCGTCCCTCGAGCGATCCGCCGGCTCGCCGCAGGCGGGTTCTCCCTCGCCGGCTTCACCGCGGGGCTCGTTCTCTCGGTATGGCTCTACGTCGACAGCGCGCACGGGCACACGATCGTCTCGGGCGCCTTCTACCGCGACCGCTGGACCGCGTTGGGGCAGATCATCCTTTGCGGCATCGGTCTGGCCACGACGCTCGTCGGCGTGGAGCACGTCCCCGGCTGGGGACGCAGCGCCGATCCCGCACGGCGCGACGACCATATCGCGGAGTTCTTCGCCCTCCTGCTCGCCTCGGGCGCCGGGATGGCCTTCTTCGTCGGCGCGGCGAACCTCATGGTCCTGTTCCTCGCGCTGGAGTGGTTCTCGATCGCTCTCTACGTGATGTGCGCGATCGACTACGACCTCGAGGGCTCGCTCGAGGCGGGCCTGAAGTATCTGATCGTCGGCTCGTTCGGCGCCGCCACCCTCCTCTTCGGCTCAGCGCTGGTCTACGGGGCCACGGGAACCATCTCGTTCCACGGCATCGCGACGGCCGTCGCGACCAAGGGGCTGACGGGCGACACGTTCCTCGTCCTCGGCCTCGCCCTGATCGTCGCCGGGCTCGGCTTCAAGATGTCCGCCGCGCCGTTCCACATGTGGACGCCGGACGTCTACGAGGGCGCCCCGACGACGGTGACGGCGTGGATGTCGTCGGCGACCAAGGTCGCGGCGCTCCTCCTCACGTTCCGCCTGATGACGACGGCCTTCCCGCACGACGGGCGCCTCTGGGGCTGGGCCTTCGCGATCGTCGCGACCGCCTCCCTCGCGATCGGCAACTTCGCGGCCCTCGTGCAGCGGAACGTGAAGCGGATCCTCGCCTACTCCTCGATCTCGCACGCCGGCTTCATGCTGATCGCGGTCAGCGCCGGGAGCGCGCTCGGCGGCCGCGCCCTCATGTACTACCTCGTCCCGTACTCGGCGATGGCATTCGGCTCGTTCGCGATCGTCGCCGCGCGGGAGCGGGAGCTCGGGGTGCCGGTGACCCTCGAGAACCTCGCCGGCTTCGGCTGGGAGCGGCCGTTTCTCGGTGTCGCGATGTGGTTCTTCATGTTCGGCTTCGCCGGATTGCCGCTCGGCGGCGGGTTCGTCGGCAAGTTCTACGTCTTCGCCGCGGCGTACCGGCACGGGTGGGTGTGGCTCGTGATCGTCGGCGTGCTTGCGACGCTCGTCAGCCTCTACTACTACCTCGGGATCGTGCGGGCGATGTACATGCGCCCGTCGGAGGAGCTGCAGGTACAGCCGGGCGGCAGTGTCGCCGTCAGCGGCGGAGCACCGCCGGCCGAGAGACTCCTGCACGTCGCGGTCGGCGCAGCGCTCGCCGTCTCACTCGGCTCTCTCTTCGCCGTGCAGCCGCTGATCGACCTCGCACGGCACGCGGCGAGCGCGCTCCCCATCTGAAAAGAAACTGCAAGGAAGTCTGAAAAAGGTCTGCAAGAACGTGCGCCCGGCACGTTAGACGGAGCCGCCAAGCAGGTAGGACGTTCACATAGCTGAACGACCGAAGGAGTCGGCCATGTTACGAAGCCGTTCGACGCGAACGAGGCTTGGACTGCTGCTCGCCGTAGCGGCAGGGGTTGTGCTGGGGGCTGTCTTCGGACAGCCGGGCAGCGGCCGAGCCACCAGCGAGGTCGTGCCCAAGAACAAGACGCTGCCGTCCATCTCGGGGGCGGTCGCGGTTGGGCAGACGCTGGTCGGCACCCGCGGAACCTGGAGCGGAAGCCCGACCTCCTTCCACTTCCAGTGGAGTCGCTGCGACGGGGCAGGAGCAGCGTGCCTCGCGATCAGCGGTGCCACCGGAAAGATCTACACGATCACGAATACCGACGTGAACAACGCACTGCGCCTGACGGTCACGGCGCGGAACGCGTCGGGTGCGACCGACGCCACGTCGGCGCCGACGACACCCGTGCCGATCAGCGGATGCCCGTTCGGTACCGGCACGATTCCGGTCGCCAGCCTGTCGGCGCCGGCTCGGATGCAGATCGTCGGAGCCTCGCTCTCACCGGCGCTCACGCGATCAACGAACACGGTCCGACTCACCTTCAAGGTCGAGGCGTGCGGTCGGCCGGTGCAGGGCGCAACGGTCTTCGCGAGCGCGATCCCGTACAACCAATTCGCGGGAACGCAGGGAACCACCGCCGCGGACGGAACCGTCACGCTGGCGCAGGCACGGCAGAGCGGTTTCCCGGCGGGACGGCATCAACGGCTTCTGACCGTGTTCGTCCGGGCTTCGAAGCAGGGCGAGCCGGCGACGTTGGGCGTGTCCACGGGCCGCGTGGTCGCATTCCGGTTCGCGCACCGCTAGCCACTTGCGGTGCCCCGCACGTGCGGGGCACCGCACCATCTCCCACCTGAAAAGGTTCTTTAAAGCCCGGTTGGAACCGCCGTCGCCCGGTTACCTCTTCTACGTCGTACTACGAAGGAGGGGTTGGATGAAACGCCTGAACATTGGGACCGTGATCGTGATCGCGGTTGCCGCAGCGCTCATCGGCGCTGTTTTCGGCCAGCCGGGCAGCGGTCGGGCCGCCGGCAGTGGGCCGGCTAGCACCGCGGGCCCGACGATCTCGGGGACTGCCCAGGAGGGGCAGCAGCTGTCGACGACCAACGGAACCTGGAACAACAGCCCGACCTCGTACACCTATGCCTGGAGCCGGTGTGACGCGAGCGGGAACTCGTGTACCGCGATCGGCAGCGCGACGGCGGCGACCTACTCGGCCGTGACCGCCGATGTGGCGCACACGCTCCGCGTGACGGTGACGGCGAAGAACTCGGACGGCTCGGGTACCGCTACCTCCGCACCGTCGGCCGTCGTCTCGAGCACGACCGCCCCGACACCCACCGCGGCACCGGGCATCACGGGCACGCCGGCCGTCGGCTCGACGCTGACAGCGAACAAGGGAACCTGGAGCGGAAACCCAACGTCCGTCGCGGTCGCCTGGATTCGCTGCGATGCGAACGGCGACGGCTGCGCCGCGATCGCGGGTGCATCAGGTGACACCTACTTCGTGACCCAAGCGGACGCAGGTCACACGCTGCGTCTCTCGGTCACGGCGACGAACGCCAGCGGTTCGACGACGTTCGTGTCGAAGCAGACGGCTGCGGTTCCGGGCGGGACGGCGAACGGCTGCCCGGCAGGCACCGGCGCGATCAAGGCCAGTGATCTTGCCATGCCGGCCCGGCTGCAAATCGCGAAGGCGTCGATCGCGCCGAAGCTCGTCACGCTCTCGACGCACACCGTCCAGCTGAGCATCCTCGTGACTGCGTGTAATGGGCGTCCCGTGGAGGGCGCGCTCGTCTTTGCGGTTCCGATTCCGTTCAACCAGTTCGGCGGAAACGAGAAGATGACGGGAGCCGACGGGACGATCACGCTTACCCAGTCGCGGCTGAGGGGCTTCCCCGCCAGGGGCCGGCATCAGCATCTCCTCGCCGAGTTCGTCCGAGCGAGGAAGCAAGGCGACCCGATTCTCGGCGGCATCTCCACGCGTCGCACGGTTGCCTTCCAGGTGCACCTCCCGTAGACGCACCGAACGGTGGCACCCCGTCTCTTCCGGCGGGGTGCTACCTCTTCTACTTAGGCGGCGCGGGAGAGGAGCTCGTCGACCTCGGCCGGACGCAGACGGCGGCGCGACCGAGCCTGTCGCGGTGCGCGAGCGGGGTGGAGCACCCAGACGACGAGCGGAACCGCGTACGAGACCAAGGCGAGGAACAGCGCCCACATCGCAAGCGGTGACGCGGCGGCTGCGGTCGGGGCATTCGACCGTGCGGCCGATGCGACCACGACGAGAGCCAGCGCGAGGCCGCTCGTCACCGCGCGAAGCTGCGAGGGCCGACCGTCCAGCACGTCGCTGACAGCGACGAACGCGGCCGCGGCGGCTGCCGGAACCGTCAGCAAGCCGAGCCAGAGCGCGAGCCCCTCGAGTCCGGACGCCCCGGCCGCGAAAGCAGCCGTCGCGAGCGCCAGGGGCAGGAGCCGCGAGCCGAGCACGTCTACAGGTTCACGGCGGCATCGGATGGTCCTTCCTCAGTAGTCTCGCGGCCATGGAACTCACATGGCTCGGACACTCGACCTTCCGCCTCGACGCGGACGGCAAGCGCGTCTACATCGATCCTTTCCTCAACGGCAACCCCAAATGCCCGGAGGCCGAACAGACACCGGAGCACGTCGACGTGATCGCGATCACGCACGCCCACGGTGACCACCTCGGCGACACCGTCGACCTCGCGAAGAAGCACGGCTGCACCGTCATCGCGCCCGTCGAGCTCGCCGACTGGCTGCAGATCAAGCACGAGCTCCAGAACGTCCTCGACCCGAACAAGGGCGGCACCGTCTCGGTCGACGGCGTCAGGTTCACGCTCACGAACGCCCACCACTCGAGCTCCAACAACGACCTCGAGTACATGGGTGAGCCTTGTGGGATCGTCGTCCGCGCCGAAGGAAAGAGCGTCTACTTTGCCGGCGACACGTGCGTGTTCGGCGACATGCAACTCATCGGCCGCCTCTACAAGCCTGACCTCGCGGTCCTCCCGATCGGCGACCACTACACGATGGGCCCGGAGGAAGCAGCCGTCGCGCTCGAGCTGCTCGACGTGAAGCGCTGCGTGCCGTGCCACTACGGCACCTTCCCGCCGCTCGTGGGCCGGCCGGACACCTTGCAGGAGCTCGCGCCGGACGTCCAGGTCGAGGCGATCGAGCCGGGAGAGTCCGTCACCGTATGAGGGAGCGTTGGTGGGGCGGAAGCGGGCGGCGTGTCCCCGAGCTCGCCGTCGAGGGGGATCCGGCCGTACCGGCGGAGGAGGCGCTCGTCCTCGACGGAGTCGGGGACTTGCAGCCGATCTCCGCGGCGTTCGAGCAGGGCCGTCCCGTCGTGGTGCGCGCCTCGTCGCCCGAAGAGGTGCGCGCGGCGCTCGCGCGGCCCGAGGTGGCTGCGGTGCTCGTGCCCGGCGACCGGCCCGACCTCCTCGGGCTCGACCTCACAGAATTGACGTATGGCTGAACCGCTCGTCGCCACGTACTCGATCGTCGGGTGCGATCTCGAGGCGCGGCAATGGGGCGTCGCCGTGCAGTCGAAGTTCCTCGCGGTCGGCTCCGTCGTCCCGTGGGCAGAGGCAGAGGTCGGGGCCGTCGCCACGCAGGCGTACGCGAACCCGCGCTATGGCCCGAACGGGCTCACGCTCTTGCGCGAAGGGCTCTCCGCGAACGAAGTCGTAGAGCGCCTGACGGCGGCCGACGAGGGACGCGATGACCGCCAGTTAGGCGTCGTCGACGCACAAGGTGGAAGTGCGAGCTGGACCGGCCCGGGCTGCAACGACTGGGCCGGCGGACGCACGGGCCCTTGCTACGCAGCGCAGGGGAACATCCTCGTCAGCGAGGACACCGTCGCGGCGCTCGCGGAGACGTTCGAAGCGAGCTCGGGCCGCCCGCTTGCGGAGCGGCTCCTCGAGGCGCTGGCCGCCGCGCAAACAGCCGGCGGCGACAGTCGCGGCCAGCAATCCGCGGCACTACTGGTGGTGGAGCGCGACGGCGGCTACGCCTCGCTCTCTGACACCCTCGTCGACGTTCGCGTGGACGACCACGAGCGCCCGATCGAAGAGCTCGCACGCGTGTACGAGCTCCACCAGCAGCTGTTCGGCCGGACGCCGGAGAGGTTCTGGCTCCCGCTCGAGGGCGAGCTGCGAGTGGAGGTCGAGGAGCAGCTCGGCCGACTCGGCTACGACTCGCTCGAAGCCTGGGCGAGCGTGGAGAATCTCGAGGAGCGCGTGAGCGGCTCCGAGGCGATCGACCCCTTCGTCCTCGGTGCGCTACGGAAAGCGAGCTCATGAGCGTAGGCTCGACGGAGCTCAGCAAAGAGCGGAGGCGCCGGCTTGGCCGGCGCTGGAGCGGAAAATGAGCGACGGCTACACGATCCTCACGCTCGACGAGGTCGAGACGGCTTCGCATCGCGACAGCAACCTGATCCCCGTCCGGCACGCGCTCGGCTTCCAGCCGGCGGGCGTCAACGCATGGATCGCCGACAGCGGCGGACAGCTGATCCCGCCCCACGAGGAGGACAGCGGGAACGAGGAGCTGTACGTCGTCGTGCGCGGACGGGCGACGTTCACCGTCGGCGAGGAGACAGCCGACGCGCCTGCCGGAACGTTCGTTTTCGTCCCGCCCGAGGTCTACCGCACTGCTACCGCCGAAGAGGATGGCACGATCGTCTTCGCCGTCGGCGGCACGGTCGGTGAGGCCTTCAACGCCGGCGGCTGGGACTCGTTCGCCCTCGCGGACTCGTACCGGCAGGCGGGCCGCAACGACGAGGGCAGGACGATCATGGAGCAGCTGATCGCGGAGAAGCCCGACTACTGGGCAACGACATACAACGCGGGCTGCTTCGAGACGCTCGCCGGGAACGCAGACGCAGCCTTCGAGCACCTGCGCCGCGCGAAGGAGCTCGACACCGAGGGAGAATCCGCGCAGTACTTCCGCGAGGACAGCGATCTCGATCCGATCCGCGACGACCCTCGCTTCCAGGAGCTCCTCGCATGAACCTCACGCACATCGACGAGCTCGACCGGATCGAGATGCCCGACGGCTTCGCCTGGCGTCCCGTCCGCAAACATTTCGGCATCCAGGCGTTCGGCGCCAATGCGTACACACCGGGAGCGAACGGCCGGGTCATCGAGGAGCACACCGAGCGGATCCTCCTGCACGAGGAGATGTACCTCGTCCTGCGCGGACGCGTCCTCTTCACGGTCGGCGACGAGGAGCACGAGCTCGGTCAGGGCCAGCTCGTCTTCCTCCGCGACCCGTCGATCCGCAGGGGCGCCGTCGCGCTCAGCGACGACGCGGCCGTGCTGGCGATCGGAGGCAAGCCCGGCGAGCCGCACGAGATCTCGGCGTGGGAGTACACGTTCGCCGCGTCCCCCGACCTCCGAGCGGGCCGCTACGACGAGGCGAGACGGCTGCTGCGCGAAGGGCTGGAGGCGAAGCCCGAGAGCCCGCCGATCCTCTACGACCTCGCTTGCGTCGAGGCGCTCGCCGGCGAGACCGACACCGCGCTCCAGCTCCTGAACGAGTCCATCGCGAAGAACGAGAGCTTCCGTGAGTACGCGCAGACGGACGAGGACTTCGCCTCGATCCGCGACGACCCGCGTTTTCCCCGCTAGCTGTCGCCCGGCAACCGAACGCCGGCGGCGAGCTCGCGGAGCGCCGGCACCGGGTCTGCCTCGGGCTGCGCGACGAGGAGGACCGCACCGTGCCCGTCCTGACGCACGAGCGCGTCGACCAAGAGCTGTAGCCCGAGCGCGAGCGCGAACGCTTTGTGCGCCTGGTCGCCGCCGAAGGGGACGAGCTGCTCCTCCTCGGCCAGACCTGCGACCACGTCGCCCCAGGTCACCGCTCCCATCGAGGCGTCGACGACGACCGGGTCGCCGCCGCTGCTGGGGATTCCGATCGCGAGCGGGTTCGTACCCGCGAGCTTCGGGCCTCCGGAGGGATGGCCAAGGCGCGCCGGCGACGTCGCGGTGAGCACCGCGACGAGCCCCGCGTCGGCGAGCCGGCGCACGTGGTGCCCGAGCATCCCGGTCGGGAACGTCCGCTCGCAGACGACGAGCCGCGCATGCACCGGCGGGCGCTCGAGCTGGGCGCGCACCACCCGCCCGAGGACGAGGTACCCGATGGCGCCACCACCGTGCCAGCGCTGGAACCCCTCCTCGCTCTCGACCAACGTCGGCTGGGCCGACGGGTCGTAGCCCTCGAGCCCCTCGAGCCACGGGATACGGGCGTGGCCATGTCCTTGCTTGCCACGCTGTTCCGCGCCGTCGAAGTGTGCCCACAACTCTTCGACGTCGCTCTCGCCGAAGCCGAGCGCGCGCAACCGGCTCAGGCCCTCGTCGGCGTCCACTCGACGCTCAGCTCACGAGGGGCAGCGACTTGACGATGCCCCCGCGCTCGCGGCGCAGAGCCTCGATCTCGTGTGCGATCGCCACGATCGCCTGTGCGGACTCCGCCTCCGGTTCCGCAGACACGACCGGCGCGCCCGCATCGCCCTGCTCCCGTAGCACGGGATCGAGCGGAACGGTGCCGAGCAGCGGCACACCCAGATCACTTGCGAGCTCCGCCCCGCCGCCGCTCCCGAAGGCGTCGCCCGACATGTTCTCGACGACCCCGAGGAGCCGCATGTTCGTCTTCTGCGCCATCGCGGCGGCACGCGCCGCGACATCCTGCGCCAGCTTCTGCGGCGTCGTCACGACGACGACTTCCGCCCGCGGCAGCAGCTGGCCGAGCGAGATCGAGACGTCCCCCGTCCCCGGAGGCATGTCCACCACGAGCACGTCGATCTCGCCCCAGTGGACATCCGTGAGGAACTGCTCGAGCGCGCGATGCAGCATCGGGCCGCGCCACATGACGGGCTCGTTGCTGCTCTCGAGGAAAAAGCCGATCGACATGAGCTTCAGGTCATCCTTGACGGGCGGCACGATCATGTCGTCGACGGCAATCGGCCGCTGCCGGATGCCGAGGACGTGCGGGATCGAGTGCCCGTAGATGTCCGCATCGAGCACGCCGACGCTGTGACCGAGCTGCGAGAGCGCAACCGCGAGGTTCGCGGCGAGCGACGACTTGCCGACGCCACCCTTGCCGCTCGCGATCGCGAGCACGCGGCAATCGGCCGGCAGCCGGATCACGCCGTCTCGCTCCGGCGCACCGCCGCGGAGCTTCTGCGTCAGCGCCTGCCGCTCCTCGGGCGTCATCACGTCGAAGGAGAGCTCCACTCCTGTGACGCCGGCTACACCCGAGAGCGCCTGCTCCACCTGCTGCTCGAACGAGTCGCGCAGCGGACAGCCCGCGACCGTGAGGACGATCGTGAAGGCCACGACCCCGTCGTGAATCTCGACGTCCCGAACCATGTCGAGCTCGGTGACCGGGCGCTTGAGTTCCGGATCGATCACCTGCTCGAGCGCCTTCAGGACGTCTTCGCGTGATGGCTCCATCGGTTCGAGGTTAGCGTGCCCACTAAAGGGCAGGAGCACGCCAGTCGACGGCGAAGCGCTCGCAGATGGCGTCGGATTCCACGACCCAGGCCCGCTGGCCGGTCCTGAACGAGCGCGCGCCGTTCGCAGCGGCGCCGGCGCCTGCGCGCTCGACCCGCCGCAGGCTCCCGCGCTCGGCCTGGCTGCTCACGGCCCTCGCCTTCATCTGCGGCGGCCTCGTCAGCGCCGCGGCATTCTCGATCGGCTGGCGCCACCAGGCGCAACGCGACACCGCCGCCCGTGCCGCGCTCGCAAAGGCAACGGATCACGTGAACCGGCTTTCCGCCTCGCTGGCTACAGCTCAGGAGACGATCGTCCGCCAACGGCAGACCGCAGCCGAGGCAACGGCTGCGGCCAGGGCAACCTCACGAGCCGCCGCTTCCCTGGCCACCAAGGTAAGCACCGCCGGCAAGTCGGCCGACGCGGTCTCTGGCGACGCGAACGCCATCGGTGCAACGGCCGCCCGAGTCTCGCGGGAGCTCCAGACCCTCCTGACCTACCTGACGACAACTCCGTCGAGCCAGATCGACTCCGGCTACATCGCGAGCCAGGCTGCGTATCTCACGCGGCAGTTGACGGCTCTACAGGACTCGGGGGCGGGAGTCGACAAAGCGGCAACGAGCCTCAAAGCGGAGCTACGGCAACTTATCCGAACGGCCGCGGCGCTCCACTGAGGCTCCGAACTTGGCATTCACGGAAAAACGTGCGATCGTACGGACGGGCTTGAGGGGGTTATTCGCAACACTCGCCGTCGCGCTGGCGATGCTTGTGCCCGCCGCGACGGCAACCAGTTCCGCCGGGACGCAACATTTCCGTCCGGCCGGCATCGTGCCGCATCTGAGCGCGGCCCAGTCGGCCACGCACGGGCTGTCGACGCCGCTTAGCTTCGCCGCGCCGGGCTCCCTCAGCTTCGACGCGAACTACACGAGCCTGATCAACCGGTACTTCGGGGACGTCGCCCACGACAGCCACCTCGGCACGAACGTCTACTCGGCCTACCCTCAGTTCACCGGCGACGCCGACTACAACTCCACGGCCGGCGGTTCTGTCATCGCCAGGGACCCACTTCCTCCAAACGGCTGCGACGACACGGACAACGGGCTGTCCGATCCCGTGTGCCTCGACGACGCGCAACTCGAGACTGAGATCCAGACCGTAATGACCGCCGAAGGCTGGCACGGCAGCCTGAGCACGATGTTCTTCCTCATGACGCCGACCGGCGTGGGTTCGTGCTTCCTGCCCGGCAACGCATTCGTTTCCGCCGAACAGGCGTGCTCAACGGACGCCTATTGCGCCTACCACAGCGCCTTCACCAATTCACAAGGCGAGTCCGTGATCTACGCGAACGAGCCGTACGACGTGACGACCGGAGGTGGTCTCTGTGACGTTGGCGAATTCCCGAACGGAGACGATGCCGACGCGACGATCAACACGATCAGCCACGAGCACAACGAGGCGATTACAGACCCGTTCCTCAACGCCTGGTACACGAATCCATCAGTTGGGGATCCGGGCGGCGCGGAGAATGGGGACCTCTGTGCCTGGACCTTCGGTGCGACAAGCGGCGCTGCGGGAGCACTCTTCAATCAGACAATCAACGGCCACAGCTATCTGCTCCAGCAAGAGTTCAGCCATGCGGACAGCGACCACTGCGTGCAGTTCCTCGGCGGCCCCCAGACCGCAGTTCCAGCGCAGAACGGAGTCCCCCCGCTCGTCAATCACGGCGGCCCCGTGATGCACACGAACACGACGTACGCGATCTACTGGCTCCCGACAGCCGGCAACACGGGAGCCCCGGCCCTAACCGGGACGGCGGCCGTGAACCAGGTGCTCACGTCGTCCGTGGGCTCGTGGACCGGATCTGCGACGAGCTACTCCTATCAGTGGCAGCGCTGCCTTCCGAGCGGCGCGGGCTGCGTCAACATTCCGGGAGCGACAGCGTCCACCTACACCCTCACGAGCTCCGACGCCGGCAACGTAGTTCGCTCAACCGTCACCGCCACGAATGTGAACGGCGTGTCGCCCTATGCAGCATCGGGAATCTCGAGCGTCGTCATACCGATGCCGGAGGCGACTGCTCCGCCCGTCATCTCCGGCGTCGCGGCGGCCGGAAAAGCGATCTCCGTGTCGACCGGCACGTGGAACACTCCGGCCACCTTCAGCTACCAGTGGCTGCGCTGCGCGGCCAACGGCACTGCGTGCGCCGCGGTCGGGGGAGCGACGGGCAAGGACTTCTTCCTGCTCGGCGGGGACGCGGGTCATACGTTCCAGGTGATCGTCACGGCCACGAACGCCGCGGGAACGGGACAGACCCTCTCCAAGCGCAGCGCTTTGGTCGTCGGCGTGCCGCACCTGAAGAGGGCTCCCCGCATCTCCGGACGCGCTCGCGTAAAAGGTCGGCTCACCGTGAGCAAGGGCACCTGGATCGGGCCGCCGAAGAGCTATCGCTACCAGTGGCTCCGCTGCAACGCCCACGGCGGCGGCTGCAAGAGCATTCGCCGTGCGACGCATCCGACGTACCGCGCGTCTTCCCAGGACGCCGGCCGTCGCCTCCGCGTGCGTGTCACCGCAAGCAACGCTGCGGGCAGGAAGACGGCAACCTCAGGCGCATCGAAGCGCATCGCGTCCTAGCAGCCGAGCAGCCGCTTTAATCGCGCCGCATTCCTCGGCGCGAATCCCTCCCAGTCGTTGTTGAAGTACGCGTAGACCTCGTGCGTCCGGCGCCATTCGCGCACCCGCGCGGCCCACTCGCGTAGCTCGCTGTCGCTGTAGTTGCCCCGGCGGCCGCGCGTGCCGCCGTGGAAGCGAACGTACGTCCAGTCCGCGGTCAGCTCATGCGCCTGGAAGGCGTTGACCTGCGGCCGGTCCCCGATCGCGAGTGCGACTCCGTGCTCCCGCAGGAGCGCGTACGTGTCCTCGACGAACCACGACGGATGGCGGAACTCGACGCAGTGCCGTAGCTCGCGGGGTAGCCGCGCGAGGCCGTCGGCGAGCCGTTCGTCGTCGCGCCGGAAGGTCGGAGGCAGCTGCCAGAGCAGCGGCCCAAGCTTGGGCGAGCCGAGCAGCGGCTCGATGCGCTCGAGGAACCGTTCGAGTCCGGGCCCAAGATCCCGCAGCCGCTTGATGTGCGTTAGATAGCGCGACGCCTTGACAGCGAAGAGAAAGCCGTCCGGCGTCTGGTCGAGCCAGCGCGCGACCGCGTCGCGCCGGGGGAGCCGGTAGAAAGTCGAGTTCGCCTCCACCGTGTCGAAGCGCTCGGTGTAGAACTCGAGCCAGCGCGACGCCGGCAGTCGCGGTGGATAGAAGACGCCGTTGCGCCAGTGCGCGTAGTTCCAGCCGGAGAGCCCTACACGGACAGGGCGCGCGCGATCCGCGTGCACAACGACGCAGTTCCCGCCGCTACGACGCGCGAACGCTGCTCGAGGTCGAGCGGCGCAGCGCCGAACGGCTCCGCGACGTCGAACAGGTCGACCGCAAGCCCGAGCTCACGGCAGAGGAGTTGAGCCGCGGCGATGTCGACCGAGCGCGCCGGCTTGAGCGAGCACACGGCGTCGACACGGCCTGCCGCGAGGTGGCAGAACGAGAGGGCGAGCGAGCCCATGATCCGCAGCCGGTGCGCGAGATCGGCGACCTTCGGCGCATCGCGTGCAACGAGCGAGGTCCGGGTCGCCTCGAAGGAGAGGATCTCGACCTCGTCCTTCGGTCGCACCGCGCCGAGCGGCTCGCCGTTGAGCCACGCCCCCTCTCCCCTCCGCGCGGTCCACTCCTCGCGGGAGCCGAAGTCGTGGACGAAGCCGAATGTGACGTCGTCCATCGTCTCGCCTTCGGCAACCGCGATCGAGAGGGAGAAGAAGGGGATACCGCGCTTTGCGTTGAGCGACCCGTCGATCGGGTCGATGACAAGGAGCGGCAGCGCGTCGGCACCGAGCCGGCCGACCTCCTCGGAGACGATTGCCCCGGCAGCCTCGCGCACGCGCGCGAGGATCGCTTCCTCAGCGGCCTGGTCGATCGCGGTCGTGTCGTCGCCGCCCAGCCCCGCTCCCACGACGGGCTCGCGCTCGGCTCGCGTCGGGAGCCGCTCGAGCACCGCGTCGACGTCGGCGACCGCCGCGCGGCAGAGCTCCAGCCAGCCGTCAGTCAAGCGGAAGCATCAGCAGGCCGGAGGTGAGCTTCGGATAGAAGAACGTGCTCTTCTGCGGCATCACGTCGCCGCGGCGCGCGACCTCCCAGACGTCCTCGATGCGCGTGGGTCGCAGGAGGAAGGCTGCCCCGGCGTCGCCGCGATCGACGGCCGCAACCGCCTCTTCGCGACGCGGCGTGTAGGTGACGCCGCGCGGCGAGGCATGTTCGACGACCTCCGGATCGGGACCGTCGCCGGCGAGTAGCTCGTAGCCGCCCGCGCGATAGAGCACGGGGCCGGGAAGACCGTTGCCGGGTGGGTCGATCGGCGTTCCGGAAGCCGTCCCGGCGTTCTCCGCGATCCTGTGCGTGGGGAAGATGGTCAGCCCTTCCTGCCCTGTCGGGACGATCACCGCGAGCAGCCATGCAGACGCCTCGCTGCCGTCCTCCTCGTGGAAGGAGAGCGCCGTCTCGTAGCGGTGATGGCCGTCGGCAATCAGCAGCTGCGCCCCGGCGAGCTCCTCGACGAGCGCGTCGCTGAACTCTGCGTCGAGCCGCCAGAGGCTGTCTCCGCCGCTCTGCAGGTCCGGTTGACCGAGACCGTCGAGCTCGATCGTGCCGTCCCAGAGGAAGAAGAGGGGCTCGAGCTGGGTGCGGGTGGCGCGGAGCAGGCGCAGCCGCCCCTCCTTCGGCCCCGCGTGCGTGCGCTCGTGCGGCAAGACGACGCGCTTGGAGTACGGCTCGAGCCGGAGCGCAGCGACGAAGCCCTCGCGCCGCCTCCCGATACCGTCCGGGCCGACGTACTCCTGTACGAGCCACCAGCACCCCGGCTCGGGATCGCGTACGAGGATTCCGCGTTGCTGCCACTCCGCAAGGCTCGCGGCCGCCTCGTCCTCGGAGTCGGGCAGCGTCAGGTGGACGACGTTGTGCCGGCTTCGCCCCCGGAGCTCTTGCCGCTCTTCCGGTCCGATGACGTCGTACGGCGGCGCGACGAGCGGTCCGAGCGGTCCCGCGACAGCCGTGTCGTAGCGGAGCGCGCGGAACGGGCGTACGACTGCCACGGCACTGACCGTACCAACCGGGCAGCCTCGCTACCGCTGCGTCGGCTCGTGCGCGCGACGACCGGCGACCCTCTCGTCCACGCGCGATGGCCCAGCCGCAAGAGATCGGCGGTGAGCGCGGCAAGGATTCCGATCCCGACGATCAAGACGCGCCGCAGGACGCGGGCACCCCAGCGCAACCGCACGGTCAGATCGCGCCTTCGATCCGGCACGAAGCGGCGGTGATGATCGACGACGAGCACCTGGTCGGACGGAACCACGGCGATCACCGCCGACGTCGGCACGCGTCGCACGCGGCGCCGGCCGACCCGGACCTCGAGCAACGAGGGGTCGTACGGATTGTCATCCGCCAGGATCCGCTCGACCGTGCCACGACCGCCACCCGAGAGCGAGAAGCCGACGCAGTTGGCGAGCCAGTAGCGAGTGACGGGGCTCGGGGCAGCGAACCGTCTGCTCTGGCGCATTGCAACCGCCATCAAAGCCGGGTACCCCGTAACCCCGCCATGCGAAACTCCTCCCATGACGGCGATCGCGGAACTCGAGGAAAACCGCACAGTGGAGGGCGTTTACGCGGTCGCGCGGAAGGAGCGGCTGCGGACGCGCAACGGCTCGTCGTATCTCGCACTCGAGCTCGTCGACCCGAGCGGCAGGATCGGGGCGAGGGTCTGGAACGACGTCGAGCTGCTCGATGGACGATTCCAGACGGGCGACGCGATCCGCGTGCTCGGCCGTGTCGAGCGGTTCCGCAACGAGCTCCAGGTCGAGGTGCGGACGCTCGAAGCGGCCGAGGACGTCGACCCGGCGGGGCTGACGCCCGGGCTGCGGCGTGACGCGAACGAGCTCGAGGGGTTCCTCGAGTTCCTCGTCGCCGACGTGCACGACGAGGCGCTGCGAGGCGTCGTCTCGCGGGCGCTTGCCGACGCGTCGTTGCGGGCGTACCCGGCGACGCCGGACGGTCATCACTCCTACGCGGGCGGCCTGCTCGAGCACACGGTCGGTGTGGCGACCCTCTGCCGCGAGCTGACCCAGATCCACCCCCGCCTCCGCGGCGACCTGCTGCTCGCCGCCGCCCTCGTCCACGACGTCGGGCGGACGCGCGAGCTCGGCCGGCCACCGGTCTTCGCGCCGACCGAGGAAGGCCGCCTCCTCGGTCACGTCCACCTCGGTCTGCGCCTCCTCGAGGAGCTCGATGCTCCCTCGGAACTGCTCCACGCGGTCGCGTGCCACCACGACGCCCGCGCGGCCCGCACCGCCGAAGCGGCTGTCCTCTATTACGCGAACCAGCTCGACGCGGTAGCCGCGACCCGCCCCGTGCCGGATTGATCGGCGTAGGACTCGCGCTCGCCGCGAGCCTCTCGTGGGGCATCGCCGACTTCGGCGGCGGAATCGGCACGCGACGGGTTCAGGTCGTCTGGGTGCTCGTCGTCTCGCAGCTGGCCGGGCTGGCGCTCGTCGGTGCCCTGGCGCTCGTCACCGAACCGCACCCACCTTCCGGCCGCGAGCTCGCGTGGGGCGCGTTCGGCGGCGTCATGGGCGCCGTCGGCCTCGGATCGTTCTACCGGGCGCTCGCGGTCGGGACGATGGGGATCGTCGGCCCGATCTCGGCGACCGGTGCGATCGTGCCGCTCGCGTACGGGCTCGCCCGCGGTGAGCGGCCCTCTGCCCTGCAAGCGTTGGGCATCGTTGTGGCGGTCGCCGGCGTCGTCGCAGCGTCGCTCGAACCGCTTCCCGAGGGAACGGGCCGGAAGCTGGCAACCGGCGTCCCCCTCGCGCTTCTCGCAGCTCTCGGCTTCGGGTCGTCGATTCTCGGCCTCAACCGCGTCTCACAGGCCGGAGTCGTGTGGGGGACGCTGACGCTTCGGCTCACGGTCGTGCCGATCGTGTGCCTGGCCGCGCTGCTCGTTCGCCCCTCGACAGCGCGGCTACGCGCGACGCTTCCGATCCTCGTCGCGGCGGGCCTCTTCGACACGGGAGCGAACCTGCTCTACGGCGCGTCGGCGCGGCACGGGCTGATCAGCGTAGTCTCGGTCCTCGGTTCGCTTTACCCCGTCGTCCTCGTTGTGCTGGCGCGCTTCGTGCTCGCGGAGCGCATCGCTCGCCCTCAACTCGCCGGCGTAGCCGTCGCACTCGCCGGCGTTGCGCTCATATCGGCAGGCTAGAGACCTTCTCCTCGATCACGGACCGCAGCTCGCGTACCTCCTCGAGACAGAGCCCGACCGGGTCGGGGAGGTTCCAGTCGACGTACTCCTTGCCGGGGATCACCGGGCACGCGTCGCCGCACCCCATGGTCACGACGAGATCGGCCCATTCGACGTCCTCGCGCACGAGCGCCTTCGGCTTCCGGCCGGAGACATCGATCCCGACCTCCTCGAGAGCCTCGACAACCGCCTCATGGAGCTCGGCGGCCGGCCTGGAACCGGCCGAACGCGCCTCGCCGCCGCGCCGCTCATAGAGCGCCTGCGCGATCTGCGAGCGACCCGCGTTCTCAACGCAAACGAAGAGTGTCTTCATCCCCCGAGCGTATTTCGCAACTCGCTCGCTGCGTCGAGCACGAGACGACAGACCCGCCGGCGCCGTCGCGCGGCTAGACGTTGAAGCGGACGTTGAGGACGTCGCCGTCCTCGACCACGTACGTCTTCCCTTCCAGGCGCTGCTTGCCGGCCCGCGCGGCCTCGGCATGGCCGCCGGCCGCGACGAGATCGTCCCAGCGTACGACCTCGCAGCGGATGAAGCCGCGCGCGATGTCGGAATGGATCGTCTCCGCCGCGTCGATCGCGGTCTCGCGACGTCCGAGCGTCCAGGCCCGAGTCTCTTTCTCGCCGGCCGTGAAGAACGTGATCAGGTCGAGCGTCTCGACGAGCCTGCGCACGACCTCGCCGAGCGCGGACTCGCTGCCGCTGCGAAACTCGGCCGCTTCGTCCGGTGAAAGATCCGCCAGCTCGGCCTCGAGCTGCAGATCGATTCCTTCCGACCCGTTGACCACCTCGAGCAGCGGCTTCGTCGTGAGCGGATCAAGCTCGGGTGGCAGCTCGTCCTGCCAGTCGGCCAGCGTGTTCCCCGCATCGAGGTGCGCGAGGAGTCGCTCGAGATTTGCCGCTTCCGCCTTCAGCCGTGTGTCCCCGGACTTCGCCTGCTTCGCCACTCGCTCCAGCCGGCGCTCGACGTGATCGCGGTCCGCGACGAGGAGCTCGAGCTTCAACGTCTCGAGGTCGTCGGACGGAACACGCGTGCCCGAGAAGCCATCGAGAACGACGAGGAGCGCGTCGACCTGACGCAAGTTGCCCAGCAGTTGGGGTCCCGTCCCCGGCACATCGACGACGCGGACGGCCGCAGGCGTGACCTTTCGAGCCCCGACCGTCTCGGCAAGCCGGTCGAGCCGCTCGTCGGGGATCTGCGCCATCCCGACGTGCTCCTTGCCCGAGCCGTGCGTCTCGGCGCGGGTGAGCGCACGGAAGAGCGTCGTCTTCCCCGAGCTCGGCAGCCCGACGATCCCCACCTCCAGCGCCACGCGCGGAGGCTAGCCGGGCTGCTGCGACTCCTGGCGGGCGATCTGCTTCTGGAGCGAGACGAGCGCGCGGTGCTGCAGCGACTTGATGGCGCCCTCGGTCTTGTCGAGGATCGCCGCCACCTCGGCGTTCGGCAGGTTGAAGACGAACTTCAGGGTCAGCACCTGCTGCTGCTCGGGCGAGAGGCGCTCGATGAGCTTCAGCATCGACTCGCGACCGATCGTCTGCATCGCCACGAGCTCGGCGGACGGTTCGGCGTCGCCCACCGGCTCCGGAACCTCCTCCTCCGGCTGCCAGCGGCGGCGAGCGCGGAAATGATCCATTGCGAGGTTGTGCGCGATCCGGAACAGCCAGGCCGAGAACGGGGCGGACTGCCACTTGAAGCTGCCGATCTTCTCCAGCATCTTCAGGAACGTCTGCGTCGTCAGGTCTTCGGCGTCATGTCGATTGCCGACACTGACGTGGAGGTAGCTGTAGATCCGGTCGAAGTGGATCAGGTACAGCTCCTCGAGCGCGTCGCGATCACCCTGCTGGCCACGCGCGACGAGCTCTCGCACGTGCTCGGTCGACTCGCCCGCGGGCAGTCGTTCAGCGGAAGACGTCATCCCACGTTCGTTTCCCCGCGACCCCGCCGGAGCTAACGCACCACGCCTCGCGCTTCGTCAACCCGAGGAAAAACCGACTCGGCCTGCGCGAACGATCCGCTTGTAGTACGCGACGTTAGCGACAACGACGTGCAGGGGCCCGTCCTCCGTCTCGAGCACCACGACCGGCCTTCCTGCTCCGTTCGACCCGAGCGCCGACTCGAGCTCGTCGGCCGACCGCGCCTCGACGAAACTGCCGACGATCTGGCCGCCGGCGAACCCAAGCTCGATCCGTACGCGGTCGTCAGGCACTTGCACACACCACCTCGGACAGGACTCCGTGCACGGAGCCGGGATGGACGAAGGCGACCTCGAGGCCGAACATACCGTGCCGCGGAGTGTCGTCGATCAGCTCGGCACCTGCCTCGGAAAGGTGCGCGAGGGCCGCGCCGATGTCGGCGACCTCGTACGCAATGTGGTGCATCCCGGGACCTCGCTTCGCAAGGAAGCGGCCCACCGGCGTGTCCTCGTCGAGCGCACCGAGCAGCTCGAGCCGGCTCTCGCCAACCCGGATGGATGCAGCCTCGACACCCTGCTCCTCGACGCGTGAGCGGTGCTCGAGCCGGGCGCCGAAAAGGCGCTCGTACGTGTCGACGGCCCCGTCGAGATCCTCGACCGCGAGACCCACGTGGTGTACCGAGCGAGGCGTGTCCATCGTCCGATCGTATGTGAAAGACTCGCGGCCGGATGCGCGCCTCCGCCCTAGCTCTCGTCCTTGCGGGCGTCGTTCTCGCGGGCTGCGGGGGTCACGGCTCCTCGGCGAGTGCGAACGGAGAGGCGTCCAAATCCGCCGACAAGGTGCTGGCAGACGCGAAGGCCGCTGCGGACAGCGCAAGCTCGGCGCGCGTGTCCGGGAACATCGTTTCGGGCGGGACCCCGATCAAGCTCGACCTCTCGATGGGTAGCGGCCAGGCGAAAGGCTCGATGTCGACGAGCGGCCTTTCGTTCGATCTCATCCGGATCGGCAACACGGCGTACATCCAAGGCAGCGACGACTTCTACAAGCACTTCGCCGGGGCAGCGGTCGCGCAACTTCTCCACGGCAAGTGGCTCAAGGCGTCGATCTCCAGCGGACGTTTCGCCTCGTTCGAGCCGCTCACAAGCATCAGCCTGCTCTTCGACAAGGTCGCATCGAACCACGGAAAGCTCGCCAACGACGGCGCAAAGACGTTCGACGGGCAGAAGGTCGTCGAGATCCGCGACACGTCCGACAACAGCAAGCTCTACGTCGCTGCGACCGGAAAGGCGTATCCGGTGGCGATCGTCGGCGGCAAGAAGGGTCAGTCCGGAACGATCACGTTCTCGGACTGGAACAAGCCGTTGCAGGTGAGCGCGCCGAAGGGCGCGCTCGACATCTCGAAGCTCGGCGGGTAGGCGGCCTAGACGGCCGGCCCAGAGCCCGGGTCGGTGGCGACCACTCGCGGCACACCGACGGCCTCGGACGCCCGCGACTCGGGCTCGACGTCCACGACCAGCGCGAGCAGCTCGTCTCGCACGAGAGTCTCCTTCTCGAGCAACTCGGTGGCGATCCTGTCGAGCGGCGCGCGGTGCTTGTGCAAGAGCCGCACGGCCTCCTCGTACGCACCGTCCGTCAGATGCGCCTGCTCCTCGTCGCGCACACGCTTCGTCGCCTCCGAGAGGGCATAGTTGTCCGCGCGCAGCGTCCGTGACGAGACCGTGTCGGCCATGCCCCAATCGAACACCATGGCTCGGGCGATCTCGGTTACCTTCTCGAGATCGTTGGCTGCACCGTTGGTGACGCGGCCGAAGACGACCTCTTCCGCAGCACGGCCCGCAAGCGCGACGACCATCCGGTCGACGAGCTCCTCCTTCGTGTGGAGGTAGCGATCCTCCTCGGGCAGGTAGAACGCATAGCCGAGCGCGTTCCCGCGAGAGACGATGGTCACCTTCTGGAGCTCCATCACGGAACCCATTAGATGCGCCATGAGAGCATGGCCCCCCTCGTGATACGCGAGGATGCGCCGCTCCTTCTCGGTCAACACCTTCCGCTGCTGCAGGCCGGCGACGACACGCTCGAGGGCCCAATCGAAGTCCGCCTGCCCGATCGCCGCGTCGCCGCGGCGGCCGGCCTTGATGGCGGCCTCGTTGCAGACGTTGGCGAGCTCGGCACCGGTCAAGCCGGACGTCTGGCGCGCGACCATTCCGAGATCGACGTCGTCGAGGTTGAGCGGC
>Ga0070695_100000275_pt1 | contig 25881 bp, 25 predicted proteins | sample KBSK1252metaG_FD_65471 | JGI IMG/M metagenome (GOLD analysis project Ga0070695, IMG submission 65471) | Corn, switchgrass and miscanthus rhizosphere microbial communities from Kellogg Biological Station, Michigan, USA - KBS K1-25-2 metaG | ecosystem: Host-associated > Plants > Roots >...
AACGCGTCCACGCGCGCATCCAGCACGCGCCCGTGCGCCGTCCGCTCCCGGTCGAGGCCGATCTTGAGGCTCGGGTACCGCTCCACTCCCGACCCCCACGTCCCCTCTTCCCGCAGGGCCCGGCTCCACACGGCCCCGCGGAGAGCCCCTTCCAGCGCGCGCGTCACGCGCTGCGCGTCCCCCCGGGGCAGGCGCTCCGCCGAGTGGGGGTCGAGGCGCTGGAGCCAGCGGTGCAGGCGCTGGCTCCCGAACCGCACCGCCATCCGTCGGAGCCGCTCGCGCAGGACAGGATCGCCCGCGGGTGCGGCCACGATCCCCCGCAGCAAGCCGCGCAGGTACATCCCCGTGCCTCCCACCACCACGGGCACGCGGCCCCGGGCGGCGATGGCCGCCACGACCGCCTCCGCGCGGGTCACGTAATCCCCCAGGGTGAAGGAGGTCTTCGGGTCCACGAAGTCCACCAGGTGGTGGGGGACACGGCGTCGCAGCTCCTGGGGGGGCTTGGCGGTCCCCACGGTCACGTCCCGGTAGACCTGGAGGGCGTCGCAGCCGACGATCTCGCCGCCGATCCGCTCCGCCACGCGCACCGCGAGCTCGCTCTTCCCCGTGCCGGTGGGGCCGAGCACCACCAGCATCGCCGGGCGCCCGCTCAGGCCAGGTGGTGGCGGTCCCGGTACTCGTCGACGGTCTGCTGCAGGTGGTCGCGGCAGTAGGTCTGGTTGCGCTCGATGCGGACCCCGCAGCGCACGCAGCGGCCACGGCGCAGCTCCCGTGAGACGGGCGACAGGACGCCCGCCAGGAGACCCGCCCCCAGAACCAGCGTGCCCGCCCATCCCCCACGCCACAGCCACACGTCCGCCGTTGCCCCGGGGATCATCCCCGCGAGCTGGGCCAGCGCGAGCCAGATGGTCGCGATCCAGAGGCCGAGCCCGACCCGACGCAACAGGGGACCCATCGTCCACCTCGGGCCCGCCCCCGCGTGCAGGGAATCCCCTGCAAGCCGGCTGCCGCACGCGCTGCTTCCCGCGCCGCGGGACGCACACGACCCGCTGACGGTTTCGTCACGGCGCGCTCGAAACCGTCGTCCCCGGGTAGTAGTGCGCGAGGATGGAGCGGTAGCCTTCCCCTCGCACCGCCATCCCGTAGGCGCCCACCTGGCACAGACCCACGCCGTGCCCCCAGCCCTTCCCATGGAAGGCCACGGCGGTGATCTCGCCCCCGCGGTCGCGCTGGATCTCGAAGGCGGCGAGGGTCTCCCGGAGGTCGAGGAGGCTCCGCACGTCGAAGCCGCGCACCGTCTGGCGGCCGCGGCTGCCCACGACCTCCAGCGCCACGATCCGCCCGGACAGGCCGCGCTTCACGACCTTGAGGTCGCGCAGCGTCCCCACGCGCACGCGCTTGCCGATGGCCTCCTCCAGCTCCTTCCTGGTCTTGCGCACCTCCCAGGCGTAGACGGCGGCGGAGCGGTCGTCCGCCGCCCCCTTCACGGGAGGGCGCAGCTCCAGCACGTCCGCGCGGCCGGAGGCGTCCGCGTGCCAGCGCAGGCGATCTCCGGGGAGCAGGCGCAGGTGGGCGAGGGGGAGCGCCCGGCCCCCCGCCCAGCCGAAGAGGGCTGCCCCGGGGGCGAGCACCAGCGTCTGCGCGTCCTTGTTCCGCACCACGCGCAGGCCTGTCTCCCCGGCACCCCCGAGGACGCCTTCCTGCAGGCCGAGCGCGTCGTAGGTCTCGGAGATCCGCGAGAGCATCCCGGCCAGGCGTGCCGCCTCGGGGGGCGCGTCCCAGCCGAAGGTCCCATCCGGGCGCGGGCGCACGGCCTCCATCCACGCGAGGTAGGCGAGCGTCCTCCGCAGCCCCGCGTCCCGCGGCGGGTCGTCGCGCAGGAGGGCCTCCGCGTCTCCCGGGAGGAGCAGCACCTCCGCCCTCTTGTCCCAGCCGAGGCCGCCGGCGACCGCGGCGGCCGCCTCGGCGAAGGTGGCGACCTCCCGGCCGTGGCCGGAAGGCGCGGGGAGGCCCGCGAGCGCCGCCAGCGCCTGCGTCCAGGCGTGCAGTCGCTTGCCGTCGAGGGCACCCTCGGCATCCTCGTCGCGCACCACCCCGGCCGCGCGCAGCCAGGCCCAGGGGAGCGTCACGTCCGTTCCCGTGGCGTCGATCCGTGACCCGGGAGCCGCCCCGGCGAGGTCGAGGGCGCCGCCGGCGGCGTCCTCCTCCCGGCAGGGCACGCCTTTCAGGTAGGGAAGTCCCTTCTTGTCCGCGAACACGGCGGACCCGTCCTCGGTGTGGCCGCCGCAGGTCGCGGTGTAGAGCGCGTCGATGGGCGCTCCTTCGTACAGGAGGACCTCGCCCCGGGTCTCCGCGACCGCCTGGTCGGAGAGCGGGTGCTCCACCTTCACGCCCTCGTAGGCCTGGCAGCGCGGCGTGGCGCAGAGGTCGAACCCCTCGCGCGCGAACTGCCCGAGGTTCGCCTGCAGGTACGTGCGCGCCGCCACCGCCTGCGCCTTCAGCGCCTCGAGCTGGGGCCAGATCTCGGGACCCAGCTCGGCGGGGACCACCCCGCGCAGGTAGGTTTCGCGCTCCACCCAGTCGATCGCGCGCACGGTGCCGTAGGGGGAGATCCGTAGCTCGATCACGCCCCGGTAGGCCTTCCCCTCCACCTGGAGGGTGGCCCCCGCCTCCGGGACCACGGCGACGCGGGCGAGACCGCTGGGAAGGGATTGCCAGTGCGCGTCCACCAGCCGCAGCGTCCCCCCCGTCCGCTCCTCGGCGGGCTCCTCCACGATCCAGGCCCCCTCGACGCCCAGGGTGCGCAGCCGGTCGGTGAGGTCGGAGAGGTCGTCCCGGCTCCCTCCCGCACCCAGGCGCACGCGCCAGACGCCGCGGTCGGGGTCGAAGGCCACCCGCGCCACCTCGGGGACGAGTCCGCCCAGGCGCGCGGCCTCCGCCTTTGCCGCGTCCTCGCTGTCGAACGAGCCCACCTGGACGCGGAAGACCGAGGCCACCTCCCCGCCGCGGCCCGCCTCGGAGACGGCCGTCACCGCCTCGTCGTGCGTGGGCCGCCACACGGCCTGTCCGGTGACGGGGTCCAGGATGCGGAAGGGACGGCTGGAGCCGACGGTGACCTTGGGCCCCGTGTCCAGGCCGATGCGGACCACCGGCGCCCCCTGCCCCGCGGCCGCGGCCAGGCGCGCGAAGCCGGCGTCGATCTCGGCGGATGGAGGGGCTGCCGCCAGGAGCAGGCAGAGGGTGGACCCGACGAGGCTCATCGCCCGGGACGCCCCAGCAGGTCCAGCACCTCGCGGCGCGCCGCGGGGTCGGCGTAGACGCCGGAGGAGGCGACCGTGACCAGGCGGCTCCCCTCCTTGCGCGTGCCCCGCAGCGTCATGCAGGTGTGCTCGGCGTCGAGCAGCACGAGCGCGCCCTGGGGCTGAAGCCCGCGCACGAGCGCGTCCAGCACCTGCCCGGTGAGGTGCTCCTGGATCTGCAGCCGCCGGGCGAGGGCGTCGAGCAGGCGCGCGATCTTGCTCAGGCCGGCGAGGCGCTTCCCCGGCAGGTACGCGACGTGCGCGCGGCCGAAGGAAGGGAGGAGGTGGTGGACGCAGACGGAGGTGAAGGGGATGTCGCGCACGAGGACCAGGCCGGCGCGCTCGGGGGCCTCCGTGTAGGTCAGCTCGGCGTCGGGGTCCGTGGCATAGCCGGCCACCAGGTCCTCGGCCCAGGCGTCCGCCACCCGTGCCGGCGTGCGCTCCAGATCGTCTCCCGGGAAGCGCTCCCCCACCCCTTCCAGGAAGAGACGGATCCCCGCCTCCATCTTCGACCTATCCATGGGCACGCGCGCGCTCCATCTGCACGCCCACCGAGTCCACGATCCCGTCCAGCACCGGCGTCTCCTTGCGCACGCGCAGCACGATGCGGGAGACGGCGGGAAACTCGGCGAGGAGAGCGTCCAGCACCGTGCAGGCGAAGGACTCCAGCAGGTGGTGGGACCGCCCGCGCCCCAGCTCCACCACGCGCGCGTGGACGCGCTGGTAGTTCACGGTGTCCGCCACGCGATCGCTCTTGCCCGCCCGGGAGAGGTCCACCTCGAGCGTGACGTCCACGGACAGGCGGACGCCGATCTGCCTCTCCTGGCGCGTCAGCCCGTGATAGCCGTGGAACTTGATCCCTTCGATGAACACGAGATCCGGCAAGAAAACCTCGGCGGCGCAGTCTAGTTCACCCCGCGACCAGTTGCAGGAGGACGGCCTCCGGCGGGCAGAAGAGGCGCAGGGGCAGACCCGTGGTCCCGAACCCGCGGCTGACCACGATCTCCGCCCCCCGGGAGGCGGAGACGTAGCGCCCCTCGTCCAGCCGGTAGCGGCTCTGGCGCACGAGCACGGGGAGGCCGGGGAGACGCACCTGCCCTCCATGCGTGTGCCCGGAGAGGACCAGCGGGATGCCGCGGGCCGCGGCCTCGAAGAAGACGTCCGGGTTGTGGGAGAGCAGCACGACGGGGGTGTCGGCGGCGCGCGAGCCCGCCGTCGCCAGGGCCGCGTCCAGGTCGGGCTTCCCCATGATCAGGTCGTCCACCCCCGCCAGCACGAGGCGGGCTCCGGCGCGCTCCAGGACGACGGCGCGGTTGTGGAGCACGTGGATCCCGCAGGCCTCCATCTTGCGCACCAGGCCGGGCACGTCCCCCACGTAGTGGTCGTGGTTCCCGAGCACCGCGAAGGTGCCGAGACTCCCCCGGAGCGGTGCCATCGCCTCCAGCGCGCCCTCCACGTCGTCCAGACGGCTGGTGGCCAGGTCGCCGCCGTGGAGGACCAGGTCGGGTGCGAGGGCATGGAGCTTCGCCACCGTCTCCTCCACGGCACGGGTCCGCAGGAAGGGCCCGGCGTGGACGTCCGTGAGGAGCAGCACCTTCATCCCCGACAGGCCGGGCTCGAGACCGGGGAGGCGCACCGTGGCCTCGGACAGCGTGAGGGTGTGCCGCACCTGCGCGCTGTAGATCGAGGGGAGGCCGGGGATCCTGGGGAACAGGTGGCGGGCGAGCCAGAGGGAGGCCGCACGCTCCAGGCGGCGGAACCAGCCCCGCTCCGGATGGAAGAGCGGGCGACGCCGAGGGCTCGCCGGCGCCGGCTCGGCCAGGTGCCGGCTGGGAAGAGGCGCACGCCGCATCAGGAGACCTGCCGCCCCCCGACCCAGGTCGCACGCACGCGGCGGGCCGCCGGATCCCAGACCACGAAGTCGGCGCAAGCGCCCGGAAGGAGGGTGCCGCGCGGCGCGTCCCATCCCGAAACCGCCGCCGAGCCGCGCGTGTACGCGCTCCACGCCGCCGCCTCCCCCAGCCCCTCTCCTTCGCGCTCGATGGCCGCGGCCAGGCCCAGGCACGGATCGAGGGGCGCGATCGGCCAGTCCGTCCCGAAGGCGAGCGGGATGCCCGCCGTGAGCAGCGTCCGCCATGGGTACACGTGCGCGTCGCGCCCTCCCAGGCGGGCGCCGATCCAGGACGCGTCCTCGGCGAAGTGCACCGGCTGCACCGAAGCCCCCGCTCCGCTGCGGGCGAGGGGAGCGAGCGTGTCCGTCCCCACCACCTGCAGATGCTCGATCCGGTGGGGCCTGCGCCCGCCCGCCCGCTCCAGCGCACGCACCGCCTGGGCGGCCGCGGCGTCGCCGATGGCGTGGAGTGCCACGCTCCATCCGTCCCGCGCGAAGCCGGCGACGCGCGCCTCGAGCTCGCGGTCCTGGAAGCGGAGGGCGCCGCGCAGATCGGGAGCGTCGGCGTAAGGTGCGTCGAGCGCGGCCGTGCGCGAGCCGAGGGTTCCGTCGAGGAACAGCTTGCGCGTGGTGACGGCCACCCAGGGATCGTCCGGAGGATGCGCGGTGCGCAGGGCCCGGGCACGGCTCTCCTCCAGGTCCCCGGGAAGCCAGAGTCCCACACGCGCCGTCAGGAGTCCGGCATCGCGCAGCTCCCCGTACAGCTCCGGCGCCCAGTCCTCGGCCACGTCCTCGACCGCGACCACCCCCAGCGCCGCCGCCGTCCTCAGCGCCTCGCGGAGCGCCGCCCGCCGCACGGCCGGAGGGTCGGCGGGGATCCTGGCGCGGGCGGCCTCCATGTCCTCCTCCAGCAGGATCCCCTCCCCGCCGGCCTCGAGCTCCCGCAGGGCGGCCCCGTTCAGCCAGGCGGCATGCCCGTCCACCCGGACGAGGAACGCGGGCCGGTCGGGCAGCAGCTCGTCCAGCGCCTCGCGCGCGGGCCAGGCGGCTCCGGCCCAGCGGGTGTGGTCCCACCCGAAGCCGCGCACCCATGCTCCGGGCGGAAGCGTCCTTGCCTGCGCGGCGGCACGGGCGGCAGCGTCGGCGGCGGAGCTCGCGCCGCGCAGATCGAGGCGCGCGAAGACGTCCACGGCCCCGGCGGAGAGGTGCGTGTGGGCGTCGTGGAACCCCGGCCGCACCACGCCTCCTCCGAGATCGATCTCCCTCACGCCGGCGGCGCGCAGGTCCTGGCGGGCGCCCACGGCGGCGACGCGCCCGCCGGCGACGAGCATCCCCTCGGCAGCGGGGGCGCCGGGAACAGGCTCGATGCGAGCCCCGGTGAAGAGGAGCCGTCCTTCCGGCATCGGGAGCGAGGCCACATCGTAACGGAACTTGCTACCCTCTTCCCCGTGCGCTCGCGCCTGCGCCGCGTGATCCCCCTGCTCGCGCTCCTGGCCTGCGTGTGGGCGGCGGTCGTGGGCTGGCTTTCCCAGAAGATGGTGATGCCGCCGCGCCCCCGGATCTCCCAGTCTGCGCGCACCTTCCTGGGGGCGGACGTGGAGGACACCGCCCGCGGCCCCGTGGTCGCGCATGCCGTGCCCCCGGCGAGCACCGCAGGCCTGCGCGCGGGGGATCGTCTGGTCTCCCTGGACGGCCGGCCGCTCGGAAGCGCCGCCGCGCTCGCCGAGGCCGTGGACGCCGCGAGCCCAGGAGCCACGCTCCGCCTGGAGGCGCGGCGGGGGGAGGACGGGGTGCTGGTGGATGTCGCTCTGGAGGAGCGGCCGGTCTCCCCCGCCGATCTCGGCCTCCCTTACCGCGACGTCTCCTTTCCCGACCCGTGGAAGCTCACCCTTCGCGGCTGGTACCTCCCTCCTCCGTCCGGGGCGCCAGCGCCCGCGGTGGCGTTCGGCCACGGGAACGCCGCCGACCGCCGGCACGGGCTCGATCTCGCCTGGGAGCTGCACCGCCAGGGATTCGCGCTGCTCCTGCTCGACTTCGCCGGTCGCGGAGAGAGCGACGGCGAGGTGATCACCCTGGGAGCGCGCGAGGCGGGAGACCTGGGGGCCGCGCTCGACTGGCTGCGGGGCCAGGGGGACGTGGACGGCTCTCGCCTGTGCCTGGCGGGCCGGAGCATGGGGGCGGCGGCCGCCCTCCTGTGCGCGGGCGTGCGCCGGGACGTCCGCGCCGTGGCCAGCGACGGCGCCTACGCCGACCTCGGCGAGGTCGTGGACGACGCGCTGCGGGCGCGGAACGTCCCGCCGTGGCTGGTCCGTCCCGCGCTCTTCGCGGTGGCGGGTTTCCGCGCCGGCTACCGGCCGGCGGAGGTGAGGCCGGTGGGGGCCGTCGCGCGCACCGGCGCTCGCCTGCGCCTGGCGCACGGCACCGCCGACGCCGAGGTGCCTTTCCGCCACGCCGAGGAGCTGAAGGAGGCGGCGGGCTCCCGCGCCACCCTGGTCCCCCTGCGGGGGCTCGGGCACAATGATCCGCGCCCGCCGGAGGAGGCCGCGGCCCTCGCCCGCTTCCTCCGCGAGGCCGTCCGCTGAGCGCGGAACTTCTTCCCGCGTCCCGGGTCCAAGCGCCGGGAGCGAGGGGCTCCCCGGAGGTCCTCATGCTGCGCGTCTGTGTGTTCCTCTTGGCCGCCACCGCCGCATCCGCCCAGGAGCGGGCTCCGGTCGTGGACAGCGCCGCGTCCGACCGCAAGGAGGTCGCCCTCACCGCCACCCAGGTCGGCTTCGGCCTGGTGCGGGAGGTGCGACGGATCGACCTCCCCGCCGGTCTGGTGCGCCTCCGTCTGGCCGACGTCTCCTCCTCCGTGAACCCGCGCAGCGTGCTGGCGGGGGTGCAGGGGAAGGACCCGGCGGTGGACGTGCGCGGTGTCGAGTTCGCCTACGACCTCCTCTCTCCCGAGCGCCTCCTCGAGCGCTACGTGGGGAAGGAGGTCGTGCTCGTCGATCGCGGCGAGGACCTCACGGAGCGCCGGACGCCGGCCACCCTCCTCTCCGTCGCCTCCGGAGCCCCCGTCTTCCGGACCGGCGACGGCATCCTCCTCGGACGCAGCGGCCCCCTGCTGCTCCCCGACCTGCCGGAGGGACTGGCCGCGCGGCCCTCGCTCCTCCTCGACCTCGACTCCCGGGCGCGCGGCCCGCGCGATCTCGAGGTGGCCTACCTGACGGACGGACTGGGCTGGTCCGCCGACTACGTGCTCATGCTCGGCGCCGACAGCGGTCCCGCCGACCTCTCCGGCTGGGTGACGGTCGAGAACCGCTCCGGCGCGAGCTTTCAGGGGGCCACCCTCAAGCTCGTGGCCGGGCAGCTCCAGCGGACGCCGGCGCCGGCTCCCATGCTGCAGGGACGGGCCATGGCAAAGGACATGGCCATGGAGGCCGCCGCGGCGCCGCAGTTCCAGCAGGAGGGGCTGGGCGACCTCCACCTCTACACGCTCGACCGGCCGGTGGATCTCCCGGACGCGCAGTCCACGCAGCTGGCCCTGCTCTCCGACTCCGGCATCCCCGTGACCCGCCGCTACCTGCTGGAGGGGCAGACCTACTGGTACCGCCAGGCCATGGGCGGGCCGATCGAGCAGGACCGGCCGGTGCAGGTCGAGCTCTCCTTCGAGAACTCCCAGAAGGGGGGACTGGGAAAGCCCCTCCCCCGGGGGACCTTCCGCGTCTACCAGCGGGACCGGTCGGGGGCCCCGCAGATCACGGGCGAGGCCCAGATCGACCACACGCCGGTGGACGAGACCGTGCGGGTGCGGATCGGCGAGGCCTTCGACGTGGTGGCCGACCGCGTGCAGACCGACTACAAGACCCTCTCCCCCCGCCAGAGCGAGTCCGCCTACGAGATCTCCATCCGCAACCGCAAGAAGGAGGCGGTGACCGTCCTCGTGCGCGAGCCGGTGGGCGGCCAGTGGGAAGTGCTGGACTCCACCCTCCCCGCCAAGAAGGCGTCCGCCACCGTCCTCGAGTTCTCGGTCCCCGTCCCCGCGGGACAGGAGGTCAAGCTCCGCTACCGCCTGCGCACGACCTACTAGACGAACACCACGCGGGCGAAGCGGCGCTTGCCGACCTTGATGAGGTGGCTGGCACCGGGCCGGGCCGGGATGGTGCGGGTCCCGGGGGCCACCACCTCGTCGTCCACGTGCACGCCGCGCTGGGCGATCAGGCGCATGGCCTCGGAGCTCGAGGGAGCGAGGCCCAGGGTCACCAGGAGCCTGGGGAGCATGGCGGTGCCATCGCCGGCGGGGACGCGGTGCTCGGGGACCTCCTCCGGCGCCTCCTTCCGCTGCACCACCCGCGCGAAGTCGCGGTGGGCGGCTTCCGCGGCGTCCTCGCCGTGCAGATCGGTGACGATCCGCGTGGCCAGCCCCTCCTTGGCCTTCATGGGGTGGAGCTGCTTGCTCTCCACCAGGCGCTTCATCTGCTCGATCGTGTCCTCGGAGACGCTGGTGCACAGGAGGTAGTAGCGCCACATCAGCTCATCGCTGATGGACATCAGCTTCCCGAACATCTGCCCGGGGTCCTCCATCACCCCCACGTAGTTCGAGAGCGACTTCGACATCTTCTCGTGGCCGTCCAGCCCCTCCAGGAGCGGTGTGGTGAGCACCACCTGGGGGCCCAGGCCGTAGCTGGGCATGATGTCGCGGCCCACGTTGAGGTTGAAGAGCTGGTCGGTCCCTCCCAGCTCCACGTCCGCTCTCAAGGCCACCGAGTCGTAGGCCTGGGCCAGCGGATAGAGGAACTCGTGCAGGCCGATGGTCTGTCCCCCCTGAAAGCGCTGCTTGAAGTCCTTGCGCTCCAGCATGCGCGCCACGTTGTAGGTGGCGGCCAAACGGATGAACCCGTCGGATCCCAGCGGCTCCAGCCACTCCCGGTTGAAGCGGATCTCCGTCACCTGGGGATCGAGCACCTTGAAGCACTGCCGCTTGTAGGTCTCGGCGTTCGCCTCGATCTCCTGGCGCGTGAGCGGGGGCCGCGTCTTGGAGCGGCCCGTGGGGTCGCCGATCATCCCCGTGAAATCGCCGATCACGAAGATCACGCGGTGTCCCAGGTCCTGGAACTGCCGCATCTTCCGGAGGAGCACGGCGTGCCCGAGGTGGATGTCGGGGGCGGTGGGATCGAAGCCGACCTTGACCGTCAGGGGCTTCCCGGTGGCGAGGGAGCGCGCGAGCTTGTCGCGCAGCTCCTGCTCCGTGACGAGGTCCACGGCCCCGCGCCGCAGCACCTCCATCTGCTCCTCGACGGGAAGGAACCCCTTCGCCATGGCGGGGCGGATTCTAGCAGCGCGCTCGTGTAGTCTCTTGTCGTGACGGAACCGGTGCACGTCTTCAAGGCCAGCCGGCTCACCGCCGGCAACCGCATCTTCCCCACCCGCATCGAGGTGAGCCCCCACCACGTCGCCCGCGTCAAGCCCCGCTGGTTCGGCCGCGACGAGGAGACGATCGCCATGCACAAGGTGGCCTCGGTGACCATCCATCGCGGCGTGCTCTGGGCCGACCTGCGCATCGACTCCTCGGGCGGATCGAACCCCATGGTCAGCCACGGCCACAGCAAGGGGGACGCGGAGCAGATCCGCGACCTGATCCACCGCTACCAGAGGACGACCGCCGACCGCTGAAGCCCATGCTCGCCCCCCTGTCCCTGCTCGCGGCCGCCTTGATCCAGGCTCCCTCCGCGGACGACCTCCTGTACGGCGAGAGCGAAGCCGTCGTCCAGCCCGTCGCGGGAAGCGATCGGATCGACGTCTTCCTCGACCCGTATCCCGTCCCCTTCTGTCGTCTCCCCGGCACGGGAGGACGCTGCCCCTTCGACGCCGGGACCACGCTCGAGTCCCGGAGGCTCCGCGCCGTGGCCCTGGACGCCCGGGGCCACACCCTGCGGGAAGAGACCGTGGCCAGCCGCGGGCTCCCGGCGCCGGTGCGGGTGGAGGCGCGCTCCCTGCTCGTTCCCGTGGTGGCCGAGTCGCCTCTGTCGGCGGAGGACCTCGACTGCCGCCTGGGGAAGGAGCCCTGCCGCGTGGTGAGCGTGTGGGGGCCCGACTCTCCCCAGGCGCCGGAGATCTCCGTCGCCGTCCTGGTGGACGTGAGCGTGAGCATGCACGCGGATCGCAGCGTGCTCCGCGAGGACCTGGTGCGCTTGCTCGACTGGCTTCCCGGGAAGGCCACCGTGTCCCTCAGCCGGTTCGCGGACGACTACGCGGAGGTGGTCCCACCCACCCACGACCCCGCGGCCCTGCGGGCGGGGGTGGACGCGCTCGGGGAGGGGTTGGCCACCTGCCTCTGGTCCTCGCTGGGCCAGGGCCTGGACGCCATCGCGGCGAGGCCGGGGCTGCGCGTGCTGGTCCTGATCACGGACGGGGTCGAGAGCTGCCGCGAGCGCTCCTCCTCCGCCCTTCCCCCGGACGCGGCCATCGGCGCGGTGCGGCGCGCGGCGGCGCGGCTGTACGTCTTCCGATCCGGGCACTTCTCCCAGGGCCGCAGCATCGAGTCGCTCGCCCTGGAAAGCGGGGGTCGCGTCTTCGGGCGCGGCGGTTTCGTGGGGTTGGAGGAGGCGCTCGCCGCGCTCGCCGAGGACCTGCGCCACACCTACGTCGCCGACATCGCGCCCGGGCCGGAGGCCCGCGACGGGGAGCGCCTCCATCTCACGCACCGCGGCGGCAAGCGCATGCAGGTTCCCATCTACATGCCGGCCTCCGCCGAGCAGCAAGAGCTGACCGTCCTCGCCAACGGGGACGCGCAGGCGCGCGAGGAGGCGGCGGCGCGGCTGGCGGATGCGCCGTCGCGCACGGCGCTGCACGGGCTCGTGGAGGCGATGGAGGAGGACGAGGGTGCGTCGCTCGTCGAGTCCTTCGGCCGTGCCGCGGCCTCGTTGCTCCTGCACGGGGAGGCGAGAGATCAGGAGGCTGCGCTCGATGCGTGCGAGCGCGCGGTCCGGCACAAACGGACGCTTTCCGCCACGCTCCTGGCCGCGCTTCGCGTATACCCAAGAATGGCGCCGCCCGAAGGTCGCGCGAGGAGAGCCGGGGTCCTCACTAGGGCACCTGAAGAAAGTTCCAAAAAACGACAGCGCTAGACTCCAAATTCGTCTAGACTGCTGCCTCTTGCCCGCTGCGTTGAGGAGTGCCGCCATGCCCCGAGTGGCCATCCGCCCGTCCCGCGATCTCGCCGAGCTCCTGCGCCGCCGGCGGAAGGAGCTGAAGATCACCCTGCGCCAGGCCGAGGAGCGATCGCGCGCCTTCGGCAACGTGATTCCCTTCTCCACGCTGGGGAAGGTGGAGCAGGGGCGGGTGGACCCCGGCGTCATCCGCTTCCAGCAGCTCCTCGACATCTACGACATTCCCAAGGAGGTCGCGCTCGACGTCGTGGCCCTGGAGACGCTGCGCGGCGAGGCCCCCGACGCCCGCGAGCCCGAGGCCCTCTACGAGGAGGCGGTCCGTCTCTGGAACACCGGCCAGACCGGAAAGGCCCTGGGCGCGATGTACGCGCTCCGGAAGGCGGTGACCGACCGACCGGAGCTGGACGCGCTCCGCCAGAAGGCTCAGCTCCATCTGGCCGTGGTGGTGGGAAACCTCGGACGCTTCCATCTGTCGAAGTGCCTGATCGAGAGCCTGCTCCGCGAGCGCTTGCCCGACGCGATCCGCCTGCGCTGCTTCGTCCAGCTCGCCACCGACTGGGTGCGTCTGGGGAACCACGAGCTGGCCGTCGCCATGCTGTCCCGCGCGGAAACGCTCGCCGCCGGCGCCGGCCCTCTCGAGGCCGGGTGGGTCGCCCACGAGTACGGCATCATCGCCCTCGCAGGCGGGAACCACGACGAAGCCGCGCGCTTCATCGAGCGCGCGCGCTCTCTCTACCTGAAGGCCGGCGACGACCGCAGCGTCTTCAAGGTGGACATGAGCCGGGTGCGCCTCCAGCTGGCGCGGGGCGAGGCGGAGTCGGCCCTGGCCCTGGGAGAGGACTTGCTGGCGAGGAGCAGCGCCTTCTCCGCGCTCCATGCCCCGGTCCTCATCCTCATCGGGCACGCGCAGCTCGCCTCCGGCGCGGTGGACACGTCCCTGGCCTCGCTCCGCCAGGCCCTGGAGGAGGCGGAGGCCGCCGACGACTCTCCCTCGCGGTACCTCGCGCATCACTTCCTGTCCGTGGCCTACGCCGAGGCGGGCGATCCCGCGCACGCGACGGCGGAGCGCACCGCCGCCCAGCAGTCGCGCGGATCCATCGACTTCACGCCGGACGCCGTGGTGTTCGCCCCCAAGGCGCACCGGGTGGGTCGGCGGCGGCAGCGCGCCTAGAGCACCCCCCGCTCCCTGAGGCTCGTGTAGCCGCCCCGCGCCACGATCAGATGGTCGTAGAGGTCGATCCCCATCAGCTCCCCCGCGCGCTGGATCCCCTGGGTGAAGGCCACGTCCTCCTCGGAGGGGTCGAGGCACCCGCTGGGATGGTTGTGCACGAGCAGGAAGCCGTGGGCCAGGTGCTCGATGGCCGGGTAGAGGATCTCCCGGGGATGGGTGCGCGTGATGTTGAGCGAGCCCACGGAGACGGTTTCCCGATGAAGGAGCCCATTCTGAGCGTCGAGGTAGAGGGCGACCAGGTGCTCCTTCCGCGCCCGGCAGAGGTCCTTGCAGACCGCCCACGCCTCGTGCGGGCGGGCGATCGTGGGACGCTCGGGCTCCCCCTCCTTGGCGAAGGTGCGGCGCCCCAGCTCCAGTGCCGCGGCCAGGCGCGCCGCCTTCGCCGCCTGCAGGCCGGGCTCGTGGCGGAGGACGACCCAGTCCAGCTCGGCCAGGCCGCGCAGGCCGTGACGCGCGAGCAGGCGCTCCGCCGCCCGCAGGGAGGCGTCGTGGTCGAGGCTCGTCCCCAGCGCCAGCGCCAGCAGATCCCGGTGCGCGAGCGCCCGCACGCCGCGGGCCGCCAGCTTCTCCCGCGGGCGCAGCGCCCGAGGCAGCTCGTGGAGCGGACGGAAACGGGGGTGGGGCTCCCCCTCCTCGTCGCGCAGGGACTCGGCCATGGCGGACCTCGCGAGGAGGCGAGGGGTGGCCTGGGCTAGGGACGCTCGGCGGGGGTCTCGGCCAGGACGTGGACGCGGCGGCCGTCGTGCTTGAGCCGCCCGTCGAAGTAGAGCGCCACCGCCTCCGGGTAGATCCGGTGCTCCTGCTCGAGGATGCGCGCGGAGAGTGTCTCCTCCGTGTCCTCCTCCAGGACCGGGACCGCCGCCTGCAGGATGATCGGCCCGCCGTCGGGGACCTCGTCCACGAAGTGCACGGTGCAGCCCGCCACCTTGGCCCCGTAGTGCAGGGCCTGGGCCTGGGCGTCGAGGCCGGGGAAGGCGGGAAGCAGCGACGGGTGGATGTTCATCATCCGGTGGTGGTAGGCGTGGACGAACGTCTTCCCCAGCAGGCGCATGTAGCCGGCCAGGCAGACCAGGTCCACCTCGTAGCGCGCCAGGGTGTCGAGCACGGCGCGCTCGTGCGCCTCGCGGGGCCGGATCTGGCGGTGGTCGATCACCTCGGTGGGGATCCCCCAGCCGCGCGCGCGCCCCAGTCCCGCCGCGGTGGGGAGGTTCGCGAGCACGAGGGCGGGCTCCGCCTTGATCCTCCCTTCCCGCATGGCGGTGACGAGCGCCGCCATGTTCGTTCCCCGGCCCGAGATGAGGATGGCGACCCGCCCGCGGCGCTCAGGCATACCGCACCTTCCGGTCCCCGCGCACGACCCGGCCGATCCGCCAGTGCGGCTCTCCCTGGCCGTCGAGGTGGACCTCGAAAGGCTGCAGCGTCTCTTCGGGCACGATCGCCACCATGCCGATGCCCAGATTGAAGGTCCGGCGCATCTCGGTGTCCTCGATCTTGCCCGTTTCCTGCATCCAGCGGAAGAGGGAAGGCAGCGCCCAGGAGCCTGCCCGGATCTCGGCCGCGGTTCCCTCGGGGAGGACGCGGGGGACGTTGTCGCTGAGGCCCCCGCCGGTGATGTGGGCGAGCGCTGCGACCAGACCCGCGTCGAGGGCGCCTCGGAGCACGGGAAGGTACGACCGATGCTCCGCCAGGAGCGCCTCCCCCACCGTCCCTTGGAAGGCCGGCACCCGGTCGTTGACGCCAAGGCCGGCGACATCGAAGACGAGCTTTCGGGCGAGGGAGTAGCCGTTCGTGTGCAGGCCCGCCGAGGGAAGGCCGACCAAATGGTCCCCCACCCGAACCCTCGAGCCGTCGAGCACCTTCGGGCGGTCCACGATCCCCACGATGAACCCGGCCACGTCGTACCGGCCGTCGCCGTAGAAGCCGGGCATCTCCGCCGTTTCCCCTCCCAGGAGCGCGCAGCCGTTCTCGCGGCAGCCGCGGGCGATGCCGGCGACCACGGCGGCCAGCACCGCGGGATCCAGCCGGCCGGTGGCCACGTAGTCGAGGAAGAACAGCGGCCGCGCCCCCTGCACGAGGATGTCGTTGACGCAGTGGTTCACGAGGTCGCGCCCTACCGTGTCGTGAACGCCGGCCAGGGCCGCCACCTCGAGCTTCGTCCCCACGCCGTCGGCCGACGCCACCAGGACGGGCTCCGTCATCCCCTTCAGGTCGGGAGCGAAGAGGCCCCCGAAGGCGCCGAGGTCGGCGAGCACCCCCGGCGTGCGGGTGGCCACGAGGGCGTCCTTGATGCGGCGGAGGGCCTCGTCCTGGGCGTCGATGTCCACGCCCGCGTCGCGGTAGGTGAGCCCTTTCTGCCGCTCCATCCTTCCTCCAGCTTCGGTCCCCCGCGCGCCGGCCGCCAGGCACGCGGTTGTGGGCGGGCAACCTACCGGCGGGCCTTCTCGAACAGGCGGAGCTGCTCGCTGGCCCCGCGGGGGATGGCCACCGGGTACTCCCGCGTCCAGCAGGCCGTGCACCAGCGTCCGTCCTCCGGCTGCGCGCCCCGCAGTGCCCGCATCATGCCCTGCAGGCTCAGGTAGCCGAGGTCGTCCGCGCCCACGAACCGCCGGATCTCCTCCACCGAGTTCTCGGCGGCGATCAGCTCGGAGCTGCGGGGGGTGTCGATCCCGTAGTAGCAGGGGCTGACCGTGGGCGGGCAGGAGACGCGCAGATGGACCTCGCGCGCGCCGGCGTCCCGGCACAGCTGCACGATCTTGCGGCTGGTCGTCCCCCGCACCAGGGAGTCGTCGATGAGCACGATGCGACGGCCGGCCAGAATGTCCCGCACCGGGTTCAGCTTGATGCGCACGCCGAAGTTCCGGATCTGCTGGCTGGGCTCGATGAACGTGCGTCCCACGTAGTGGTTGCGCACCAGGCCCATGGCGAAGGGGACGCCGGAGGCGTTCGCGTAGCCGAGGGCGGCGTACATCCCGGAGTCGGGGACCGGCACCACCAGGTCGGCCTCGGCCGGCTGCTCGCGCCACAGCTCCTCCCCCAGGCGCTGCCGCACCGCCTGCACCGGCTGGCCAAAGAGCTGACTGTCCGGCCGGGCGAAGTAGACGTGCTCGAACGCGCAGGGGGCGGGATCGGTGACGGGGAAGGGCTTGAAGCTGTGGAGCCCCCCCACGTCCACCACCACCACCTCGCCGCGCTCCAGGTCGCGCACGTGGGTCGCTCCCAGGAGATCGAAGGCGCACGTCTCGCTGGCCAGGACGTAGGCCCCGTCCTTCTTGCCGATGGAGAGCGGACGCCAGCCGTGAGGGTCGCGCACGGCGATGAGCCGCCCCGGCACCTGGAAGAGCAGCGAGTAGGCGCCGTGCACCTGGCGCAGGGCGTCCACGATGGCGTCCACCACGTCGGCGGCCTTGGAGCGCGCCATGAGGTGGAGGATCACCTCGGTGTCCGTCGTGGTCTGGAAGATGGCGCCGTCCCCCTCCAGATCGGCCCGGATCCCCGCCGCATCCACCAGGTTCCCGTTGTGGGCCACGGCGATGGGACCGCGGTGGTGCTGGAGGAGGAAAGGCTGGGCGTTGGCGGGGTTGGAATCGCCGGCGGTGGAGTAGCGGACGTGACCGATGGCCGCCTTCCCCGGGAGCTGCTCCAGCACGTCCCGGGAGAAGACGTCGGCCACCAGGCCCATTCCCGCCCGCCGCGTGAGCCGGTGCCCGTCGGCGGTGACGATCCCCGCCGACTCCTGGCCGCGGTGCTGGAGCGCGTACAGGCCGAGGTAGGCCAGGGTCGACGCTTCGGGGTGGCCGAAGATCCCCACGATCCCGCACATCGGCTGGCCTCCAACCCCTCTCGGCCCCTCTAGGACGCCCCCGCCGCCGTTAAAAACACGGAACGCCGCGGTTCCCCGCGGCGAGCAGGCGCATTATATACACGATGCGGAGGGGGGTGCCGCTCACGGTCGGGATCGGTGTCGCCACCGCGGCCGTGTTCGCGCGCTCTCTGACCTGCGGCTTCGTCGGCTACGACGACCGCGGGTACGTGGTCGAGAACGCGCACGTGCTGGCGGGGTGGAGCGCGAGTGGCCTCCGCTGGGCCTTCACCACCACGCAGCAGGCCAACTGGCACCCCCTGACCTGGCTCTCCCTGATGGCGGACGCCTCCCTGGGGGGCGCGAACCCCGCGGTCTTCCACGCCACCAACGTGGCCCTGCACGTGCTCGCGGTGCTCCTGCTCTTCCAGGTGCTGCGCCTGGCCACGGGGGACCTCTGGAAGCCGGCGATGGTGGCGGCGCTGTTCGCCCTCCATCCCTTCCGCGTGGAATCGGTCACCTGGATCGCAGAGCGAAAGGACGTCCTGGCCGCCGTGTTCTGGATGGCGACCCTGCTGGCCTGGGTCCGCTTCCGGCTGCGCGGGCGGAGAGGCTGGCTCGGCGCCGCCGTCCTCCTCTTCGCCCTCGGTCTCCTCGCGAAGCCGATGCTGGTGACGCTTCCCTGCGTGCTCGCCCTCCTGGAGATCTGGCCCCTGGGGCGGGTGCACCGCGGCTGGCGGCCCGTGCTGGCGTGGCTTTCTCCCTTCGCGCTCCTCTCCGCCGCCTCCTGCGTGATCACGATGTGGGCGCAGCGCGCTGGGGGTGCCCTGGGGTCGCTCACCGCGTACCCTTTCGTCGCCCGCTTCGCGAACGCGATCGTCGGCGCCGCCCTCTACCTCGGTCAGGGTCTGTGGCCCGCCGGCCTGGCCACCCCCTACCCCTACCAGTGGGAGACCATTGCGCCGCTCCGTGTGGCCATCTCCGCGCTCGTGCTCGCCGTCCTCACCACGCTGGCGGTCCGGGCCCGCCATCGTCGGCCTTGGGCGCTGGTGGGCTGGCTCTGGTACGTGGGGACGCTCGTGCCCGTCCTCGGTCTCGTCCAGGTGGGACAGCAGTCGCGCGCCGACCGGTACACCTATCTCCCCCTGATCGGGGCAACACTCTGGCTCTGCTGGGATGCGGCCGCGCTGCTCGCGCCCCGGGTGCCCGCGCGTGCCTTGGCGGCGGCGTGCGTCGTCTGGCTCGCCGCCCTGGCCTCCGTGACCTGGGTCCAGCAGGGCTACTGGAAGGATGCCTCCACGCTGTGGCTTCGGGCGCTGGCGGTGACGGAGGACAACGCGGTCGCCCACGACGGCTACGGGCTCGAGCTGTTTCGCGGGGGACAGAACGCCGAGGCCATCCCCCACTTCGCGGAAGCGGTGCGCCTGTCTCCGGGCTCGGCGACGGCACGGGTCAACCTGGCCGCGGCGCTCTCCAGGCGGGGCGACTTCGACGCCGCCGTGGAGCAGCTGCGGGAGGTGGTGCACCTGCGCCCCCGGGACTTCGCGTCCCAGGCGAACCTCGCCTCCATGCTCCTGCGCGCGGGCCGGACCGAGGAGGCGCAGAACCTGGCGCGCGCGGCGCTGCAGGGTGCTCCCCACGATCCCCGGGCCCACGAGGTGCTGGGCGTGGTGGCGGCCCTGCACGGGGATCCCTCCGCCGGCGCCGAGCTGCAGCTGGCGGGAAGCGAGCGCCCGCGCGGGCAGCTCTGGGTGGCGGTGGCCCTCTCGCTCCTCCGCGAGGGCCAGACCGAGGAGGCGGAGCGCGCTCTCCGGAAGGCGGTGGAGGTGGAGCCCACGCTCCCTTCCGCGCACACGAACCTCGCCGTCCTGCTGGCCAAGACCGGGCGCCTGGCGGAAGCCCTGCCCCACTTCGAGGAGGCGGTGCGCCTGGCCCCGGAGGACGAAGGGGCCCGCCGCAACCTGGAGAAGGTGCAGGCGCGGCTAGCGTCGGCCCCGGGCCGCTGAGGGCGTGACCGTGGCCAGGAGGCGCGCCGCGGTGGCGTCGAAGCCCTCCCGGTTGCCGCTGCCGTGGGCCACCAGCATCGCCCCCTCCAGGGCGCTCACGAAGAACCCCGCCATGGAGGCGGGCGTGCCCTCGAAGGCCAGCTCCCCCCGTGTCCTCCCCCGCTCCAGCACGGCGCCGAGCCACGCCACGTTCTCCTCGAAGAAGGCGGCCACGCTGTCGCGCATGGCCTTGGGAAGGGTGGCGGCGTCGGTGGCGAGCATCCCGCACATGCACATCCGCTTCTTGCGGAGGACGGCCCCGTACAGGTCGGCGTAGCGCCGCAGGCGCTCGCCGGCGCCCTCGCTCTCCTCCTCGATCCCCCCCAGCGCTGCCAGGAAGGTCTGCCGGTAGCGCGCGATCAGCGCCTGCCCCAGGTCCGCCTTGGTAGCGAAGTGGTAGTGCAGGCTCGCCTTCCGGATCCCCACCGCGGTGGCCACGTCGGCATAGCTGAAGGCATTGAACCCGCGCCGCTGCACCAGGCGCTCCGCGATGTCGAGGATGCGTTCGGCGGTGGCCATGGGGCTCAACCTACCACGAAAACCCTTGCCTTACCTACCTACCAGATGGTAGATACAAGGCAGGAGGGCAAGAGCATGCAGCGCAAGCTCGGTTTCTGGCTGGCGGGGGTCGTCCTGGTGTCCCTGGCCTCCGCCCAGGGGGCGGGAAAGGCGGTGGTGGCCGGGAAGAGCGACCTCAAGTGGATGGACATGGGCATCCCCGGCGTGGCCGCGGCGACGGTGGAGGGGGACATGAAGAAGGGGGCGAGCCACTTCTTCCTCAAGTACCCGGCGGGGCTCGTCACCCCGCTCCACCACCACTCCCCCGACCACTACGTCACGGTGCTCTCCGGGAACCTGGTGCTCGTGGTGGACGGCAAGGACCATCCCGTGCCTCCCGGCTCCTTCTTCGCCCTGACCGGGAAGAAGCCCCACGCCGCGCGGTGCGAGGGGAAGGAGGACTGCGTGATGTCCGTCGACGCCCGCGGTCCCTGGGACGTGGTGCCGGAGAAGAAGTAGGGCGTCGTAGAACAGCCCGCCTGCCATGCATCCGGGGAGACCCTGGTGCGGCATTTCCCCCACTTCCGCCGGCGCTCGGCGCGACGTATGGTCTCCACATTTCCGTCCGAAATCGGAGAGGAGGGGGCCATGCGTCGTCCGTGTCTGCGGAGCGTTCTCTTCGTTCTGCTCGCCATCATCCTCGTGCCTTCCTTGGCTCTTGCCGAGAGCGGCCTGCGCCCACCGCGCAAGGCGCTCACTTCGGGAGCGAGCGCGGTTGAACCTGGAGCGGCTCCGGTCCCACCCGGCGGGCCGGCGTCCGAGTTGCTCGTTGGGGAGTTGACCTGCCGTCCCGATCCCTTCGGGAGCGACACGCGGGTGACCTTTGTCGCTCACGGGACCATCGCCGTCCAGACGGGCGGGATGGGTGAATTGATCGGGAGGCTCATCTCGAGCCCGGAGAATCCCTGCCCGGGAATCCACGAGTCCGCTGCCGGGGCGGTCCAGGCGCTCGGCTGTCTCCCCGGCTTCGTCGGCAACGACACCCTGACCTTCGTTTGTCACGATCGACGCGAGCGTACGCTGGAGGTGATGGCCCTCGTGAGCCGGGGCGTTCTCACCGGGACCTTCTGAAGGGAAGTCCGAGCCCTACCCGAACAGGCGCCGGTAGATCTCGTCCACGTGCCTCAAGGTGCGGGCGGGATCGAAGCAGGCCGCGAGATCCGTCGCGGGCAGCGCGCGGGCGACCTCCGGGTCGCCCGCCAGCAGCTCCTGCAAGGCGCCCTCCCCCGCCCAGACGCGCATGGCCTGGCGCTGCACGGCGGCGTAGGCGTCCTCGCGCGTCATGCCGGCGCGGGTGAGCGCGGAGAGCACCGTCTGGGAGTAGACCAGACCCTTCATGCGGTCCAGGTTCTCCCGCATCCGCTCCGGATAGACGAGCAATCCGTCCAGGATGCCCGTCACCCGGTGCAGCATGTAGTCCACGAGGATGGTGGCGTCGGGGAGGATCACCCGCTCCACCGAGGAGTGGGAGATGTCCCGCTCATGCCAGAGGGGGACGTCCTCGAGCGCGGCCTGCACGTGCGCCCGCACCAGACGGGCCAGGCCGCACAGGTTCTCGGCGCCGACGGGGTTCCGCTTGTGGGGCATGGACGAGGAGCCCTTCTGGCCCTTCCCGAACGGCTCCTCCACCTCGCGCACGTCGGTGCGCTGCAGGTGCCGGATCTCGGTGGCGATGCGGTCCACGGAGGAGGCGACGATGCCGAGGGTGGCCACGAAGTGCGCGTGCCGGTCCCGCGGGATCACCTGCGTGGCCAGCGGCTCGACCCGCAGCCGCAGGCGCGCCATCACCTCCGCCTCGATCTCGGGATCGAGCTGCGAGTAGGTGCCCACCGCACCCGACAGCTTCCCCACCCGGATCTCTTCCCGGGCCGTCTCCAGCCTGATCTTGTTCCGCTGCCCTTCCCCGTACCAGCCCGCGAACTTGAGGCCGAAGCTGTAGGGCTCGGCGTGGATCCCGTGGGTACGGCCCACCATCACCGTGTCCTTGTGCGCGAGCGCCTGGCGCTTCAAGACCGCGAGCACGCGGTCCAGGTCCCGCAGGAGCAGGTCGGAGGCGCGCACGAGCTGGAGGGCGAGGGCGGTGTCCACGACGTCCGAGGACGTGAGGCCGTAGTGCACGTGGCGGGAGGAAGGGCCCACCTTCTCGGCGATGCTGGTCACGAAGGCGATGACGTCGTGCTTGACCTCGGCCTCGATGGCGGCGATCCGCGCCGGGTCGAAGGCGGCCTTCTCCCGGAGCACCGCCATGTCCTCCGCCGGCACCAGGCCGCGGGCGGCCCGCGCCTCGCAGACCGCGAGCTCCACCTCGAGCCAGGCCCCGTAGCGCGCCTCCTCGGTCCACAGCGCCCCCATCTCGGGGCGCGTGTAGCGCGGGATCACAGCTCCACCGGGGTGCTGGGGCGGTCGGGCTCGGCGATGGAGAGGCGGGTCTTGGGGGCTTCCCGCAGAGCGCGGCGCGCCGCCGCCGCCGCCAGGGCCGGCGTGTTGTTCGCTTCCGAGAGGTGACCGAGGATCACCTCCGCGCAGCGCTCGTCCACCACCTGCCGGAGGAGGGCCGCCGTCTCGTCGTTCGAGAGGTGACCCAAACGCCCGCCCACGCGCTGCTTGAGTGCCCAGGGGTAGGGACCGTCCCGGAGCATCAGGTCGTCGTGGTTGGCCTCCAGGAGCAGGGCGTGGCAGCCGCGCAGCCGCTCCAGCACCAGGGTGGTGGCGTGTCCGAGGTCGGTGGCGATCCCCACTTTGAGGCCTTCGGCCTCCAGCACGAAGGCCAGGGGCCGCCGGGCGTCGTGGGGGACGGGGAAGGCGTCCACCACGACGCTCCCCAGCTCCAGGCGCCGCCCGGGCAGGAGCGGCATCCAGCCGGCGACGTGCACGTAGGAGAGGTCGAGCGCCTCCAGCACGGCGGGGTCGCAAGCCACGGGAACGTTGTACTTGGTGGAGAAGCGCTCCATCCCCCGGGCGTGGTCCTGGTGCTCGTGGGAGAGCAGGATGCAGGTGATGCTGGCGGGATCCACGGAGACCGCTTCCAGGCGCTCCGCCAGGGCCTTGCAGGAGAGGCCGGCGTCCACCAGGACGCGCGTGCTCCCGCAGGTGACCAGCGTGGCGTTCCCCGACGAGCCGCTGGACAGCGGGAGCACCGAGACCGCCATCAGCGCGTCCCGGTGTGTCCGAACCCGCCCGCGCCCCGGGCGGAGAGGGGAAGCGCCTCCACCTCCTCCCATTCCACCCGCGGCACCGGCTGCACGATGAGCTGCGCCACGCGGTCTCCCCGCTCCAGCACGACGGGATCGTCCCCCAGGTTGACCAAGAGCACCTGGATCTCGCCGCGGTAGTCCGCATCCACCGTGCCGGGAGAGTTCAGGAGAGTGAGGCCGGTACGCAAGGCCAGGCCGCTGCGGGGGCGCACCTGGGCCTCGTAGCCGTGGGGCAGGGCCACCGCGATCCCGGTGGGGACCAGGGCCCGGGCGCCGGGGGCGAGGGTGAGGGCGGCGGGAAGGCAGGCACGGAGGTCGAGCCCGGCCGAGCCGGCGGTGGCCGGCTCGGGCAGCGGCAGGTCGTCGCTCCCGGGAAGGCGCGTCACCTGCACGCGCACCACGCTCAAAGGTGCAGGCCCTGCGCCCGCGTCTTGAAGCGCTGCAGGTTCCCCAGCGCCGCCAGCGTGAGGTGCCCGTCCTGGAAGAGGCCCTTGCACAGGCGCTGCACGTCGCGGGTCGTCACGGGCGCGATCCCCGAGAGCGTCTCCTCCAGGCTGAACTGGCGGCCGAAATAGATCTCCTGGCGGGCCAGGTTCGACATGCGGCTGGACGTGGACTCGAGCGACAGCATGAGGGAGCCCTTGAGGTGCTCCTTCGCCATCTCCAGCTCCGCCTCCTCGGGCCCCCGGTCGCGCAGGGAGCGCAGCTCGTCCAGCACCACGCGCACCGTCTCGTCGCCCCGCCGGGGGGAGGTGGCGGCGTAGACCATGAGGAACCCGGTATCAAGGAAGGCGTTCACCGCCGAATAGACGGCGTAGGCCAGGCCGCGCTCCTCCCGCACCTTCTGGAAGAGGCGGGAGGACATGGTCCCTCCCAGGAGCGCGTTCAGCACGAACAGCGGATAGCGGCCCCGGAAGTTCTCCGGGTAGGCCGGCACGCCCAGGAGGAGGTGCAGCTGCTCCAGGTTCCTCTTGTGCCGCGTGAAGACGCCGCTCGCCGCCCGCGGGGGCGACCCCACCTGGATCCGTCCCCCGCCCTTGGGCATGGAGCCGAAGGCTTGGCGCACCAGGCGAGAGAGGCGCGCGTGGCGGATGTTTCCCGCCGCCACGATGAGCATGTTCCCCGGCCGGTAGGCCTCGCGGAAGAAGCGCAGCAGGCGCGCTCGGGACCACGAGGAGACGGTGGCCTCCGTTCCCTGGATGGGCCGGCCCAGGGGATGGCGCGGGTAGAAGTGCTGGGCGAAGAGGTCGTAGAGGAGCTCGTCCGGGGTGTCCTCCACCATCCGGATCTCCTCCACCACCACCTGGCGCTCCCGCTCCAGCTCGGCGGGATCGAAGCGCGGCCGCCGCACCAGGTCGGCCAGGATGTCCATGGCCGTGTCCAGGTGCTCGTCCAGGACCTTGGCGTAGAAGCAGGTGTATTCCTTCGAGGTGAAGGCGTCCATCTGCCCGCCCACCGAGTCCATGATGAGCGCGATCTCCCGCGCCGTCCGGTCCTCGGTCCCCTTGAAGACCAGGTGCTCGAGGAAATGCGAGGCGCCGTTCAGGGCCGCGGGCTCGTGCCGGCTCCCCTTGCGCAGCCACACCCCGAGCGAGATGGACCGCACGTGAGGCATCGTCTCGCTGATGAGGGTGAGTCCGTTGGGGAGTCGTTCCTTGCGGATCATGCGAGGGCCGCGAGTATAGCAGGGCCCCCGCCTACTCCCTGCCCGGATCCGCGGCTCCCGGCACCTTCACCGGGTCCGGCTTCTTCCCTTCACCCGGCTGCGGCGGCGCGCCGCTGCCCACGGGAGGGGCGCCCGGCGGCAGCTGCCCGTTGCCGGGAGCGTCGAGGTCGAAGACGGTGAAGATCCACTTCGCGTAGTCCTCGCTGTCCTTGTAGACGCGGAAGGGCTTCTCCTTGCAGAGGGACTTCACGCCCACGATGGGAAGGCCGGTGATGTCCCCCGGCTTCCCCTGGCCGGCGCCGGCGAGGCCCCCGGCGAGGCCGGTCCCGGTCCCCGAGGTCTGCGGCGTGGACATCCCGGCGGCCAGGCCGCCCAGCGGCGGACCTCCGGTCCCGGGGGCACCGGGGCCCCCGGGGGCGCCGGGCACGGCCTCGGCGGAGGGGTCGTACACGCCCCCCTGGGGCGCCGCGTAGAGCAGGCCCCATTTCCCGTCCTTCATCAGCGGGTCCTTGTAGAGCTTCCGCAGGAAGTACTGCCGCTTGCTCCCGGGCTCCATGAGGAGCTTGAGCTCGGTGAGGGGGACGCCCGGCTTGTCCCGCTGGTACTTGCGGATGGCCCGCACGATCTCCTGGGCGCGGAACATCATGTCCGCCTCCCGGTCCCTGCGGAGCACGTCCGTCCAGTTCTGCACGGCCACGGCGGAGAGGATCATGAGGATGGCCACGGCGGCCACCAGGCCCACCAGCAGCATCCCCCGCTCGCCCTTCCGCGCTGCCCCGCTCATGGCCCGATGGTGACCACGGCGGTGTCCGTGTCGGTCTTGGCAACGCAGCCGTCGGGCTCGTCGGTCACTGTCAGGGTGATCGTGAAGGGCCCGTTCTGGGTCGCCGTGTAGTTGCACACGGCGTTCTCCCCGGTGGCCGTGGTGTTGTTTCCGCACTGCCAGCTGAAGCTGAGCGTGTCCCCGTCGGGGTCCGTGGAGCCCGACCCGTCCAGGGTCACGCTTCTTCCGTTCACCGTGGTGGAGGCGTCCGCCACGGGCGCCCG
>Ga0070695_100000279_pt1 | contig 25782 bp, 24 predicted proteins | sample KBSK1252metaG_FD_65471 | JGI IMG/M metagenome (GOLD analysis project Ga0070695, IMG submission 65471) | Corn, switchgrass and miscanthus rhizosphere microbial communities from Kellogg Biological Station, Michigan, USA - KBS K1-25-2 metaG | ecosystem: Host-associated > Plants > Roots >...
CAGTGGAACAGCACGTTGGGGCGCGGGAACAGGAACGCGTCGCCGGAGCGCTCCATGTCGTAGTCGTTCAGCGCGAACTCGACCCAGCGCTCCTCGCGCGGCCAGCGCTCGCGCTCGGAGACGACGAGCACGCGCTCGATCTCGGGTCCGAACAGGCGCTCGACGACGCGCGGAAGCGCCGCGTCCAGCTCGGCGCCCGTCACGTCGCGGCCCGCCGCGCCGCAGGCGCCCGCGGCCGTCTTCAGGGGCCACGCCGGCCGGTCGTACACGAGCGTCCAGCCTTCGCCGTCGAGGATCGGACGCGCGTCCTTCGGCAGGCACAACTCGGCCGCCAGCCCGCGATTCAGCTCATCCCGGAAGGTGGGCTCGAAGTAGGCCGGCGGGGCCGTGAGGTCCTTGTACAACAGCCGGCCCGCCGTGCCGCCACCGCGCCGGTGCACCTCGGGGATCGGCGGGAAGCCGTGATCGGCGGAGAGCGCCAGCACGACGCTGTCCTTGGGCAGGCCGTCGAGCGCCGTCAACACGCGTCCCAGTTGGCGGTCCAGCCGGCGCAGCGCGTCGAGCGTCTCCTCGGATTCGCGGCCATAGGAGTGCGAGACCGTGTCGTTGCCGGAAAACGACAGGGCCAGCAGGTCCGGCTCGGGCCCGCGCCCGAGGCCGAGCCGGGCATCTTCGAGGAAGCGCAGCGCCAGGTCCGCCAGCACCTCGTCGATGAAGGGGCTGTAGTAGAAGCTCCCGAAGTAGCCTCGCTCGTCCTTGGAGAGGTCGTGGTCGAAGCCGATGCCCTGTTGCGGCAGCTGATACTTCTCGAGCGCGGGCTGCGGTGTCGGCAGCGGCGCCGGGCCCCGCGGCGGGGGCGCGTCCAGGCGGCGCCACAGCACGCCGAAGCGCTGCTTCAGCTTCTCGCCCGCCTCGGCGTTGAAGCGCTCGACGAGCTCGCGCCCGAGAGCGCCGGCGCCCGAATCGCTGTCGTACGCCATCGAGCTCACGAAGCGTCCGGAGCGCTGATCGAACCAGTACACGACGTGCCGCCGGTCGCGCCCGGCCAGCAGCGCCGCGGAGCGGTCCTTGCCCGAGAGCGCCACCACGCGCGCGCGCGGCCGCGCCGCGACCAGCCTGTCGCCGAGCGTCGGCACGCGCAAGTTGCCCGGGCCCTGCAGCGCGCCGCGCAACGCGCCCGGAGTGCCCTCGGGCACGGGCTGCGCAGCGCTCGAGACGTACAGCATGCGGCCGTCGCGCTGCTCCCACCAGCGGTTCGCGACGATGCCGCTGACCCGCGGCGGAGCGCCGGTGGAGAGCGCGGCGTGGCCGGGGGCGGTCTCGGTGTTGAGGTGCCGGTAGCGCGCGTTCGTCTCGATATGCCCCTCGTCGAGCAGCCGGCGCAGGCCGTGCTCGAACCACGGCCGGTTCCTGTCGAGCCATTCCCAGGACAGCCCGTCGATCGAGATCACGACCGTGAGACGGGGCGGCGTCGCGCGTAGCGGGGTCTGCGCGCTTCCCGGCGAGCCGGGAGGCGCGAGCAGGAGCGCGACAGCGAGTGCGAGCCTGCGAGTGCGCGGCGTCAAACCAGGCAAGGTTAATCGATCCCCACGGTACAGTGGCCCAGGATGGCGGAGCCGCGCGAGCCCACGCTCGATCCCGAGGAGCGCAGGGCGCTCGCGAAGGGAGTGCGCGAGTTCAACGACGGCTACTACTTCGAGTGCCACGACACGCTCGAGGACCTGTGGTCCGGCCTGCGCGGGGACGCGCGCGACTTCTTCCAGGGGCTGATCCAGGTCGCGGTGGGCTATTACCACCTGGGCAACGACAATCCGAGCGGTGCCCGGAGCATGTTCGAGCGCGCGCTGCAGCGCTTCGAGAAGTATCCCGCGCGCTATCTCGGGTTCGAGCTCGAGCGGCAGCGCGAGGAGCTGCGCTCGCTGCTCGCGGGCGAGCTTCCGGCCGCCGCGCTCCGGCCGCGCTGGCGCTTCGACGATCCGGCTAGCGCGGGACCTTGAGCGTGAGCGTCAGCGCGCCGGCGGCTTTGCCGCCGTCCTTCACGAGCACGGAGAGCTGCACGCCGAACGCGTTCGAGCTCATGTCCAGCGCCGGCTGGTCGATGAACACGGGCTTCCCGTCGGCGTAGGTGTTCTGCCACTTCGCCTCGTCGCCCTGCCAGTAGTCGCTCGTCTCGCGGGTGGCGCAGACCAGCGCACCCTTGTTGTCCATCAGGAACGCTTCGACCACGATCGGCTCGCCGGCGAGCATCTTCTTCAGGCGCGCCGCGCAGGCGTTCGAAGTCAGCTCCTGGCGCAGCGGATAGCGCTGGTTCGCCTGCCACTCCTTGTCCTTCTTGAGGATTTCCGCCTCGCTCTCGCCGGACTGGTTCTTCGCCTGCACGGCCTTGACCAGCTCCGGATCCGCGGCGATCGACTGCGCGAGCGCGACGCGCGCCGTCGCGGTCTCGCGCGCCTTCGCGGCGCCGAGATCGCCCTGGGCGAGGAGCGACAGGGCGATCAGGCCGATCATGATGTCAGTGTAAACCCTTACACCGGCACGGTTATGCTGACGGCGAGAGGTTTCCAGATGCCTTCGATGCTTGTTCTCGCCCTGCTGTTCCAGGCCGCGACGACGCAGATCCCGGAGACCGTGGACGCTGCCGCGATCCCGAACTACCGGCTGCTCAAGCCGGGCCTGGCGACCGCCGGGCAGCCGACGCCCGAGGCGCTGCGCGCGCTGAAGCGGCAGGGCTTCCGCACGGTGATCAACCTACGCGCGGAGAGCGAGCCGGGCGTCAAGGAGGAAGAGGCGATCGTGAAGGCCGAAGGGCTGCGCTACGTCTCGGTGCCGATCGCGCCGGCGAGCCTCAGCCAGTCGCAGGTCGACGCGGTCGCGAAGGCGCTCGACGATCCCGCGGCCGGGCCGATCCTGCTGCACTGCGGGAGCGCCAACCGGGTCGCCGGCGTGTGGGCCGCGATGGAGGTCCAGCGCGGCAAGAGCTACGAGGAAGCGCTCGCCGAAGCCCGGAAGATCGGCCTGACCAGCCCGGCTGTCGAGGAGGCGCTCAAGAAGCTGCTGGGCCAGCCGAAGTAGGGTAGCCGGCCGCGACCCACGCGCTCGTGCCCCCCGTGACGTTCACGACGTCCACGAGGCCGTGTCGCTCGAGCAGGCTGACCGCGGCGCTCGAGCGATAGCCGCCGGCGCAGATCACCGCGAGCGGGCTCGCCTTCGGGATCCGTGGCAATTCGCGCTCGAGCCGGTCGAGCGGGATCGAGAGCGCGCCGGGGACGTGGCCGCCTTCGTATTCGCCGGGCCGCCGCACGTCGAGAACCGCCAGGCCCGGGCGGCCCTCCTCGCGCCAGGCGCGCAGCTCCTGGACCGATACCTGCGGGACCGACCGGAGCTCGAGCGCCGCGGCGTCCCAGGTCGCGATCCCGCCGTCGAGGTAGCCGCCCAGGCTGTCGATCCCGACGCGTGCCAGCCGCGTCGCGGCTTCCCGCACGCGCGCCGGCTCCTCCGCAACGATCACGACGCTCGTGTCCGAGGGGATCAACGTGCCCGCCCAGGAGGCGAACTGTCCCTGCAGAGCCACGTTCAGCGATCCCGGCACGTGGCCGGCGCCGTAACTCGCGGCGTCGCGCACGTCGAGCACGATCGCCCCCTGCTGCTGGCGAGCCGCGAGCTCGCGCGGCGCGAGCGGCGCGGGCATCTTTCGCTCCGCGAGCGGCGCGGCGCCGCGGCGGTTGATCTCGACGTCGGTCGGGAAGTACTGCGGCACCTCCGGCAGGTCGCTCGTCAGCATGCGCACGAACGCGTCCTTGCTCATCGGCTGCAGCGCGTAGTTGCTCCTGCGCTGCTCGCCGATCGTGGAGGACGTCTCCTTGGACAGGTTCTTGCCGCACAGCGAGCCGGCGCCGTGGGCCGGGTAGACCAGCACCGCGTCGGGCAGGCGCAGCAGCTTCTGGTGCAGCGAGTCGTAGAGCGCCGCGGCCATCGTCTCGGCCGACAAGCCCTGCTTGCCGACGAGGTCGGGGCGGCCGACGTCGCCGATGAACAGCGTGTCGCCGGTCAGCACCAGTTTGGGCTGCGCGTCGGACGCCTTCTCGAAGGCCAGCACGGAGATGCTCTCGGGCGTGTGTCCCGGCGTCTCGAGGATGCGCAGCGCGGCGGCGCCGATGCGCAGCTCGTCGCCATCCGAAACCGGCCGATGCGGCACGCCCGCCGCCGCCTTCGCGCCGAAAACGATCTCCGCGCCCGTCCGCTCGGCCAGCTCGCGGTGGCCGCTCACGAAATCGGCGTGCAGGTGCGTCTCGATCACGTACTTGATGCGCGCTCCGAGTCGCGCGGCTTCCTGCAGGTACTCTTCGACGTCGCGGCGGGGGTCCACGACCGCGGCTTCGCCGCCGTCGCTGACCAGGTACGACGCTTGCGCGAGACAGCCGAGGTAGAACTGCTTGAAGTCCATTCGCTCCTGCAGTGCGTGCAGGTGCCTATAATATAAAGGTTAGGCGACTGCGCGACGGCGGCGTGACGCCGCCTCGCCAAGCCGCATGCACTCAACGAGTTAGAAACAGCGATGACGACTCATCTCGAAGAATCCCTCGAACGCGACATCGAACGCATCCGAACCAATGTGCGCGAGATGGCCGGGCTCGCGGAGCGCGCGCTCAAGGACGGCGTGAAGGCGCTCGTCGAGAAGGACCGGCAGTTGGCCTACGCCGTGATCCTGCGCGACTCCTACGTCGACGAGAAGGAAAAGGAAATCGACCGGCTGTGCCTGGAGTTCCTGATCCGGCAGACGCCGGTCGCGGGCACGCTGCGCTTCGTCTACAGCACCATCCGCATCAACCTGGAGCTGGAGCGCGTGGGCGACTACGCGGAGGCGATCGCGCGCCAGGTGCTGCGGCTCTACTCGCAGCCCGCGGTGGCGCAGGTGCCCACCGAAGGCATCCTCGAGCTGGCCAGCCTGGCGATCCCTGCGCTGCACGACGCCACCGACGCGTTCTTCCAGCAGGACGCGGAGCTGGCCCGGAAGACGATCGCGGTGGAGCCGACCGTGGACCTGCTGTTCAGCCGACTGCAGGCGGACCTGTACGGGTTGTTCCACGACGACAAGATCCCGTTCGAGGTGATGGACCCGCTGATGAACGTCGGCCGTCGCCTCGAGCGCGTCTCGGACCAGGCCCGCAACATCTCGCTCGAGGTGCTGTACATGTGCACCGGCGAGTACGCCAAGCACAGCGGCTCCGAGGCCTTCCGCGTGCTGTTCGTGGACGAGCACAACTCCTGCCTGAGCCAGATGGCCGAAGCGATCGCGCGCTCGCTCAACCAGCCGAAGTTCATCTTCAACAGCGCCGGCATCGAGCCGAGGCCGATCGACTCGGTGACGCTGGACTACATGAAGGAGAAGGGCTTCGACCTCTCGCGCACCACACCCAAGGCGCTGTTCCAGGTGCCCTACATCGACCACTACCAGGTGCTCGTGACGTTCGCGAAGGACGTGGTGAAGGCGATGCCGCAGCACCCGGCCAAGATGATCTTCCTCGAATGGACGGTCGCCGATCCTTCGCGGGTGAAGGGCAGGCCCGAAGAGGTGCGCGCGGCCTACGACACGGCCTTCGACTTCATGCACAGCCAGGTCCGGGACCTGGTCGATGCCGTCCTCGGAAACAAGATGAGCGATTCGCCAAGGAGACTTCCATGATGCGTGACGAACGAACCGGCACCGGTCTCCTGGCCGCTGCGGCGCTGAGCGCGGCCTTGGTCGCCTGCGGCGGTCGGCCCGGGGGCGGAGCGACCGGAAGCCAGGGCACGACCTCTTCCGGCAAGAGCGTGGTCCAGAACAAAGGCTCCGACACGATGGTCAACGTCGCCCAGGCTTGGGCGGAGGAGTACCACAAGGTCAACCCCGCCGTTGCGGTCGAGGTCTCGGGCGGCGGCTCGGGCGTGGGGATCGCCGCGCTGAGCAAGGGTTCGATCGACATCGCGAACGCCAGCCGCAACATGAAGCCGCAGGAGATCGAGGACGCCAAGCGCAACACCGGCAAGGAGCCCAAGGAGTTCATCGTCGGCTTCGACGCGCTCGCGGTGTACGTCCACAAGGACAACCCGCTGAACGAGATCTCGATCGACGAGCTGGCCCAGATCTTCGCCGAAGGGGGAACCGCGGAACGCTGGTCGCAGGTCGGCGTCAAGCTCGCCGGCGAGAAGGACGACAAGATCGTCCGCGTCAGCCGCCAGTCGAGCTCCGGGACCTACGAGTTCTTCCGAGAGCACGTGCTCGCCAACAAGGACTTCAAGCAGGGCTCGCGCGACCTGTCGGGCTCGAAGGAGGTCGTCGAGCTGGTCGGCGGCACGCGGACCGCGATCGGCTACAGCGGCATGGGCTACGCGACGCCCGCCGTCAAGATGCTGAAGCTGGCTCCCAAGAAGGGCGCGCCGGCGGTGGCGCCGAACGTCGCGAACACGATCAGCAAGAGCTACCCGCTGGCGCGCTCGCTCCAGATGTACACGCTCGGCGACCCGCAAGGCGGGGTCAAGGACTACATCACGTGGGTCCTGTCCGATGCTGGCCAGAAGATCCTGGAACAGAGCGGCTACGTCTCGATCCCCCCCGACCGCCGCATAGCACCCGCGCCGGCCGCGGGTGGGTCGGCGCCCGCGTCGGCGCCGGCTTCTCCCCGCTGACCCGGGCGCTGACGCCCACCCGCTCCCAAGGACGCAGCGCTCATGACTTCTGAAGCCGCCCGGCCGACCGCCCCGCTCGTGCGCGCGGCGCGGCCGGCCTGGGCCATCTTCGGGGAGCGGGTCCTGGTCGGGATCATCCACGTGAGCGGCGTGAGCGCCATCATCTTCGTGCTGGCGATCTTCCTGTTCGTGTTCCGCGAGGCCGCGCCGCTGCTGTTCAGCGATCGCTTCTCGCTCATCGAGTTCCTCTTCAGCACCGAGTGGTATCCGACCTCCGCGTCCAACGTGCGCTATGGAACGCTGGCGCTCACGGTGGGCAGCTTCGCGGTGACCGGCGTGGCGATGGCGATCGCGGTGCCGTTCGGGCTCGGCGCGGCGATCTTCCTGTCCGAGTTCTGCGGCCGCCGCACCCGCGAATCGCTGAAGGTGGTGATCGAGCTGCTCTCGGCGATCCCGAGCGTCGTCTGGGGCTTCGTCGGGCTGACCGTGATGAGCCGGCTGATCGTGGACTTCACCGGCGCGCCGGTGGGCGTGAACATCCTGAACGGCGGCATCATCCTCGCGCTGATGAGCGTGCCGGTGATCGTCTCGATCGGCGAGGATGCACTGAAGGCGGTGCCCGATTCGTTCCGCGAGGCCGCGCTCGCGCTCGGCGCCACGCGCTGGCAGCTGGTGTACCGGGTGCTGCTGCCGGCGGCGCGCCACGGCCTGCTCGCCGCAGTGCTGCTGGGCGTGGGGCGCGCGGTCGGCGAGACGATGGCGGTGCTGATGGCCACCGGCCACGCGGCGCAGATCCCGCACGGCCTGCTGGACTCGGTGCGCACGCTGACCGCCAACATCGCCGCGGAGCTGGGCGAGGCGCCCGCGGGTTCGGACCACTACCGCGTGCTGTTCCTGACCGGGCTGCTGCTGTTCTGCATCACCTTCGTGGTGAACCTGACGGCGGACCTGGTGGTGCGCGGCCGGCGGCGGGGCGAGCCGTGAGCGAGCCGCGCAACAGCGCGACGCTGTTCGTGAGGACGCGCGAAGTTGCCAGGAAGGAGCTCGCCGAGAGGGTGGCGCAGGCGGTGTTTGGCTTCATGGCGGCCGCGCTGGTGCTGCCGCTGCTCGCGATCCTCGGCTACCTGGCGTGGAAGGCGGCCCCGTCGCTCAACTGGGAGTTCATCGTCGACGTGCCGAGGAAAGGCATGACCGAGGGAGGCATCTGGCCCGCCTTCGTGGGAACGCTGTACCTGGTGTTCCTGTCGCTCGCCGTCTCGGCGCCGATCGGCGTGATGGCGGCCGTCTACCTGAACGAGTACGCCAAGGACAACTGGCTGAACCGCATGATCCAGCTGGCCGTGATCAACCTGGCGGGCGTGCCCAGCATCGTGCACGCGCTGTTCGGGCTGGGCGCGTTCGTCTACGCCGCGCGCTTCGGCTACTCGATCCTCTCGGCCTCGCTGACGCTCGCGGTGATGACGTTGCCCGTGATCATCGCGAGCACGCGCGAGGCGCTGGCCTCGGTGCCGATGTCGTTCCGCGAGGCCTGCTGGAACGTCGGCGCCACGCGCTGGCAGACGATCCGGGCGATCGTGTTGCCCAACTCGATCAGCGGCATCCTCACCGGGCTGATCCTGCAGGTGAGCCGCGCGGCGGGCGAGACCGCGCCGATCATGTTCACGGGCGCCGTCTTCTTCAAGGCGGCGGAGCGCGGCGACCTGTTCCCGTATCGGCTCGGCGAGCAGTGCATGGCGCTCTCGATGCATCTCTACACCGTGGCCACGCAAGTCCCCAACGTGCAGGAGTCGATCCCCTACGCGACCGCCGTGGTGCTGCTGGGCTCGGTGCTGCTCGTCAACACGGCGGCGATCCTGCTGCGCGTCTGGCTGCGCGGCCACAAGAAGTGGTGAGACGGTGACGGCGCGCCAGCCGAAGATCAGCGTCGAGGACCTGAGCCTGACCTACGGGGCCAAGGAAGTGATCCACGGCATCAGCTTCGAGCTGCAGCACAACGAGATCCTGGGCATCATCGGCCCGGCGCAGTCCGGCAAGAGCTCGCTGGTGAAGTGCTTGAACCGCACCATCGAGTTCACCGCGAACGCGCAGGTGTCCGGTGCGATCCGCTTCGACGGCGAGGACGTGCGCAAGGTGAAGGACCTGTTCGAGCTGCGCCGCAAGATCGGGATGGTCGCGCCGCTGCCCGTGGGGCTGCCGCTCAGCATCTACGACAACGTCGCGTTCGCGCCGCGCTGCGCCGGGATCACCCGCCGCGCGCAGCTGGACCCGCTGGTGGAGGGCTGCTTGCGCCAGGCGGCGCTGTGGGACGAGGTCAAGGACCGGCTGCGGAGCCTCGGCACCGCGCTCTCCGGCGGCCAGCAGCAGCGCCTGACGATCGCGCGCGCGCTGTCGCACCAGCCCGAGGTGCTGTGCCTGGACGAGTTCTCGATCGCGATCGATCCGGTCACCACCATGCGCATCGAGGACGTGCTGAAGGAGCTGCGCAAGAGCATCAGCATCATCCTGGTGACGAACCTGACACAGCAGGCGCGGCGGCTGGCCGACCGCACCATGTTCCTGTGGAACGGGCGCATCATCGAGATCGACAAGACCGACGTGATCTTCTCGAGCGCCGCCAAGAGCCAGCAGACGAAGGACTACGTGAGCGGGGAGTTCGGATGAGCGGCGTAGCGGAGACCGCGATCCAGACGCGCTCGCTCTCGCTCTGGTACGGCTCGTTCCAGGCGCTCAAGGACGTCTCGATCGACGTGCAGGAGGGGCAGATCACGTCCCTGATCGGACCCTCGGGCTGCGGCAAGAGCACGCTGCTGCGCTGCTTCAACAGGGTCAACGAGCGCTACGGCTACGTCACGACCAAAGGCGAGATCCGTATCCTCGGCAAGAACATCTACGACCCCGACGTCTCGCTGGTCGAGCTGCGCAAGTCGGTGGGGATGGTGTTCCAGCGCCCGAACCCGCTGCCGCTCACGGTCTACGAGAACGTCGTGTTCGGGCTGCGACTGCACAGCCCGCGCGCCGGGCTCGGCAAGGCAGAGCTGGATCGGGCCGTCGAGAAGGCGCTCAAGGAGGTCTGGCTGTGGAAGGACCTCCGCGACCGGCTGCACGAGAAGGCCACCGCGCTGCAGCTCGAGCAGCAGCAGAAGCTGTGCATCGCGCGGCTGCTGCCGCTGAAGCCCGACGTGATCCTGATGGACGAGCCGTGCTCCGCGCTCGACGTCGACGGCACCCGCGCGATCGAGGAGCTGATGTTCGAGCTGCGCGGGCGCTACACCATCCTGATCGTGACGCACAACATGGCGCAGGCCCGGCGGGTCAGCGACGAGTGTTACTTCATGCTGCTCGGCGAAGTCGTCGAGCACGGCCGGACCCAGGACCTGTTCCTGAAGCCGAAGAACGCCAAGACCGCCGACTACATCGAGGGCCGCTACGGCTAGGCAGACCCCGAGGTCAGGGGGCGTTTTGTAGACTTTGCCGCGCGGGTTACTGCTTCATCGCCGGTGGAAGCCGCAGCGTGAACGTGGTGCCCCGTCCGAGCTCGCTCTCGACGCTGACGCTCGCCCCCATGTCCTCGGCCAGGTGCTTCGCGATCGCGAGCCCGAGGCCGGTGCCTCCGACCTCCCGACTGCGCGCCTTGTCGACACGGTAGAAGCGCTCGAAGACGCGCGTCAGGTGGTCGGCAGGGATCCCGGGTCCGTCGTCCCGCACCGCGATGAGGGCGCCGCCGCCCTTCGCGGCCGAGGAGCTCACAAGGACACTGCCGCCTTCGGGCGTGTACTTGATCGCGTTGTCCACGAAGTTCTCGAGGATGCGGCGCACGTGGTCCGGGTCGCTCGGCACCGCCGGGGCGGCGCCGTCGCGCTCGTGGAGCGCGATCCGCTTGCGCGCGGCAGCCTCCCGGAAGGCATCCAGCACCTCGCGCGCGACCTCCGCAGGCCGCGTCGGCTCGAGGTGCGGCGGCCGCTCGCCGGCCTCGATGCGCGACAGCTCGAGCAGGTCCTGCACCAGCGCGGCCATGCGCTCCGTATGCGCGCGGACCTTGGCCAGGAAGCGCCCCGCCGTCGCGGGCTCCGCGAGCGCGCCGTCCTCGAGCGCCTCGACGAAGCCGCGGATCGACGTGAGCGGGGTGCGCAGCTCGTGCGAGGCGTTGGCGACGAAGTCGCGCCGCATGCGCTCGACGCGGTGACGCTCGGTCACGTCGTGGAACGTCAGCACCGCCCCGTGCGGCGCACCCTGGTCGCCGGGGTAAGGCACGCCCGCGATCGCGAAGAAGCGGCGCAGGTGGCGGATCTCCAGCAGCGCGGCGCGGCGCTCTCCGGTGCGGAGCACGGCCTCGATCAGCTCGAACAGCTCGGGCTGTCGGATCGCCTCGAGGTAATGGCGCCCCGCCGGGTCGTCGAGGCCCAGCGCGGCGCGCAGCGCGTCGTTGGCGAGCACCACGCCGCCCTTCTGGTCGACGGCCAGCACGCCGTCCTCCATCGCCTTCAGGATCGCATCGGTGCGCGCGCGGTCGCGGGCGCCCTCGGTCAGCCGCCGCTGCAGCTGCTCGGCGGTGTGGTTGAGGATCCGCGCCAGCTCGCCCAGCTCGTCGCGCCGCTCGGTGCGGATGTGCGCCTGCAGCTCGCCCGCGGCGAAGCGGCGCGCGCCGTCCATGATCTCGCGCAGCGGCCCCGTCAGGGACGGCGTCAGCGCGGCCGACAGGATCGCCGTGAGGGCGAAGGCCAGCAGCAGCGCGAGCGCGATCGCGCGCCGCAGCGCGGCGACCTGCTGCGCGACGCCCGTGAGCGGGACCGCCAGCCGCGCCACGCCCACGAGACGTCCTTCGTGGCGCACCGGCACGGCGACATACAGCAGCTCATCCTCGACGGTGGTGCTGTGTCGCGTGGAGTGGCCCTCGCCGAGCCGGAGCGCCTCCAGCACTTCGGGGCGCCCGGCGTGGTTCTCCATGCGCAGCAGCGCCGCGCCCGAGAGCGTCGATTCGCCGAGCACGCGCCCGTCGACCGCGATCACGGTCACACGAGCCGCGACGTCGCGGGCGGTCGCGTCCACGAGCCCGTCGATCGTGTCCGCGGAAGCGCCGCGCGCCAGCGGCTCCGCCACCAGCCGCGCCAGCAGCCGAGCCTCGGCGGTCAGCCGCTCGCGGATGCCTTGCGTGGCCCGCTCGCGCAGCCCGGGGCCGACCAGGAACAGCACCGCCACGAGTGCGGCGGCGCTCGTGGCCAGGGCGGCGATCGCCAGACGGCGCCGCAGCGACATCGCGCGGCAAGCCTAGCAAACCGGTTGCGCTACACTGCGGCGCCTCCATGCGCATCGTGGTGACGGGCGGCAGCGGCTTCATCGGCGGGGAAGTCGTGCGCCGGCTGCTCGAGAGCGCCAAAGACGACGTGGTCGTGACGAGCCGTAGCCCCGAGGCGCGCGGGCATGCGCGCGGCGGCGTCCAGTTCGTGCAGGCCTTTGCCGGCGATGCCGTGTCGCTCGGCAAGGCGTTCACGCGCGCCGAGGTGGTGGTCCACGCGATCCAGTTTCCCAACCACCCGGTGGAGGACCCGTCGCGCGGGCGCACCTACAGGGAGGTGGACGGCGAGGGCACGCTTGTGGCCGTGCGCGTCGCCAAGGCGCTCGGCGTGCGGCGCTTCGTGTACCTCTCGGGCGCGGGGGCCGGGCAGGGCCGGCCCCAGCCGTGGTTCCGCGCCAAGGATCGGGCGGAGGCGGCCATCCGCGAGTCCGGCATGGAGCACGCGATCCTGCGGCCGTCCTGGGTCTACGGCCCGCGCGACCACAGCATGAACCGCTTCGTGAACTTCTGCCGCTTCCTGCCGGTGGTGCCCGTGATCGGGGACGGCAAGACGCGCGTCGATCCGCTCTACGTCGAGGACGCGGCGCGCTGCGTCGCGGAGGCTGCGCGGCGCGAGGACTGCAAGGACAAGACGTTCGAGCTGGGCGGCCCCGAGCGGCTGTCGATGGACGAGATCATCCGCACCATCCAGTCGCTGCTGCGCGGCAGCCGGCCCGCGCCGCTGCGGCTGCTCGAGCGGCTGATCGGCCAGCCGCTGCTGCACCATCCGCCGAAGCTGATGAAGCTGCTGGCGCTCCCGATGCAACTGCTGCCGCAGCCGATGCTGTCGCCGGGCGCGATCGACTTCATCCTGCAGGAGGTCGAGATCGACCCTCGGCCGGCCATGGAGTACTTCGGGTTTCCGTTCCGGCCGCTGCGCGAAGGGCTGCGGCAGTACCTGCCCTAGGCGGCGACGAAACGTGCACGGGCGTTTTCTGCCCGTGCACGTGCGCTTCGTCGCTCGCTACTGCTTCGTGAGCTGGCCGCGGATCGCGCCGCCCGGGTACTGGGTCGTGTGGAAGTTCACGTACAGGTTCCCGGCGCGCAGGTCGTCGATGATCGTCTGCGTCAAGGGCTGATCGCGTGTGTCGGACGAGGGGCTCCGCCAGACCTTGCCGATCTGCTCCGAGCTGGGGTAGTCGGCCGGCCGGTTCGGGTCGTAGAGCCAGAAGATCACGGAGCCGTTCGTCCCGCGCGGAGCGCGGTGGATGTGGGCCTGCGTGATGTTGGTGAGCCCCGATTGCGTCACGCTGACGTCCACGCGGTCCAGGCTCTTGCTCACGAGCACGGTCGCGCGGCAGCTCCCCGACGGGGTCGGACTCGTCGGCGGGTTCTCCTGGTCGGAGCCACAGCTCGCCGTGAACGTCTCGAAGTCGTCGCTGCTGTCACACCCCACGAAACCCATGCCCGCCACCACTGCGAGAACACCCACGCCAATTCGATTCAGACGCATGCAACTTCCTCCCAAACCCCCAGCATGTAGACCGGATCTTTCGATTCTCCGGCCGCCATGGATCGAGGTCAACCACGTATTGCAGGCGGCATGCCAGCGCCCTCCGGTTGAAGTTTGGACCGGGGTTCCCTATCGTTCCTCGGCGAATGCTGCTGCAAGGCAAGCTCGGTCTGGTGCTCGGCATTGCCAACAAGCGCTCGCTGGCGTGGGGCATCGCGCGTTCCGTGACGCGAGAAGGCGCGCGGCTCGCCGTCACGTACCAGGGCGAGCGGCTCGAGGAGAACGTCCGCGAGCTGGCCCAGGAGCTCACGGATCCGCTGATCCTGCCCTGCGACGTCGGCAAGGACGCGGACCTCGACGCGCTGGCCGCGAACGTGAAGCAGGAGTTCGGCGGGCTGGACTTCGTCGTGCACGCCGTGGCGTACGCGCTGCGCGAGGAGCTGGACGGCGCGTTCCTCGACACCTCGCGCGAGGGTTATCGTCTCGCGCAGGACATCTCGGCCTACTCGCTCACCGCGCTCGCCAAGCGAACCGTGCCGCTCATGGAAGGGCGCGGCGGCGGGGCGCTCGTGACGCTCACCTACCTGGGGGGCGAGCGCGTGGTGCCGCACTACAACGTGATGGGTGTCGCGAAGGCCGCGCTCGAGATGTCGGTGCGCTACCTGGCCGTGGACCTCGGACCCAAGGGCATCCGCGTCAACGCGATCTCGGCCGGGCCGATCAAGACGCTCGCCGCCTCGGGCGTGCACGGCATCTCGAAGATGCTCGAGTACCACCGGACGCACGCGCCGCTGCGCAAGAACACCGAGCAGGAAGAGGTCGGCGACGCCGCGCTGTTCCTGGTGTCTTCGCTCTCGCGCGGCATGACCGGCGAGGTGATCCACGTGGACGGCGGCTTCCACGTGCTCGGGATGAGCGGCGCGCTCTAAGCTACCGGCCGCTCCGGACCCGCGTGATAGTCTGGCCAGCGCTTGCGACGTTGGCTGCCTCTGCCCTCACTGCTGCTGTCGTTGGCCGCATCGGCGCAGCCGCAGGCGCCGGCGCCGCGCAGCCCGCCCGTCCAGCAGAAGCCGCAGCCGATCGGCGGGCTCTCCGACGAGATCCGCGTGCGCGCCGACCGCAACGGCGGCGAGAAGGGCCATTTCTGGTGGGAGGGCTTCGTCGACCTGCAGTCGGGCGACGTGCGGGTCCAGGCGGACCGCATGCAGTACGACGAGACCGACCTGCCCGACGGCACGCGCCAGCGCCGCTTCAAGGGACACGGCAACGTGGTGTTCCTGCGCGGCGACGAGCGGCTGGCGGGCGAATCGCTCGAGCTGGACATGGACAGCAACTTCGCGGTTCTGGAGAACGCCTCGGGCTACGTCCAGCCCGGCGTGTTCGTCGAGGCCAAGAAGATCGAGCGGATCGACTCCGACACCTACCGCATCCACGGCGCGCGCTTCACCTCGTGCGCGCAGCCGAACCCGCGCTGGGGCTTCACGGCCTCGTCCGCCACGATCGACCTGGACGACCACATCAGCGCGAGCAACGTGTTCTTCAAGGTGAAGTCCGTGCCGGCGCTGTACCTTCCTTATTTTCTGTATCCGATCAAGCAGGAAGGCCGCGCCACGGGCCTGCTGTTCCCGCACTTCGGCTTCTCCTCGCTGCGCGGCTTCAACATCGGAACCGGCTTCTTCTGGGCGATGGGCCGCAGCGCCGACCAGACCTTCTACGCCGACCACTACTCGAAGGTAGGCTACGGCGTCGGCTACGAGCTGCGCTACATGCGCGACAGCCCGTCGCGTGGCAACTTCAAGAGCTACTGGTTCAACCCCGAGAAGGGACAGCTGACCGACTACGACCTCGACTGGAACGTGCTGCAGGCGCTGCCCAACCGCTTCCGGCTCACCGGCAACGTGCGCAAGTACAGCAGCCAGAACTTCCAGCAGCAGTTCCAGGACAACTTCAACCTGGCCACCAACCGCACCCAGCGCTCCCTGCTCAACCTGCAGGGTCAGATCCTCGGCAGGAGCGGTCCGCAGCTGCAGCTGCAGGCCGAGTCCACCGACACCTATTTCGGCGACTACGCGCAGATCATGCGCCGGCTTCCGTCGCTGCGCGTGTCGCGCTTCTCGCAGAAGCTCGGCCGCTCGCAGTACGCGTTCGGCTACGAGGCGCGCGCGGAGTACATCGGGCGCAGCGTCGACGAGGTGGTCGACTACTGGGGCCGCGTCGACGTGGCGCCGGAGCTGTCGCGCTCGTTCTCGACGAGCTACCTGCAGTTCACGCCGCGGCTGCGGCCGCGCTTCACCTGGTACAGCGCCACCTGGGACGAGGACGAGCTGCCCACGCAGCCCGGCCGCAGCCGGCCGTTCTTCGAGGGCAACGCCGAGATCCGCGGCCCGCAGGTCTCGCGCATCTTCGGCGGCCCCGGCTTCTACACCGACAAGATCAAGCACGTGGTCGGACCCGAGATCACCTGGACCTACCGCACGCGCGTGAACGACTTCGACTTCATCCCCAAGTTCGACTTCTACGACCAGCTGCTCGGCACGAACCAGATCGACTACTCGCTCGTCAACGTGCTGTACGCCAAGCGTCCGACCGGCAGCAGCGGCAAGACCGCGGCCTACCAGTTCCTGACCTGGCGGCTGACGCAGAGCTACTACGTGCAGATCGCCGACAACCAGCAGGAGTACGACCCGAACTACTCGACCGCGTATTACGCGCCCGGCGGCGAGCCGACCCACGTCTCGCCGTTGCAGTCGCGCTTCCGGCTCCGCCCCACGCGCGACCTCTCGAGCAACTTCGACGTCGAGTACGACGTGAACTTCCGCCAGATGCGCAGCATGAGCATCTACGGCAACTTCAACACGTCGCGCGTGAACTTCAACGGCGGCTGGTACCTGGCCAAGGACGTGCGCCGTCGCGTCGAGCGCCGCGCCACGCTGCGCGACTCGCTGCGCGGCCAGCTGAGCCTGAAGCTGCCGCTGCGCTTCAGCCTGGACGGGATGGCGGACTACGACCGCGTGCGCAAGCAGCTGTTGATGTCGCAGGTGCGCTTCGCGATGCAGGCGCAGTGCTGCGGCTTCTCGGTGGAGGTGATCCACTTCCAGTACAACACGCGCCAGGAGCGACAGTTCCGTTTCTCGATCGAGCTGGCGAACATCGGCTCGATCGGCAACTTCATGGGCCAGGACTCCGTCGCGAGCCGTCAGGGGCTGGGCGGCTTCCGCTGAAAAGGCGACTGCTCCGATGAAGCTGCTGCTGACCGGCGTCACGGGCTTCGTGGGCACCCACCTGGTCGAGCTGCTGCAACGCGAGCGCCCGGACGTCGAGGTGTGGGGGGTGGTGCGGCGCGGCGTCGAGCGCGTCAGCCTGCCGTCGTGCGTGAACAAGATCGAGGCCGAGATCGAACACCCTGCGTCCGTCGACGCGGTGTTCGACGTGGTGACGCCGGACGCCGTCGTGCACCTGGCGGCGCAGTCGAGCGTCCACCAGTCGTGGCTCGACCCCGACGGCACGCTGCGCACCAACCTGCACGGCACGCTGTACGTGCTGGAGGCGCTGCGGCGCCGCTCGCTGAAGCCGGCGGTGCTGGTCGTGGGCAGCGCCGACGAGTACGGCGCCGCCGACGCGGGCCGGCTGCCGCTGCGCGAGGACTGCCCGCTACGCCCCAACTCGCCGTACGCTGTCAGCAAGGTCGCGCAGGGTTACCTCGCGCTGCAGTACGCGCTCGCCTTCGGCATGCACGTGCTGCGCACGCGCACCTTTCCGACCACCGGGCCCGGCCGCGGCGAGAGCTTCGCCGAATCCAGCTTCGCCAAGCAGCTGGCCGAGATCGAGTGCGGTCGCCGCGCGCCGGTGCTCGAGGTGGGCAACCTGGACGCGGTGCGCGATTTCAGCGACGTGCGCGACGTGGTGCGCGCCTACTGGCTGCTGCTCGAGAAGGGCACGCCGGGAGAGGTGTACAACGTCTGCAGCGGCCGTGGCATCGCGATCCGCGAGGTGCTGGAGCGGCTGATCGCGCGCGCGCGCGTGAGGGTCGAGGTGCGTGTGGAGGCCGGCCGGCTGCGCCCGAGCGACGTCCCCGCGCTCGTGGGCGACCCCGAGCGCCTGCGCCGCGCCACGGGATGGCAGCCCTGCCTGCCGATCGAGCGAACGCTCGAGGATCTGTTGGACGATTGGCGGCGCCGGATCGCCGCCGCGTGAGGCTCTCGCGATGCGCGTCCTGCTGACGGGCGGCACCGGCTTCCTGGGCAAGCACGTGGCCCGCGCGCTGTCGGCCGCGGGGCACGAGCTGCGCCTCTTGGCGCGCGCGACCAGCAACCCGGAGGGGCTGCCGCGCGGCGAGATCGTGCCCGGAGACGTGACCGACGCCGACGCGCTGCTGCGCGCCGGCTCCGGCTGCGACGCGATCGTGCACATGGCGGGCCTCGTCAAGAGCTGGGTGCCCGATCCCGAACGCTTCGACGCGGTGAACCTGGGCGGGTTCAGGAATGCGCTCGCCGCGGCGCGCGCGGCCAAGGCAAGGCTCCTGTACACGTCTTCCTTCATCGCGATCGGACCGACGAGCGAGCAGCCGGCGGACGAGTCGCGGGTCCACGCGTGCGACCACTTCCGGAACGACTACGAGCGCACCAAGGCGCTGGCGGACCGCATCGCGTGCGAGGCGGCGGCGGCCGGCGACGACGTGGTGATGGTGTACCCCGGCGTGGTCTACGGGCCCGGCGAGATGACGGACGCCAACCTGATCGTGAAGATGATCGCCGACCATCTGCACGGCCGGATGCCGGGCATCGTCGGGCCGGGCGACCGCCGCTGGTCGTACGCGTACGTCGAGGACGTGGCGCAGGGCCATGCGCTCGCGCTCGAGCGCGGCGCCCGCGGCCAGCGCTACTTCCTGTGCGGCGAGAACGCCACGCTCAACGAGCTGTTCGGGAAGCTCCAGGAGCTGACGGGCGTCAAGGCTCCGACGCGCCACATCCCGTACGCGGCGGCGACCGCGCTCGGCGGGCTGATGTACCTGTGGGCCGAGCTGACCGGCCATCCGCCGCAGCTCACCCACCGCGAGGTCGGAGTGTTCCGCGAGCACTGGGCGTACTCCAGCGCGAAGGCCGAGCGCGAGCTCGGCTATCGCGTCACGCCGCTGCTCGACGGGCTGCGCAAGACCGTGGAGTGGCTCAGGCAGACTGGGCGTGCCTGAGCCGTCGCGCGAGCACGGCGAGCTGCTGCGCAAGCTGGTCCACATCGGCGTGGGCTCGCTCGCGCTGCTGTTGCGCTTCCTGACCTGGCCTCAGGCCGCCGCGATGGCGGCGGGCGCGCTCCTCTTCAACTGGCAGTTGCTGCCGCGCCTGGGCGGACGCGCGCTGTGGCGCGAGCACGAGCGCCGGCGCGGCTATCCGCCCGGCATCCTGTTCTACCCGCTGTCGGTGCTGGGGCTGGTGCTGCTGTTCCGGGAGGACCTGGCGAAGGCGGCCGCCTGCTGGGGCGTGCTGGCCGTCGGAGACGGCATGGCGGGCCTTCTGGGGCGAGCGCTCGGCGGGCCCCGGCTGCCCTGGAACCGCGACAAGAGCGCCGCCGGGACGCTCGCGTTCGTGCTGTTCGGGACGCCGGCCGCGGCGCTCTTGATGGCCTTCACGTTGGGGCTCCCGCTCGCGTCGTGGGCCTCGCCGCGCATCCTCGGGCTGTGCCTGCCGCTCGCGCTCGCGTGCGCGCTCGTCGAATCGATGCCCACCACGCTGGACGACAACCTGACGGTGCCGCTCGCCGGAGCGCTGACCCTGTTGCTTCTGGGACAAGCGCAGCCGCCGCTGCTGCTCTCCGACCCCGGGCTCGGCGGGCGTGCGCTCGTCGGGCTCGCCGTCAACGCGGCGGTCGCGCTGCTCGCGCATCGCGCCGGCTCGATCGACGTGCCGGGCGCGCTCTCGGCGGTGCTGATCGGCACGCTGATCACGGCGAGCCTCGGGCTCGCGGGCTTTGCGCTGATGGCGGCTTTCTTCGTGATCGGCAGCGCGGCGACGCGCCTCGGCCACCGCGTCAAGGCCGCACGCGGCATCGCGCAGGAGAAGGGCGGCGCGCGCGGCTGGCGGAACGCGTGGGCCAACGGCGGCGTGCCCACGCTGCTCGCGCTGATGGCCGGCTGCACGGCCGGCGAGACCCGCGCGTTGTTCGTGCTCGCGTACGCGGCCTCGGTCGCGACCGCGGCGGCCGACACGGGCTCTTCGGAGGTGGGAAAGGCCTACGGCCGGCGCACGTTGCTCATCACCACGCTGCGACCGGTGCCGCCCGGCACCGAGGGCGCCGTCAGCCTGGAGGGCACGCTCGCCGGCCTCGGCGCTGGGGCCGTCGTGGCGTTCCTGGGCGCGGCGCTCGGACTGTATGGCGCGGTGCCTGCTGCGCTCGTCGCGTTGGCGGCGCTCTTCGGGAGCCTCGCGGAGAGCGTGATCGGCACGCAGGCCGAGCGCCGCGGCTGGTTCAACAACGACCAGTTGAACGCGCTGAACACCGCGATCGGCGGGGCCGCCGTGTGCCTGCTGGTGCGCGTGCTGGAGCTACGGCCTTGAGCAAGGCAAAGGCGTACCTCGAGTTCGCGCGCCCGTTCACGCTCGCGCCCCCGGCGCTGGGCGTCGTGAGCGGCGCCGTCACGGCGTGGGGGGCGGGGCATGCCAAGGCGGCGCTCTCGTGGGAGCTCCTGCTGCCGGTGCTCTGGGGCGCGCTGATGGCCGCCGTGCTGAACGCCGGCAACAACGGCCTCAACCAGATCTACGACCTCGACATCGATCGCGTGAACAAGCCGAAGCGCCCGCTCCCGTCGGGCGCGCTGGAGCTCGGCGAAGCGTGGGGCTTCACCGCGGTGACGTTCGTGGCCGCGTGGGCGCTGGCGTGGCTCGCGGACCCGAACGGGCGGCACGAGTGCTTCTGGATCGTGCTGTTCACCAGCCTGCTGTGCTGGATCTACTCCGCCCCGCCGCTGTGGACCAAGCGGCGAGGCATGTGGGCCAACGTCACGATCGCGATCCCGCGCGGCGTGTTGCTGAAGGTCGCCGGCTGGTCGACCGTCAAGACCATCGTCGGCCTCGAGCCCTGGTACATCGGCGCGATCTTCGGATTGTTCCTGCTGGGCGCGGCCAGCACCAAGGACTTCGCGGACATCGAAGGCGACAGGCAGGGCGGCTGTCGCACGCTGCCGATCCAGTACGGCCTCAAGGCCGCAGCCTGGATCATCGCGCCATTCTTCGTGCTGCCGTTCGCGCTGATCCCGATCGGCGTCCTTACGGGGACACTGACCGGCAATCCGACGCTGCTGATGATCCTCGGGCCGCTGCTGATCCTGTATGGGCTGTTCACCGTTTATCTGCTGGTGCGGCGCCCGGAAGACCTCGCGACCACGGAAAACCATCCCTCGTGGACGCACATGTACCGGATGATGATGCTGGCCCAGGTCGGGTTCGCGCTCGCGTACGTGTTCTGAGCCGGGCGCGCCCGACGCTCAGGACTTGTCGTCGTCGTTCGGCTCGAGGTTGTCCAGTAGCGGCTCGAACTCGGCCAGCAGCTTGTCCGCGTCCGTGGGAGGCAGGCTGTCGTCGGGGTTCGGCTCGGCGGGCGTGGGCTTCTCCGCTGCGGGACTGGCTTGTTGCGTCTCCAGCGGTGCTGCGGGCATAGCACCCTCGGCCTTGTAGTCGCCAACCACGACCTTCGAGGCGCGGACGACGCGCCCGTTCAAGCGGTAGCCGCGCTGCAGGTCCCTGAGCACGACGTGGTGCTGGTCGGGGTCGTCCACTGGCCGCGTCTCGACGGCCTCGCTCACGCCGGGGTCGTAGGCCAAGCCCACCACTGGGATCCGCTCGAGGCCTTCCTCCTGCAGCGTCTGCAGCAGCTGCGTGCGGACCAGGATCAGGCCCTCGATCAGCGGGTTGCCCGCGTAGCTCACCTCGGCGGCTTCGAGCGCGCGGTCGAGATTGTCCAGGATCTCGATGAAGCGCAGCAGCAGCCGCTCGCGGCGCTGGTCGAAGCGGCGCTCGAGGTTGCGCGTGATGCGGTCGCGGTAGCCCTCGTTCTCGCTCTTGAGCTTGCGATACGCCCCGAGCACCTCGGCCAGGCGGTCTTCGGCCAGCCGAGCGCGCTGCTGGAATGCCTCGGTCGCGCCGTGCGAGACCGGCTCGATCGGGAGCACCACCTTGACGTCAGCGTCCCGGTTCTGGTCGGCCAGGAACTAACCTCCAACGCAAGCTACTGGAATACAAGAGTATACGCTTCTTTGATCAGCCCAGAAGCAGGCTCAGGTCGAGCACGTTGGTGCCCGTGGGGCCGGTGACGATCAAGTCGCCGAGCGCTGCCAGGAAGCCGTTGGAATCGTTCTCGAGAAGGAAAGCCTGCGGCGGCGCGAGCCGTCGGGCGCCGGCTCGAGCGAGGCTCGTATCGTCGGCGACCGCTCCCGCCGCGTCGCTTCTGCCGTCGACGCCGTCCGTGGCGAGGCTGGCCACCACGGCGGGACGCGGGAAGCGCGCGAGCGGCTCGACGCATGCGAGAACCAGCTCCTGGTTGCGCCCGCCGCGGCCACGGCCGCGCACGCTCACCGTCGTCTCGCCGGACGCCAGCAGGCATACGGGCGGTCGCGCGGGCCGGCCCGTCTCCAAGCACGCGCGCAGCACCGTGAGCAGTGTGCGGCCGGCCTCGCGCGCCTCGCCCTCGAGCCGATGCGTCAAGACGAGCGCGCGGAAGCCCGCGTGGCGCGCTTCGCGCGCGGCGGCCTCCAGGCTGAGCCGGTTGCTGCCCACGATCTCGAAAAACCCACGCGGGAGGTCGCGGTCGCCCGGCTTCGGCGTCTCCGCCACGGCGCCCCGCGCACCTGCCAGCAGGTGGCGGCGGATCGCGGGCGCCGCCTGGTTCCAGCAGCCACGCGCGCGCAACGCGGCGATCGCGTCGGCGTAGCGCGTCGGGTCGGGGACCGTGGGGCCCGAGCCGATCGTCGACGGCTCGTCGCCCACCACGTCGGAGAGGGCGAGCGTCACGACGCGAGCGGGGCGGGCGGCGCGCGCCAAGCCGCCGCCCTTGATGCGTGACAGGTGTTTGCGCACCGCGTTCAGCTCGTGGATCGTGGCCCCGCGCCGCAGCAGCAGCGCGGTGAGCGCGGCCTTGTCGCGGAGCGACACTCCCGGCACCGGGAGAGGCAGCAGCGCGGAGGCCCCGCCCGACAGCAGCACCAGCAACACGTCGTCCGCCGTGAGGGCCTCGGCGAGAGCCAGGGCCTCACGCGCCGCGCGCATCCCGCGGCCATCGGGCAGCGGATGGCCCGCGACCAGGAAGCGCGTGCGGCGGAGCCGCGCGTCGGGGCGCGCGCTGCCCACGGCCAGCGACTCGTCGAGCCTGTCGCCCAGAACGCGCTCGGCGGCTGCGGCCATGCGCGCGGCGGCCTTGCCGATGGCCAGCGCGACCAGCCGGCCCTTGCAGCGCAGCCGGCGCTCTCGCCTGCGGAGCCGCCGCTCCACCAGCGCGAACGGATCCGCGGCGACGAGGCCGGCGTGCAGGATGCGCGCCGCCGCTCGGCGCAGGCGGCGCCGCGTCGCTGTTGCCGTCAGTGGCTGCGGCGGGGGTCGGAGCGCGACAGGCCCGTCAGCGTGTCGAAGCTCTTCAGCAGCTTCTCGGCGACCAGCTTGAAGTCGGAGCGCGAGACGAGGTCGTCGAGGTCCTCGAGGAACCGCCGGCACATGCGTTCCATCGCCGCCTGCTCGGCGGCCGCGCCCGCGGCGTGCAGCTGATCGAGGTGTCGCTGGAACTCCTCCCGGTAGAAATTAGAGAGCGCGCGGACTTTTTCTGGTTCCAAGCTTTACCCGGATCGCTTGAGGACGAGACTACAAAATCGAGGACGGCGGGTCAACCGCGAGGCACTTGCTGCAGCGGCAGGTTGGGCTCGGCGTTCAGCGACAGCGTGGCGCGCGCGCCGCGCTCGAAGGCCAGGAAGCCGGCCGCTCCGATCATCGCGGCATTGTCGGTGCTGAGCGCCAACGTCGGTACGTGCAGCGGCAGCCCCAGCTCCGCGGCCGCGCGCGCCGCCTCGGCGCGCAGCACCGAGTTCGCGGCGACGCCGCCGGTCAACAGCAGGCTCCTCGGCCGGAGCGCCTCAGCGGCCTGGCGCAGCCGGCGCAGCAGCGCCGCGACCACCGCGCGCTGGAACGACGCGGCGAGGTCGCGCACGGCGCGCGGTGGGTCCTTCGGGTCGTCGACCGGCGGCAGGCCTTCGCGCCGCACGTGGTACAGCACCGCCGTCTTGATGCCGCTGAACGAGAAATCTCCGCTGCCGTCCTTCAGCCGCGCGATCGTGAAGTCGACGGCCTTGTCGTCGGCGCCCTTCGCGATCCGGTCGATCGCGGGTCCGCCGGGGTAGCCCAGCCCGAGCAGCTTGCCGACTTTGTCGAACGCCTCGCCGGCGGCGTCGTCGCGCGTGCGTCCGAGCAGGCGATAGCAGCCGCGCTCGGGGATCTCGAACAGGCTGGTGTGGCCGCCCGACACCACCAGCGCCAGCGCCGGCAGCTCGATCTCGCCCGAGCCCAGGAACGGCGCCTCGAGATGGCCCGCGATGTGATGCACCGCCACGAGCGGCTTCTTCTGCGCGTAGGCGATGCCCTTCGCGGCCTGCACGCCCACCAGCAGCGAGCCGACGAGTCCGGGACCCTGCGTCACCGCGACCGCGTCGAGATCGGCGTACGCGATGCGCGCGTCCGCCATCGCGGCCTGGATGACGCCGCAGATGTTCTCGACGTGGTGCCGCGAGGCCAGCTCGGGGACCACGCCGCCGAACGGCGCGTGCAGCGCCACCTGCGTCGAGACCACGTTGGAGAGGATGTGGCGGCCGTCCTCGACCACCGCCGCGGCCGTCTCGTCGCAGGACGTCTCGATCGCGAGCAGCTTCACGCGAGAGGTGCGCCCGCGAGCCGCGCCAGGCTCTCGAGGTAGGGTGGCCGCGCGACGCCGCGCTCGCACACGATCGCGCTGACGTAGCGGTGGGGCGTCACGTCGAAGGCGGGATTGCACACGCGGATCCCCTCCGGCGCGACGCGGCGGCCCGCGTGGTGGGTCACCTCCTCGGCGGCGCGCTCCTCGATCGGGATCTCCGCCCCCGAGCTCGTGTGCAGGTCGATCGTGGAGACCGGCGCCACGACGTAGAACGGGATGCCGTTCTCCTTCGCCAGCACCGCGACCGAGTAGGTGCCGATCTTGTTGGCGACGTCGCCGTTGCGCGCGATCCTGTCGGCGCCGACGACGACCGCGTTCACCTCGCCACGCGCCATCAGGTGGCCGGCCGCGCTGTCGGCGATCAGCGTGGCGGCGATGCCGTCCTTCTGCAGCTCCCAGGCTGTGAGCCGCGCCCCCTGCAGGAACGGCCGCGTCTCGTCGGCGAAGACCGCGGCGAGCTTGCCCTGGGCCGCGGCCGAGCGCACCACGCCGAGCGCGGTGCCGTATCCGGCCGTGGCGAGCGCGCCCGCGTTGCAGTGCGTGAGCACGCGCGCCTGCTGCGGCAACAGCTCGGCCCCCAGCTCGCCCATGCGGCGACACGCGGCGACGTCTTCGTCCCGGATGTGGCGCGCCTCGTCGAGCAGCGCCGTCGCGACGTCCGCGCCCGAGGCCAGCGCGCTGGCGCCGCGCGCGCGCATCCGTTCGATCGCCCAGAACAGGTTGACCGCCGTCGGCCGCGTGGCCGCCAGCTCGCGGCCCAGCCGTTCCAGCCGCGCCTGCTGCTCGGCGCGTTCGCCGCCGCCGGCGCGCATTCCCAGCGCGATCCCGAACGCCGCGGCCACGCCGATCGCGGGGGCGCCGCGGACGACCATGTCGCGGATCGCCTGCGCGACCGCGGCGGCGTCCTCGCAGCGCAGGTACGTCTCTTCGGCGGGCAGGCGGCGCTGGTCCAGCAGCAGCAGGGCCCCGTCCTCGTAACGCACCGCCTCGAACATCGCGTCCATCGTATTCGAAGCGAATGCGTTGGCTACAATCGCCGCGTGGTTGCGGTCGCCGAAGCGCTGCGCGTGGTGCTCGAGCACACGCCCGTGCTGCCGTCCGAGGAGCTGCCGCTCGAGGACGTGCTCGGGCGGGTGCTGGCCGAGGACGTGCGCGCCGACCTCGAGATGCCGCCCTTCGACCGCTCGATGATGGACGGCTACGCGGTGCGCGCCAGAGACGTCGCGGCCGCGCCGGTGCGGCTCCGCGTGACGGGCAGCATCCGCGCCGGCCAGACGGCGGAGCGAGCCCTGGAGGCGGGGCAGGCGCTGCAGCTGATGACGGGCGCGCCGCTGCCGGCGGGCGCGGACGCGGTCCAGCAGGTCGAGAAGACGCGCCGCGAGGGCGACGCCGT
>Ga0070695_100000280_pt1 | contig 25729 bp, 30 predicted proteins | sample KBSK1252metaG_FD_65471 | JGI IMG/M metagenome (GOLD analysis project Ga0070695, IMG submission 65471) | Corn, switchgrass and miscanthus rhizosphere microbial communities from Kellogg Biological Station, Michigan, USA - KBS K1-25-2 metaG | ecosystem: Host-associated > Plants > Roots >...
TAGAGCGTTAGCCTCCGGAGCTAAAGGCCAGAGGTTCGAATCCTCTTGGGCGCACCATCTCTGTGGTCGGCAGTAACCCTCTCCCCTCCGGGGAGAGGGCAGGGTGAGGGGTCGGAAGGGTGAGGGGTTCCCCGCGTAGACGCGGGCCGTTAGCTCAGTTGGTAGAGCAGCTGACTCTTAATCAGCGGGTCCAAGGTTCGAGTCCTTGACGGCCCACCAATCAATTCGGGCGCTTCCGACTCGTCGGGAGCGCCCGAACTGCTTTCGGTGCCCAATCGGTGCCATCGGGGGTCGGGCGTGTGCTCATCGAGCACCTCGATGAAGCGCTCCGACTTGCTGGGCACCCATCGCGCGTAGAACTGCAGCGTCGTAGTCGGTAGCGCGTGGCCGAGCTGCGCGCTCACGTAGGTGAGCGGCACGCCCCGCGCGAGCAGCACGCTCGCGAAGGTGTGGCGGAGGTCGTAGACCCGGTGAGGCGGCAGGCCCGCTGCCTGGAGGGCTTTCGCGAAGGCCTTCCGGACCCTGCTCTCATCGACCGGCGTGCCGGTCTCCGTGCAGAAGACCCACTCGGGCACCTGGGGCGACCCGCGGCGCAGAGCCTCGGCCCTGCGCTGGCGCTGCAGACGCCGGAGCCGGCGCACGAGCCGGTCGGTCAGGTCCACGATGCGCCGCATGCCGGTCTTGGTGGTCTCGATCCGCCCCGCACTCCAGGCCCGCTCGACCCGGAGCCGGCGCGCGTCGAAGTCGATATCCTCCCAGCGCAGCGCGTAGGCCTCGCCGGGGCGCGAGCCAGTGTCCCCGAGCAGCAGGAACAAGTCCGCGTACAGCGGGGTGACGCGCTCGGCCGCCTCGAGGAAGGCCGCGTATTCAGAGGCGCCCATCGGGCGGATTGTCTGCTGGCGTTCCACCGACGTGAGCCGGTCCGGCTGGCCACGGAGCTTGAGGCCGAGCCGGAGCGCGGGGTTCGCCGTGATGATGGCGTCATCCGCGGCGCTCGAGAGCATTGCAGAGAGCGTCGCCCGGATCAGCCGGACGCTGTTCTTGCTCAATCCGGCCCCGCGTTTCCCGAGGAGGAAGGCCTTGATCGTGCCCCGGTGGAGCTCGCGCACCCGCACCCGCCCGAGCGCCGGCAGGATGTGCAGCCGGAATTGCTGGCGATAGCCCATCAGCGTGCGGGGCTTGATCTCCTGAGCGACCACGCGGAGCCACCGCTCGGCGTAGTCGCGCATGGTAATCTCGCGGTCGGCCGAGAAGGCGCCGGGCTGGCGTGACTCAAGGATCTTCTCTGCTAGGAGGTCCTCGGCCTCCTGCTTGCGGGATGCCGTGATCCGGTGCCGCACGCCGGCGGCGTCGCGGTAATCCACGAGCCACACGTCCTGCATGGCTCGTCTGCGCCGTCTGATGCTCGCCATGGCTACCGAGTGGCCTTCCTACGCCTCGCTCGGCGCCTGGACGCCCTGCGGGCGCCCTTCGGATTCCCGGGTTTCGGATTGCTCTTTGCGGCCTCGCCGAGTAGCCGGATAAGCCTTTCGGCAGGCCCGCGCATCCCCTGGGCGTCCGTCTCCCATTTGGCCACCGTTACCTTGTGGACGCCCAGCCGCTCGGCGAACCGCCGCTGGCTGAGTCCCAAGGTCTCGCGGATGCGCCTCACCTCTTGGCCGGTCATGGCCAAAGGGTAGTGAAACGCTATCCCCAAAGTCAACCGGACCTGTCCGATGGCGCGTCTGCCACTCGGCCAGGGCCCCGGCAGGGATCCTGACGGCCCGTCCGGTCCGGACGGCTCGCAGGTTGCCGCTTCGGACCAGTTCGTAGACGTGGCCGCGGGAGAAACGGAGAGCTGCGGCTACCTCGGCCACGGTGAGCAGGGCCGGCACGATCTCGGCCGCTTCGCGTTCGGGGCTGCCGCCAGGCATCAGCATCTTTGCCCAGAGCACGGCGCGTATCCGTTCGAGCTCCCCGAAGATCGCAGCGACATCCCGTGGTGAGACATCGGTCACGGCCTGAAGGGCACGGAGCGCCTCGGCGATCCCTGGCGCCATCGTTAGCCTGTCGGAACCCTGCCGCCCGCGGGGGATCTGGGATGCTCCGATCCGCTACTCCTCCTTGTCATCCCACATGTCCTCCAGCGTGCCCTTGGCAAGCAGGCCGCCGCAGTTCGGGCACTTGAGGCTCGTCTCGTTAACGAGCTCGTATTCGACGCAGCACTCGGGGCAGTAGAAGTTGCCGCTGTGGTTCTTGGCGTGCCGCACGTCTGTTCCTCCCCTTTCGTGATGACGACGCCGACCCGCGTCCTGGGGTTCGGCACCAAGAAGATAGTTGAGTCGCTCGAGGCCACGCTCGGACAGCTCGTAGTGAAGACAGGTATCGTCCGGCTCTATCCAGCGCCGCGCGAGTCCCTGGCGTGATAGACGGAGCAACGCCATGGATGCGGCGGGTCGCGCAACACCTAGCTGGGCAGACACATCGTCAACCGTGACGATATCCGCGCGATGGAGCAACTCGAGGAGACCAACCTTGCTCATCGTCACCTCACGTCCTTGTAGGCTTTCTCTTCCAAGCAGAGTACCGATGTGCGATCCGACTTGCATCGAAGCAGGCAGGAAAGGGCGACCGGGAAAGAGGGGTTTTCTGCCGGAGTCACCGGGGAGCTTGGGAAGGCGACCGGCGGCGGAGATCGACGCCGGGGGTTACTTAGCGGGGTTCGTCCGGGGCCAGATCGCGTGCTGGATTGTGGAGGACTCCACGTCGTAGCGAAGAGCGAGATAGCGCACACACCTCTCGGAAAGGGGAAGGCGGGCAGTCTTCCTGAGAAATCTGCTCCAGAGTTGCGGATCCTTGGCCCTTCGCGTAGAGGACTTCAAGAGCAGTTGCGCAAGGAAGTCGGGGTCGCGGAAGAGGCGGTTCAGTTCGCCCTGTGTGGGTCGTTCCCGCTTGGAAAACCTGCCGATGAAGCCCATGAGGTCGTAGTACTCCCTCTTCATATTCTGGCGCTGAATCGGTGTGAGCTTCGTGGGGCGACCGGGCGAATGAGTAGGCGCTCTAAAAAAACGCTTTATGGAGCGCTCGAGCTGAGCCAACTCTTTTCTTGCGGTGTCGCGCTCTTCCTTCGAGACTGAGGGATCGGCGGCTCTCACCATCCGCGCGCCAACGCAGGGGAATAGCTGTTCCGGGAAAAGGCGGAGAAAGATATTGCCAGGGCGCCAGATCTCGCTTCCCGGATCAAGCAACTGCGCTTCGATGACAGGGTGCGTTCGGTACTGGCGTAGATCGGGTTGCTTCTCTGAGAAGGGGTCGTCGTAGATCCCCATGTTCTGGCACTCCGGCGCGTGTTGGGTAACAGCTTAGTAGTTTGCCGTAATGTTGCCCTCCGGGCGCCTGTTTGCAAGAGTGAGGTCTCAGCAGGGTGACCTGGCCGACGGATTCTCCGGCTTTCGAGGCGAAGTGCCGATTCCTGAAACCTCCGATTCGATCGCTGGGTGGGTCGCCGGAGCTCGGGCGGCGCATCATTACGGACGACGAGTTCTTAGATCGTTGAGTTCTAGGGACTCAGTACTTCCAAAGAAGACGTATGCTGACGACGATCGCTAGGAAGCACGCGATCCACAAGACAAGCTCACCGGCGGCCCCCTTCAGTTTAAAGCCTACCACTTCAAACTCGAGAGGCGCCTCGTTCTGGCGGAAGACTGCAACGACGATGAACGCAGCGATCGCGGCAAATGGCAGACCGATGATGGTGGGCAAGTTTGTGACTACAAGGGTTGTGAGTTCCGGATCAAAACGATTTAGCCAAAGGCCGAGAGAGAGAGCGAGGAACCCCAGGACGGCGAAGAGGGCAATCCCGAGGGTTATCCAGCGACGTATACGCTCGAAGTGTGGATCCTCGGGGGGTGTCATTGTCCGGGGTCCGGTCACGGCCCTTGGACGTCGGTATGGAAATAGGTCGCAATGCGGTCGGGAGACTGCTCTCGGATTGTCATAACTGCCTGCTGGTAGGCTTTCTCCTGCGCTGACATTTCATGGTCGGCGACCACCTCGGGCGGATGTGGCACGTCGGGCCGCGGAGCCTCGCGCGTGAGTAAACCTGAGAGGCGATCAAGGGCCGGAGCACCTTGATGGCGGCGATCAACGGCGGGCGAGTAGCGGCCATTTCCAAAGCGTTCGCCGAGGAGTTGGAGGATCGAGGTGTGATCGAAGAGCCCGTGCGACACAGTCCCGCCGTCCACCAGGGGAGAGATCACGAAGCCGGGGACTCGCACCCCGAGCGTTGAGAAGGGATCGTAGGGCCCGGCTGGTGGCGTGCCGATCGCGGGCGGCTCCACGTGATCGAAGAAGCCGCCGTGTTCGTCGTAGGTGACGAGCATGAGGCACTTGGACCAGATCGCGGGGTTAGCAGAGAACGCTCGATAGACCCGCGCCAGGAACCGCTGGCCAAAATCGATCGGCGACGGCGGGTGGTCATCATTGGGCGGGGCGGAATGGCCGAAAGGGATATCGGTGTAATCGGGCTCGATGAAAACGACCGGGGGAAGCAAGTCCGGCTGCTTCAAATCATTCTCCAAGGAGTCTAACCAGCGAAAGCGCGGATCCTCACCGAGCTGTTTGTGATCATCCTCACCGATGATCTGCATCCATTTCCGCATGAGACCGATGAACGGGACGATGCCGTCGTGGTAGACACGCCAGCGAATCCCCCGCTCGGTCAACCAATCATAGACGAGCTCCTGATCCGGTAGGTAGAGCGGCGCGTTGTCGCCGACGCTCGTAAACCCGGCAAGGGCCATTAGGCGGTTCGGCTGGGTACCCGCCGGGAGTGCCGAGAACCATCGATCGCAGACGGTGAAGTTCCGAGCGAGGAAGTCGAAGACCGGTACGTCGGCCGCCGTGTAGTACGCCATGACGTGTGACAACGAACGTGGACGTTGCTTCCGTTGTGCGTAACTCGCAACGAATCCTGTCATGGGTCCTTCGGCGCCGAGGCTTGTAGCGAGCTGCAGGGCGATTGTTGGCCGTGTGTGCGGCGGGTCGTCGATCAGGCGATCGGTGAAGTCATGCGGGGCAAAGGTGCGGCTGTCGTAGAAGTTGGTGAAGCGTCGGACCCATGCTGGGTCGAGGCTCACGCCATCGACGGCAGGGCGACTGGTGTTCCAAGGGGGAAGGTTGAGGTAGCCGAGCATGTGGTCGAAGGAGCGGTTCTCCATCATCACGACAACGATGTGCTCGACGGCTGATAGTGGATTTGCAGCCCGCGCGGCAGTCGTGCGCCGACGCGCGATTGTAGGGGGCTTCGCTGCCGCTCGCGACCGGGGACGCCGTTTGGCGGTCATGATTCCTCCCGAGGTGATTCAACTAGGAGTGGAGTGGAGCCCGCTGAACTCTAAGGAGCAATCGAGGCACCTGTCAACGTCAGGATGTGCTTACTGCGTAAGGCCGGGAAGCTGTGAGGGATACTCCGGCCCTAGATCGTAAGGTTTTAGGGGCACATCAGTTTATCCGGACCGATCGCTTGGGTGGCGACTTGATTGTAAGATCGGGGACGTGACACTCCTCCTTACCGAGATTCACCAGCAGACAGGATGGGATGAGCCGGTCATCGTGTTCGGAGCAGATCGAAGGATAAGCGTGGGCGATGACCGGAAAAGTGAGCGACAAAAGATCTACCCTCTGCCATGGCTGAGAGCTGGAATCGGATACGCTGGCCTCGCTCAAGTACAGATTCCTTCGAGTCGGCTATGGGTGCCAATGGGCGACCATCTCTTGGATTTCGAGCGGGACATCCGGGCGTCGAAGCCTGCTTGCACCCTCGCTGATTATGCAAGAGCGCTTGGCGTCGAGCTGGACCGGGTGATTCCGGAAGCGGTGCGCCAAAAAGAGCGAGTGGCGATCCATCTTGCGGGGTTCAACAAAGAAGACGAGCCCGAGTTTTGGTCAGTGCAGAATGACGATAGGGCGCGGCGGACGTTTCTTGCTCGAGAAGACTTTCAGCGAAGGGACGCCGCCGGACTATCTGCCGGCAAAGTTGCTATCTATCGACAGGGGGTTATTGAGGCTCATCGGACGGCATGGGAGCCGCTGGAGGATGCGCTCGGCGGACTCCGCCGGGGCGACCGATTTAGACGTTTAGAGACTCCGTCGGACTATGCGGATTGGCTTGCTTTTAAACTGAGCGTCATCGCTCAGCTCTACGAACGGTATAGCGCAGTATCGCTGATCGGTAATCCGGTCGATGCGTTCGCGATTGGTCGTGCAGGCCCGACAGAGGTGACTACTCTTTCTTGGCAAGCGTCGTCATTCGCTCCAAGTACGTAGGCGGAAGGTGGTGAATCGCCGATGCTAAGTGTTCATGAGAATCGGTTGAAAGGAAACTACGGCGCTGCGCTAGTGACGGCGCGGCTCAGCAGTGAATGTCTGGTCAGACCTGTCGCAGTAGATACGGACGTCGGGGTTGATTTGTACTGCGAGACAGTGTCCGAAGGACAACCGTTTCTTCATTTTTGGATCCAAGTGAAGGCGGGAGATCAATGCGAGAGGATCGCCGCTGGCGGCGGGGCGTCGTGCCGCTTCAAGATAGATCATCTTTTGTACTGGGCGCGACAGCCGATCCCAGTGTTTGCGGCTCTCGTGCCCTGCGAGTGGCCTGTCCGGATCGAACCAGACATTTACATTGTCGACATCACCACGTCGAATCTCCTGGGTGTGCCTGCTTCTAGCGACTCAGCCACGCTGTCATCGAATTACGAGTGGCGTGCTGGCGATTCAGATGCTGTGCGGCACTTCCTCAGAGAAGCGGTTCCCACGACTACCGCCCGTCTTCAGGTCTCAAGAGGTGTCGTTGCGGCTTCGCCAACACTGACGCCGAGGTATGTTCGGACGACACCACTTGTCCCGGTGACACGGTTCAAGGAGGTGATACTGGACCAAGTGCGTACAACTGCTGCGAACTCGATCATCTTCTCACTTATGACGGGAGAGCCAGACGGTGTAGATAGAGAGTTTTGCCGTCGGCTGGCAGGGATTGTGGCGCAGTTCGATGATGGTCCAAACTGGGAGAACTTTATGGCCCGAGCACTCTCGCATCATGCTGACGGGGATTTCGAGAGTGCGGAGGGTATGTATGTACGAGCCCGAGGCTCCATCGAGGGTGACGAGCACGTGAGAGATGACCCTCCTTGGAGAGCCCGCGTGCGACTCATTGAGGATCTTGAGGCCCGAGCGAGCGCGCGGCAGCCCCTTCCGGTGTTTGAAAGCCGGTCGCGATCGGAACCCCCCGCGGGGCCCTAGATCAATCAGTTCTAGGGGCAATGATTACTCGGGTTGTAGGGAGTATGGGCAACGGCGAGAATCGGTGGATGTGCTTACTGCGTAGAAGGATGTCCTTACTCAGTAGCCCCTCCGAAACCGGTGCGAGAACATGGCCGGAGTCCCTTAGATCGATCCGGTAACGACTTCACCATAGAGCAGACCCCCCACATCGCCTTGCCAGGATGTCTATGGTCTGAGCGCAACCGTCCGATCCTTATCACGATTCTCGACTTCTTGACCCCGTGGCGCCCAAAAAGCTACTCTAATTAGAACTTGTACCGACCTCGCCAATCGCGGTTCAGCATCGACGTCAGCGTATGCCGGCACCGATTCCGTCCTGACCGCTCCAACCGGCGATGCTAACTGCCTCTGTCGGTCAATCTCTTAACGACCGCGTTCAACCATGATCCGTGGTCGCCCGCCTGCGATCGTCGCGTATCAGACGAGGTACGGACGGATGGTGCGGGGTAAGGCCGAACAGATCCTGCTCGGTAGTGACCTGAAATCCCTGCAGGGCAAAGTACAGCTCATATTTACTTCGCCGCCCTTCCCGCTGAATCGCAAAAAGAAATACGGTAACTATTCCGGCGATCAATACATCGCCTGGCTTGCACAGTTCGGACCGCTCTTCCGAGGGCTTCTCAAGAAGAAGGGGTCGATCGTCATTGAGCTGGGAAACGCTTGGGAGCCGGGTAGGCCCGTTATGTCGACGCTTGCGCTGCGCGCGCTCCTCAGCTTCAAGGAGCTCGGTGGGTTTGAACTCTGCCAGGAATTTATTTGTCATAATCCGGCACGACTCCCCACGCCTGCTCAATGGGTAACTATCGAACGCATCCGCTTCAAAGATAGCTACACCCGTTTGTGGTGGCTCGCGAAAACGGACCGGCCAAAGGCCAGCAATCGCCACGTTCTGAAGGAGTACAGTCCATCTATGCAGCGCCTGCTCCGCACCGGAAAGTACAACGCCGGGAAGCGGCCAGCCGGGCATGACATCGGGAAAAAATCGTTTCTCGTTAACCACGGCGGAGCCATTCCGCCTAACGTTCTCACCATTTCAAACACACGATCAGGCGACATCTATCAAGAGTATTGCCGCAAGCATGGACTCCTGGCGCACCCTGCCCGCATGCCGAAGGAAGTCGCAGAGTTTTTCATACGGTTTCTCACGAGCCCCGGTGATTGGGTCATGGATCCCTTCGCTGGCAGCAACACCACTGGGGCTGTCGCTGAATCTCTCAAACGGCATTGGATCTCCTTTGAACCGGATAAGGGATACATCAGGGGTTCGAGAGGGCGGTTCGGAAGATCTAAGGAGACGATTTCGTCGGCTACTCGAGGATAACCTTCTCGAACCGGAGGACCAACCGTGGACCCTAACGCGATCATTGAGACTGAACTCAGTATCGGCCCCAAAGCGATTGATGCTTACAGTCGTCTCAGCTACACCATGTGGTACGCCCTCGCCGAATTCATCGACAACTCCACGCAGTCACGTTTGAACTACGGATCGGTTGTTGACGAGGTCCTCCGCGCCGAGGGCCGGCCATTGACAGTTGAAATTAGCCACGACCGTATCAAGAAAGAGATTGCGATCAAGGACAACTCGATCGGAATGCGGAAGGAGGATCTCATCGATGCCCTGCGGATAGCCTATCCGACCAAGGACAGCAAAGGGCGGTCGCGGTACGGCATGGGCATGAAGACGGCGGCGTGTTGGATAGGGCGCCGCTGGAAAGTAGTGACGTGCGAGTGGAGTAGTGGCGAGGAGTGGACAGCCGAAATAGACGTAGATGGTATTGCTCACGGTGGAAAGAAGGTTCCGCTCTCCTACAAGGAGGTCGGCACCGATGAGCACTATACGCACCTCATCATCACGGATCTCCACCGCAATATTCAAAAGCGCACTGAAGAAACAATTCGCGGATATCTCGGATCGATGTATCGCTTCGATCTCCGCGATGGGCAACTGAAGATTTTGTACAACGGAGAGGAAATCAGTGCTCCAGACGAATACGATATCGACACAGATCCCGAAGGCAAGCCAATGCGCCGTGAGCTTCCGGAGAAAGAGATCGACGGTAAGGTAGTTCGGGGCTGGGTCGCAGTGTTGCGTAAGGGCGGGCGGAAATTCGGCGGATTCTCGTTGTTTCAACAGAGGCGACAGATTCAAGGATTCCCCAATGCTTGGAAACCGAGGAGTATCTTCGGTGGCGTCGACGATGAGGGCGCAAACAACCTCATCTCGCAGCGATTGACGGGGCTCATCGAACTCGATGGCTTCAAGGTATCCCACACAAAGGACACGATTCTGTTTGAAGGCAACGAAGAGGAGGATCTGGAGAAGTTCCTCTATGACATCACGAAGGATTATCGCAACTACGCCCAGAAACGCCGAGGCACGACGGGCCAGCCGTGGAGCCGCGACAAGATCCGCGACCTGCTGGATGACATGAAGAAGGAGTTCTCAAGTGGCGAGATGAAGGACGCGGTGAATAACTCGGTGCTGCCGCCGATCGACACGATTCTGAAGAACAACCAGCAGCAGCTCGCGTCCGTGACCGCCGAAGAGACCGTGGCCGTAGTGGATGTTGCTCCCGGCCTTCGGGTGGTCGTTTCTCTGCAAGAGAAGAGTGAATACGAGCCTCATCTCACGATCGTGACAGGTGCAGAGGCCGGTACCATACACGTCATAATCAACGGCCTGCACCCATACTACTGCTCGTTGGTTTCGACCGATGCAGTGGATGAGTGCATGCGCCAATATATCTACGATGCAATCGCAGAATACCGAGTCTCAAAATTGACCGGAAAAGTCAATCCCGACAGCGTTCGGCGTCTGAAGAACGACCTGCTGCGCGTTGAGGCAGTCCGCATTGAGAACGCCGCGACGGCGACGCAGGAGGCCGAATTCCAGGCCATCGTGGAGGAGAAGCAGCCGGAGTAGGGCGTTCCTGTGCCCCGCCTGACTCTTCGCCAGTGGCAGCGGGATGCGTTGGCCCGTTGGGAGGCTGAGGGGCAACGCGGTATCGTCGCCGTTGTAACCGGAGCAGGGAAAACCGTTTTCGCGCTGGCATGCATTGACAAAACTCAGCCGGATACTTCACTAGTCATCGTGCCGACGATCGCGCTTCTGGATCAGTGGTGGGAAGAGACCGCGAGTTTTTTTGGACTCAAGCTGGATGAGATCCACGTGATTACAGGTAATCAGCGCATGCGCTCGGGGACCGTCAATCTGGCAGTCCTGAATACTGCGTCGAAGCTGCATCAAGGAGGTCGGGATCTTCGCTGTTTCTTGATCGTCGACGAATGTCACAAGGCTGCTAGCCCGCAATTCAGGGCCTCGCTCGATGTAGCGAATATCGCGACGCTGGGCCTATCCGCGACACCTGAGCGGCCCTATGACGAGGGGTTGGCGGAGGTGCTCGTGCCGGCGCTCGGCCCGATAATTTACGAATATACCTACAGCGATGCTCTGCGAGACGGAGTAATCGTTCCGTTTCTGCTTCGAAATATAGTCTTCGAGTTAGAGGAGGATCGACAGAAGGAGTATGACAGGCTCACAAAGGCAGTAGCGCGGTCCATTAGAAAGTATGGGCCCGAGGCGGACGAGACCGTCGCGCTCTTGCTGCGGCGCGCACGTGTTCTGAGTCTGAGCCTAAATCGGGTGCGGCTCGCGCTGAAGATTGTCCGAGCACATCGTGGTGAGCGAATCCTCGTGTTCCACGAGGCGATTGAGGCATGCGATCTCATTCACAGCGTCTTGGTCGAGAATGGATTCAAGGTTGGGATCTACCACTCGAAACTGTCGCTGCGTCAGAGGGCGCAGATGCTGGCGGATTATCGCCACGGCGCCATCGACGTGCTGGTGACCTGCCGAGCGCTAGATGAAGGCTTCAATGTTCCGGAGACGCAGATTGGAATCATTGCCGCGAGTACGGCGACGCGTCGGCAGCGCATTCAGAGACTGGGCCGCGTGCTCAGGCCGGCTGCGGGAAAGGGCGGTGCGGTGGTCTATACTCTTGTGGCAACGGCGCCCGAGATCGACCGGCTTCGTGAAGAGGAAAAGCGCCTCGAAGGGGTTGCGGAAGTCGCGTGGAGCCGGGCATGAGGACGATCCTCGTCAACGAATGCGCCCCGGGCTCTCTCTACCAGCTGACGGATCCCGATGTCCCGAATGAGATGGAGTTTCAGTCGTGGGTCGCTAAAGCCTTAGCATGCGTCTACCCGCGGTACCAGTGCCTACTGTTCGAGGGATCATTTGGGTACGACGAGCGGTCATATCGTCCTGACCTCGCGCTGGTCGCCAGAGATTTCTCGCATTGGTTCGTCATCGAAGTAGAGTTGGTGTCTCATTCGTTGGAGAAGCACGTTCTTCCGCAGGTCAGAGCCTTCCGCTACGGAACACCTGCGCTGGACTGTGTCTCGCTTCTTGCGCGCGAGCTTGGTGTTCCTTCAGAGCAGGCTCATACGCTGGTTGAGTTTGTGCCGCGCGCCGTCGTAGTCATTGCTAACAAGCGGGACCCACGTTGGGAGATTGCTCTCGGTTCGCACAATATCCAACTCTTGGCAGTGTCAGTGTTTCGATCTGAAAAGGGCGTGGACGCGGTCGAACTCGATGGAACGCTTGAGGTGTTTGCGGAAAGTCTCGGCTTCGGCATCTACTCCGCACTTGATCGCTCACTCCGTTTTCACAGGATGCTTCGGCTACCTGCTGGTCCCGTTCAGATTAATGATCCGGACAGCGTGCTGGCCTTCTGGACCGTTACTCCAGCTGATGATGCTACGTGGGTCACAAAGGACATTGGGGTCCCCGGTATTGAAGATGGCACCCATGTCCAGCTTATCCGAACGGTGGAGGGGCGCTTGTCGCTCAGGCGACCGAGACCCAACTAGTGCCCAGAAGACGCTCAAGAGGGAGTCCTCACTCGCGGACAGTGCCGAGCACGGAGTCATGAGTATAGAAATCATACCGCGGGCGGCCCTGGACATGATGCCGTTCAGAGCTGAACCTCTCACTGAGTGGACAAAGGAAGGAGACCTGTTTCGGTTCCTAGATAGGCTGTGCGACACGACTGGCAAGATGATCGAGCCAGATGGCGCTACTCGGAGTGTCAGTTATCGCGACTATGCAAATAGTCTTTATGAGACCGGGAAGATCGGGCTGGAAGCTACTGCCTCCCGCTTCTATTCGGAAGCACGGTCGGCTAAGCCAGCGGCGGCCGCCGCAGTAGCGGCGATTATACCTCCGGACTTCCGGCGAGATGCCGCGTTCGGGCTTGCGGCGAAAGCGTTTATTGCCTGGGATGGAATTGTTGACACCGTCTTATCGGACGGCGCTTTCTATTCGCTCACCCACCTGCTAGAGGCGAGTTCTGAGATCGAGTGCTCGATCTTCTTAGCCGAGAAACTGTTCTACAAGCAAGCGATCCAAGTTCTGCGCAACTACGTTGAGGAGCTCGTCTTGCCGCTGTATTTCTGCGCAAAGCCAGAAGAGTTCGAATTATGGAAGGTAGGTGACTATCGGATACCGTTCATGCGTCGCCCAAAAATAGGGATGCTGGATCAACTGCAAGACCTTGGTGTGATTTCGACTGCTGTAGCGAGGGAGGTGTCAAATCTCTATGGTGAGTTGAACGGAGCCGTTCACGCGAAGGCTGAGTCGATGCTCCATAGGGGAATCGAAACGCGAGAGTACCGAGGGCATGTGTTCAAGTACGAGGATTTTCGGTTGTGGACGGAGTTTCTCGCGCGAACCGTGAAGGTTGGCACAGAACTGCTTCGAATCAATATCCAGCAATGGGAAGCGTCTATGGGTCCCGGGAAATTATATTGCGACTTATGTAAGGGCGAGACGCTCGATCCAGTTGATCCGGAACCGGACGCCAGCGGGTATCAGACGCTGCGCTGCAGGCGCTGCGGGAGGACGTTACTGTATCGAGTCGGGCCACCGAGGGCGACAGAATCCTGAGGAGCCCAGCGTGTCGGCTCGGAACATTCCTAGATCACGGTGTTCTGAGGCATCGAAGAGGCCCTGGGAGGAGGCGTTGATGGCTGAGAGCGAGCTCAGTGCCGCGGTGTCAAGGCAAGTGGCTGAGAGTGTTGAGCGGATAGAGAGTGAGTTCAGAAGGAAGCTTGATGCAAGAGCGCATGAGATGATGAGGTTGTTCGCCGCGCTCTTCCTGACCCTCCTCACCGCCATCGCAGCAGGGAGCCAGGAATCAGCTGCCCAAGGAATCTCCGATTGCCCCCAAACCCCCTTTCAGGGGGGTTACTGCCGCTTCGACCCCAAGAATCAGACGGCGATTGTCTTCGTCCACGGCGTCCTCGGTGACTACAAGGCTACCTGGACGAACGACCGCAGTAAGCGATATTGGCCGGCTCTTCTCGCGAAGGACGCTGCGTTCAACGATGCAAATATCTGGGTGCATTCATTCGCCAGCCCAAAGATTGACGTTGCCCAGAAGGTCGAAGAACTGGCGGCCAGGCTTGGCGACTACCTCGACGCCGACGGAGTTATTAGCGGCCATTCACACGTCGTATTTGTCGCCCACAGCATGGGCGGTCTGGTTGTAAGGGCCCTTCTTATCCAACGAAGAATCTCCCCCGATAGGGTTCCGCTGATCTACTTCTTCGGTACCCCGAGCGCTGGGGCAAACACTGCGCAGATCCCTGCGCTCGTCACCTACAACCCGCAGTTCCGTGACATGCTTCCCTTTGGGCGCGGTGGTTACGTAGAGAACCTCGCAACGCGGTGGCTATCTACCTCCGTGGACCAGTTGACCGGCTACCCGAGGACGATCTGGTCCTACTGTGCCTACGAAAAGAAGCCTATCCTTGGCACGGTTATTGTTGTTGAGGAACTCAGCGCGACATTCCTCTGCAATGTGCAAGCACGAGCTGTTCTGTCGGATCACATCGACATGGTGAAGCCCGAAGACAGGACCGCAGAACCGTACACCTACTTCAAGGCGGCTTATCAATTCTGGCGTAGCGAAGTGGGCAAGAACGCAGAGGTTGCCCTCAGTCTGAGCCTCACCGCGTTCGGCCCGCCGGTCGAGCTTGGGAAATTCGCGGAGCGGGCCTTTCGCCTCAAGCGTGAACCGGTCCGACCCATCTCTAATGTGGCATGCAAGCAGCAAATGAGCGAGCTTTTGGAGGTGCCACTCAAGGTAGAGCCAGAGGAAGAAGTCGTTGCGGTAAGACCGATATGGGTGTTTAGGAATTTGTCTCGGCACCTGTTCGCGATTGAGAGAATCAGGGGCAATTTAGTAATGCTAAGATACCTGGTCGAAGGGCTCCCGCTTTTTTTGAATGCCTGCCCCGGTGAGGGTAACGCGCAGGGGTTCGTAAACTACGTCACTTCGCGTCCCGTGCGCTGACTCCTATCATGATGGCCTACGAACCGCGCTGAATGGCCATCGTTCCGCGTCGCGCGCGCCGCCTCGGGCTAGTTATCCCGGATGAGATGGAAAAGAGACTGGAGATGACTTTCAAGCCAAGGTTGGTCAGTGTGGTGATAGCAGTGGTGGCCGGCGCCGCAATTGTTCTGATCGGTGCCCTGTACACCCAAACGCGGCAAGTAAGCGCCGCTGTGATTGCACCGCAGAAGGACATAATCTCCGCACGGGCGGTGATGGGGACGTCGACAAAGGAATTCCAGGAGTCTACGCAGGAGATTCGGAGGAGTTCGGAGGAAGCGGTGAAGAGTGCGAAGGCAGAGCTAGCCGCGGCCACGAAACAGCTTGAGGACGCCAATGCAAAGTTGCGGGCTGCTGTCGAGAGGTTGGGGGAAGCCGCAGCGGAGTACGACGGCTTGATGCGGAAGGCGCAAGAACGAGTCGGCAAGCCGAGGGGATAGAAGACAGCGTCGACGTGCCGGGAACTAAGTGATCTAGGGGCGGCTGCCGCCGTGCCCTCACTGCTGCCAGGGTAGACCGAGATGACTCAGAACGGTGGGTTGGTGGAGTACGCGCTGAAGGACGGGAGGAAGAAACATATCGCGGCGGGAGAGATCGATCACGTCACCCGCTGGGAGGACGAGGACATCGGTGGGATCCACACGAAGTCTGGCGATGTGATCACGGTCGTCGATGTTAGCAGGGTGATCGAGCAGTGGAGCCGCCACAAGTAGGCGGTCATGGTGGCGGGTTCCGAGGACACGCAAGTCAGCAGGGGAAACCGAAGTTCCTGGCGAGGAGACCGTACGCCAGTTGGCGGAAAGCCGTCAGGGGTGCTCTCGGAGTCGGCGAAGGAAGAGCTCCCAGAGGAAGTCTGCTGCGGCCTCGGCAGTCAGCTTTTCTGGCATGTTCGCCCGACCGACAAAGGCCATGCCCATCGGCTTGAGATAGAGCGAATGGTCGCCGGCCTCGACTGAGAGGCTCTCATTGAGGGCATTTATCTCGCCAGAGTCATTCTCGACGTAGCCGATACCACGCATGAGAGTGGTGCGGGTACCCAGCCAGATCGTACAGCGGGAGACGGGGCGCCCGTTGCGGTAGGCGACGGCGGTGAAGCGATTGGCGTCGAGACGACGAAACCTCGTCTGCACTCCCGGATTCTCTCGCTCAAGCAAAGCAAGAAAGTTCTCAAAGGATCCTGCGATTGAGTTGAAGGCCTGTTCAAGGAAGTCGTCTCTGTCGAGATCAGAGAAGACTCTTGGAATTCGAAATCGGTCTGGGCGCGTTCGATCCGAACCCGTTCTTGTAGTGAGGGTCGGGTGTGCCTCGTCGGGCGATGGGCCGGTCGCCGACTCGGGCCCGGCCATCGCGGCGCGACGGATGCCATCAGCGATACTGAGAAACGCCTCGTCCTGGTTCTGCCATGAGGTCACCGGCTTGCCATCGCGCGGTAGCGCGAGGAGGCGGCTGAACGGGGCTGCGCGCCAGTCGCAAGGCCGTAGGATCACCGGAATCACACGGGCCTGTCCGCTGTTATGGCGCTTCATCGCACGCCGTACCTCGACGTCGTAGCAGTAGTCGGAGGCGAGAAAGTCGGCGCTGACGAGGAGGAGGATGATGTCGGCCGCCTCGAGGTGTCGGTCGATGGAGTGGTCAAGATGTTCCCCGGGGACTATGCGTCGGTCGTGCCACGATTGAATGACCCCTTGGCGCCGGAGCATTGAAAGATGCTTCTCAAGCTCGTCCCGGAGCTGCTCGTCCGTGTGCGAATATGAAAAGAAGAGGGAAGCCATTGCCAGATACGGTACCAGAGAAGGTCTGATCCTGCGCAGTCCGGGGGAAGCAAGAACTAGTGGGGGCGGGCTAGGGGTTTGAGGCCCTCCGAGACGGAGACATGACAAAGGCCGAGCTACTGCAGGCGTTACGCGATCCGAGGAATGAGGTCAACTTTGAGGGCAGCAGGCTCTCTGGGGGCACCGACGTAGTGAGTAAGGCACTCGTGGACAGCCTGGAGGCGACGCTTTCCGAGGATGAGGTAGTGCGTTTTGCGGTGGAGACCAGCAACTTTGGAAATGACTGGGCCGGACAACTGGTCTGGGTACTGGCACTACGAAGCGAGCTCATCGAGTTAACGGCCGAGGTTGAGAAGGACCCAAGAACCGGGGAAGCTCGGGCACTGAGGATCACTCTGAGGATACTGGCTTTGATAGGCGAGCAGAGGGGCGCCCGAATCGAGCTCAGGTACAGGGGGCGAATGCAGCTTGTTCTCGAGGAAGCAAAGGTAGTGCTGAGCGACGGCAAGGAAATAGTTGGGAGCGGGACGTCGCCGAAGGGGCTTTGCGCGCTCTTTGCCTCAATCCTGGCGGCAGGTCGAGCGGCGGTAAGAGGATAGAACCCTGGTGATCTAGGGCTGGTGCCCGCCTACCGTCACCTGCCGGGTGGTCGCAGGAGTACTCAGGGTCGGCGACCTCCAAACCGGCTGATGGTCTTGGTGATGACCTCCGCGATCCCCGACACGCCTTGGTCGGGATCCACCTCGTTGGCACGAAGGTAGGCCTTGAGGATCCCTTCATTCTGCGGTGACGGGTGCAACACGGGTAGCACTCTGATTGGACCTCGCGAGAAGATCTGGGCCGTCTCCTTTCCTATTTTCGTAGTGGCTGGATAGTCCGCCCCGAGAAGGAAGGCAGCTGCTTGCTTTCCGAACGTCACGATAAGCGACGGCGAGCCAGACGGCGCGCTTAGGGCAAACTCCTCCTCGAGGATCATCCTGTACGTGCGTGCTGACGCGGCCCGAGCTCTTTGCCCGCGCGCCCAGAACTTGCCGACGTCGGTAAGGTAGAGATTGTAGCCTGCAGCGAGCAGCTTGCTGATAATCCCCCAGTACCGCGGATTGTTGCCCTGCCTTCTTAGCGAGGCAGAATGGACCGAGTATGGGGTTCCGATCACGACGCTCGGTTCGGACTGGGAGGCGTGAGGAAAGTATCGATCGTCTCGGAGCGGATCTTGGCCTAGGAGAATGATGCGACGATCGGATCCGGATGTCTCGAGCCAGCAAGGTAGGTCAATCCCCGGATGCTCAGGATTCGGCGATTGCAGCAATTCAGGATTGACCAGCGCGATGGGCTTGCGGACGAAATCGTGCAGGAAGGGCGAGTCGCTCGGGCGGTCGAATGTATTCCTCAGCGCCTGATACACGCGGTCGAACTCGGTCGGACTGAGGGCGATCACCTGGCGCAGGCGTTCATAGAGCCTGCGTAAATCAATGAAGCCTGGCCGGCAAAAGATTGTTGGAGAGCCCGTCGCCATCGGAGGTCTTCGCCCTTATACCACTACCGATCGCTGGAGCCCTGCTCTTTCCGGACAACGTAGGGAGTATCCGTTTGTTAGAATGTGGTGCACCCAGGCTGCTCGTTAGGTTCGGAGGGTCCTATGTCGGAAAGCCGCTTGAGTCGGCGCTGACTCGGCTGAAGTTAGAGAAGCAGCGGATAGATCGGCAGATCGCGGCGATCGAAGGCGCTCTCAAGCTGAACGGTGCGCAGCTGGAAAAGGAAGGCCGCCGGAGCGCGAGGCCTGGACGGAAGCCGATGAGCCCAGCCGAGCGGCGGGCGGTCAGCCGGCGGATGAAAACGTAGTGGGCAAAGCGCCACGGGCGCTCCGGGACGGCGAGGAAGAAGGTGGCATAGCCCATCTCGACCAGGCGGCACGCCTGACCTAGCCGGCCCTGTGGAGGGCCGGTTTTGCCCAGGGGAGAAAGTGAGCTCCACGGGAATACCGGATTCTACTAGCGCACCCGGCGACGGAGCGGTGGCGAGGCGCCTTACAGGATACCTGGCGCCCCAGAGCCTCCCGGGTTTGCGGTCGCGACCCTCTAGAGAGAAGTTCCTTCGGGAGCTGCAGCACTCGTTGAAGAAGTATCGGGCGCTGCGGATCCGCCGGTTCCCAGGAAGCACCGACCCATCTGATCCCGAGTTCCAGCCGTACCTGACCATCCTTGAGTCCGCGGAGGCGGGGGGCAAAGAAGAGGCCATCTGGTTGAGCTTTCTCACGACTCTGTGCGGGCCCGTGAGCGGTGACGGGGCTCGGTGGGAGTCGGTGCGGTGTCTCTACGGCGCATTCGATGGGCCGGCGCGCTGGACGTGGGACCGGGTACAGGCGCGCCCGGAGAGCCTGCGGGCCTGGATGACCAAGCATAGAGACAAAGTGCGTCGACTGCGGTTCGGGAATCATCGGAAGTACGAAACACATGATCCCGCGAAGCGAGGCAGCACGGCGGCGATCGTCGAATCGTATGTGGAATGGGTCGCGAAAGGAGGCAACGGCTCACAGGTCGGCATCTTTGAGGAGGCAGTTCGGGATCGGACGCCTGAGGCGGCGTTCGATAATCTCTTCCGCCGAATCCGGGTGAAACGGTTCGGACGAACGGCAAGGTTCGATTGGCTGTGCCTTGTCGGAAACCTGGGGCTCTTCCCGCTCGCGCCTGGCTTGTGCTATCTGCGGAGTGCGTCGGGCCCTCGAGTTGGAGCGAAGCGCCTGTTTGGTTCGTCGGGTGCACAGGACGTCGACGGCCTTGAGGAGAAGGCCGCCGCCTTAGCGCGTGCACTTGAAGTACCGCTCGAGGTGATGGAGGACACGCTCTGCAACTGGCAGAAGCGCGGGATAGGCACCAGAGCGGAATCCGTTTGACGAATCGCCGTGTCCCGTTCTGAAGCCCGGTAGGCGGGAGAGACAGAGAAACTCGACATCCGGATCCGAGGGCCAGCCCTGTGTGCTCAAGTGGCCCAGTGGTGTCGCCGGGAAGCTGAAGTCCATGGCGGTTGAAGAGACGCGAGGCTGGGTGTGGACGGGCCGAGGAGACCAGCATGCTCCGCTATGAATTCCTCTGCGAGAAGTGCAAGAAGACGTTCATGGTCACGATGACCATCTCGGAGCGCGAGAGGCGCAAGCCGAAGTGCGTCAAGTGCGGGAGCACGAGGGTCACGCCGCAGCTCGGCAGCTTCATGGCGCAGACCACGAAGAAGAGCTGACTGGCGGCACCCGCCTGTCCGAGACAATTCCTGGTACACACCGATCCGGGCACTTGGCGACACTTGGCGCCTTTCCTGTATCCAACTTGAGTGATTCACAAGACGGCGACTCGCGGCTAGAGTGTCGACCGATGAAGCAGCTCTTCGAAGACTGCGACGCCTTTCTCCAGGAGCACCGGCGCTGTGGCGAGCTCGACGCCGTCGCCGCGGACCCGGAGGCCGAGATCAGCCGCATCTGGATGGCGTGCAGTTGCGGGGCATTCCTGAATCGAGCGGTCCCGCCAGTCGAACCCGTCCCTTAGGACGCAGGGATGAAAACGGACCTAGTCCAGGTCAGGTGAAAGTTTGGAGATGTTGCGTACTTAGCGCGTTGGTGTGATCTGCAGTTGGCCCTCGTTGGTCGGAGAGGGCCCGTTGATCATCTATCAGCGGTTCCGAGGTGCCAGGTTTGGCGTCGCCCAAGCAGATCAGGCGCTTCCGGAGCAGCGCCAGCAGGTGCTGCGTGCTTCGGAGCCCAATTGGTGCCATGGGTATTTGTCGAGGCTTCTCCGCAATGATAGGCCGCGGGCGGGCGGCCCGGCACGTGCCGCTGTCGTTCTTGTTGAGCCTGACGAGCGACGCGGTAGAGTGGGCCATGGCGCTCGTGTAATCGGGGGCCGACCATCGGCCGCGGCCTGCCGGGCCGGAGTTGTTCGACCTTACCTAGATCGATTTCGTCGGCAGTTCCACGCTATCTCCTCGGGCGAAGCGACTCGACTGAGTATGGGCGCATTCTAGGCACTTTGGGTCTTTGCGGGGCTCATCGAAGCGCACCTCCCGCGCGCGCGGAAGGAATCGCATGTAATCTAAAGCCGTGGTTTGGTGGGTAAGTCCGGTGAGCCAGAAGAGGAAGTCGTTTACCGACTGGCTCGCCGCGGTCGCGTTCAAGGTGATGACGCTCGGCGCGACCACGTCTGGCTCATCCACGTAGCGCTGCGTTCGGCGCTCCGCCGCTGTCGCGGCCTCGCGCTGGAGCCCTTCCCTGGAGATGAAGCCGTTACACCACAGACACCCGCTCGAAGGAAATACGGGGCGGGCGACGGTGAAGACCTGGCCGACGTCGCCCGTCGTGGGATCGACCGGCACCTTGGCGCCGATCTGGTACCCCGGAATGAGGTACTGATGCACGAGGGCGTTGAAGACGAGCCGCGCCTGGTTCGAATCGGCGGAGAGGAACAGGAAGTCGCAGTCCGCGAAGCGTCGCGCGGCCGCGTCGTCCGTGATGTCGCCCGGGATGGCCTCGCAGACGCCGCGCGGGTTCGCCTCGCGCGCGACGCGGCGGGCGATCTTCACCTTGCGCGTCGAGAGCCGCTCTCCCAGCCCGCTCAGCCACCGCGGCCGTGTCTCGGCCGTGAGGCAGGTCCAGGCGTCGGCGCGGCGCGAGCCCACGACACGCGGCAGGTTGGTGATGTCCAGTCGCTCGGGATCCGCGACCACGATCCAGCCCACACCCAGCCGGGCAAGGTACTCGACGAGGAGGGACCCCGCGCCGCCGGCGCCGATGACGCCGACCTTCACGTGGCCGAGGAGATCCTGTCCAGCATCGCCGAAGAGGCGTGCCTGGCGGTCATACGTGTTCTCCCGGCCCTTCGGCCGGGGCGGAGGCTCGGGGAAGAGCCGTTCGAGGCGCGCGCCGATGATCCGGCCGTCGTTGAGCGGCATCCGCGTCCCGCCCGGAAACCAGATATCGCCAGCGACGGCGTGCTTCGCGAAGACGAGCGCGCCGACCGGCTGGCCGCGGAGGATATCGAGGAGCGCCGGGTAGCCGCGCTCATGTGAGGCGAGGTCATCCGGACTGAATTCCACCGTATCGGTGCCGCCGTGGTTGTGGACCGCGAGATACGCCAGCCGCTCGTCGCGGCAATAGAGGACATGCTCCGTCACGAACTGACCCGTAAGCATGCGGTAACCACGCTGCCCTGGGACGTAGTCGACGCCGTCGCGCGCGAGGAAGATGTCGCGGACGAGAAGCCGGTTGCCGCGCGGCGAGCGGGCGACCCCCGCGGCAATCACCGCGCCGTGCTCGTCATGGTCGCCCGCGAAGAGGTGCGCAAAGAGCGCCTCCGCGAGTGGCTGAGGCATCACGAGCGACCACCGCTCTACGGGCGCGATGCGAGCCATGTGAGCACCTTCTTGAGCTTGATGAGCGCCGTCTCCGTCGTAGGGTCGAGATGATTCGATCGCCGAGAGATCTGCACGGCGTTGCGTCCCTCGAACGTGTGGTTCTGCGACGTGCCCTCGCTGAGGGCGCCCTTGTTGGCCCGGGCGAGATCGCCGCGGACGAAATGCGGATAGGTGTCGGAGTAGGGATACTGGAACGTGATCCGGAAGCCGATCCAGGTCGTCCGCTGCTCATAGGGCGGACCTGGATCGATCTCCTCCACGATGACGTACGCGCCGCCCTCGCCGTCTTCGCGGACGGTCACGGAAACGCCCGCGAAGGCGGCGCGGATCTCCTCGATGGCGCGCTCGATGGCCGGCTTCAGCACGCTACGAGTTGTCGTCCGGCGCGACCGCCACGAATTTGGAGGTCTTGTTCACGGTCACCTCGTCGTTGTCGCCGACGATCTTGGTCTTCCGGTTCGGCAATTCCTCCGAGAGCACGAAGGAGAGTTGGATATTCACGCCCTGGGCGATCGCCGCCGTCTTGATCTCGAGGCCGGTGGCCTTTGGGCCCGCGATCTCGACGGGTTTCTCGTTCACCGTAATGGTGAGCAAATGCCGTTTGTCCTGAACTTGTGTCTCCATCTGTTCCCTCCAACAGTGCTTATATTCCAGCCAGTTGTATGACGGTGAAGCCTCTTCACCGTAATGGCTGGTACAGCCAGTATACATGCGGTGGCTATTTAGTCAACTGAAGTTAGCTATTAAACCTTGACCAAGTGGCCGAAAGTGGTGTAAGGTAACAGCAAGAAAGGAGGGATAGATCAAAGATGCTCGAGAAACGCACGATGACCCTCAACCTCACTCCGGCGGAGATGGAGGTCCTCGAAGGAATTGCCCGACGGAAGGATGTTTCCAAAACGGCTGTGATCCGGCAGGCGTTGCGGCTCTATCAGCTGGTGGACGTCCGCCTCTCCCAGGGCGAGAAGCTGTTCTTCGAGGACGAGCTTCAAAAGAAGAAGTCGGAGCTCATGGTGCTCGGGTGAGCACCCATCCAACCAAGCTGAAGCGAGCGGCAACGGGCGATCTGGTGGACGCAGTGCTCCACGACTCTCTCGATCTCGATGACCTGTTCGACGCCGAAAAGCATTGGGCACCAGAAAAGATCGAGATGAGCCGGGAGTTACTGAACCACAACGTGCCAAGGGCACTATGGCCGCAAAGCCTGCATTGGAACTGGGCCAAGAAGGCTGTGGACCTGAAGCCCTATGCGCCGGGCCCGTTGAGCGCGCATCGGCTGTTCGGAATCAGTGCGGAAGGCAAGTGGCAAGGTCTTCTTCTAGCCCGTTGTGTGGGGTGCCAGACTCGCATTGCGCCGGGTGGACGCGACCTCGTCTACGTTGAGTTCGTGGAGACCGCTCCATGGAACTTCCGGATCCCCCAGACGGGCCGGGATACCCTGTTCAAGGGTGTTGGGGCTCAGCTCGTTGAGCTTGCAATTCGTTGGAGTGACGAATTGGGCTTCCGAGGACGCGTCGGTCTTCACTCGCTACCGCAATCTGATTCGTTCTACGGCGGGCACTGTGGCATGAACGACTTCGGACCAGATCCGAATTACCAGAATCTTCGCTACTTCGAACTCGACGAGTCGCACGCTCGAACGTATCTACAGGAGACATAGGATGGAACATAAGAAGTATGAGCCGCTACGGGTTCCAGCTAACCGAGACAAGCTCATCGCTCGTGCGGTATCAGCTGATGACGATTCCGTGTGCGTCGGCGGGCTGGCAGCAAAACTTGGGATGCTCGATGAAAGGCCAGCTGTTGAAGTGAGACGCGCGGCCTCTCAGGAGGCCTTCAGGCTTCAGACACTCGCGCGCTTCGTCCAGCTCTCGAGGCGGGAACACGGACTAACGTCTGAGCAATTCGCCACCAAGTATGACGTTGATGTCCGCGAGTTACTTGATATCGAGGAGGCCAGGGGAATCCCAGAGCCGCGTGTCTTGTATCAGATGAGCCGGGCTCTGGGAGTGTCATACGACAAACTCCTAATTCTCGCAGGCCATCGTCATTCCCGAGATGAGCGGTTGGATCGTGAAGCACTACGGTTTGCGGCGAGTTCGGGACCAATGGATAGTCTTTCGAAGACCGAAGCACAGGCACTGCATGATTTCATCAAGGTTCTGCATGACTGAGGTGTGACGTGCAGACTAACCTGCTTCTCAACCCGAAGACTGCCCTTGCCATCGACGAAAGGGTTGAAAAGCTCCTAAAAGATCTTGGGAACCCGGCGCCGCCTCTCAGCCTGGATGACGTGCGGGCTCTCCTCAAGCTTGATCTCGGATACTACTCGAGTGCCGATGATTCGTGGCTTAGAGAGAAGATCCACCAGATGAAGGTCGCCGGGAAACAGGTGCTTGCGCAACCAACGTCAATCCTGAGCGTTGTGAAGAACTTAGGATTGAAGGGTGTGCTGCTAAGTGAAAAACGGCGCATTCTCCTTGATAGGGAAACGCCCGGCCCTAAGCAACGTTGGAATGAAGCTCACGAGATCACCCACGATTTCGTTCCATGGCACGACGGAATCGCGCATGGAGACCCCGAGACAACGCTTAGCCCGGGCTGCCATGAACTGATCGAGGCAGAAGCGAACTACGGAGCGGGCCGACTGCTTTTCCTGGGCAAGGGCTTCGACGAGGTAGCGCTCTCTTCAGAGCACAACTTCACGTCGATCCAAGCGCTGACGAGGCGCTATAGAAATACAATGACGACAACGCTTTGGCGCATTGTGGAGCAGTCGCGTGAGCCGTCATGGGGTCTGGTGAGCAAGCATCCAAACGCGGTGTTCACTTCGCAGGACGAAGACATTCGCTATTATGTCCGGTCCCCCAGGTTTGCTTCTGAGTTCAGTCGTGTTGCGGCCTCCTCGATTTTTGAGCAGGTCCGGAGGCGCTGCTACGGCCGCAAGGGACCGATCGGCCATGGTGAGTTCTCACTGACCAATGATCGGGGAGAGCTGCACGAGTTTAAGTTCGAGACGTTCTTCAACGGCTACGACGCCCTGACGTTTGGGACCTGGCTCGCTGCGCGTCCTGTCGTTGTGGCGGTGCGCGCCTCGTGACCCAGACGAAAGGAGCATTGGTTCCACATCTGGTTCAAATGTACAGAGCCTGAGGCGGTGTCCGACCAGTGCAACAGGCCAATTCGAGGCTCTAAACCCTGACCTACTCGTATCGCCCTGTTTGACACGAACTCTACTCGAACCGAATCACGTGATGGAAACCGTTGTGAGCCGGGCGATTGATGGACTCCTTGAATCGGTCGAATGCGAACGGAAGACGACAGATCAGGTACCCGAGGAGGGTGGCGGCAGCTGATCTGAAAATCGCCATAGTGGGGCCAAGGACAGGCGCGATTAGTGAAACTCAAACGCGATCATGATCCTACATCCCGGGCCAAAGCTGGCAAGCCTGCACACGCAGCGTTGGCGCGTTCAGTCTAAGTCGCGCAATTGGGCACCAATTGTGAGCGCGTTCGAACATCGGTGCCAAATCGGTGCCCAACAGGGATGAAAAGGGACGCACTCGGTGCTACGGCTGTTCAGGCCAAAGCTCGAGTTGTTGCATGTTTAGCGCATCCGTGTGATCCGGTTGGACCCGCTGATTAGCGCTCTTAATCAGCGGGTCCAAGGTTCGAGTCCTTGACGGCCCACCAATGGTTTCGGGCGCTTCCGGAGCATCGGGAGCGGCGCACGGCTTGCGGTCGAAGAACGCCGGGCTCCCCGCATGCCCCCGCATGAAAGCGCGCCGAGCGCGAGCGCTTTCGAGCCGCGCTCGAGTCCCGCTGCCGCCGAAAGCAGGCCCT
>Ga0070695_100000284_pt1 | contig 25552 bp, 30 predicted proteins | sample KBSK1252metaG_FD_65471 | JGI IMG/M metagenome (GOLD analysis project Ga0070695, IMG submission 65471) | Corn, switchgrass and miscanthus rhizosphere microbial communities from Kellogg Biological Station, Michigan, USA - KBS K1-25-2 metaG | ecosystem: Host-associated > Plants > Roots >...
AAGAACCGCTTCGGCTCCACGAACGAGCTCGGGGTGTTCGAGATGACCGGTGCCGGCCTCGCCGGCGTCGCGGATCCGTCGGAGGTCTTCGGCCGCACGGTTCCCGGCGAGCCGGGAGCCGCTGTCGCGTGCGCGCTCGAGGGAACGCGGCCGATCCTGCTCGAGATCCAGGCGCTCGTGGCGCAAAGCGAGCTCGCGATGCCACGCCGTGTCGCGACCGGGATCGACCCGAAACGGCTCGCGATGATCGTCGCCGTGCTCTCGAGACATGCGCGCGTCGCTCTCGGCCAGGCGGACGTCTTCGTCAACGTGGCCGGTGGTGTCCGGATCGATGAGCCCGGCGCCGACCTCGCGGTCGCACTGGCCATCGCCTCTGCCGCGCGGCGAGTCCCGGTGAAGACGGGAGTCGCCGCCTTCGGCGAAATCGGGCTAACGGGGCGTTTGCGCACGTCCGCGCAGGCTGAGCGGCGGCTCGAGGAGTGCGCGAAGCTCGGCCTTACTGCCGTTCTGGCACCGACCGGCACGGCACCGACTGGCAAAATCGACGTCGAGGCCGCAGAGACGCTGCGGCAAGCGATCAAGGCGGGGCTTGATGGCGACCGACCCGAAGGAGACGACCGAGCGTAGGGGAGAGCACCGCCTGGGCGACCTCGGCTTCACGCGCATCCCCTCGGACGAAGATCCCCGCCGCAAGAATCCGGAGCTTCTCGCTGCGATCGCCAAGATCGCGCCCGGCACCGGGCTCCGCGAGGCCGTCGACGACGTGATCCGTTCGCACGAGGGGGCGCTCATCGTCGTGGGCGACCCGAACTCGCTCTCGTTTCTCTACTCGGGGGGGATCCAGCTGGACGCGCCGTTCCGGCCGCAACTCCTCTACGAGCTCGCGAAGATGGACGGCGCGATCATCGTCGACGAGCCGATCAAGCGGCTCGCATGGGCAAACGTCCAGCTCATGCCCGACCCGACGATCCCGTCGAACGAGACCGGCACGCGGCACCGCACCGCCGAGCGCGTGGCGAAACAGACCGGTGCGCTCGTCGTCTCCGTCTCGCAGCAGCGGGAGACGGTCACGATCTTCGTCGGGCCCGCGCGGTACCAGCTCGATCCGGTCGCGGACGTTCTCGGGAAGACGAACCAGGCGCTCGGGACGCTCGACACGTATCGGCAACGGCTGGAGCAGGTTCTGACGCGCCTCACGGCCCTCGAGTTCCAGAACGCCGTCGTGCTCGACGACGTGCTCGTCGTCCTCCAGCGAGCCGAGATGATCACGCGCATGGCGGCGCGCATCATGCGCGACTGCATCGAGCTGGGCACCGAGGGGCGCCTGATCAGGCTCCAGCTCGAGGAGTTCGTGGGAGACGTGCCGGGAGAGCGCGATGCGATCGTCCGCGACTATCACGCCCTCGGCGCCGGCGAGGACGCGACGGCCGCGCTCACCGACCTCTCGAGCGTCAGCTACCAGGAGCTGCTCGAGTTCGGGAGACTGGCCGAGGTGCTCGGCTACGAGCGTGGCGTCAACCCGCTCGACCAGGCCGTCGTGCCGCGGGGGTACCGGATCCTTTCGCACCTCCCGCGGGTGCCGGAGCCGCTCGTCCGCCGCGTCGTGTCCGACCTCGGAAGCCTCGACGCGGTCGTTCGTGCATCGCAGCGAGAGCTCGAATCGGTAGAGGGAGTGGGGACGGTGCGGGCGCGCGAGATCCGCGAAGGCCTGCGCCGCTTGCAGGAGCACAACCTCGTCGACCGCTACCTCCAGCTTTGACGGAATCGCGTTCCAACAGCCCAGATTTGGCTTAGTTACGCCGTTTCTGCTACACTCAGCTTCCTGTGGCCGGCGCAGAAGGGTGTGCCGGCTTTCTTCACGAGCGAGCGGCTTTCAGCCAGGGGAGGTTCGGGCTTGTACGACGTCGGCGACAAGGTGGTCTATCCCCACCACGGGGCGGGAACGGTCGTCAAGAAGGAAAAGCGCGAGGTCCTCGGAGAGCAGCGCGAGTACCTGACGATCAAGATCCTGCACAACGACATGACGGTGCAGGTCCCGTCCGAGAACGCCGACAAGGTCGGCCTCCGGCGCGTGATCGGCGAGAAGGAGGTCGGCGTCGTCCTCAAGGCGCTGACGGGGGTCTCGACCGAGATGCCGAAGAACTGGAACCGCCGCTTCAAGCACAACCGCGACAAGATGAAGACCGGCGACATCCTCGAGCTCGCCGAGGTCGTCCGGAACCTTGCCCTTCGCGACCGGGAGAAGGGGCTTTCGACCGGTGAGAAGCAGATGTTCGTGAAGGCGAAGAAGATCCTCGCCTCCGAGCTGATGTACGCGAAGGACATGGACGAGGAGACCTGCGCGGACTGGCTCGAGGAGGTTCTCGCCTCCGACAGCCCTCCGAAGAAGAAGCCTGCGGCCAAGAAGAAGGCCGCTGCGGCCGCGGCCTAGCCGGGCCGGCTTCCGGACAATGTCCGTCTGGGCCATCCTCGTCGCTGCGGGGCGGGGGGAGCGGCTCGGGCTGGACCGGCCCAAGGCGTTCGCGAAGCTCGGGGACGAGCCGCTGCTCGCGGAGCCGCTGCGCCGCCTCGACGCCTCGCCCTGGGTGGACGGGATCGTGCTCGTCGCGCCGCCCGGCTGGGAGGAGCCGGCGATTCTCCTCGCCGAGGAGGAGGGCTGTGACAAGGTGCACGCCTGCGTGACGGGTGGCGAGACGAGAAGCGATTCCGTGCGGGCGGGCCTCGCCGAGGTGCCGGCCGACGCGCTCGTCGTCCTCGTACACGATGCCGCGCGTCCGCTCCTCTCGGATGAGGTCGTCGAACGCGTCATCGCGCCGCTTTCGGAAGGCTGGGACGGCGTCGTGCCGGGCCTTCCCGTCGGCGACACACTGAAGCGGGTCGGTTCCGACGGCGCCGTGCAGGAGACGGTTCCACGCGACGGGCTCTGGGCGGTCCAGACGCCTCAGGCGTTCGCAGCGGAGGTACTGCGCCGTGCCCAGGTAAACGGCGCCGAGGCGACCGACTGTGCGGGCCTGGTGGAAGCTGCCGGCGGTCGGGTCAAGATCGTCGAGGGCGACCCGCGCCTGCTCAAAGTGACGTCCGCGGCCGATCTCGAAACGGTGGCGGGATGGCGGTGACGTTCGTCGTCTTCGACGTGGGGGAGACGCTCGTGGACGAGGCGGCTACGTACGCGCGCTGGGAGGCGGAAGGCGCCACGACGTTCGTGTTCGCCGACCGCGACCTCCACCCCGACGCGCTGCCGTGCTTCGACACGTTGCGTGCGCGCGGCCTCCAGCTCGGCGCCGCCGGGAACATGTACGCGCACCACGAGGAGTTCCTGCGCCCGCACGTCGACTTCGTCGGATCGTCGGAGCGCTGGGGCGTCGAGAAGCCGGCCGAGGGTTTCTTCACGCACATCGTCGAGGAGGCAGGGGTACCCGCCGCGGACATCCTCTACGTCGGCGACCGCGTCGACAACGACGTCCTACCGGCGCTCGCGGCGGGCTTTCGAGCCGTCCGCGTTCGTCGGGGCGCGCACGCAGACGTCGAGTCGCCGGAGGGGACGATCACGATCGACTCGCTCGAGGAGCTGCCGGAGGCACTCGCGCATGTCTGAGTACAGGGTCGGCACGGGGTTCGACGCGCACGCGTTCGAGGAGGGCGTCCCGCTTGTTCTCGGCGGCGTCGAGATCGATCACCCACGCGGGCTCGCGGGCCACTCCGACGGCGACGTCCTCGCTCACGCGCTCACGGACGCGGTCCTCGGGGCTGCGGGGCTCGAGGACATCGGTGCGCTCTTCCCTTCCAGCGACCCCAAGCTCGAGGGCGCCGACTCGCTCGAGCTGCTCGCCCAGGCGTGGGAGCGAGTGCAGGCCCACGGCTGGAGCCTCGCGAACGCGGATGTCGTCCTGGTCGGGGAGGAGCCTCGCCTCGCTCCACATCGGGAGGAGATGCGCCAGCGGCTGGCGGACGCGCTCGGAGTCGATCCGGAGCTCGTCGCCGTTCGGGCCACCACCACCGACGGCCTCGGCTTTGCCGGCCGCAGCGAGGGGCTTGCCGCGCAGGCTGTCGCGCTGCTCGTCCGATGAAGCTCGCTCTCGTCACCCACGCGGAGCACCCGAAGCTCCGGGGAACCCTGCCGGACATCTGGCCGGAGTTCATGGCCCACGACCCGGTCGTCCAGTCTTTCTGGCCGCAGCTGTATGACCAGTATCCGGACTTCCAGCTCTGGGTCGTCGATCGCGAGGACGGCGGCCGGCGGACGGTTGGCTACGCGTGCAGCGTTCCGGTCGTCTGGAACGGGACACCGTCACCTCGGGGAGTCGACTGGGCGCTCACAGACGGCGTTGAAGGAGCGCCGACGACGCTCTGCACGATCGTCGCGGGGCTCGTCCCGGAGTACCGCGGCTTCGGGATCGCGGAGACGATTCTCCGCCGGCTCGCCGCCGTCGGGTCGGGCCACGGGCTCGACGCGCTCGTGGCGCCGGTGCGCCCGACCTGGAAGGAGCGCTACCCGCTCATCGCACTCGACCAGTACGTGGGCTGGCGGCGCGGCGACGGTCTCCCGTACGACCCGTGGCTACGCACGCACGAACGGCTCGGCGGCGAGATCCTGGAGACCGCTCCGCGCTCGATGACGATCTCGGGCACGCGCGCCGAGTGGGAGGAGTGGACGGGGATGGTGTTCCCCGAGGACGGCAACTATGTCGTCCCGGGTGCGCTCGTCCCGGTGCATTTCAAGAACGGTCGCGGCGTCTACGTCGAACCCAACATCTGGGTCCGGCATCCGTTTATTTAGCGCTCGCCCGCTTCGCAGCTAGCGACGCTTGCGCTGCTTCTCGAGCCGGCGCCGCATCTGCCGGTTCGTCACCTCGAGCTCGGATCCGCCCTGCTGTTCCTGCAGCTCGAGCAGCGCCGCACGCTCCTCGCGCGTGAGCCGCGACATCACCTTCTGCGCCTGTTGCGGGTTGGCGAGCTGCTTCGCGTGCGGCTCCACCTTCCGCAGGGCGCTCGCCAGCTCGGGATTCGCCCGCTCCAGCGAAGCGCGGTGGGCCTTCGTGAGCAGCCGCTTCAGCAGCGGCACCTTCATCAGCACCGTGACGATCGGCCGCAGGTAGCGACCGTTCTGGATGCGTCCGAGCAGGCCGAGCACCGCCATGAGGAAGACGAGCCCGAGCACGATCCAGAGCGGGATCAGCAGGATCACGATCGACGTGGCGAGCATCGGCAGGATGGTACCCCGCTAGTGCGGCAGGGACACGACCTCTCCGTCGGTCTGGACGAGGCCGTCGCGCACGAGTGAGGCGACAGCCTCGGCGTCCTCCGGTTGCGAGCCCGCGACGACCTCTCGAAGTGCCGCTGCACGCCGCTGGCGGAACGAGCCTTCGAACGGTCCCTGGCGTCGCAGCGGCTCGAAGCGGCTCCCTCGTGAAGGGCAGGCAGCGGCGAGCGGACAAGCGTCGCAGCGCGGGATGCGCGCGAGGCAGACCACCTTGCCAAGATCCATGAGCGCCTGGGCGGCCGCCGGGGAGAACGCGTGCCCCGTGCGCTCCGAGACGCGCGTGACGTTGACGTCCAGGGGGAGAACGGGCCGGCCGAACGCGAAGCACGCGACGGCGTCCGCCGTGTAGCGACCGACTCCCGGCAGCTCGGTCAGGTCGTCGGGCCAGCCGGAGGCCGCAACCTGCTGCGCCGCGCAGTGCAAAGCCAGCGCGCGGCGGTTGTACCCCAGGCCCTGCCATTCGCCGATCACATCGGCCGCGGGTGCGGCCGCGAGCGCCTCGATCGTCGGCCAGCGCTCCAGCCAGCGCTGCCAGCGGGGCACGACGCGCTCCAGCTGCGTCTGCTGCGACATGACCTCGCTGACGAGGATCGCGTACGGGTCACGCGTCTTCCGCCACCGCAGGTCGCGTCCGTGCTCGGCGAACCAGGTGAGCAGCAACTCCTCCACGGCGCGAACGTAGCGCGTCGGGCAGCCGGCCACCGCAGGCATCATCCGGCGGATGCGCCGCCTCCTCGTCGTTGTCGGCGTCCTGATCCTGCTCGCCGGCATCGCGACGGCCTACTACGCGTCGAAGCACCGCTTCGGCGGCAGTATCAAAGGGACGTCGACCGAATTCGCGCTCACCCAGACTGTCCCGGCGCCGCGCCCAGGCCCGCTCGTCTCGCCAATGTTCGGCGGCCAGCCGCAGCACCTCCACGTCGGCGTCGGCGGCGTGCGGCCGCCGTTCCGGCGCGACTGGGTCTCCGGTGGCACGTCGCTCGTCGAGTTCCCGCCCGCGATCGGCTTCCATTACCTCTACTACGCCAGCCTGAACGGAAACCTGATCGCCGTCTCGACGCGGAACGGTCGTCGGCTGTGGACTGTGCATATCGGCCGGTGCGAGGCGTCGTCCCCGGCCGTCGACCGGCTCGGCCGGGGCTCCGTCTACGAGACGTTCCTCAACCGGCACCCATGCGGCAGGGATGCCGCGAAGAGAGGAGACGGCGAGCTGCTGGTAGTCGCAGCCGGCCCGTCGCACCATGTCCGCTGGAGAAAGCACCTCGGGGCCAGTGAGACGTCGCCGCTCATCGTCCGCAACCGGATCTACGTCGGTGATGCAGAGGGGAACGTCTACTGCCTTCGCACCGTCGACGGGAAGACGGTCTGGACCTTCCAGGCCGGCGGGCCGGTGAAGGGCGCGCTCGCCTTCGATCGCGGCCGTGTCTTCTTCGGCGCCTACGACGGTCGCCTCTACGCGCTCCGGGCGAGCGACGGCAGGCAGATCTGGCGGGCGGACTCCGCACGCGACTGGTTCGGCCGGCACGGCACGTTCTACTCGACTCCGTCGGTCGCGTACTCACGGGTCTACCTCGGCTCGACCGACGGGCACGTCTACTCGTTCGGCGAGCAGAGCGGGAAGCGGCGCTGGTCGTACCGCACCGGAGGGTTCGTCTACGGCTCGCCTGCGGTCTGGCGCGGCCGGGTCTTCGTCGGCTCGTACGACCGCACGTTCTATGCCCTCAATGCCGCGACGGGGGCACTGCTGTGGAAGTTCCACGCCAACGGACCGATCTCGGGCTCGGCGACCGTTGTCGACGGCATCGTCTATTTCGCCACCCTCCATCGCCGCACGTACGGCCTCGACGCGCGCACCGGGAAACAGGTGTGGACGTTCCCCGACGGTGCGTTCACGCCCGTCGTGACCGACGGAGAGCGGCTCTACGTCATCGGCTGGGGGAAGGTGTACGCATTCAGCCCCCGAACGAGGTTGCACACCGGAAGTTCAGGGCCATAGACCAGAGATGTCGCAAGAGACGATCGAACTCGACCTTGACGGGAAGGTCGTTCCCGTCCCGCGGGAGCTCGTAAGCCGGCTCGCCGCTACCGCAGCTGCCCGTGCCGGCATATCCGCTCGCCATCGCCACCTCTCGCTCCTCCTCGGACGTGCGCTCGAGTCGGGCGCCGCGAGCCTGGGCCAGGTCGACGTGCGCGCGCTCTGTGCGGTGATCGAGGAGGAGCAGGATGGTCGCTTCGGTCTCGCCGGCGCCGCGCTGCTCCGAGAAGCCGCTGCCTAACGTTTGCGCAGGAGCACGGCTCCCGTGGCGGCGCCGACGCCCGCCGCGACGGAGCCGGCGAGCCGGCGATGCTTCGTGAGGCTCGTCTGGAGGCTGCGGGAATGCGCCTTGTCGTCGAATGGGCCGTGCGCACCCCTGTCCGCATCGCCGTCGACCGGCTCGTAGAGGTTGTCGTGGCTCGGGCCCCCGTTGAGCGGCTGCTTCGTCATCTGTGAGCCGTAACCCGTCTTGCCGAGGTACCAGTCGAGAAACCACGGCGCGAGACGCTCGCCGAGGATGTTGAGCACAGTCGGCCACCCGACGTAGATCTGACGCCGGCGGTGATACGCCGCCCAGTGGATCGCATCGGCGGCGATCTCCGGCTGGTAAATCGGCGGCACAGGCTGTGTCTGCTTCGGCAGCTTCGTCCGTCCCCACGTGAACTGGGTCGTGTTGAAGCCGGCGAGGTGAACCATCGAGACGTGGATGTCCCAGCCGTGGTGGCGAATTTCGGTGATGACGGATTCCGTAAAGCCTTTGCACGCGTGCTTCGCTCCGCAGTACGGCGCCTGCAGCGGGATCCCGCGGAAAGCGAGCGCCGAGCCGACCTGCACGATCGTGCCGCGGTTGCGCTCGGCCATTCGCCGTAGCGCTGCGCGCGTCCCCCACACCATGCCGTGGTACGTGACCTCGGTCGCGCGCCGGTACTCATCGGGCTCGACGTCGAGGAACTCCGCGTAGATCGTCGCCATCGCGTCGTTGATCCAGATGTCGATCGGCCCGAGCTTCTCCTCCGTCGCCTTTGCCGCCGCCTCGACCTGGTCGGCGTCGGAGACGTCGGTGGGGAGGACGAGTGCGCGGCCGCCGAGCTCCTCGACCTCGCGCGCCGCCGCTTCCAGCCCGCCGCGGCCGCGTGCGAGAAGGGCGATCTTCGCGCCGTCCTTCGCGAATCGGCGCGCGGTCGCACGCCCGACTCCGCCGGAAGCGCCCGTGATGACGACGACGTCGCTCATCGCCTCTCGATCTTCCGGCGAGCCGGAGACGCCAAACCTCTAGTGGTCCAGCACCTCGACCGTGTCGCCGTCCTGCAGCTCGTGGTGCGGGCCGACGCGCTGCCCCTCGAACCGCGCTGACGGACCCCAGACGCGTGCGCCGGTGCAACGCTCCCCGAGCGCGTGATGGATCGAGTCGGCTACGTCGAGGACGGTCGCCGGCGGCTGCAGCGCGATCGGATCGCCCCCGTCGCGAAGGTAGACGCGCATCAGGCCCGTGAGCGCCCAGAGCTCCTCGCGCAGCCGGTCGAGGCTCTTGTCATCGAGCACCGACACCGGCAGGACGAACAGCTCCGAATGGCTCGGCACCGGAGCTTCGTCGCATTTCGTCGCCGCCAAGAGGCCGGGCAGGTCGATCCCGGCGGCCGCGACCTCCCTGCGGATCGTCTCGAGCTCCTCTAAGGGACGGTCGCACGCGTGGCACCAGAGGATGGCATCTGCATTGCGGAGGACGCCGAGGAGCGAGCGGCCGCCTCCGCGATCCTCCGAGGCTCCCTCGATCAGACCGGGTATCTCCACGAGCTGGACGAGCACGCCACCCAGGCGTGTGGTTGCCGCCACGGGTCGCGTCGTGGTGAACGCGTAGTCGCCCGTCCGGATCTGGATCGCCGACAGCGCCTGCAGAAGCGAGGACTTGCCTGCGTTGGGTGGCCCCACGAGCGCGATCTGCGCGGCTCCCTCGCGGCGCACGGCGATCGAATCGCGGTGCACGACCCGCTTCCGCGTCCGTGTCGCTTCGAGCTCCCCCTCGACCCATTTCCGCAGATCGGCATAAGGGCCGTTGCGATAGCCGGGCAGCTCGGCGAGGATCGAGCGGAGCTCGCGAACTCGCTCTGCGCCTTCCTTGCCTATGAGGCGGCGCTTGATCACCTGCCGCTGGGTGCGATGTGGCATCGGCATCGCGACGTAACACCTCCGTTGTCGGGGCGGGATCGCGTCGCGTCCCGCCGCTTCCCTAAGACGCTTGAGTGGGAAGCGGCAGATCAGCCGTTTTGGCGGAGAACCGTTGCGCACCAGGACTCCATCGCGGGGCGGAGCTTACTCATACACTCGCCGGATGCCAAGAGTCCGCTTCGCGCCGAGCCCGACCGGATCACTCCATCTCGGCAATGCCTTGAGCGCTGTCGCGAACCGGAAGCTGGGCGAATGGATGCTGCTGCGGATCGACGACACCGATCCGGCACGGAACGTTCCGGGCGGAGAGGAAGCGATCCTCGAAGACCTCGAGTGGCTCGGCATCGCGTGGGACGAGGGGCCGGTGCGCCAGACCGAGCGCGCGGAGCGGCACCGCGAGGCGGCGGCCCCGCTCGGCGATCGCTTCGAAGGCATCACGCTCCTCCGTCAGAACGGCTCGCCGACGTACCAGCTCGCCTCCGTCGTCGACGACATCGACTTCGGGATCACGCACATCGTGCGTGGCAACGACCACCGTCCGAACGAAGCGTTGCACCGGCGCCTGTTCGAAGCACTCGGCGCGACGCCGCCCGAGTTCATCCATCACGGCTTGATCCTCGGCGAGGACGGGCGCAAGCTCGCGAAGCGCGCGCCTGGTGCGACGGTGGCGTCGCTGCGCGAGTCCGGAATCCCCGCGGAGGCCGTACGCGCGTACCTCGACGAGCTGGGGCTGCCGCGTCACGATGTCCACCTCGATCTCGCGCGCATACGTCGCCTGTCGATCGAGGCGCTCGGGGCCCTGAGCGACGAGGAGCTCGCGGCGCGTGTCGGGGTGCCCGTCTCGGTCGCTCCGGTCCTGCGTGGCGCGCGTGACCTCGTCGAGGCGCGCGCGTATGCCGGGCTCGTGCTCGAGCCGGCGGAAGCAAAGGTCGACGCGCCGGAAACGCTGGCGCGCTTCCGTGAGCTCGTGGAGGCAGGGCTGGAGCCGAAGGCGATCGTGCGCGAGCTGAAGGCGGTCGGCGGCGATCTGAAGTCGGTTCGTCTCGCGCTCACCGGGCACGAGCGCGGGCCCGAGCTGGCGGCGGTGATCGCCGCACTCCCGCGTGACGAGCTGCTCTCTAGGCTAGAGCGGTGAAGCTCTACAACACGCTTTCGCGGCGCCTCGAGGAGCTGCCTTCTCCGCCCGGGCCGATTCGGATGTATTTCTGCGGGCCGACCGTGTACCAGCGAGCGCACATCGGCAATGCGCGGCCGTTCGCGCTCGGGATGTGGTTGCGCGCGTGGCTGCGCCACCGCGGCTACGACGCGACGCTCATCCACAACATCACCGACATCAACGACAAGATCTACGACGCGGCTCCGGGCGCGAGCGCCGAGCTCGCCGAACGCGCGGCTCAGTGGTACATCGAGGACACGGGCGACCTCGGGCTCGGCATGCCTGACGCGCTGCCGAGGGCGACGGAGGCTGTCGAGTCCATCGTCGCCTTCATCGAGAAGCTCGTCGAGGGCGAAAACGCATACGAGGCAGGGGGCGATGTCTATTTCAGCGTCTCGACCGATCCCGGCTACGGACGCCTCTCGCGGCAGAAGGTCGAGAACATGGAGCCCGAGGAGGAGAGCCCGCTCAAGCGCGCTCCCCAGGATTTCGCGCTCTGGAAGGCGACCAAGCCGGGAGAGGACACGTCCTGGGATTCGCCGTGGGGGAAGGGCCGGCCAGGGTGGCACATCGAGTGCTCGGTCATGGCGGAGGACGCGTTCGGTCCGGTGTTCGAGATCCACGGCGGCGGCCTTGATCTGGTCTTCCCTCATCACGAGAACGAGCTCGCGCAATCCCTCGCGCTGGGGCACGACTTCGCGCGAGTCTGGATGCACAACGGGCTGCTGACCCGCGGCGGCGAGAAGATGTCGAAGTCGCTCGGCAATGACATGACCATTCGCGGTGTCGTCGACGACTGGGGCAGAGAGGTCGCCCTGATGCTGCTGCTCTCGGGACAGTGGCGGAAGCCCCTCGACTTCAACCAGGGGACGCTCGAGCAGGCCCGCGCGCAGCTCGAGACGTTCCGCAACGTCTTCCGCTCACCGAGCGAGCCGGTCGGAGACTGGGCAGAGCTCGTGGCGGCGCTCGACGACGACTTCAACACGCCGGAGGCGCTCGCCGCGATGCACCGCTGGCGCGACCACCAGCTTCTGCGGCGCGCGTTCGGGATCTTCGGGCTCGACTCGATCGCGCAGCTCGAGGAGGCGCCGGCCGAGCTCGCCGAGCTGGCGGCCCGGCGGCGTGACGCTCGCGACGCGAAGGATTTCGCGGAGGCGGACCGCCTGCGGGACGAGCTCGCGGCAGCAGGCTGGGAAGTGCGCGACGTGGCCGAGCCTCCCGGCTTCCAGCTCGTCCGCCGTCCGTGACACGCGATCTCGTCTACGGCCGCCGCCCGGTGCGGGAGGCCCTGCGCGGGCCGCGCGAGGTTCTCGAGCTGTGGGCGAGCGAGCGGGCAGTTCGAAGCGAAGCGTGGCTGCGTGAGGTCGAGCGGCCGCGGGTGCAGACGAAGCTCGAGCGGGACCTGTCGGAGGCCGCCGCCACGAGGGACCACCAGGGAGTCGTCGCGTGGTGCGAGCCGTTCCAATACGCGGATGCGTTCGAGCTCGCCACCGGTGAGGCGCCGCTCCTCGCGTGTCTCGACCAGGTGAGTGACCCGCGGAATCTCGGCGCGGTGATCCGGAGCGCCGAGGGAGCGGGCGCGACCGGCGTCGTGCTGCCCGCACACGGGTCAGCGCGGGTCACGGCCGCGGTCTGCCGGGCGTCCGCGGGTGCCGTCGAGCACCTACCGGTCGCAGTCGTCCCGAATCTCGCCCGCTACCTCGCCGAGATCAAGAGCGGCGACGTGTGGATCGTGGGAGCGGCGGGTGAGTCCGGCACGCCGATGTGGAAGACGGATCTAGCCGGCGGCATCGCGTTCGTCTTCGGCGCCGAAGGCAAGGGGCTGCGACCGCTCGTGCGCCGCACCTGCGACCTCGAAGTCTCGATCCCGCAGCTCGGGCAGGTGGAATCGCTCAACGTCAGCGTCGCCGCTGCGCTCCTCCTCTACGAAGCGCGCAGGCAGCGTGATGGCTGAGCCCACGCTCTACCTCTTCGACGGCTTCAACCTCCTGCATGCAGGGGGGTTCGACTCGCCCGAGGAGCTGCGCGACCTGCTCGCGAGCTGGGTTGCCGCGCAGGGTGCTCGCGGCGTCCTCGTGTTCGACGGCCAGGGGACGAACGAACGTCACGGGCCGCTCGAGGTGCGGTGGGCGAAGGACGCGGACGCGCTGCTCGAGCGGCTCGCGGCCGAGCACCGAAGCAGGGGAGAGGTCGCGATCGTCTCCTCGGATGCGGCGATTCGCAGCACGGCCGGCATCGACGTGCGGAAGATCGCGTCCCAGACATTCCTCGGCGAGTTCTCCCGGCCGAGCCAGCCGCCGACGCGCCGGGGCGACCTGCGTGATCGGCTCGACCCCGAGACGCTGGCCCGTCTCGAGCGGTTACGTCGCGGCGAACGCTAGAACTCGCTAGCGTCCTGGGTCCGGACCAAGTTGGGTCCATAGCAATTGGACTTGTAAAATTTTGGACCTCTTGCTATCTTCGCCTCGACCACAGGGTGAGACTTCCGCCCTCGAGACGCCGGGAGGCCCCATGGCTGCTCGCGCAGCGACAGCACGCTCGCCGCAAAAAGTTCAACGAGAGCTAGAGGATCTACAGCTCGTCCTCAAGGCCCGGAACGGCGACAGCGTCGCGATGGACGCCCTCATCCGCCGCTACACGGGCTTCGTGCGTCTCAAGGCGAGCTCGTATTTCCTGGCGGGTGGAGACAACGACGACCTCCTGCAGGAAGGGCTGATCGGCCTCTACAAAGCGGTCCGGGACTTCCGCTCCGACAAGGAAACGTCGTTCCGCAGCTTCGCGGAGCTCTGCGTAACGCGGCAGATCATCACTGCGATCAAGACGGCGACCAGGTTCAAGCATGCGCCGCTGAACACGTACGTCTCGTTCAGCCACACGCCGGCCGGCCAAGACGGCGAGGGCGAGTGCACGCTCGGCGATGCGCTGCCGGGCCCCGCGGTCCACGAGCCTCCGCTCGTCGTGATCTCGACCGAGGAGCTGCAGAGCCTCGTCTTCAGCCTCGGTTCGGGCCTTTCGCCACTCGAGGCGGATGCACTTCGCCTCTATCTCGAGGGCTCGTCCTACGAGGACATGGCCGAACGGCTCGGCTGCGACACCAAGACGATCGACAACGCGCTGCAGCGGGTCAAGCGGAAGATCCTCGCCCACCAGAAAGGCCGCGAAGTCCTGCAGTAACGGGCGCTACGCTGGTCGCTGCGCCGGAGTAGCTCAGCTGGTAGAGCACCTGATTTGTAATCAGGTGGCCGTCGGTTCGAGTCCGACCTCCGGCTTCTTCGTCGGCGCTCGGCCACGATCCAGCGCATGAAGACATGAACCTATGACGTGATCGTGATCGGCGGCGGAGCAGCCGGTCTCAGCGCAGCGCTTGTGCTTGGCCGCGCGAGGCGCCGAGTGGTGGTGATCGACTCCGGGGAGCCTCGCAACGCGCCTGCGGCCCACATGCACGGCTACCTCTCTCGTGACGGGATGTCTCCCGCCGACCTGCTTCAGCGGGGACGCGAGGAGGCAGGCAGCTACGGCGTCGAGGTCGTCTCGGGTCTCGTCGTATCGGTCGACCCGGGCTTCTCGGTCCGGCTCGGCGGAGGCGAAAGCATGGAGGCGAGACGGCTCCTCCTGGCGACCGGAGCAACCGACGTGCTGCCGCGGATTCCCGGCGCGCTGGATCGCTGGGGCCGCGATTTCCTGCACTGCCCCTACTGCCACGGCTGGGAAGTGCGCGATCAGCCGCTTGGTGTCCTCTCCACCGGGGCAGGCTCAGCCGAGCACGCCCATCTGCTCCGGCAGTGGTCTGGCGACGTCGTTTTCTTCACGCACACCTACAAACTCCCGGAGGTCGAGCGCGAACAGCTCGAAGCCCGCGGGATCCGCGTCGTCGACGGCGAGGTGCAACTGCTCGTGGTCGAACGCGACTCCCTGACAGGCGTTGCGCTAGAAGATGGTCGGGTCATCGGTCGCAAGGCCCTCTTCATCCGTCCGTATGTGCGGCCGCGTGGAGGCGACCTTTTGGAGCAGATCGGCTGCGACGTGGATGACCTCGGCTTCGTCCGGGTCGACAGCGGCGGAAGAACCAGCGTCGCCGGTGTGTGGGCTGCAGGCAACGTCGCCAACCCCCGCTCGCAGGTGATCACAGCCGCCGGCGAAGGATCTGCCGCCGCCATCGCGATCAACGCCGACCTCGTGACTGCCTAGGGAACCTCCCTCGGCGCTCTACGCCGTCCGGCGGAGAAGGGCCGCGAGCACGCGCGGTAGCTCGTCCGACAGGCGTGCCTTGCGCACGTAGTCGTCGGCGCCGGCTCGCCGGATCTCGAGCACGCGCTCCTCGTAGTCGTGACCGCTCACGGCCACGATCGGGAGCTCGGGCGCCGCTGCCCGCAAGAGCTTCGTCGCCTCGACACCGTCGAGGACGGGCATCTCGATGTCCATCACGACGGCGTCGGGAGAGAGCTGCTTTGCGAGCGCGACCGCTGCGCGGCCGTCTCGGGCCCGCCCGGCCACGGTGAAGCGGTGATCCTTCTCGAGCAAGCTCGCAATCACCTCGAGGAACGACTCGTCGTCTTCGGCGACCAGGATCCCGAACGGGCTAGCCATCGGCGCCGGGCTGGTTCCCGTCCTCCTAAGGTTGAATCGCTCCGTCAGCCGAGAGCGCGCTCGAGGTCGGCCCAGAGCGTGTCGGGATCCTCGAGGCCGACGCTCAGCCGCAGCAGGCCAGGCGGCACCCTCTCACCCTCCCAGCGCCGGCGGCTCTCGATGAGGCTGGTCACGCCGCCGAGGGAGGTCGCGTTGACGATCACGCTCGTCGACGTCTCGACCTTCCGCGCGGTCTCGGCGTCGGCGACGTCGAACGAGAGCAGGCCGCCCAGGCCGGGATAGCGGACGATCTCGACCGCCCGGTGCGACCGCAACCGCTCGGCGAGGAGCGCAGCGCTGTCGGCCTGCCGCCGCACGCGCAGCTCCAGCGTCTTCAGTCCGCGCAGCAGGAGCCACGCAGGATCCGGAGAAGCGACGATTCCCGTTCGGCTGCGGAATATCCGTAGGTTTTCCGCCGCTGCAGCGTCACGGCAGACGACCGCGCCGAGCAGGGCGTCGTCGTGGCCCGCGAGGTATTTCGTCGCGCTGTGGAGGACGAAGTCGGCGCCGTGCTCGAGCGGACGCAGCTGCACGGGTGTCGCGACGGTCGCGTCGACGATGACGGGCGCCGGCTGGGCGGCGGCCGCCTCCAGATCCGGCATCGTTAGGTACGGATTCGACGGCGCCTCGAGCCACACGAGCTGGACGTCGTCGGGAGGCGGTCCCGTCTGGTCGAACTCGACGACGCGAAGGCCCCACGGCGCGAGCGCCGCGAAAGTGAGACCGGTGCCGTAGTAGCAGCTCTCGGCGAGCGCGATGGTGCCTCCGGGGCCGAGCAGCGACAGGACGAGCGCCGTCGTCGCGCCCGCGCCCGAGGAGAAGAGAAGCGCCGTGCCGCCGTCGAGCTTCCCCAGCGCCGCCTCGGCGGCCGCAATGGTCGGGCTGCCGAAGCGCTGGTACGAGAACTCGCCCGGCTCCCCGTTCTCGTCGTATGGCCAGATCGTCGACCGGTGCAGAGGCTCCATCGACGCCGAGCCTATACGGGCTCCGGCTGAAGCTCGTCGAGCCGGCGCATGCCCGCGAGCGCAGGGAACAGACGCCGCCACGCTCCGGCCGCCCCGATCATGGCCGCTCCTCCCGCGACGACGGCCGGCACCGTCCCGATCAGGCGGGCCATGGCGCCCGACTCGAAGGCGCCGAGCTCGTTCGACGCGCTGATGAAGACCCACTCCACGGCACCCACACGGCCCTGGAGCTCGGGCGGCGTCACGAGCAGTGCCGCGGTCGAGCGGATGTTCATGCTGATCATGTCCACGAAGCCGCTGACGGCGAGCGCGGCAAGCGAGAGCGGCAGCGACCGCGAGAGCCCGAACACGATCATCATCGCGCCGAAAGCGCCCACGACAGCGAGGAGAGTGGGACCGGCCCGGTAGTGCAGGGGGCGGCGCGTGAGGAGCAGTCCGGCGGTCAGCGCGCCGATCGAGGGCGCAGCGCGCAGCGCGCCGAGCCCCACAGGGCCGACGTCCAGGATCGTCCGCGCGAACACCGGCGCGAGCGCGATCGAGTCGCCGAGGAGCACGGCCACGAGGTCGAGGGAGATCGCGCCCAGCAGCATCCGCGTGCGCACGATGAACCCGATGCCGGCCGAGAGGTTCCGCCAGTTCAGCTCCGTTGCGGGCGCGACGGCGACGCGGGCGGTGACCCCGAGGATCGTGAGGCAGGAGACGAGGAAGAGCGAAGCAGCGGTGATGTACACCGCCACCGGCTCGACCGCGAAGATCACGCCGCCCAGCGCAGGCCCGACGACGATTCCCGCCTGGTTCGCCACGCTGCGCAGCGCGACTGCGCCCGGCAGGAGCTCCGGCGGCACGATCTCCGGCGTCAGCGCGCGGCCCGCCGGGTTCGTCACCGCGGACGCGATCCCCGCCGTGACGGCGATCGCGAGGAATGGCCAGAGCTTGTGCGCGCCGGCCAGCGTGACCACGACGAGCACCGCCGCGATCACGACCTGCACGGCGAGCCCGGCCGCGACGACCACGCGGCGTTCGACCCGGTCGGCGAGGTGCCCGGCCGGCAGCGCGAGAATCGGCAGCGGCACGAACTCCGCCAGCCCGACGAAACCGAGGTCGAGCGGGTTGCGGTGGATCGCGTAGACCTGCCAGCCAATCGCGACGACGAGCATCTGCAGCGCGAGCCCGTTGCCGAGCGAGGAAATCCAGAGCAGAGCGAAGTCACGAAGATGGAGGGCGGGGGGGAGGCGGTGCCTCACGACCGCGAACGTTAGGCTCCGCGGCGGTGAGCGAGACGCACGAAACGACCGCGGGGAAGCTCGAGTGGCTGCAGGAGCTGCGGGGAGAGGCTCTCCACGCGGGCAGCGAGAAGGCCGTCGCGCGCCGGCGCGAAGAGGGGAAGCTCCTCGCCCGCGAGCGTGCCGAGAAGCTGTGCGATCCGGGCTCGTTCGTCGAGCTCGACCGCTACGTCCGCCACCGCGAATCGAACTTCGGAATGATGGATCGCCGCCCGTACGGCGACGCAGTCGTCACGGGCTACGGCACCGTCTTCGGCCGCCGGGTCTTCCTTTTCTCGCAGGATTTCACCGTTTTCGGAGGCTCCCTCAGCGAGGTCTTCGCCGAGAAGATCTGCAAGGTGATGGACCTGGCCGTGAAGTACGGCTGCCCGGTGATCGGAATCAACGACTCCGGCGGCGCGCGGATCCAGGAGGGCGTTGTCTCGCTCGCCGGCTACGCGGAGATCTTCTGGCGCAACGTCCAGGCGTCGGGTGTCGTCCCCCAGATCTCGCTCGTCATGGGCCCGTGCGCGGGTGGCGCCGTCTACTCGCCTGCGATGACCGACTTCATCTTCATGGTCGAGGGCTCGTCGTACATGTTCATCACCGGCCCCGACGTGGTCAGGACCGTCACGGGGGAGGAGGTGACGTTCGAGGAGCTCGGCGGCGCGACGACCCACGCGACGCTCTCGGGCGTCGCGCAGTTCACGGCGCCGGACGAGCAGACCTGCCTCGAGGACGCGCGCTACCTCCTCTCGTTCCTGCCGCAGAACAATGCAGAGCAGCCGGCGTGGAGCGCGCCGACCGATCCGCCCGATCGCGAGGACGCCGAGCTCGACTCGCTCGTCCCCGACAACGCGAACAAGCCGTACGACATGCACGACGTGATCCGCCGCATCGTGGACGACGGCGAGTTCCTCGAGGTGAGCGAGCGCTGGGCGGCGAACATCGTCTGCGGCTTTGCCCGGCTCGGCGGCCATCCGGTCGGAGTCGTCGGCAACCAGCCGCAGTCGCTCGCGGGCGTGCTCGACATCGACGCTTCGAACAAGGCGGCCCGCTTCGTCCGTACCTGCGACGCCTTCAACGTCCCGCTCGTCACCTTTGTCGACGTGCCGGGCTTCCTGCCGGGGACGGAGCAGGAGTGGGGCGGGATCATCCGTCACGGCGCGAAGCTCCTCTACGCCTTTTGCGAGGCGACGGTGCCGAAGCTGACGGTGATCACGCGCAAGGCGTACGGCGGTGCGTACGACGTCATGAGCTCGAAGCACATCCGCGCCGACTTCAACTTCGCCTGGCCGACCGCGGAGGTCGCCGTGATGGGGCCGGAAGGCGCGGTGAACATCATCTACCGCGACCGGCCGGAGGACGAGCGTCCGGAGCTGATCGCAGACTACAAGGAAAAGTTCGCCAACCCGTACAGCGCTGCCGAGCGCGGCTACGTCGACGACGTCATCGAGCCGCGACGGACCCGGCCCGTCCTCATCGACGCGCTCGAGACGTCGCTGACGAAGGCCGAGCCACGGCCTCGCCGCAAGCACGGCAACATCCCGCTCTGAGTTACTGAAGCCGGTAGCTTTGCGGCGCGATCATCTAGTGCTATTGTGAACAGCACAATGCTCAAGGTCAAGATCGATCGGCACGAACCGACCGAGCTCTTCGAGCAAGTGGCGGCCGAGGTCCGGCGCGCGATCGCGGATGGGGAGGCGAAGCCGGGCGAACGGCTCCCGCCGGCCCGCGACCTCGCAGCAGTCCTCGGCGTGAACACGAACACGGTCCTGCGCTCGCTTCGGCTCCTCCGAGACGAGGGGCTACTCGAGTTCCGGCGCGGCCGGGGCGTCACCGTCGCCGGCACGCCGGAGAAGGGCGCCGTGATCGCGCGGGCACGCGAGCTCGTTCGCTTCGCACGCCAGCAGGGCTACCGCCGCGACGAGCTGATCCAGCTCATCGAAGAGATCGCCTAGACCGCTACGAGATCGTCGCGCGTGGGCCGCAGTTCGTCGGCCAGTGCCTTGACGACCTCTGGGTCGAACTGCGTCCCCGCGCAGCGTTCGAGCTCGGCGAGGGCGTCGCGTTCCGGAATCGCTCGCCGGTAGGCGCGGTCGGACGTCATCGCGTCGAATGCGTCGGCGACGAAGATGATTCGCGCGCCGAGTGGGATCTGGTCGCCCGCGAGCTTGTTCGGGTATCCGGCGCCGTCCCATCGCTCGTGGTGGTGGAGAACCCACTCCGCAACCGGCTGGACGCCGAGGCTCTCGAGCATCCGGAAACCGATCTGTGGGTGGCGCTCGAGCATCAGCTTCTCCACCTCGCTCAGCGTGCTTGGCTTGCGGAGGACATCCTCCGGAATCGCGAGCTTGCCGAGATCGTGGAGGTTGCCGGCGAGCCGCGTCAGCTCGATTGCCGGCTCCTCGGCGCCCAAGCGCCGCGCGATCCGCGCCGAGTAGTCGCCCACGCGCTGCGAGTGGCTTCCGGTGTAGGCATCGCGCTCGTCGACGGCCTTGGCGAGGCTCTCCGCCGCGCGATACTGCGCCGCGCGATCGGGCGTGTCCGCGATCTGCTCGAGGTTGGCGCGCAGGATCGACTCGGCCGCGTACGCGCGAACGCGGTTCTTGCCGTCCTTCTTTGCCCAGTAGAGAGCGCTGTCGGCGAGCCGAATGAGCTCGTCCCGGCCCGTCCCGTGTGTCGGGTAAGTCGCGACGCCGGCGCTGACGGTCACCTCCCCGACGCCTTCGACCTGGAGAGCCGCGACGCGCTCGACGATCGAGCGAGCCACGGCAGTCGCCAGGCGCTCGTCGTGCCCAGGGAGAAGCACCGCGAACTCGTCGCCGCCCAGCCGGAACGACTCGCCGCCCTGGCGCAACCGGGACGCGACCTGGCCGAGCACGAGGTCGCCGACCGGATGTCCGAACCTGTCGTTCACGCTCTTCAGGTCGTCGAAGTCGACGAGGCAGAGCGCGAGCGGCATGCCCACCTCCTCGGCCGCGACGAGCTCACGCTGGAGCCGCTCGTGGAAACTGCGATGGTTTCCGAGCCCGGTGAGCGGGTCGGTCAACGCGAGCCGCATCGCGCGGATCGCCTTGTGCGTCGAGCGCTGGTAGAGGGCGATCGCGAGCAGCGGGCCGAGGAGAGCGATCGAGAGCGCGGGCTCGCGCTGCCAGAGGACGATCAGCGTCAGGGCCGCCGAGGCCATGAACGCGAACGGCGCCGTCGTCTGCGTGATGTTCTCCCAGGCGACGGTGAAGAACGAGCGACCGGAATCGGCCGAGAGAACCGCGCTGATGAGCACGAGGTTGACGATCCAGTAGTAGATGAATCCGCACAGCAAGACCTTCGCAACGAGGATTCCGACCGAGTTGCCGTGGACGTGCTCCACCGTCAACCCGGAGGCGAGCGCCGAGAGGGCGAACATCGAGCCGTTGTAGGCGACGCGCAACGGCGGGCGGCGCTGGAGCAGATGGGTGAACGTCGGTCCTCCCATCACGACCAGCACGCCGGCGGGCCAGCCGAGCAGGATGATCGAGGAGATGGAGAAGACGAAGCCGAGCGTGACGCCGCCGGCGCCCATTCCCTCCACGGGCACCGGGAAGCGCTCGGCGAGCGCCATGCTCGCCATCAGTCCGAAGAGCTTTGCGAGGTCGGACGCCGAAGGCGATGCGTCCACGTAGCGGAACAGGGCCAGGCCGATGGCGCCGGCGCCCGCGACGATTACGGGCACCGCGATTGCCAGCACCCTGGCTCGAACCGCAGCGGGAGGCGTCACCGCTGTGCCCTACCCAGCCTTTGCCGCTCTGGCCGAGGTAGGGCGTCGCCGGGGAACAGCTGCCAGCTGGTCACCCACCACCGAGTCCTCCCCTACGAGGTTTCGAGCCGGGTTCTACCAGCCGTAGTTGTGATTCGCGATGAGGCTTCCCAGCGACGCCGCAACCGTGCCGGCCAGGGCCAGAAGAATCACCAGGCGAAACTTCCACTCGAGCATTATGTGCCTCCGGGGAATTCGTCGTAGGGACGCCAGACGCAGAAATTGTGGGTCTGACCTTGCGAAGCGGGTATCACCCGATAGAGGTAGCGCGCTCACTCGAAGGGGGTAAAACGCGGCGCAGATTGGGCTTTCGGCGCCCGTTTCGGGCTAGTCGAGCCCGGCCTCGTGCAGAGGCCGGCGGCCCCAGGCGAACTTCTTCGCGTACCAGTCGCTCAGCTGCGCGAGCGCGACGCCCTCCCCCGAGGACTGGATGAACCAGCCGTTGCCGACGTAGATCGCCGTGTGGAAGACCTGAGCTCCGGTGGATCGCGAGCCCTTCGTGCCGAAGAAGATCACGTCCGCGGGCTGCAGCTTCTTGTCGGAGATCCGCTTCGCGCCCGAGACCTCGACGCTCATCGTGTACGTCGTCCGTCCGAGAATGGTCGAGGCGAGATTGCCCTCGTCCGCGTAGCTCTGGAGCTTGTACACGCGCCAGATGAAGCCCGAGCAGTCGTAGCCGCCACGCGCGGTCACGCCGAAGTTGGTCTCGGTGGTGTCACTCGTTCCGCCCCAGATGTACGGCATCCCGATCTTCGAGAACGCGACGGTCAGGATCTGTCGCTGCCAGTCGTTGAGCGTCGGCAGCGTGAACGCGTCGGCCAGGCTCTTCACCTGGGCGACCTGCCAGCTGTCGGACAGCAGGCCGAAGCCGAGGATCTGCGCCGCGGAGTAGGCGGCTTCCGCCCGGGTGGCCGGGTCCTGAGGCCGGAGCTCGATGAAGTCCTGCGCAGCCGGGTGATTGGTGCGAAGGCCGAGCAGGCGGGCTACGACTTCCGTGCCGAATCGGCCGGGGACGGAGATCCCGGCGTCGTGTGCCCCCTGCGTGAACTCCTTCGCGGCCTTCTTCAAACCGAGCGCGACGACGAGATTGCGGTCGAGCTGCGTCATCGTGATCGGCGTCGACGGGTTCCCGCTTGGCGTGGTCGTCGTTCCGCCGGTGGGCGTCGTGGTGGAGCCGACGGTGCCGGTCGTCGTCCCGGTCGTGGTCGTTCCGGTCGTAGTCGTTCCTGTCGTACCGGTATCCGAGGCGGGCGGCGCGGCGACCGGGGGGTCACCGAGTTGCTCCTGCAGGCCGGACGTGAGATTCGCGAGCGTCTGCTGGGTCAGGGTCGCGTTGGGGCGAAAGTTGCGCACGCTCGTCGCCATGAGACCGTGAGCCACGACGGTGGAGATCTGCGGAGCCGCCCAGTTGGGCAGGCGGCGGGCTGATCCCGGGGCGGCGGCGGCACAAGATCCTGCAATCGCGCAGGCGGCCGCGAGCATGGCAAGACGCTGACCCACGTCCAGGTCATCGACCGCGGGGCGCTAGGGCATTAATCTCGTCCGGGTGGTGGAGCCTGTCGACATCACGCCGGAGCCCGACGAGGACGAGCGCGAGGCGATCCTTGCCGCCCTGGCCGCCGCCGACGCGGCGGCGCAGCCCGCCGTCTCCGACTGGGCCGAGGCGCTCCTACCGGCGCGGAACGGCGAGGACGGCGCGCCGTATCCGGACTGACGTGGCGGCCGTTTCCAACCCATGTGGGAGGAGTGCATCCGTTGCAACGAGGCTCCCGCCGTCGATGATCAGGGCTACTGCGGTCACTGTCACTGGGCCGTCCGGGCGGAGGTCGAGGAGGGGTTCTACGCCCTCCGCGAGTATCTGCGTGCGTGGGCCCGTTTCGACGAGTGGTGCGAGCATCGCGGAATCCCGGTCTGACCGGCCGGCAGTGCTAATCGGCTTGAGCGCGGCTGAGTAGGCGTGGCGCGCTGCGGGCGTAGTCGAGCCCCGACAGCCACGTGAGAATCACGGCCACGAGGAGCGTCCACCAGGCGGCGCGATGCGTCCATGCACCGGCGGCTGCGAAGCCGCCGACGGCCGCGGCGACCGCCTGAGCCCACGTCTTCAACTTCCCGAGGTCGCGTGCAGCGAGAACGACGCCTCGCTCGACCGCCGCTTGCCGGAGTCCCGTGATCAGAACTTCCCGCACGACGATCGCCGCGACCATCCAGGCCGGGACGATTCCCTGGCCCAAAAGCATCACGAGCGCCGCGAGCACGAGCACCTTGTCGGCGATCGGATCGAGGAGGGAGCCGACGGAAGAGGAACGGCCCTGCTTGCGGGCCAGTCTCCCATCGAACCAGTCGGTCGTCATCGCGACGCAGAAGACAGCGGTCGCCCAGTAATTGTGGTTTGAGAAGCCCCAGGCGTAGAGCACGACCACGATCGGTACCGACGCCGCGCGGGCGACGGTGAGCTGATCGGCGGCGGTCAGGGTCACAACGTGGAGAGAATACGGCCCCTCATGTTCGAGAAGGTTCTCGTTGCCAACCGTGGGGAGATCGCGATCCGCGTCTTCCGCACCCTCCGCGAGCTCGGCGTCGGCGCGGTCGGGGTCTACTCCGAGGGCGACCGTGCCGCGCTTCACGTCGCGTATGCGGACGAGGCTTTCCTCCTCGGGCCGACTCCGGCGGTTGAGAGCTACCTCGCGGCCGAGCGCATCCTCGACGCCGCCGAGCGCGCTGGAGCGCAGGCAATCCATCCCGGCTACGGTTTCCTCGCGGAGAACGCCGCGTTCGCGCGCGCCGTGGAGGAGGCCGGACTCGTCTGGATCGGGCCGCCGCCGGCGGCGATCGAGCTGATGGGGAACAAGACCGCCGCCCGCACGGCGATGCAGCAGGCGGGTGTCCCGATCATTCCGGGCACTACCGACCCGGTCGGGTCGGTCGAGGAGCTCCTCGTGCTCGGCGAGGAGCTCGGCTACCCGCTCCTGATCAAGGCGGCGGCCGGCGGCGGCGGCAAGGGGATGGAGATCGTCGAGGCCACCGGTGACGCGGAGCAGGCGTTCGAGCGCGCGCAGCGGCAGGGGCAGTCGTACTTCGCGAACCCCGACGTCTACGTCGAGAAGCTCATCGTCGACCCGCGCCACGTCGAGGTGCAGGTGCTCGCGGACGCGCACGGCAGTGTCGTCCACCTCGGCGAGCGCGACTGCACCATCCAACGCCGCCATCAGAAGCTGATCGAGGAGACGCCCTCGCCCGCGGTCGACGAGGAGCTTCGGCAGCGGATCGGCGCAATCGGCGTCGAGGCGGCCCGGGCTTGTGGGTACCGCTCGGCGGGGACGATCGAGGGCCTGCTCACGCGCGACGGCGACTACTTCTTCATGGAGATGAACACACGGATCCAGGTCGAGCACACGGTTACCGAGATGGTCACCGGGCTCGATCTCGTTCGTGAGCAGATCCTCGTCGCGCTCGGCGAGCCGCTCTCGGTGCGTCAGGAGGACGTCGAGCTGCGCGGCCACGCGATCGAGTGCCGGATCAACGCGGAGGACGCGGCGCACGGCTTCCTGCCTGCGCCGGCGCTGGTGACCGGCTACCGCGAGCCCGCCGGGCCCGGCGTGCGCGTCGACTCGGGCGTCGCGGCCGGGTACGAGGTGTCCGGCGCCTACGACCCGATGGTCGCGAAGCTCGTCGTGCACGGCGTGGACCGCGGGCACGCGCGGCGGCGGATGTTGCGGGCGCTCGAGGAGTTCTGGATCGAGGGGCCGACGACGCTGATCGGCTTCCACAAGGCGCTCCTCTCGCATCCGTGCTTCATCGCGGGCGAGACCTGCCACGGCGTGGTGGAGTCGGAGGAGCTGGCCGCCCGCGTCGCCGAGCTCGACGGCGCGCCCGTTGTTGCGGAGCCCCAAGACGGCCCGACCGCAACCGGAGCGCGGACGGTCGGCCGCGTCCGCACGGTCGAGGTGAACGGACGGCGGTTCGAGGTGCGGCTCTCGGAGCCCGAGCCGGGGTGGAAGGCGCTTGCACGCCTGCGCCGTGAGCGTGTGCGGCAGGGCGGAGCCGGCGCGGGCGGCGATGCTGTCGTCTCGCCGATGCAGGGCACCGTCCTCGCAGTCCCCGTCGCCGACGGCGACGAGGTCGAGCCGGGTCAGGTGATCTGCGTCGTCGAGGCCATGAAGATGGAGAACGAGGTGCTCGCTCACCGTGCCGGCACCGTGCAGAGCCTCTCCGTCGAGCCCGGTCAGCCGGTCACGACGGGCCAGGTCATCTGCGAGCTCGTGGTTGAGTAGGCCTCCGGGAAA
>Ga0070695_100000285_pt1 | contig 25550 bp, 22 predicted proteins | sample KBSK1252metaG_FD_65471 | JGI IMG/M metagenome (GOLD analysis project Ga0070695, IMG submission 65471) | Corn, switchgrass and miscanthus rhizosphere microbial communities from Kellogg Biological Station, Michigan, USA - KBS K1-25-2 metaG | ecosystem: Host-associated > Plants > Roots >...
ATCGTGCAGCGCGGGCACGTGGCCGGCGTGCAGTTTCACCCCGAGAAATCGGGCGAGATCGGGCTGCGCATCCTGCGGAACTTCCTCGAGCTGGTGGCCTGACGCAATGCTGTCGAAGCGCATCATCGCCTGCCTCGACGTGCGCAACGGCCAGGTGGTGAAAGGAATCAACTTCGAGGGGCTGCGATCGGCCGGCGACCCGGCGGAGCTGGCGCGCCGCTACAACACCGAAGGAATCGACGAGCTGGTGATTCTCGACGTCACCGCGACGATCGAGGCGCGGCGCGCGCTGGCCGACACGATCGCCCGCGTCGCGCGCGAGCTGTTCATCCCGCTGGCGGTCGGCGGCGGCATCCGCAGCGAGGCCGACGCGGCCGCCGCGGTGGAGGCCGGCGCCGACAAGGTGAGCCTGAACACGGCCGCGCTCGCCGACCCGGCGCTCGTCACGGCAGTGGCCAGGCGCTACGGCAGCCAGGCGGTGGTCGTCGCCATCGACGCCAAGCGCGAGCCCACTGGCAGCAGCCGCTTTGGCGTCTACGCGCGCAGCGGATCGACCGCCGCCGGCCGCGACGCGGTCGAGTGGGCGCGCGAGGCAGAGGATCGCGGCGCCGGCGAGATTCTCCTCACCTCAATCGACCGCGACGGCACCCGCGCCGGATTCGACTGCGAGCTGACCGCGGCGGTGTCGGCAGCGGTGTCGATTCCGGTGATCGCGTCCGGCGGCGCCGGCGGGCTCGACGACTTCGTCGACGTCTTCACCGCCGGGCGCGCCGATGCGGCGCTGGCCGCCTCGATCTTCCACTACGCCGAGACCAGCGTGCGCGCACTGAAGCAGCACCTGCGGGGACACGGCATTCCCGTGCGGGTATGAGGCGGCCGTGCTGATCCCATCCATCGACCTGCAGGGCGGCGCCGTCGTGCAACTGGTGCAGGGCGAGCGGCTCGCCGTTCGCGACGAAGACATCTTTCATTGGGTGCGGCGGTTCGAGCGCTTTCCCAAGGTGCAGGTGATCGACCTCGACGCCGCGAAAGGCGCCGGCGACAACCTCGCGATCGTGCGCCAGATCGCCGGGCGCCTCGCCTGCCGCGTCGGCGGCGGCATCCGCACGGTCGAGCGGGCGCGCGACGTGCTGGCGGCAGGGGCGCAGCAGATCATCGCCGGCTCGTCGCTCTTCAAGGACGGCCGGCCCGACCTCGACTTCGCGCAGACGCTGGCCGCGGCGGTCGGACGCGAGCGCGTGATCGCGGCGGTCGACAGTCGGCACGGCCGCGTCGTGATTCACGGCTGGAAAACCGAGCTGCCGCTGACCGCCGCCGAGGCCGTCCGCGCGCTCGAGCCCTTCTGCGACGAGTTCCTCTACACCCATGTCGACGCCGAAGGATTGATGGGCGGCACCAACGTCGACGCCATTCTCGAGGTCAAGCGCGCCACCAGCCGGCGCCTGACCGCCGCCGGCGGCATCACCACGCAGCAGGAAATCGACGACCTCCACGCGCTGGGCGTGGACGCCGTCGTAGGGATGGCCATCTACACCGGCGCGCTCGCCGTTGACGCGCCCGAGTAGGAGCTGGGGACTGGAGGCTGGCGCACGGTGACCGCCGAACGATCCGACTGCGCCACTCGTCAAAGCTGCCATGCGCAGGTACATCCTCGCGTTCGCCACCGTTGCGCTCGTCACACCGTTTCCCGCGGCCGCACAGGAGGCCGAGCACATCACCCGCACCATCCAGATGGGTCCCGGCGGGACGCTGCGGTTGAAGAACTTCTCGGGCCGCGTGCGGATCACCGCATCCGACCAGCCCGAGGTCGTCATCGATGCCGTCCGCCGCGCGCCGCGCCGGCGCCTCGAACGTGTCCAGCTCGACATCCGCCGCGAGAGCGCGACCGTCGTCGTCATCGACGCGAACCGCCAAGATCGCTCCTGGTTCGAGTTCATGGGCGGCAGCAACGTCGTCGAGACCGACTTCGATATCAAGGTGCCGCGGCGCACCGACCTCGATCTGTCGGTCTTCAGCTCGGCCGTGACCGTCGAAGGGGTCGAGGGGTCGCACCGCGCGCACAGCTTCTCCGGCCGGTTGGCCCTCAACGATGTCTCGGGGCCGATCAGGGCTCACACCTTCAGCGGCGCCGTCGTCATCCGCGAGAAGGCGTGGAACGACGAGCAGACCATCGAGGTCGACACCTTCAGCGGCAACGTCGAGCTGCACGTGCCCGACTCGGCGCGCGGCAGCGTGAGCTTCAACTCGTTCAGCGGCCGGCTCAACTCGGTGATGCCCCTGACCCTCCACAGCTCGAACCGGCGCTCGCTGCGCGCCGAGCTGGGCGGTGGCGGCGGCGGCCGGCTGCGCTTCAAAACCTTCAGCGGCAGCGTCCAGATCGACCGTTAACGACTGATACAATAGGGGTTGCCTGATTATGGGCTTCACCCTGTTGTGACCACCGCCGTTCAGCCAGACGCCGAGGTCCGTCGGAAGACGGCGGCAGCGTCATCCGCACGCATCGTCACCGACGGGAAGTTTCTACGCATTCCCCCGTCCGCGAATGCCCGGGGAGGAGACCGCTTTCTCATCAAGGGCGTGACCTACGGGACGTTTGCGCCAGATGCGGACGGCTATCAGTTCCCGCCTCTCGCCCGGGTCGTCGAGGACTTCCGCCAGATGGCGAGCCTCGGCATCAACACGGTCAGGACGTACACGCCGCCTCGGCGCGAGCTGCTCGACGCCGCGGCCGCGGAAGGGCTGCACGTCATGGTCGGGCTGCCGTGGTCGCAGCACGTCGCCTTCCTCGACGATCGATCCCTGCGGCGCACGATCCGCCGCGAGCTGGTCGCGAAGGTCGCCGAGCTCGGCGATCATCCGGCGGTCGTCGCCTATGCGCTCGGCAACGAGATTCCTCCCGGGGTCGTGCGCTGGCACGGACGCGTGCGCGTGGAGCGCTTCCTGCGCGATCTCTACGAGGACGCGAAGCGCGCGTCGCCGCAGAGCCTCTTCACCTACGTCAACTTTCCGCCGACCGAATTCCTCGACCTGTCGTTCTTCGACATCTGCGCGTTCAACGTCTACCTGCACCGCGAGCCGGAGCTGCGCGCCTATCTCGCGCGTCTGCAGCACATCGCCGGGCAGAAGCCGCTGCTGCTGGCCGAGGCGGGGGCTGACAGCATTCGCGAGGGCGAGACCGGGCAGGCCGAGATCACGGCGATGCACGTGCGCGCCGCGTTCGAGGAAGGCGCGTGCGGTGCGGTCGCGTTCGCGTGGACCGATGAATGGTGGCGCGGCGGCCACCCGGTGACCGACTGGAACTTCGGGCTCGTCGACCGCGACCGCCGGCCGAAACCGGCGGCCGAAGCGGTGGCGGCCGCCTTTCGCGACGCGCCGTTCTCAGCCGAACGGCAGCGCACCTGGCCGCGCGTCTCGGTGGTCGTGTGCGCCTACAACGCGGCCGACACGCTCGAAGACAACCTCCGCTCGCTCGAGGCGGTGACCTACCCCGATTACGAGATCATCGTCGTCAACGACGGGTCGAAGGACCGGACGAGCGAGATCGCCAGGCGCTTTGCGCGGGTCCGGGTGATCGACACGCCGAACGCCGGCCTGAGCGCCGCGCGCAACGTCGGCCTTGCCGAAGCCACCGGCGACATCGTCGCCTACACCGACGCGGACACGCGCGTCGACCGCGACTGGCTGACCTTTCTCGTGCAGCCGTTCCTCAACTCGGATGTCGTCGGTTCGGGCGGGCCCAACGTCGTGCCGCCGGACGACCCGCCGATGGCGCAGTGCATCGCGCGCGCGCCCGGCGGGCCGACACACGTGCTGCTGGACGATCGCACCGCCGAGCACGTGCCCGGCTGCAACATGGCGTTCCGCCGCGACGCGCTGCTGGCGATCGGCGGCTTCAATCCCATCTACCTTCGCGCCGGCGACGATGTGGATGTGTGCTGGCGGCTGCAGGCGCGCGGCTGGAAGATCGGCTTCGCATCGGCGGCGCTGGTGTGGCATCACCACCGATCGTCGGTCAACGCCTACTGGCGGCAGCAGGTCGGCTACGGCGAGGGCGAGACCTGGCTGATGGCGCATCATCCGGACAAGTTCCTCGACGGCCGGATGCTCTGGCGCGGACGGATCTACAGCCCGCTGCCGTTCGTGCGCTCGTTGTGGGGCACGAAGATCAACGCCGGCGTGTGGGGCACGGCGGCGTTCCCGTCGGTGTATCGCACCGACGTTCACCCGTTTGCGTTCCTGCCGCACTCGATCCGCTGGCAGGTGATCTCGCTGGTGCTGACGATCGCCGGCGCCGTCGTCGCCACGACCGGCGATCACCTGTGGGCTGCGGCGCTGCTGCTTGCCACCGGCGTCGTCGGCGTGCAGGCCACGATTGCCAAGAACATCGCCTACGCGCTGCGATCGGAGGTCGACTCGCTGCGCGGCCCGCGCGCCTGGAACCGCGGGGTGGTCGCCTACCTGCACTTCATTCAGCCGCTGGCACGGCTGCGCGGCCGCATCCGCGGCGTGCTGTCGCCGCCCGAGGTCGCGCTGCCACCGGTGCAGCCGCAGACCAGCCGCCGCCCGCGCCCCTCGCTCGCCGAGGCCGGCCGCGCGCTGCTGCTGATCACGGGCAACATCACCGAGGATCGCTACTGGAGCGAGACGTGGACCTCCGCGGATCGCGTCCTCGCGTCGCTGACCGACTGGCTGCGGCACTCGCGCGCGGTGCGCACCATCGAGGTCGACGAGGGGTGGTCGGACGATCGCGACGTCAGCGTCTTCGTCGGCCGCTGGGCGTGGCTCGACGTGCGCGCGCTGGTCGAGGAGCACGGCAGCGGCAAGGCGCTGGTCCGCGTCAGCACCCATCTGCGGCCGACCACGTTCGGTGTCGTGTCGGCCATCGGGCTCGGCGCGGCGCTGCTGGTCGGCGCGGCGACCGGCGTGGCGCTGCAGCAGCGGCTCGCCGGCACCGTCGTCGCCAGCCTGACGGTCGCGTTGATCAGCCTGGTGGCCTGGCACACGGCACAGACGACCGCGATCGTCCGCCGCGGCATCGCGCGGGTCACGATCGGCAACGGCATGGTGGCGCTGGCGTCGAGCTCGGCGCGGGTGCCGCTGATCTCGCCGTCGCTGCTTCGCCGCTACGGCCTGCGCAGCGCGCTGATCTTCGTGCTGACGATTCTCACGCTCGGCGCCAGCACGTTCATGCTGCGCGAGGCGGCCACCGGTCCGGTGATCGGCGGGCGCAAGGGCTACGCCGGCGACTACGGCCCGGCGATCGAGGCGTGGCTCGACACGCCCGGCGGCATCGCCGTCGCGCCCGGCGGCGACATCTACATCGCCGACTCCAACAACCACGTGATCCGGCGGGTCGATTCGCGCGGCAACATCGAGCCGGTGGCCGGCAGCCACGAGCTGGGCAGCGGGTTCTCTGGCGAGAACGGCCCGGCGATCGTGGCGCAGCTCGACACGCCCGACGGCGTCGCGATTGCGCCCGACCTGGATTTGATCGTCGCCGATTCGCACAACGATCGCATCCGCCGCGTCGATCGGTACACCGGCATCATCACGACGATTGCCGGTTCCGGCGAAAACGGCTTCGACGGCGACGAGAAGCCGGCGGTCGAAGCGGCGCTGAACACCCCGAGCGCGGTGGCGGCGGCGCCCAACGGCGACATCTACATCGCCGACACGTTGAACTACCGCGTCCGCGTCGTCGACGCCAAGACCGGACAGATCCACACGGTCGCCGGCGACGGCCGGGCCGGCGACGGCAAGGACGTCGGCGACGGCGGGCTGGCGACGAGCGCGCACCTGAACATGCCGAGCGACGTCGCCATCGACCCTCGCACCGGCGACGTCTACATCGCCGACATGCACCACAACCGGGTGCGCAAGGTCGACGCGAAAACGCACATCATCACGACGGTGGCGGGCAGCGGCATCTGGGGCAACTCCGGCAACGACGGGCCGGCGACGGCCGCGCGGCTCGCCGGGCCGGCCGGCGTCGCGGTCGTGGACGAGCCCAACGGCAAGGCGACCATCTTCATCGCCGACTACTACAACGGCCACGTGCGCGCGGTCGGTCCCGACGGCATCATCCGCGACCTGAGCGACGAGGGGCGCGAAGCGTTCGGCGCGCCAACCCGCGTCGCCTACGATCCGCGGCGCGGCTTCCTCTACGTCGCCGACTCGAGCCAGGACCGGGTGGTGCCGCTGATCATCCCGAAGATCGCGCCGAACCTGGTGCCGCCGCGGCCGCTCGCGCCGCCGCGCAAGGTGGGTGGATGAAGGACCAGATGCTCGTCTGGTCGCTGCGCTTCCTCTATCCCTACCGCAAGCGCGTCGCGGTGCTGGCGGCGCTGCTCGTCACCGAAATCGGCCTCGGCGCGCTGCAGCCGTGGCCCTTCGCCATCGTCATCGACAACGTGCTGCAGGGGCGGCCGTTTCCCGAGCCGATTGCCGGCTGGCTGGCCGCGATTGGCGCCCCCAATCGATTCGTGCTGCTCGTCGCCGTCGTCGTCGCCGGCGTGATCGTGCAGATCACCAACCAGCTGGTGTCGGCCTACGGCACGCAGGTGCAGGTCGAGACCGGCCAGCGGATGGTCTACGACCTGCGGCGGCGGCTGTTCCAGCACCTGACCGCGCTCGGCCTGAACCACCACATCACCACCAGCACCGCCGATGCCGTCTACCGCGTCGACGTCGACGCCTACGCGATCGAAAACCTCGTGATGAGCGGCATCTTCCCGCTCGCGACCTCGGTGATCTCGCTGACGGTGATGTTCGGCATCCTGCTGCGGCTGGACATGACGATCGCGCTGCTGTCGCTGACCGTCGTCCCGTTCATGTTCATGTGCCTGCGCTACTACACCTCGACGCTGGTCAACCGCGAGGAGCGGGTCAAGGAATTCGAGTCGAAGCTGCTGGAGCGCCTCTACGAAACCTTCGGCGCGATGCGCCTGATCAAGAGCTTCGCCCGCGAGCCGCACGAGCTCGAGCGCTACGCGCGCGCCGGCGACACGACGATGAACGCGCGCATCGCCGTGACCTGGCAGCAGTCGCTCTTCTCGGTCGTGGTCAGCACGATCACGATCATCGGCACGGCGCTGGTGGTGATTGTCGGCGGCAGCTTCGTGATGCGCGGCCGCCTCACCGTCGGCCAGCTGACGGTGGTCATCAGCTACCTCGGCGCGGTCTACGGCCCGATCTCGGCGATCGCGCACACCACCGGCCAGCTGCAGGGCGCGCTGGCGGGCGCCAAGCGGGTGCGCGCGATGTTCGCGCTGATGCCAGAGACCTCGGACGACGACGCGCCCGACAAGGTCGATGCGAGCGGGGTGAAAGGGTTCGTCACCTTCACCGACGTCGGCTTCAGCTATCCGAGCGGCACCCAGGTGCTGCACGACATCTCGTTCGACGCCAAGCCGGGCGAGATGATCGCGCTGGTCGGTCTCACCGGCGCCGGCAAGACGACGCTCGTCAGCCTGATTCCACGGTTCTACGACGCGACCAGCGGCTCGGTGACGATCGACGGCATCGACGTCCGACGCTACCGCGTGCGCTCGCTGCGCGAGAAGATCTCGATCGTCCTGCAGGATCCGGTGCTCTTCCAGGGCACGATCGCCGACAACATCCGCTACGGCCGGCTGGACGCGACCGACGGAGAGGTCGAGGAAGCGGCGCGCGCCGCGCACGCGCACGAATTCATCGCCCGGCTGCCGAAGGGCTACGCGACGGAGGTCGCCGAAGCCGGCGGCGGGTTGTCCGGCGGCGAGCGTCAGCGGCTGAGCGTGGCGCGGGCGATCCTGAAGAACGCGCCGATCCTCGTCCTCGACGAGCCGACCTCGTCGCTCGACGCGATCTCGGAAGAGATCGTCTTCGCCGCCCTGCGGCGGCTCCGCGCCGGCCGCACCACCATCGTCATCGCCCATCGCCTGTCGACCGTGCGCGACGCCGACCGCATCCTGGTGCTCGACGGCGGCGAGATCGCGGCGCAGGGACGGCACGACGAGCTGTTGAAGAGCAGCCGCCTCTACCGGCGCATGTGCGCGCGGCTCTCGGTCGGCAAGTCGCTCGACGAGCCGGAAAGCGTTGACGAGCTCATCGAAGCCGCCAAGCGATGAGCGCGACATTGCGGAATGCGGAATGCGGATTGCGGATTGATTGTGGATTGAAGGATTGCGCAATCCGCAATCCGCGATCCGCAATGTCATGAGGATCCTGTTCGCCGGAATCATCGCCCGCTATCCGTTCGGCGGCGTGACGTGGTGTTCGTTGATGTACCTGCTGGGGCTGCGCGCGCTGGGGCACGAGGTCTTCTACATCGAGGACACCGGCGAATGCGTCTACGACCCGGTACAGAACACCCGCGCCACCGATCCGAGCTACGGCACGTCCTACATCCACGACGCGCTGGCGCCGTACGGGCTCGGTGACCGCTGGGCGTTCGTCAACTACGACGGCAGCTATCACGGCCGCAGCGCCGACGACGTGCGCCGCTACGCGGCGGCGGCCGACCTGTTCGTCAACCTGTCCGGAGGCTCGTGGTTCTGGCGCGACGAGTACGCGCGCATCCCGCGCAAGGTCTTCATCGACTCCGACCCCGCCTTCACGCAGCTCGCGATCGCGAAGGCCGAGCCGTGGTACGTCGAGTTCTTCCAGCGCTTCGATCGGCTGTTCACCTTCGGCGCCAACATCGGCACCGCGGCATCGCCGATCCCGACCGGCGCCTTCACCTGGCACAAGACCTGGCAGCCGGTCACGATCGACGACTGGCAGCCGCGCCGCGAGCCGCGCGATCGCTTCACCACGGTGATGACCTGGCAGATCGAGAGCTTCACCGACGTGGGCGGCAACAAGGATCAGGAGTTCGTGAAGTTCATCGATCTGCCCTCGCGCACCGCGCAGCGCGTCGAGCTGGCGGTCAACGGCCCGCAGCAGCTGCTGCGCCAGCACGGCTGGGATACCGTCGACGCGATGCGCGTGTCGCGCACGCCCGGCGAGTACCGCGACTTCATCCACGGCTCGAAGGCCGAGCTCGGCGTCGCCAAGCACACCTACGTCGTCAACCGGTCGGGCTGGTTCAGCGATCGCACCGAGTGCTACCTCGCGTCCGGCCGCCCGGCGCTCGTGCAGGACACCGGCTGGAGCGCGCACCTGCCATCCGGGTGCGGGCTGCATGCCTTCTCCACGATGGACGAGGCGCTCGCCGGCATCGAGCGCATCAACGCCGACTATCAGCGCCAGGCGAACGCCGCGCTCGACGTCGCCCGCGCCCACTTCGACGCACGGGTCGTTCTGCCGGCGTTTCTCGAGACCGCGTGCAGGTGACCCGGGCGCAGCGATCATGAAGATTGCCCACATCGCGCCGGTCGCGACCACCATTCCACCGCCCAAGTCGGGCTCGGTGGAAACGATGACGTCGCTGCTCACCGAAGGGCTGGTCGCGCGCGGCCACGACGTCACGCTGTTCGCGACCGGCGACTCGAAGACGGCGGCGACGCTGCACGCCACCTACCCCCACGGCTACTGGCACGACGAGAACATGTGGCCGTGGGAGCTCTACGAGATGCTGAACCTCGCCGCGGCGGTCGAGCGCGCGCGCGACTTCGACATCATCCATTACGAGGCCGCGTACTATCCGATGTCGCTCGCCTTCGTGCGGCTGTCGCCCACGCCGATCGTGCAGACGCTCCACCATTCGCCGAGCGCGGCCGAGATCAAGCTGTGGTCGCGCTACCCGGAGGCGCCGTTCGTGGCCATTTCCAACGAGCAGGCGCGGCTGCTGAGCGGCCTCAACGTTGTCGACACCGTGCTGCACGGCATCGACACAGATAATTTTTTCTTTAGGGAACGGCCGGACGACTACCTACTGTTCCTCGGCCGGTTCACCGAGGGCAAAGGGGTGCTGCAGGCGATTGAGATCGCCCGGCGCGTCGGAATGCGCCTGATCCTGGCCGCCGCCGAGGACGACTACTACCGCGAGCGGGTCGCGCCCCATGTCGACGGCAGCCGCGTCGTCTATTACGGCGAAGCGGATTTTGCATCGAAAGTGAAGCTGTACGGCGGTGCGCGCGCGCTCCTCTACCCGATACAATCGCGCGAACCGTTCGGCCTCGTGCTCGCCGAGGCAATGGCCTGCGGCACGCCGGTGGCGGCGCTCGACCGCGGCGCCGTCCGCGAGGTCGTCGATCAAGGGGTGACGGGGATGGTGTTCGACGATCTCGAGCAGATGGTGAACGAGCTGCCGCGCGTGTTCGACCTCGATCGCCGCCGCGTGCGCGAGCGCGCGGTGGCGCGCTTCGGCGCCGCGCGCATGGTCGACGAGTACATCGCCGTCTACCAGCGGCTGCTGGAGGCACGGCATGGACGGTAGCCCGCGCGCCGCCGGCAGCGCCGCGCTCCCGCTCGCCGGCCGCACCGTCCTCGGCATCTTCGCGCATCCCGACGACGAGTCGCTGGCGTGCGGCGGGACACTGGCGCGGCTGGCCGACGCCGGCGCCAAGGTGGTGGTGCTGTGCGCCTCGCACGGCGAGGCCGGCTCGGTGTGCGACCCGGCGCTCGTTCCCGAGGGCGACAGCCTCGGCGGCGTCCGTGCGCGCGAGCTGCGCGAGGCCGCCGCCGTGCTCGGCGTGGCCGAAGTGATCGTCCTCCATCACCCCGACGGCGATCTCCGCTGGGACCACGTGCCCGAGCTGCACGCCGAGATTGTCAGGGCGATCGAACGCTACCGGCCGGACGCGGTGATCACCTTCGCCGAGGACGGGCTGTACTGGCACCTCGACCACATCGGCATCCACGAACGCACCTATACCGCCGTGCTGTCGTTCGGCGCTGCCGCCCCGCCGCTCTACTACGTCACCATGCGGCAGGGCGTGATGCGCGAGGTGGTCGACGCGGCGCACGCGAAGGGGCGCGCCCCCGCCGACTCGACCTTCTGGGGCATTGCCGCCGACGCCTTCGGCCACAGCGCGCGGCCGCCGGGCTTCGTCATCGACGTGCGCGACTGGGTGCCGCGCAAGCTGGCAGCGCTTCGCTGCCACCGCACGCAGATGGGGCCGAACAACCCGATTGTCTGGATCGACGACGACGAGGCCCGGCGATGGCTCGGCCGCGAGCAGTTCCGGCGCTCGCCGCTCGATGCGACCGGCGAGCCGATTCTCGAGCATCTCGGCGAACCGGTTCATGCGGATTGACACGCTCGAACTCCTCCGCTGCCCATACTGCGGCGGACGGTTGACGCTCGTCGACTCGCTGTTTCATCGCGGCACCGCCGACGAGATCCAGGACGGCATCCTCGGCTGCTACTGCTGCATCTTCCCCGTCATCGACGGCATCCCCGTGCTGCACCTGCTGCCGGGGGCGAGCCAGGCGCGCGAGCAGATCGAGGCGCGGCGCCCCGATCTCGCGCGCCGGACGATGTTCGGGCTCGAGGACGAGGCGGATGCGGAGCGTTTCGACGCGGTCGCCTCGTCGGACGCCGCCACCTATCGCGAGACCGTCGAAGCGTTGGGGCCGAACTTCGAGGGCGGCTACTTTCTCTACCGCTTCTCCGATCCGACCTACATCGTCGCCAACGCCGTGGCCCGTGCCGTCGGCGCAGCGGTCGTCGGCGAAGGCGGACGGACGATCGACATCTGCGGCGGCTCGGGACACATCACCCGCTCGCTCGTCGATCTGTCGAGCGCGCCGCCGATTCTCGCCGACCTCTATTTCGCGAAGGTGTGGCTGGCGCGCCGCTTCACCGCTCCCGGCTGCGAACCGGTCTGCTGCGACGGTAACGCGCCGATGCCGTTCGCGCGCGGCGCCTTCAGCTTCGCGATGTGCACCGACGCGTTCATGTACATCTGGACCAAGCGCCAGTTCGTCGGCGAGATGGAACGGCTGATCGACCGCGGCCGCAGCAACGAGGAGGCCGGCGCCGTTCTCATCGGTCACACGCACAACGAGCGAACCTGGAGCCCGTCGCACGGCCAGCCGCTGCCGCCCGAAGGATACGCCGCATTGTTCGAGACGCTGTCGCCGCGCATCTTCGGCGAATCTGGTCTGTTCGACGACGTCGTGCGCGGCGGACCGCTCGACCTGTCGCGGCGGGACGACACCGAGACGCTCGACCGCAACCCGGCGCTGACGATCATCGCCAGCCGGAATCCGCGCGTCTTCGTTCCGCACGCGCTGCCGCAGCCGGCCGCCGCTGCCGGCGAGCTGCGCATCAACCCGCTCTACGCGATCGAGCAGGATGGCGAGCGGCTGCGGCTGCGGCTTGGATTTCCGTCGGAGGATTACGAGCAGGAGTACGGCGCATGCCGCCAGTACTTGCCGGAGGAGGTCATGCTCGAGCCCTCGGTCGTCGCCTCGCTGCCGGCGGGACGCGTCGGCGGCGAGTTGAGCGAGCTGGTGCGGCGCAAGGTGATCGTCGATCTGCCGAAGCGGTATTACTGACGCCGAATCGGGGCTTGGGGCTCGGGGCTGGCTGCCCATAGAATGCGGCTCACACCCGGATGTCGCTATCTGACCAGGCGGCGCTCCAGCGCGCTCGGAAGCTTGCCCGCCGGCGCTTCGCCGATCCCACACGCGGCCTGCTCGTCGCCTTCGAGGGGCCGGACGGCTCGGGCAAGACGACGCAGCGCAAGCTGTTCAAGACCTGGCTGAAATCCGAAGGCTACGACGTCGTCACGACGAAGTGGAACTCGTCGGCGCTGATCAAACCGATCATCAAGAGCCGGAAGGCGGTGCGCGCGCTCAGCCCGGAGGAGTTCTCGCTGCTGCACGGTGCCGACTTCCGCCACCGCGTCGAGCAGGTGATCCTGCCGGCGCTCTGGGATGGCAAGCTGGTGATTGCCGACCGGTTCCTCTTCACCGGCCTCGCCCGCGACGTCGCGCGCGGCCTCGATCTCGACTGGGTGCTGCGGCTCTACCAGCCGCTGCTGTGGCCCGACCTGGTGTTCTACTTCGCCGTCTCGCCGGTCACCTCCGGAAAGCGCGTGACGGCAACGCGGATGCCGAGCTTCTATGAGGCGGGCCAGGACGTCACCGACGTCGACGATCCGGTCGAGAGCTACCAGCGCTTCATCGCCCGCGTCATCCGCGAGTACGAGTCGCTCGCCCTGATCTTCAACTTCATCACCGTCGACGCCGAGCAGTCGATCGCCGAACAACACCGCCAGATTCGCGATCTGTTCCTCGACGGAAAGCGGCGGCCCTGGTCGCGCTGGAACCTCGACGCGGTGGCCGAGTGGCTGTCGCTGAATGGAGCCCGCCGGTGACGAAGACGGCCGCGACGCGGGCGAAGCTCGTCGCCGTCGACGGCGTCGAGGCGCCGGCGCTGCTTGCGGCAGCAAAGGCGGCGCTGGCCGCGAGCACGCCGCGCGAACCGGCTGCGCGCGGCGGGATCAGCCGGTGGGACGCCTCGGGCATCTTCCAGGATCTCGAGGTCGCCGAAGAAGAGGCGGGCGCCGCGTCGGCGCGCACGCTGCTGCTGCTCTACGCCGCCGATCTCGCGTTCCGCCTGCGCTGGCAGATCCGCCCGGCGCTGGCCGAAGGGCGCACCGTGGTCGCGGCGCCGTACGTCGACACGGCGATCGCGTTCGGCCGCGCGGCAGGCCTGCCGTTGAACTGGCTCGCGAACCTGTTTCGGTTTGCGCCGCGGGCCGGGGCACGCATCGTCGTGCCCGCCGGCGCGGCCCCGGCAACGGCGGCGAAGGATGGATTCGTCGGCTTCGCCAGCGGGCATGTCAACGGCGGCAACGATCCGCGGGCGCGGCAGCGGCTGATCACGCAGACGGCGGCAATACTTGCGCGCACGCCGCCGGCGCCGCGCCGTCGACGCTCGCCTCGCGCGCGGTCCTGAAGAGCTCGGCCGCCTGCGCCACCGCATCCTTCTCGCGCACCACGATCGCGACCTCGCGCCGGAAGTCGAGGCTCAGCGCCGCCAGCGCCAGGCTGCCGACGACCACCGTGTCGTCGTCGATCAGCATGATCTTGCCGTGCGACTTCAGCCCGCCGACGCGCTTGCCGGAGAAGATCTCGACCGTCAGTCCTTCGGCGCGGCGGGCGTTCAAGACCGACACGAGATCGGGATCGGAGAGCTTGGCGTCGATCAAGCGGATGCTCGTGCGGGCGCGGCCGACGAGCGCGGTGAACTGCCGCCGCGCGCGCTCCGGCCCGACGATCAGCCGCTCGGTAAGGCCGTCGGGCAGAGGCTGCCGGTCGCGATCGGCCGCCCACAGCCGCCGCAGGTCGGCGACGACTGCCGGATCGTGAGTGATGACCAGCGCGTCGCAGGTCTTGCGGAAGCACTTGCGCGTCAGGTTCAGCGACGCGACCACCGCCGGGCCTTCGTCGGCGACGAGGTACTTGGCGTGGTACTTCACGACCGGATCGGTGTAGGCGTTGAGCGTCGCGCCGGTGTCGGCAAGCGCGCGCCACAGCTTCCGCAGCCGCTTGCGGCCGCCCTTGAGGCGCGAGGTCACCAGCACCTCGACGACGACGCCGCGGGCGGCGGCCGCGGCGAGCTCGTCGAGAACCTCCTCGTCGTTGCAGCGAAACAGGGAGAGCGTGATGCGCGTCTTCGCGCCGCGAATCACCTCGATCAGCGCGGCGCGCCGCTCCTCGACCGACGTCACCAGGCGATCTGCGGGAGTCACGTCGGCGGCCGTCATTGGCGATCCCGCTTCGGATGCTCCCAGGCCACCGACTTCACGCCGCCGCCCTCCACCATCAGCTGACCGCTCAGATCCTCGAGCGAGGTCCGCGCGTCGAGCCAGGTGTGGTACTTCACGGTGACGTCGTCGGACTGCGAGATCTCGCGCGGCTCGAAGACGATTTGATTGCGGGCGAAGACGTTCTCGACGTGCGTGGTCGGGAACTGACGCCCTTCGGCGAGGATCTCCACCGACATCACGCGCGTCTTCTGCGTCGAGATCCGGTCGAGCACCAGCAGCGCGATGCACAGGAACGCGGTGCCGAGCCCGGCCACCGCGAACTGGCCGAGGCCGGACGACATGCCCAGCCCCATCAGGAGGAACAGGATCGTCACGTCCTTCGGGTCGTCGACCGGCGTGCGGAAGCGGATGATGCTGGCGGCGCCGGCGATGCCGAAGGCGCGCGCCAGGTTGTTGCCGATGATGATCATCATCATCGCGCCGGAGACGCACAACAGCGTCTGCGCCTGCTCCATCGTCCGCCCGCGATCGCGCGCGACCGGCTGATGGATTGCGGTGACGAGGAGGCCGATGAGCGAGGCCGCTATTAGTTTCAACAGCTCGAGAAACGGACGGCCGACCACCGGCGGCATCCGTGCGTCGCCGTCCGGGAAGCCACTGGGCGCGTAGCTCACGCCGGCGAGCTCGAGCGGCCAGCGGATGCCGGCCCACACCAGCGCGGTGCACAAGACGGCGCCTGCAATCGCGATCCGAATCGCGCGCCATGGCCACGACGCCATGCGCGCCGCGTCGACGGACGGGTAGATTTCGAAGACCCCTGCGAGGTTGGCGAGCTCGAGCACACGCGAGACCGCGGCCGGCGCCGCGGCCAGCCTGAGCGTGCCGCCCACCCGTTGAGCCGAGGTATGGCCGCGGACGAACGCGCGGATGCCGGCGCTGTCGATCGCCGGTACGCCGCTCAGGTCGACGACCAGATGGCGATAGCCGCTGCGGAACAGCTGCTGCACATGGCGTTCGAAAGTCTCGGCGGCTCCGCCGGCCACGAGGGGTTCCATCGGCGACATGACGAGCCGGTCGCCGACCGTCGCTCTGGGCATGAAGGCTGGCGGCGACTATAACATCAATGCAGTCGGACAGTTGCGGCACAACCCATGCGGACCGGATCGAACCTTTTCGGCACGGGGGTTGAAGGATAATGCCTCGACCGGCCGATGAAAGGATCGATGGGGACGCGATCGTTCGTCGTGGCGGCGCTCGTTGCATCGTGCCTGGCGGGCGCGTGCGGGAGCGGTTCGAGCAACACTCCCGGGCCCGGCCCCGATCCCATCAACCCCGGCACGACTCCCCCGCCGCCGCAAATTGCCGTGTTCGTGGGCGCGGGCGATATTGCCGACTGCGGCGCGCCCGATCGAGGCGCCAGCGCCGAAGCCACGGCGAAACTGCTCGACAGGATTCCGGGCGCGGTGTTCACGACCGGCGACAACGTCTACTTCAACGCGACGACGGCGGATTTCCAGAACTGCTACGACCCGCGGTGGGGCCGTCACAAGGCGCGCACGTTCCCCGCGCCGGGCAACCACGAATACCAGTCGCCGGGCGCGCTTCCCTATTTCGACTACTTCGGCGATCGCGCCGGCCCGCGCGGCGCCGGCTTCTACAGCTTCACCCTCGGCAACTGGCACATCGTCTCGCTCAACAGCGAGGTGGGGGTCTCGCAGGGCCAGGAGCAGTACGTGTGGCTGCGACAGGATCTGCAGGCGACCGCGGCGGCGCGAACGCGCTGCACGCTGGCCTTGTGGCATCACCCGCTCTTCACCTCCGGCCCGAGCGGCGGCACGAGCTCGCGGATGCGCGACATGTGGAGCCTGATGTACGAGTTCGGCGTCGACGTCGCGATCACCGGCCACGATCACTTCTACGAGCGCTTCGCGCCGCAGGACGCCACCGGCCGCCGCGATCCGTTCGGCATCCAGCAGTTCATCGCCGGCACCGGCGGCGCGGCGCTCTACGACTTCGGTCCGGCGCATCCCAACAGCCAGTTCCGGCTGAAGACGTTCGGGGTGTTGCGGCTGACGCTGCGCGATGCCGGCTACGACACGGTCTTCATCGAGTCGGGCAGCGAAGCGCAGCACGATCCCACCTTCGGCAACCTCTGCCACTAGATCTCTTCGAAGCGCCTGTGAAACCGCGGAGAACGCCGAGACCGCGGAGGTTCTTTTTCTTCTGAAAAAGGCTCTGCGTCTCGGCGATCTCCGCGGTTCAGCCGGCGCCACGAAGATCGGCTGTTACGTTATAATCCGTAACCATTACGGTGTTCGACGTAACCGAGAATCCCTTCGTCTACGGCGAGGTGGTGCCGGCGGCGGCGTTCGTCGACCGCGTCGCCGAGCTCGATCGCCTGGTCGCGGACCTGTCGGCGTCGCAGAAGGTGTTCCTGATCTCGCCGCGCCGCTACGGCAAGTCGTCGCTGATTCGGCGGGCGCTGGCGGCGGTCTCGCGCGGCGGCGCGCTGACCGTCGAGGTGACGGTCGCGAGTTTCAGCTCCTACGTCGCCTTCCTCGAGGGCTATGCGCGGGCGCTGGTCGCGGCGGAAACCCGCTGGGACCGGGCGCGCGCGTGGCTGCGCGAGGCGGTCCGTTCGGCGAGCGCCGAAGTGCGCGAGGCGCCCGACTCGGCGGGCGGCGCCGTGGCGGTGTCATTTCCCGGCGTCCGCACCGACCGCGACATCTCGCGCCTCGCGCAGGAGGTCTTCGCGCTGCCGGCGCGCCTGGCGGAGACCCGTGGCCGCAAGGTGGTGGTCGCGCTCGACGAGTTCCAGGCGATTGCCGGGTTCAACGGCGGATCGGTCGAGCACGCGCTGCGCGCGGCGGTGCAGCACCAGCGGCAGGTCGGCTACGTCTTTGCCGGATCCGAACCGAGCCTGATGGAGCGGATGCTCGGGCCGCGGCGCCCGTTCTACAAGGCAGGGCCGGTGATGCGGCTCGACAAGATTCCCGCCGGCGAGTTCGCCGCGTTCATCGACGAGCGTTTCACCGCGTCGGGGATGAAGCCCGAGACCGGCCTCGGCGCGGCGATCGTCGATCTCGCGGGCAACCTGCCGTACGACGTGCAGCGGCTGGCCCACGAAACCTGGGACCTGGTGCAGGCCGAGCGCCGCGGCCGCAGCCGGAGCGCGCGGCGGGCGACGCTCGACGATCTCAACGCGGCGCTGAAGCGGCTGCTCGCCGAGCAGCAGATGATGTTCGAGACGGTCTGGCAGCGGCTGACGCTGGCGCAGCGGGCGGCGCTGCGGGCGGTGGTCGTCGAGCCGGGCGGCCTCCTGTCCGCCGATGTCCGCACGCGACATCGGCTCGGCGGTCCCTCCACGGTTCAAGCGGCGCTCGCCGCGCTCGTCCGCGAAGACGTGATCGCCCGCGAAGCCGATCGGTATTCGGTGGTCGACTCCCTGTTTCGCGAGTGGGTCGCGCGACAGACGTACTGACGTCCACGGCAGCTCGGCCGTCATAATCACGAGCTGGAATGTCGCTTGCACTTTCCATAGGCGATGAGAGGCGTGGCGGCGTTCGCGGTCTGTGTGATCACCCTGGCAACCGCCACGCCTGCACTTGCACAATCCGAGGGCAAGTTTGCGGTCGGCGCACAGCTCTCCACCCGAACGGCGCTTGGGCCCGAAAACGGCGGGCACATCGGCGTCAGCCTTCTCTGGCGCTTCGGTCAGTCCAAGACCGGCTGGGGCTGGCATTACGGTCTCAACTGGTTTGGCACCGACCTCAGCCGCACGATCGGCGGCCCCAACACGGACTTCGGTACGTTGCGCGTACGGCCGGTGATGGGTGGCTACGGGTATACGCGTGTGTACGGCCGTACCTCGGTAACCGGCAAGTTGATGGCCGGATACGCCTTCTCCTCGATGAAACTGAGCGACGAGGCGATGGACGCGTACCGGACGCGCATCGGCGCGCAGTCGATCACCGTCAAGGCGTCGAACGCGGTCGTGGTGATTCCCGAAATCAACGTTTGGTACAACGTCAACAAGAAGATCGGGATCCGGCTGAGCAGCGGTTACGTCTTCGCCCGGCCTGACGTCACCGTGACGAGCACGGCCGGCGTCGACAGGCGCCGCGTCAAAGCAGACAACCTGACCTTCAAGGTCGGTATGGTCTACTCGGTCTTCCCGTTCAAGAAGAAATAGCTGCCGGCCACTCGGCATCCCCACAACATGCGCCGGTCGTGACGCGATCGCCTTCGGTGCGCGATGGCGAGGAATTTTTGCCGCCGACGCGGGGTTGAGGCTCTGCGGGCGAGGTGCTGATGAAAATCGTGATCGCGGGCGGCAGCGGATTTCTCGGACCGCCCCTGGCCGGCGCGCTCGCCAGCGAGGGACACGAGATCGTCAACCTGTCACGCCGCGCCGCGCCCGCTGGCGCAGGGACGCGTTCGCGCGCTGTCGCCTGGACGCCTGATGGCAGTACCGGAGCGTGGGCGGCGGAGATCGACGGCGCCGGCGCGGTCGTGAACCTCGCCGGCGAATCGATTGCCGGCAAGCGGTGGACCGCGGCGCAGAAGCGCCGCATCCTCGAGAGCCGCGTGCAAGCGACGCGCAGCCTGGTCACCGCCATCCTCGCGGCGAAATTGCCTCCGGCCGTGTTCGTGAGCGGATCCGCGGTCGGCTACTACGGACCGCGCGGCGACCAGAACATCCCGGAGGACACACCGGCGGGCAGCGACTTCCTCGCCGACGTCTGCGTGCAATGGGAAGCGGAGGCGCAGCGCGCGAAGCCGGCGACGCGTCTCGTCCTGATGCGAACCGGCCTCGTGCTCGAGCGCGACGGCGGCGCGCTGCCGCAGATGCTGCCGCCGTTTCGCTTCGGCGCCGGCGGCCCGGTGGGATCGGGACGTCAATACTGGCCGTGGATCCACCGCGCCGACTGGATCGCGCTCGTTCAGTGGGCGCTTCGTACGTCGACCGTCACGGGTCCGATCAACGGCTCGGCGCCGAATCCGGTGACCAACGCCGAGTTCGCGCGCGCGCTCGGCCGCGCGATGCACCGCCCGGCGTTCTTGCCGGCGCCCGCCTTCGCGCTCAAGCTCCTGCTCGGCGAAATGGCGGACGCACTGCTCCTCTCAGGCCAACGCGCGGTTCCCGAACGGGCAGAGCGCCTCGGATTCACGTTCCGGTACCGGACGGTCGATGAAGCATTGGGGGCGTTGTTCGCTCACATGTAGGGGGCCGAGCAAGCTCGGCCCCCACAGGCGAGGAGGCAAGCTCGGCCCCCCACAGGCGAGGAGGCAAGCTCGGCCCCCACAGCCGAGGAGGCAAGCTCGGCCCCACAGGCGACGAACATTCCTCTTCTGTGGGGGCCCGAGCTTGCTCGGCCCCCAACGGATGACGATCAATACGCCGCGAGCTTACGCAGCGCGTCGGTGATCTTGTCGGCGTTCGGCAGGTTGGCCGCCTCGAGGATGTGCGAGAACGGCGGGTGCGTATCCGGGTAGGTGACGCGCATCACCGGCGCGTCGAGCGCGTCGAACCGCTCCTCCATGATCACCGCCGAGAGCTCCGCGCCGAGGCCGAGCGTCTTCACGTCTTCGTGAACGACGAGGACCCGGTTGGTCTTCTCGAGCGATTGGAAGATCGCCTCCTTGTCGAACGGCAGCAGGGTCCGGAGGTCGATGACCTCGACCTCCACCCCGTCCTTCGCCATCCGGTCGGCCGCCTCGAGCGACGGCACGACCATCGCGCCGTAGGTCAGGAGCGTCGCGTCGCCGCCCTCGCGGCGCGTCGCCGCCACGCCAATCGGCACCACGTCATCGTCGCCTTCCGGCACCGGCCCCTTGGCGCGGCGGTACAGCCACTTGTGCTCGAAGTAGATCACCGGGTTGTCGTCGCGGATCGCCGACTTCAACAGCCCCTTGGCGTCGTACGCCGTCGACGGCGCCACGACCTTCAGCCCCGGCCGGTGGATGAACCAGGCCTCGGGGTTCTGCGAGTGATACAACCCGCCGCCGACGTTGCCGCCGCTCGGCGCGCGCACGACGATCGGCACCGAGGCGCGGCCGCCGTAGCGGTACCGCAGCGTCGCCGCCTGGTTGACGATCTGATCGAAGCCGCAGGAGATGAAATCGGCGAACTGCATCTCGGCGACCGGCCGGTAGCCGCGCAGCGAGGCGCCGATTGAGACGCCGATGATCGCCGACTCCGAGATCGGGGTATCGACGCAGCGCGCCTCGCCGAACTCCTCGTACAGCCCCTGCGTGACCCCGAACGCTCCGCCGTAGGGCCCGACGTCCTCGCCGAGCACGAACACCTTCGGGTCGCGGCGCATCTCCTCGAACAGCGCCTCGCGAATCGCCTCGAGGTAGGAGATCTCACGCATACAGGTCGGTCACCGCTTCGGACGGATCGGGGTCCGGCGAGTTGATCGCGAACTCCACCGCATCGTCGATGGTCGAGGCGACCCGCGTCTCGATCGCCTTCAGCTTCTCGTCGTCCAGCACGTGGCGCGAGCGCAGGTAGGTGGTGAAGGTCGGGATCGGATCGCGGCTCTTCCACATCGCCAGCTCTTCGTCGGTGCGGTAGAAGGCCTTGTCGTGCTCGGAGTGGCCGTGCCAGCGATAGGTCTTGCACTCGATCAAGGTCGGCCCGTCGCCGGCGCGCGCCCGCGCGATCGCGCCGAGCGACGCCTGGTAGACGGCGAGCACGTCATTGCCGTTGATCGCGACGCCGTCGAAGCCGTAGCCCTCGGCGCGGATGGCGACGTCGTCGATCGCCATGCTCTTCTCCAGCGGCACCGAGTAGGCGTACTGGTTGTTCTCGCAGATGAAGACGATCGGCAGCTGCTGCACGCCGGCGAAGTTCAGCGCCTCGTGGAAGTCGCCGGTGTTGCTCGCGCCTTCGCCGAAGTAGGCGATCACCACGCTGTCGCGCTTTTCCATCTTGAAGGTCAGGCCGATGCCCGCCGCAATCGGCAGGTTGGCGCCGAGCATGCTGGTGTTGCCGAAGATGCCGAGCTCGGTGACGCCGCTGTGCAGCGCCGAGTCGCGCCCCTTCGAGAGGCCGGTCGTCTTGGCGAACATCTGCGCCATCATCGCCCGCGGCTCGACCCCCTTCATCAGGAACGAGCCCAGATCGCGGTGCAGCGGGCAGATGAAGTCGTCCTTCCTCAGGGCGAAGCAGGTGCCGACGATGATCGCTTCCTGGCCGATGCCGGTGTAGACGCCGCTGCGAACTTTCCCCTGCTTGACCAGGATGCTGAGCCGCTCGTCGAAGGCGCGAATCAACTTCACCCAGAAGAACATGTCGAGAAGTTGTTCGGGAGCGAGCTTGAACTTGGTACGTTTGATCGGCGGCATCGAAGTCGAAAGTCAGAAGTCGAAGGTCGGGTAATCTTACCCGATTGCGGATCGACAGAAAGCGACGGCTCAGATGAAGCCGAGGCCGCCTTTGCGGAAGTTTCCGCCGAGCACCCGGACCGAATCGGTGCCGAGCCAGCTGTCGAGCACCTGCGCGTAGACCGAGCGGAAGTCGGTCTCGTAGCGCACGTCGGCGGCGTTGTTCTCGAGGGTCGGGTTGCGCGGATCGAGGTTGAGGTTGGGGGCGGTGCCGTAGAACCCGCCGTTGACGCGGCCGCCGATGGCCATCATCACCGAAGCCGAGCCGTGATCGGTGCCCTGGCTGCCGTTCTCGCTGATTCGCCGGCCGAACTCCGAGAAGCTGAGCACGAGCGTGTCTTCGAGCAGCCCCTGCGACCGCAGGTCGTTGTAGAACGCGAACAGCCCGTCGTTCAGCGTCGCCATCAGGTTGAAGTAGGCGCCGCCGGCGGCGTTGACGTTCTGCCCCGAGTGCGTGTCGAACCCGCCGGTGGTCACGTAGAAGACGCGCGTCCCGATCGCTCGCACCATCGCGCCGGCAACCGCCTGCATCGCCTGCCCGAAGCCGTTGTTCGGATAGGCAGTCGCCGGCCGATAGGTCGCCACCGACGCCACTCGATCGAGCGTCGACAGCGCCGCCCGCGAGCTCTCGTAGACGAACGCCAGCTCCGGCCGGTCCACGGGCACGTGGGAGGCAATCCGCAGCGCGGTCTCGCGCTCGGCCGCCGCCTCGGCGCCGCCGTTCGGGCTGAGAAACGAATACCCGGCCGCGTTGGCAATCGACGGCACCGCCGTGCGCGCCTGCAGCACATGCGGCAGGGTGCCGGTCGTATTCCATCCGGCCAGCGCGTCGACCGGCGATGGCAGCGAGTCGAGATAGCGCCCGACCCAGCCGAGCGCCTGCGGGTTGTTCGGGTCGGCGGTCGACCAGATGTCGGTGCCGAGGAAATGCGACCGGCTCTGGTTTTCGTAGCCGGTCCGCTGGATCAGCGCGAGCTTCCCCTGATCGAAGATCTGCTTCAGGCCGGTGAGCCGCGGGTGCAGGCCGAGCGCGACCCGCGAGCCGTCGGTGCCGATCTGCAGCACCTGACCCGCCGGCACGGCGAGCGTCGGCCGCCGCACGCGGTAGAAGGGATCGTTGTAGGGAACGAGCATGCTGAGCGAGTCGTTGCCGCCGCCCAGGTAGAGGACCACGAGGTTGCGGGCGTGTGCGCCCTGCGCCCGCGCGACGTCGACGAAGAACTCGGGCGCGGCGAACGTCACCGTGAACGCCGCGACGCCGCCTTCGATGAACTGGCGCCTGGTGACTTTCATACCAGTTGATACTCCGGAGATCCGGCCATCAGGTGCGCGAGCCCCGACGCCTTCGCCTGGATCTGGGCATCGCTGCCCGTCCAGGCACCGGTGGCCCGCAGGTAGTTCGCCCACTCGCTGGCGACGCCGCCATCGAGCGGCGCCGTCCTGAGCGCGCTGGTCATGTGGAACAGGAGCGTGTCGGGCGAGCGCGACGCGAGGGTCAACTTCGCCTGCGTCGCCAGGTTGAACCGCTGGTTGGCGGCCAGCGTCGCCGCGAAGTTCATCCGCGCCAGCATCGCGCCGGTCGAGAACCACGGCTGTCCCGGATCCCAACCGGCGACGTCGGGCGGCTCGTAGAGGATCATCCCCATGTTCTGCAGCGGCGCCAGCGCGTCGTTCACCGAGAAGCCGACCCAGCCGATGTCCTTCAGCGCGCGGACGACGAACTCCACCGGCCAGGAATAGCGGGCGAAGTACGCGCTCTGATCCCAGAACTCCGGTGCCGTCAGCACCGCCCGCATCACCGCCTTCATGTCGTACCGGCTCTGCAGGTAGACCGAGGCGACACGCTCGACGAAGCCGTTGTTGACCGGACCCATCTCGGACACGAAGAACCGGTACAGCTTGGTGGCGAGATAGCGCGCGGTGTTCGGGCTCGCGGCGAGCGCGTCGATGAAATCCAGGCCGTCCTGCATGCCCTGCGCGGCGCTGCGGCCCGGAATCGTGCGGTTGCCGTCAGGATAGATCGGGAAGCTGAACGTCTTGGGATTGGTCTCGTGCTGCGCGGCGTTGTAGACGAACTCGTAGTGCTGCGAGCCGTCGGCCGCGGCGCCGGGCCGGGCGAGGTTCCACCCGGTGAACACGCGCGCGCCGGCGTAGACGTCTTCCTCGGTGTAAGCGCCGACGCCCATCGTGAACAGTTCCATGATCTCGCGGGCGAAGTTCTCCTGCGGCATCGCCCGCGTGTTGGTGCGGCCGTCGAGCCACACCAGCATCGCCGTGTCCTTGGCGATGTTGACCAGGATGTCGCGGAAATTGCCGAGCGCGTTGTCGCGCAGCATCTCGACCTGGCCGCGGACCCGACCCGGATCCTGCTCCGCCTTCGCCGCGAAGTAGCGCGTCGCCTCGGCCGCCCCGAGAAAGCCGGCGATCTTGTTGTAGCCGGTGGCGAAGTGGTTGTGCCAGAAGAGGGTCATCTTCTCCTGGAGCGGCCGGTCGCTGTGCACCATGCGGAACAGCCACCGCTGGCGCGCGTCGACGATGTTCGACTGGGGCAGGAACTGGCCGCGATTGGTCGTGTTGACGTAGCCCGGCTTGCCGATGAACGCGTCGACGTCGTCGACGATGTTGTCGTAGTTGAGCAGGGCGTCGACCGCCTGCGTCACCGACATCTCGGTGTAGTAGTCGATTTCGTCCGGACGGGCGCCGAAGCCGGCGCGGCGCAGGAGGTGCTCGATTCGTCGATCCGAGGTGCGTGCCATGGGCCTCCCCGCTGTCAGCTTGCGGCGAATCGCGACCGCGTCGAGAGCGGATTGTCTCACCAACTCCCGCCAAACGATCCGGTCGAGTCGACGCTGTATTCAGACAGGCGATGGCTGCGCGAGGTAAAAAGCGAAAGATCGGCGCAAGCGACCGCGCCGCGAAAGAATGGACTGCGTGTGAGTTACGTCGTAACTCTGCCGTCCACCTGCGAAAAATAACAGTTTCCGTCTCAACTCCTTACGGAGCAGCTTCGACCGCTGTGGGATAGTGAACTCACGAGACGCCCGACGACCATGACCTCGACCCGATCGACGCTTCGCCTGTGGAGAGCCGCCTGCCGCGCGACGCTGGTCTGGCTCCTCTCGGCGGCGTCGGCACACGCCGCAGTCCCGGCGCGGTGCGCTGTGCAGTCGGCGCTGGCCAGGGCCGCACGGGCCGCGGCCGTTCTCGAACCGGCGAAGGGGCCGGCGGCGCGCTCGCCGAAAAAGGTCAGGCCGCTGCGCAAGGCCAAATGCCAGGCGCGCGTGTCGGCCCACGTGCTGCTGCCGCGCATCGGGCATGCCGTCGCGCGGCGTCCCCTTGCCGGCGCGATCGTGCAGGGCGACGAAGCGCCGGCGGCGCACGATGCCGCGCGCGACAGCCTGGTCCCCTCCTTCTCCTCGCTCGGCTTCATCTCCCTCGGCGTCGACGCGACTCCGTCGAGCCGTCCCTTCTCCCCGCAGTCGCCCCGCGGCCCGCCGCTTTCAGCCTGAC
>Ga0070695_100000288_pt1 | contig 25405 bp, 15 predicted proteins | sample KBSK1252metaG_FD_65471 | JGI IMG/M metagenome (GOLD analysis project Ga0070695, IMG submission 65471) | Corn, switchgrass and miscanthus rhizosphere microbial communities from Kellogg Biological Station, Michigan, USA - KBS K1-25-2 metaG | ecosystem: Host-associated > Plants > Roots >...
CAGCGCAATTAGTGCCACGCCCGCATCACCGAAATCCACGAAGGCGCCAGCCCCGAAATCCAGCGCCTCGTCATCTTCCTGGGTCCTCCGCTCGTAATTCTTGTATTGTCATCCCGACCGCAGTGGAGGGACCTCTCTTCTCTTTCGGTCATCCCGAAGCGCAGAGAGTGATCCGCTTTTCCCCTTCCAACTTCTGCTCTTTTCCAGTGATCATGCCGCGAGGGTCACACCCGTTCCCATCCCGAACACGGAAGTTAAGCTTCGCTGGGCCGATGATACTGCACGGGCAACTGTGTGGGAACGCAGGTCGTCGCCGGGATTAAAATCAAAAGGCCGTCTTGAGCAATCAAGCCAGCCTTTTTGTTTTCCGCCAGGTTTCCTCTGCTTCCCCGCCCTCCCAAATCTGTCATCCCGACCGGAGCGTCAGCGTCCTTTGCTGACGCGCAGTGGAGGGACCTCTCTTCTCTTTCCCCTCTTCTCTTCCCTCTCTTCTCTTTCCCCCCTCCTCGTATATAATCCCCAGCCATCATCTCCATGGTTTACCACATCTTTTCCCCATCGCGTATATGATCAGTGGCTTAGACCCGCGAAAAGAGAGGTTTCCAGAGTCGCTCGCCAACCCGGCCGTTGCTCCAAAAAATAGGCAGCGTATTATTTGGCACGGTGTTGTGAAAACACACCAATAGCCCCTGATCGCCGTACCCAAGAGGAGTCTGAGGCGTGAGTTCACGACCGATTTGCAGCATGACATCACGAGCGAAGTCAATTTCTTCGGCGCTCTCAAAGATCCCTGAGTCCTCGTCGAACGCCATGACCTCGCGGCCTAGCATGGAGCAAGAGACAATCTTGATCCTCGGTTCCGATTGCTGAATCGCGTCAATTGCTGGGCCCAACGCATAGAGCACAAGCAGCAGAATGCGTCCTTCGTCAAAATATCGCTCAATGACAGAACGGTCCTTGATTTCCCGCTTCCAGCGCTCTAGCTCCTTGCGAATGGTTGTCCCGGTCGCCGAAAAATCATCTACAAGCGCAATAATCGGGTCGGCGTCTGCGTGGACCGCCACCCAGTTTGAAATCTCTCGCGCGTCGCCCGCTTTTCCTGGGCTGAGGCGTTTCATCACGTCACGAGCTAAAGCTGCCCCGCTCTTAAGGTCCGAGTCAACGAATGATAAGCATAGATTGTCTCGACGACCGCGAATGACCGCCCATTTCCGGTCGCCCACTCCACGACGGAAAGCATTGACGGCTTCAACTAGCTTGGACAATCCGTATTCCCGCGCTCCGTCGCTGACGTAGCCCTTCTCCGCAAGTCGCTTTAACAATAAAAACGCGATCTCGATTCGATTTTGGTCATCGAACTGACGAAGCCAAGATCGAATTTCAGCGACGTCTTTCTGTTTGCCACAAAACATAAGATTTTGGGAAACCGACAAAAGGTCATCTTCGGAAATCGGGAACACCGAATCGAACACTTGCACTGGCGTCTTGACTTTGGCTGCCTCGTCGTGGGGCTTCGCTAATTTCTCGGCGCTGTAACGACGCCAGATAGGTAGCAGCACCAGCTCCGCATGCCTAGAAAGCCATTCGTTAAATATCTGCACCTTGATACCGACGCGCCGGTCAGGTTGTCGGTCGGACAGAACCTTACGTTCACGCAGCCGCTCGATCACGCTTGATATTTCGCCGAGCGACTGTCGCTCTGAACTAGCTAATCCCAAAATGTCCTGCTGCTGCCATACAGATTCCGCAGTGTTGAAGAATCCACCCAAACAAGAAATGCAACAGAGTGCCAAGCAGTTTTCCGCGGCATAACGCCGGTTCTGGTCGCGATCGAGGATAGGGTTGTCTTCCCAGAAGTGGGCAAAATTCGTCATTCCCAAGCTTTCGATCAACAATGGACGATAGTTCTGAAAGTCCGCGTCGCTAATGTATGTGCGGCGTTCTGCCACACACCGTTCAAACAGGGCACTACAAACCAAATGGATGAAGAAAGGGTTTCCCGAACAGTACTCGGCAATACTATCGACAGCGGTTTGTTGGTATTCGAGCTGTTCTTCAACTGGTTTCGTTATAAGGTCACGCCGATCCTGAACAGATGCAATTGAGTCAACAAACATATTCATCCACTTGTTCAATTCCAGAGCATGTCTGGAGTAGATGACGTTCATTCGCTCCGTACCTGCAAAAAAGAAGACGAGGCCAATCTCTGAAAGAGACCGGAGAGCTTTGACAAAAATCCTACCGCGCTCACCCGTATAAAAGGCTGAGTCTAAATCATCAAATTCGTCGATTATTACCAAGAATCGCCATCCGCTGCGAGCCGCGGTCAACGCCTCCAGGAAGGGAATGAGTCGACCCAACCCCGCACCAAACTCTGCTTCTGACGGTGCCGCGATTTCTCCTAGGGGGGCCGCTACTGCGAGCCTTGTCGCGATCGTATGGGCCAACTGTCCCTCGTGCATGGCGATCAGCTCGCCCATGCGAAGGAAAATGCAGGCAAACTTACTTTTGGCAGAAATCTCCTCCTTAATTACCTGCAGCAATGAGGTCTTCCCGACCCGTTTTTGTCCCCAAATGAACGTGGAAGTACCCCCAGCGGCGCGCATCAAGAGGATGTCGAGCTGCGCCTCCCTTCCGAATAATTTCGCCCTAGTTTTGATCGGGTTTACGCTGTATGGTGGATTTTCGCGAAGGACTGACCAGTCCGGCTGCTGTCGCTGCTGTTCTAATCTGATCTCCTCCGTGAACTCATATCTTTGGCTGGACACGTCAGTACATAGCCATTTAATGGGTGTCGCGAAGCTGGGCTGGGTGCGAATCTTACACCCGAGCTCAACAATCCGATCGCCACCCGCGGGCAGTTGAAACGGATCCTTCGGCGAAACGACCCGCACGTCAGCAAGTGTTGGGTCAAGTCGAACTCGAGTTGCGTTTCCCATGCCTTCGTTGATAAGACGGGCCATCACGACGCAACTGGCGTCCTGGGCCGAAAGGTTGTATTTAAAAATCGTACTGGTCAGCTTAATAGAAGGGGTCAGAGCAAGTGTATAGGACCGGCTTGCTTCATCTGTAAGGTCAATCAGGTGAGCAGCTAGAGGCTTAATGAGTATATGCCAAAGCGTCGAGTTCTCGTTCGCGGCTATGCGTGATGCTGCCTCAGCCTGTTGTCTTACATCTGGCAGACGCAGAATGACGGTCTGCATGTCATTGCGCTCATAATTCAGACAGAATTCTCTAAATCCAGCACCCAAAAGTACATCCGCGTGCGACAACAGTGGACGCTCACGCACGAGAACAAAAGGCTTCAATTGTCTGAGAACTTTGAGCAGCTCCATTGCTGCAACTCTGGCAGAGATACATTTTGACGCCTGAAACAAATTCAATGCACTAACGGCTTTGGCGACCATGCCGCCCAAGGAAATTGCCGCACGCTCGACGATGTCTGCCGGGCGATTACCCTCGACTCCGAACAGTTTGCGCACATCCTCCGAAAGCTTGTAACTCACTTCCTTAAGCAAGTCTGGACGATTTACAATTGCTCTTGGTCGCCGCGCCGCAAGGCCCACCAAGGCTGTCGATAATGCACCTGCATCGAAAGCTTGCAGGTTAGCAATCAGGTCCGCCATACTTCCGGGCGAGAAATCCAGATCTCCGGGCGAAGACCAAAGTGCCAAGACTTTGGCTGCGACTGCGCTCGGATCAATGGCTAGCGAATGACCAAGCCGACTCGTGAGCCACTCACCGGCTCCGAGAAGATCGCCGCTAACAACGCAGGAGTTGCTTTCTTCATCGATAAATGCCACGAGCTCATGCTCGTTTGTGGCATCCCGCGCTAGGTCCAGAACACGAATTATGGTTTGCATGAACTCGTTACCGTCCGCCACTGATGAGGAAGTACTCTATCACCAGTAGGACAATTATCCGAAGAGCCTGACCTGGCGGGTAGCGAAGAGATCAGTGGTGGGTCCGTGCAGTTGGGGTTTCAAATTGGAGGTGCCACAGCCCTTTCGGTGTCAAGGTTGCGCGTCCTGACTTTCCTCTCGGTCCAACGTCTCACCAAACTCCCAAATTCCCGCCAAATCATTCCAACCACTCCACTTCCCCGTCCCACGTTCGAATGATAAAAATACAGTACTGTACCTTGGCAGTAATTCAAATCCATGCTACCATTCCCCATGTTTGCCCCGCCAGTGCCCCGTAAAGCATTCACCGCGCTCCGAATCGCTTCCTCCTTTACTTCCCAAGCCTCCTCAACCTCCCGTTCCTCCGCGCACGCACAGCAAACGCCGCATCTCCTTTCCTCTCATCGAAAACCTGCACCAACTCGGCACACCCGACACGCTGGTGCGCCCGCAACTCCTTCTTTCTCATGCGCTTCCGCACTGTTTCCGTCACATAGGGGGTGTGCCCCGCGCGACTCAACTAAAAATCCCCTTCTCTTTCCTTCCGCTTTCCTAACTCCTCTAAATGCAACACTTACGAACCCGTCCGCAACTGTTGCATCCAAACGACTTCCTGGAACCCTAAATCCTGTAGATGCAACACTTACAAAAATCCTGGGTGAGGGTCCCCCCGGCTCGAGACGCGGGATTAGCACAGAGACGCGACCATTTGAGGGCACTATCAGCCGCTCGCTCGGCTCTTTTCGTTCAGGCGCGGGTAGCTGGGATAACGAGGCCGTCGAGATGAATCGTAGCGGATTCGGATCGCGGACGCAGAGGGCGCAGAGGGCTTACGGCGGCGCGGGACATGACGCGTTGGAACGCTTCCTGGAAGCGCTCCATTTCGGGTTGCGTGCCGACGGTGATGCGGACGTGCGTGGGCCAGATGGGCCAAGGGCGCCCAATAAAAACATTTTGGGCGGCCATCGCGGCGATAACTTCTTTTGCGGGGCGCTTGGCGTCCAGCATGAAGCAATTGGATTGCGACGGAACGAAGGAATAGTTGTTCTTGGCGAGCCACTCGAACGTCGCTTCGCGGATGGTGGTGTTGATGTGCTTGCGTTCGGGGACGAGCCGCGGATCCTTCAAACTTGCGGCGGCCGCTGCCACGGCGGTGATGGGCATGGCGCTCCAACCGGAAAACGCCCCCATTTTCTCGAGAAGGTCTGGCCGGCCGATGGCAAAGCCGCAGCGCAATCCGGCCATTCCGTAGATTTTTGAGAACGTGCGCAACACGATGAGATCCTTGTCCGCTTTCACGAGATCAATGACGGAAGGAGCATCCGAAAAATGGATGTAGGCCTCGTCGACGAGAAGGATGGAATTTTTCGGTTTGTTTGCGAGCAAGAACTCGATGTCCGAATGGCTGGTAAGCGTGCCGGTGGGATTATTTGGCGTGCAGATATAGAAGACGCCCGCATCCGGAGCCGCCGCAAGCATGGCTTTCACGTCGTGCGCATAGGTTTTGGTCAGAGCTGCTTTCACGACCCGGGCGCCGGCGATTTTCGCGGCATGCGAACCGGCTTCATAGCCGGGATCGGCAGTGACAAAGCTCCTGGCGGGAGAAGTGAAAGCCAGGACGGAGTAGTGAAGCGGACCGCTGGAACCTGGAAAGGCGCGGACATACTCGGGCTTCAATCCGTCCGCCGCGGCAAATGTCTTTATAAGATCGGTGGTCATCCAGTCCGAGTAGCGGCCGCCTTGAGAAGCGACGCTATTCACGGCATCGCAAGCCACGCCGCAGGGACCGAGCGGATTCTCATTGGCATTGATGAGCACCGCATCTTTGGGATAGGGATGCGACTCGGCATGCGCGAGCATCGGCTCGGTGACGATACGAAATCCAACGGTCGTCGCGGCGGCAGCCGCGGCAGAGAGTTGCAGAAAGGAACGACGGGAACGACAGGCGGGGGTTTTTTCCACTGGCATGATCTTACCTCCAGTATGGCGCACGGATAAAACGAGCGACCGTACACAAACTATCACGATCCTCGACTCGTGCGCCTTCTATTTGCATACATTTTCCTGCTAACGAGGATTGGTATCATGCGGCGCTGTTTCTTGCCGCTACCCGGAATTACAGAGAAGAAAAAGGAAAGGGAGACGATGGCCGTGCTCCTAAATGTGAACTAAGTTCATTGCGATCAAGCGATTAGAAGCGGTATTTCCAGGGGTCAGTCTTGGGTCTCGCAATACCCTGCTAAAGGTACTTACGTGGTCGGCTGGACAACAAATTGGAAGAAGTACTATTGACTACGCTCGCTGGGAGAAATACCCTATTTTTTCTGTTGGACCCGGCCAAGTACGAAACCCAAACGCCGTGAGGTCAGGCATGAACACCGATACCGCAGTAAACACCGTTGTCCTCCCATCCGGCAAAGCACTTGAGGAAAGATGGGAGAAGTTGCGTACCCACCCCCGAATCGTTTCTCGCGTGAAATTCCAAGTCGAATGGGAAGAAGGCTCCGAACGGCAGCGCGCCAATGGCGTCACCGTAGACGTAAGTAAGTCTGGGTGCCTGGCGGTAGTAGGGGCCGGGCTTCCTCTTCACAAACGCGTCCGGCTGATCCATGCCATGAGCGGGCGCACTGCGGAAGCGCAGGTTGTTTGGCGCGATCACGAAGCTTGGGACGTCGGCCTTGAACTGGTGAAGCCGGACGCGTCCTTCTGGGGTGTGAAGTTCTAGATTGCTGCTTGATAAAGCGCGCCGTTGCGATGGTCGCACCAGTAGGCACGGCGTCGAAGTTCATTCACAAACTGACAGACTTCTAAAAGCGATGGCATCCTGCCATACCTCGCCCCGGCTTTAATTCGGCCATTTCTCTCTGGGCAAGCTTTTCTCAATCGTTTCGAGGTTTTGAAACCCATCTTTGATCACGGTCTGTTTCACGTTGTCCTTGGTGACTACCATGGGGCTTAGAAGCAATGCGTGGACAGTCCTGGTTCCGTTGGCAATCGAAACAGCATTCTTGACCGGAGTGCCGCTTGCCAAACTCACGGCAGCCTCCGCAGCCAGAGTCGCCTGCCTACCAATGGGTTTATAAACTGTCATGGTTTGCGTGCCATCCAAAATCCGGATGATGGCGGCGAGATCCGCATCTTGACCGGACACCAGCACTTTGCCGGCGAGTTTGTGCTCCTGTAAAGCCTGAATCGCGCCTCCCGCGGTTCCGTCATTGGAAGCGACCACGGCGGCAACATCGCCATTCGTGGAATCAATGGCCTTGGACATGAGGGCGTAAGCTTCGGCCGGATCCCAATCTTTTGCCCAGCCGTCGCTTACAATTTTTATAGCGCCGCGATCGACTAAAGGCATTAGGACGCGCATCTGTCCATCGCGCAAGAACTTGGCGTTGAAGTCCGACGAGGAGCCACCGATGAGTACGTAATTCCCTTTTGGCGCGAGCCGTGCCAGCCAGGAAGCCTGCAGCTCGCCAATCATTTCCGCGCTGGTGCCCACGAAGAAATCGACATCACTGTCACGCACGAGGCGCTCGTAGCAGAGCACGGGGACGTGCCGGGCTTTGGCCGCGCTCACGATGCGCGCGGCTTTCTCCGTATCGTGCGGGACCAGGACGAGAACTTTGACGCCCGAATCCATTAACTTTTGGGATTGTTGAAGCTGCAACTCGTCGTCTCCCTCAGCGGTTTCGACAAGCACCACGGCGCCTAATTCCTTGGCTCTTTTTTGGAAGATATCGAGGTCGGTTTGCCAGCGCTCGATTTTGAGAGAGTCCATTAGATATCCGATTTTGAGAGGCGCATTTTCGGCAGAATTCGACTGCCCCAGCGCCAGCCGAGCGGGGGCTACCAGCAACGCGATCATCGACAGAGCGAGGGCAAGTCGACGCGACAAACTCCGCATATATATCACCACCAAGTACTTGAAACCGTAGCACCGGCGAGTCAGAGTCTCAATCTGATAGGCGTAGTGAGCGAACCAAGAGTAACGGGGAATGCGCATGCTGACCGGTTTCGAGACGGTTCGTCCCGGGAGCGGCCATGCGCGGGAGTTCACGGAGAGAAGTGAGTTCGACCAAGGTCTTGCGTAGCAAGCGGTTAACAGCCTTCCGATGCTGGCCATTGGTTTGCTCATCTCACATGGCTGTAGACATCCTACATGCAGTGGATGTAGGGTATCTACATCCTGAGGAGAACATGAGTCCGCGCTACCAGAACCGCATCGAACTTCTGCAAGGGACGCTTGATCTGCTTATCCTGCAAACTCTGCGCTGGGGCCCGCAGCACGGCTACGGCATCAGCCAGGCCATTCGCACAAACTCTGGAGACATTTTGCAAGTGGACACAGGTTCGCTCTATCCGGCGCTGCACCGGCTGGAACGGCAGAAATGGATCCTCGCGGATTGGAAAGTTTCTGAAAATAAGCAACGCGTCAGGGTCTACCGGCTCACGCCCAAAGGCAAAAAGCAATTGGAATCCGAACGCTCGCGCTGGGCGCAGATCTCGGATGCGATTGCGGGCGTGCTCGATCCAGCGAAGAAAGAGAGTGAAGCGTGACATTTTCCTTCTGGCATCGTCAAAAACGAGAAAGTGAACTGGAAGAGGAGCTGCAAAGTCATTTGCAGATGGCGGCGCAGGACCGGACGGACCGCGGTGAAACGCCAGAGCAGGCGCGGGGCGCAGCGCGCAGGGAGCTAGGGAATGTCGGCCTGATCAAGGAGGTTACTCGGGAGATGTGGGGCTGGGCTTCGGTCGAACGGTTGATACAAGATCTGCGCTATGGATTGCGGATGCTGGCGAAATCGCCAGGATTCACAGTGATGGCAATTCTGACGCTGACGCTGGGTATAGGCGCGAACACCGCGCTGTTTTCCGTAGTGAATGGCGTGTTGTTCAATCCTCTGCCGTACCCGCATCCCGAGCAACTGGTCTGGCTGGCGGAAAGCAAACCGAACTTTTCGAGCGGGTCGATTTCCTGGCCGAATTTCAAGGATTGGCAAAAAGAGAACCGCACATTTTCCGGAATGGGCTTGTATCGCGGCAATAACTTCAATCTTACCGGGCATGGCGAGGCGGAGCAATTGCAAGCCCGATTCCTAACGTATGATTTTTTGAATGCAGTTGGCGTGAAGCCTCTGATCGGCCGAACATTCGCGCCCGGTGAGGACGAAATCGGCGCGACACCCATTGTGATCATCAGTGAACAATTGTGGAGGCGAAAGTTAAATTCTTCTCCGGACGCTCTCGGCAAGAGTCTAGACCTTGACGGCAAGAGCTTTACGATCATTGGTGTGCTTCCGGCGAGCTTCGATCTCTCCGGAAGTTTCCGTGGCGTGGATATCTATGCACCGGTGGGGCAGTGGGAAAACACGTTTCTTCCAAAGCGAGGCGCGGGACTCGGTTTCCACGGCGTTGGGCGACTGAAGCCCGGAGTCAGCATCGAGCAAGCACGGGCGGACCTGGCTCGAATTTCTAACGACCTTGCCGCGGCTTACCCGGACACGAACACCGGAATCGGGGCCTTCCTGCGGCCGCTGAAACAAACGATGGTTGGGCGTGTCAGCGTGCTGCTCCTCGTGTTGCTGGCCGCTGTTGGTTTTGTGCTGCTGATTGCTTGCGTCAACGTGGCGAACCTGATGCTTGCACGAGCTGCAGCGCGGACCCGCGAATTCGCGATTCGCGCCGCGCTGGGTGCGGGCCAGGCCAGGCTCGTGCGCCAATTGTTAACGGAGAGTCTTTTGCTGGCAGTGGTTGGCGGAGGACTCGGATTGCTACTGGCAGGCTGGGGCACGCAGGCGGCGCTGCACTTTCTGGCCGACGGGCTGCCGAGAGCCAGCGAGGTAAGACTGGATGCGCGGGCGCTCATCTTTACCGTGGTCATTTCCCTGGGTTGCGGGATTTTCTTCGGGCTGGCGCCGGCGCTGAAAACTGGAGCGCGCAATTTGCACGACACTCTGAAGGAGGGAGGGCGAGGTGGAAGCGGATCGCGGCACCGGGCGCAAGGAATCTTTGTTGTCGTGGAAATGGCGCTCGCCCTGGTGTTGTTAGTCTCCGCGGGGCTGATGGTTCGCAGCCTGACCGCTCTCTGGCACGTCGATCCGGGATTTGATTCGCATAATGTTCTGACGTTTGGCGTGGCTCTGCCGCCTTCGATGCGCAATGCGAGCATTGCGGGAATTCGTGCCGCCCTTCGCGTCGTGGATCAACAGTTGAAAGCAGCTCCTGGTGTAAAGGCGGTGTCCCTTTCCTGGGCCGCCGTGCCGTTGGCCGGCGACGATGAAGATACCTTTTGGATCGAGGGAAAACCGAAACCCGAGACTGATAATGATCTGAGCTGGTCGATCAGCTACGTAGTGGAAGAAGACTATCTGAAGGTCATGGGCATGCCGCTGGAAAGAGGAAGATTTTTCACGGCGCAGGATAATGAAAACTCCTCGCATGTTGTTGTCGTGGATGACGTCTTCGCGCAGAAGTATTTTCCGGAGAAGGATGCGATAGGACAGCATATCTTTCTGACAGGAAAAAACGGACGGGCGGAGATCATAGGCATTGTACCGCATGTGAAGCAGTGGGGACTGGACTCCGACGACAAAGAGTCGCTTCGCGCGGAACTGTATTTTCCGTACATGCAACTTCCGGACCAGGCCATGAAGCTATCGTGGAACGGCACCGGCGTCATGGTGCGTTTCGATCCAAATGCTGCCGCGATAGGCGATTCGCTGAGGGCGGCTATCAAAGGGATCAGCGGCGAGCACGTGATGTCAAAAACGCAGACGATGGATAGCATCATTTCCGATTCGCTTGCGTCGCAGCGATTTTCCATGGCCGTGCTGGGAGTTTTTGCCATGCTGGCGCTGGCCCTTGCATCCGTTGGCATCTATGGGGTCATTTCCTATCTCGTGGGCCAGCGCACGCAGGAGATCGGCATTCGCGTTGCCATGGGCGCAAGCCGTTCCGATGTGCTGCGCATGGTTCTTGGCGACGGAATGAAAATGACGCTCATCGGCGTAGGGATCGGTATTGCCGCGGCATTGGGGCTCACGCGGCTTATGGCAAGCCTTCTTTTTGGCGTAAGCGCGACGGATCCGCTTACATTTACCGCAGTGGCCATGCTGCTCTCAGTGGTTGCGCTCGCGGCCTGTTACATCCCCGCAAGACGCGCCATGCGGGTCGATCCGATGGTCGCGCTGCGGTATGAATGAACAGCAAGAAGCCCTTGATGGGCGAGCGAGCTTACTGAGCGGGAGAGAGCCACGCGTCCAGACGCGGCGACACCTTCGTGCAAAGGTGCGCAACGCAGGGAGCCGCGAGGAGGCCAGCAAAAACGTCCATAGTGTAGTGCGCGCGCAGGATAAGCACGGCGGCGATCTCAAATAGAACGATTCCTACGGCAATGGCGGTGAGCCAGCGCTTGCCGAGACGCGCCAGTTCGATTCCACCAAAAACAGCGATGGCGGTATGCCCTGAAAAGAAAAAATCGTCGCCCACGTTGTAGGTGACCAGCAGCGAAGGGAAACCGGGATAGTGCCAGATCATATTCGGGGGCGGCGGGAGCGCGCAGATGGCTTGCATAATTTGGCGCAGACCGAGCAGCAGCACCAGGCCCAGGAACGGCCGCACGGTTGGGCCGAAGAGCCAGCGTCCAAGCAGAAAGAGTCCAAGTCCATCGATCAGAGCGGAACTGAGAATCAGCAGCGCGTTGGCGGCAGCCGGCGAACTGTAGAAGTAAGCATTGAGGCCCGCAGTCAGGGTGTGAAGCGCGTCGCCAACGCCAGAGGCTGGCACGGCTCGCCGCGAAATTAGCGATTGCGTCCAGAACCAGATCCCCAACGCAATGGCGGTCAGCACAAATCGCAAGATCACTCCACGCCATTTATGCGAGCTGTTGGAATTCGTCATTTGAGGGGAATCCCCGCTTTCGCGGGCGAAGTTTGCATGAAGCCTCTCATGCGCGAGGCACGGTCTCCAGCGCGAGCTCGCGCGCTCTTCGCAAGTCCAATTTGCCCGTGCCGAGATAAGGCAATTTCTCCACGCGCACAAATTGATCCGGGCGGGGCCTCCAGAGCGCGGGCAAATCACACTTTGCGAGCAGCTCCAGGGTTTCTTTCAACTTCTCCTCAGGGAGCGTGTGCAACACCATCAGGCGTTCTCCCTTTCTTTCGTCGGGAACAGCGGTCACCACAAACAGCTGCTCTGTCGCGGCTGCCAGTTCATGCAGCTTGTCCTCTACCTTGATGTGCGGAACCATTTCGCCGCCGATTTTGCTGAAACGGCTCAAACGATCGGTGACGCGCAGAAAGCCATCTTCGTCGAGCATCGCAATGTCGCCGGTGTTGTACCAGCCGTCGCGCAAGACTGCCGCTGTTTTTTCCGGCTGGTTTAAGTAACCCTGCATCACGTTGGGACCGCGCACCAGCAGCAAACCAGGTTGATTGACGGCCAGCGTTTGCAGGGTCTCGGGATCGATGATCTTTACGGTCATACCCGGCAGAGGATGTCCGATGCTGCCGCGCTTTGCGCCCACCTGGCGAAACGATGCGGCACGAAAATCAATCGTATTAACCGTCACGGCGGGGGAGCACTCCGTGCAGCCGTATCCCTCGAGCGGCCGGATGCCGAAGCGGTCCTCAAATGCCTGGGCAATGCGGTCTGGAAGTTTTTCGGCGCCGGCCATCACAAAGCGCAAGCTGCCGAACTGTTCAGGCTCGCAACGGCGCGTGTAGGCATTAAGAAAGGTCGGCGTGGCAAGGAGCATGGTCACGGCGTATTTGTTTACGAGGGCGCCGATGACGCGCGAATCGAGCGGATTCGGATGAAACACGACGCCGATTCCCGTCGCGGCGGGGAGGCAGAGCGTGCCCGTGAAGCCGAAAGAATGAAAGAACGGGAGGATGCCCATGATGCGATCGTTGGAGTGCAGGAGAAAGACCTGGTTAAGCTGCTCGACGTTGGAGGCCACGTTGTAATGCGTCAGCACAACACCTTTGGGCTCGCCCGTCGACCCGCTGGAAAAAATAATCGTGGCGATGTCTTCGAGACGTGTCTTGCGTTCGGCTCCCGCGTACTTTTGGACGCTTCGAGGCGGAAGCAAGCATGCGAGCGCAGCGCCGAGGCGTTCGCTGAAACGCGGTTTTTGCGCTACATCCTCAAGGAAGATCGTCTCCGCGGGTGGCTGCACATGCACGCGTTCGAGAAAGGCGCGAGCCGTAATGACCGTTTTCAGATTGCACTGCCTGGCGCAGGATTCCAGCGTTTCGTTGGATGCCGTGTAGTTCAAATTGACGGGGACTTTGCCCATCAGCATGGCCGCGAGATTGACGAGCGCACCGGGAATTGAAGGCGGCAGCAAAACGCCCACCATTTCCTGGCCCTGCCATGTCTTGCGCAAGCGGCGCGCCAGGAACAGCGTTCGTGCCAGCGCCGCGAAAAAAGTCAGCTTCGGCGTTTGTCCGTCGGCCATGGCGAAGCGAAACGGGTGGCGGCGCGCCGTGTAGAGGAATGTCCGCGGCAGTGGCCGCATGTGGCGCTTGCGCCGGCCAAACGCTTCCGCACTCAGGTCTTGCACGGCCTGCCGCGCTTCCTGAGACGTTGCCGTCGAAGGAAGAGCGTCGCCAAAAGTTACTCTCACGGGATAAGGCAAATGGCGCGGGAATTTCCAAAGAAACCGGCCGCCTGCAAAACTGAAAATCGAGCCCCAGACGCCGTCGAGATTCACCGGAATAATCGGCACGTCCACGCCTTTGATGATGCGCTCCATGCCGCGGCGGAATGGGAGCATCTGGCCGATGCGCGTCATTTGCCCCTCGGGGAAAATGCAAACCAACTCGCCGTCCTGAAGCGCCTGCGTCGCGCGGCGCAAGGAATGAATCATTTCACGCGGACCTTGATCGGACGCAATGGGGATCACACCCAATATTTTCGCGAACGGTTTCACAAAGGGATGTTCGTAAGAACCCTTGAACATCAGGAAGCGTACCGGACGGTCGAGGGCAGCAAGGAGCAGCACGGCATCAGCCATGGAAACGTGATTGGGAACCAGCAAGGCGCCGCCACGCGCCGGGACGCGTTCACGTCCTTCAACATCGAGCCGGTACAGCGTGTGCGTGAGCATCCACAGCAGAAGACGGAGAAGCGAGTCCGGCAACAGCCAGAGGACGTAAGCCGTTGCCGCGAGCGACATGACTGCCGTCCAAATGAAGAAGGACTCCAATCCGACGTGCAAGTAATGCGTGAATCCGGAATAGATTGCCGAAGCGCCGATGACTCCGACAAAGGACAGGAAATTTGCAAAGGCGATGACGCTTCCCTTCTTATCTTCATCGGGCCGGTGTTGGATTAACGCGTTGATGGGGACGATGAAGAATCCGCCAGAAAATCCGAGGGCGGCGAGCAGAAGAACCACTTGAAGAAATGTCAACCCATGAAGGGATATAGCGAACGCAAACAACGACATGCCGACGGCGCCCAGCGGGATGAGGCCATACTCGATCTTTCCCGCAGAAAGCAGGCCCGCAGCGTAACTCCCAAGGCCTATGCCAATGGCGAGTGCGGCTTGCAAGTACCCGCCGTGCGTCTCATCGATGTGCAAAACTTCGCGTCCGTAAAAGACGATCACGAACTGAAGCAGTGCACCGAGAAACCAGAAATAGGTATTGCCTACGACGGCGAGGTGCAAGGTTCGGTCCGGCCGGACGATTCGAACTTGCTTTATGAGATCGCTGAAAATGTTGAAGCGGAATTTCCGGGAAGGGTCGGCGGCAGGAACATGAGAAATCGCGAAGCTCGTCGTCAGACCGACAAGAGTGCAAGCTCCAAAGATGAGTCCAGCAAGAACCTCCCGTCCGTGAAACGTCTGGGCCAGCAACGGGCCGGCTACGGCTCCCGCAATAATCGCAATGAAAGTCGTGAGTTCGAGGATGCCGTTGCCCCAGGACAACAATGCATCTGGAAGCACCTCCGGAAGCAAACCATATTTCGCGGGGCCGAAAAATGCGGCTTGCGTGCTGGCGAGAAAAATCACTGCAAAGGCCATGCGGGTGCTGCCATGCGCGAAGGCGTAGATTGCGAAAATCATCGCGAAGATTTCGAAGATTTTCGTGCCGATCGCGACACTCCGTTTGCTGAAACGATCCGCCAGATAGCCGCCTGCCATCGAAAACAGAAGGAAAGGGACGGCGAACAGATTGCCGACGTAAAAGACCAAGAGATCCTTTTGGGAGGATGTCGGATTTGTTCCGAGGATGAGGAAAATGACAAAGAATTTCAGGCCGTTATCATTGAACGCACCCTGAAATTGAGTGGCGATGAGGCTCCAAAACCCGAAGCGCCACTTCCTGTTAGTTTCTCGAATCGAAGGACTGCCGTCGTCTGACATGCAGGCGCACCCACGCGTTTAAGTGGAAACTACAAGGATAGAACGATTCTAGCAGGCCTTCTTGCACGCCAGCGCACGGTAACGGCAGGCTGTGCCGCAAACGAGACGTTTATTCGTAAGGCTCGAGGGTCTACGGTTTTGCCGCCGCGGAAGCTGGCTTGACACTGGCCGGAGCCGGCGTTTTCCGCCCCGCGTTTAAATGATCAAAATTCAAGGCTGCGTTGAGCAGAAGCATGAACTCTCCCTGCGTCTCCTGCCGCCACATGGGATTTGTGGCGAACAAAACGACGTGTCCACGGCCCACCGGCACGTCGACGATAGCGGGCGCTTCCGCCAGCTCGGATCCACCCGCAAGCATACCGCTGATCCACAACTCTTTTTCCGGGGCGAAACGCAGAACGACGCGCGGGTAAAGTGAAGGCGGCGGAAGAAATGAACTCAAATCCGCCCTCAATTCCGGGTTGACGTAAAGTTCCTGTTCCGCTTTGCTCCGGTGCACGGGAGGCTCCGGCGCGGTCCAGGGCCGGCCCTGCGGAATGTCCGGATCGGTCATCGAGCCACGACCGCTCGGACGCGAGCCTCCGCCTTCGGCACCAAAAAATCTGCCGAATCTTCCAGCCACGGAAACGCTAAAGACCGGCCCCTGATTGAAGTACACACCAACAGAATCGTCGTAACCATAGGTGATGGGGCTAGCCTTGTCCTCGACGGTTGCACGAGCGATCATCCCCCGCGCTTGCAGTTGATGTGTATCGGTGACCATCACCGTATCGGTGATTCCCAGGTCGATCGGCAGATGCGCGCTCGGACCAATGGGAATGAAGAGACCTCCGTCGTCGATGAATTTCTTGAGATGAGCGACGCCATCGAAGCCCAGTCCACCGCGAATGTCCGCAGCCTGGTCGACGCCACCGAAGTTCGGCGTCGTGGATGTACTCTCCCAGGGAATCGGTCCGCCGGCTTCACTGCCGTCCGCTTGCGTACGCGCCGGTATGCCGTTAATGATTTGCGGGAGGCCAAAAAACGTCGGAGGAAACAAAATTACGTCGTACTTTTCGCGCAAGTTCGCCGTGTTGCGAACAGTGATGTCGGAAATGTAGGCATAGGGCACATGAGTTTCTTCCAGCGCGAGCCGGAACCACCCTTCATTTTGCGTGTCCGTCCAGTTGTGCATCAGGGCGATGCGAGGCACGCCGACTGCATGGCGCGCCACATCCGGCACGGAATCCGCGCTCGTCACTCGCACGCCCAATTCGCGCGCCGCCGCGTTTAGCCGCAAGTCCAGATCGGCCGGATTGCCTTCGAGCGGAAGAATAAAAGTGCCGGGGACGAATTTCTGTCCCGCGGCCTCGAAGCCGTCTTCCGCCGCAAAGAAGTTCACGTCCTTCAGGCGAAAACGCAGGGTTGCGAGGTTGGGCTCTCCGGTGGCATTGATCACGTAAAACTTCAAGGCCGGCGATTTGCCTTTTTCTGCATGCGGCGGAATGACGCCCCCGCCATCGAACTTAGCGGCCGTGTCTACGGGCGTCATTGGAGCTTTGAGGATCGCCGTGTCCGTGATACGCACAGTCTTGACGTTGCGCAAAGGCCCGAGCGTCCAGCCCGTGTCGTCGTAAGGACGCGGGTCATTCGTCGAGTAATACTGCGTATCGAGCAGCATGTCCGCCATGCGGCTGTACGGCTGATCCATGCGGATGATGTAGCTCCCGAGAGGAAGCTTCGTGGTTTTCGCTTCCTCGGGTTTCTTGCCGCTCGGTTCTTCTTTGGACTTTTCGGATTTCTCCACCCTCTTTTTTTCGCCGACCTTGCTCTCCGGCTTGGCCTCGGCCTTCTCTTCCGCCGCCTTCACCGTCGGAGACGGCGGCTCCTTCGCTTCAAAATCCTGCTCGAGCTTTTGTACTTCGACGCCCTGTTTCTGCAGCAAATTCGCCAGTTGAGCGGCCAGCGCCGGACGCCTGCCGTCATTCACGATGGCCCAAGCCGCCGGGCCTTCAGTCGTTGCTTTCGTAACGGAGCGTTTGCTCTTCTCGTAGAAATCTTTCAGGAGTTCCGGTCCGTGCTGCGCGGTGTAGTCCAGCGAAAGGAGCACGCCGCTTTCCTCCATGTTGGTGTTGTTGCGCAGTGACCACATCACTTTGGGCAGTGGCGGGTTCGGCCGGAACCATGTGCGGCTCGTGGAGCTCGGCGGCAATTCGGCCTCCTTCGTTTCGGGAGTGCTATTGCCGTACGTTTCGTAGAAACGCCCGATCGAGTTGTGGCCGTTCGCTACATAAAACATATAGTTGGGCGCCCAGCCGTCATAAAACCCGTGCGTCCACACGCCGACTACGCCCCGTTCGGTCATTCCTTGCACGTCGTTGTAAGCGAACTTCTGCCACTCGTTGATCACGATAGGATCGAGCCATGCATTGTACGGTCCCGTGCCTGTCGAAACGTAAAGGTAAGGAATGGACTCGTGCAGATCGTGAAGCACCTGCGGGTGCCAATAGAAAAAGGTTTGCATCATCATTTGCGAGAGCCTGAGGGCCATCGCAATGCCGTCGCGGTTGTTGTCGTGCTGGACGTAGTGTCCCCAGTACACGAGATCGGGCTGGGCCTTGTCGGGGTTGGCCTTCTTATAATTCCAGGAGTCCACCACGCGGTCGTGACCGTCCACTTCCACGATCGGAGTGATGAGAAAGATAGCGTTCTTGCGAATGTTCTGAATGAATGGTGAATCTTCCACGGCCAGGCGGTAGGCCAACTCCATCAGCATTTCCGGCGAGCCCGTTTCGGGAGAATGAATCGAGCCGGACGCCCAATAAAACGGCTTGCCCATGGAAATAAGCTGCTTCGCGCCGGCGTCACTGATTTTGCGGGGGTCGGCAAGTTTCGCGGTAATGTCGCGCAAATGGTCTAGCTGCGCAATGTTCGCTTCGTCGCTCACGGCGACGAGCAGAAAGTCTCGTCCTTCTTCCGATTTGCCGACGCGGTAGACCTTCACGCGCGGGCTGGCTTTCGCAAGCTCGTCGTAGTACCGGTAAATGTCATTCGAATACGTAAGAAAGCCAGGAGCGCCAACGATGTGGCCAAGAATCTTGTCTGGCGAGGGCACGGTCGCGGAAGCCGGGAGGTGATCGACAAGGTCGGTGAGGAAGAACGGCTCCGTCGTATATTCGCGTATCTTCTTCCCATACTCTTCGTCGTTCGCTGGAGTTGCCTGTGCGCCTGTAAGCGATGCCAAGAGGGTGCTGAAAAGAAGAGCTGCAATGACTGGCAACCAAGCTCTGCGCAGCAAATTGCAATCTGCCGAGACAGTTCCGCACAAATTTCCACGCCGAATTCTCATCATCGCCTCACTTTAGTATTTTTCCTGGCACCTGACCGGCCGCTGCACCATGTGACGGGCGGTTCGCAACAAACGTTTCAGCCGTTTCGCACAATAGCCGCGACACAAGAGCCGGGGTAGCATAATGCTTCCTTGGCTTATAAGGAAGTTGGAGGGGGCAATGACGAACGGGGCAGCGCTCCAAAAAACCGTGCTAATCACCGGGGCAACTGACGGATTGGGCAGAGCCGCGGCGCTATTGCTTGCGCGGCGCGGCTATCGAGTATTCGCGGCGGGACGTTCTGCGGAAAAACGTGCCCAGCTCGACACGTTGTCCCGGGAGAAAAATCTCTCTTTGCAAACCGTGGAACTGGACGTCTGCGATGATGCTTCCGTCCAGCGTGCCGTTGCGAACGTCCTCGCGAAAACGGGCGCCATCGACGTGCTCTTCAACAATGCCGGCGTGAACTTCACGGCTGCCGTCGAAGACCTGCGCATGGAAGACTGGCGCCGTCAGTTCGAGACGAATTTCTTTGGCGTCTTGCGGGTCACGCAAGCCGTGGCGCCGCACATGCGCGAGCGCAGGCACGGTCGCATCCTCATGATGAGCTCCGTCTCCGGTTTCGTGACCGCGCCGACGCAAGGCGCTTACAGCAGCAGCAAATTCGCCCTCGAGGCCATGAGCAACGCGCTGCGTCTCGAATTGTATCCCTTCGGCGTGCATGTGGTACTGATCGAGCCGGGCTACATTGTGACGGGGATACAACAAGCTGCGTTGGAACTCTCCAAACCCTACATGGAGAAAATGAATAACGGGCCTTACGCCCCCCTCTATGCACGATTTTTCGCGAGCGTCACGGAGAGCCGCGCCGAATCGAAAACCACGCCGGAAGATTGCGCGCGCGTGATTCTACAAGCGATCGAGGCAACGAATCCGAGAATCCGTTACGGTGTCACGCAACTGGCAACGGTCGCAAAATGGTGCAAGCGGTTATTGTCAGACAAAGCGGTGGACGCTATCTTCCGGCGCAGATTCGGAATCGTCCGCCACAGTTGACCCCGGCGAGTGCGACAACCAAAGACGCCGGCCATTCATGTTCTACGGATTCGAAATCTGGAAGGAAAGGCTGTTCTCTCGCAACTCCTGCCACTTTTTGGACCAGGCCTCATGGACGGGGCTCTCGGAATAGTCGGCGGCAGCTTCGGCGCTCGTGAATTCGATGGCGTACACCCCGCTGAAGTCCTTGATTTGATTACGCTCTGTCTTAAGCCACACATTCTTAACGCCCGGAATTTTCGCGGCCATCTCCTTTATCCCGTTGATGGCATTGTCGCGGTCATTATTCGAAGTGGCGTCTTTGAACTTGTAAATCACGACATGCAGAACGGTTTTCGGCTGCCCGAATCGGTTCTGCACAGCGGTGCTCCTGGCATGCAGCGAACCGGCTGCGAGCCCAGCGATAAACAAAACCGCCCCCACACCGATTTGCGCCGTGCGTCTCTTGGTTGATGTCACGTTATCCTCCCGTCGTTGGTACTCAGCCAGTCTATGAAATGCGCGAGGGCGAGGCAACTTGCTGAAAGAGTCTTTAGCGCGCCCTCATTCCAAACTGTTTGACGGACCTGTGGGCCGCCCGTTACGCTGCCAAAGCGCGTTAATTGAGGATGCGATGGACGATTCTCCAGACGGCTTATCGGCGGCACAGATGCATCCCGGAAAGTTGCCGCCGCTCCCGCAGCTTTGGGTTGGCTATCTCCTGGGTTTTGCCACCATCGTAGCGGAATTCGTAGCCGCTGCACTTCACCCGGAGATGGGCAAGGCCGAATTTCCAATTCCTCCCTTGTATTTGTTTCTCGTGATGTTCGTCGGCGGCGTATATTGGCTCGTATGCGTATATCGCTATCACGTGGTGATGCAGCACGTGCCCGGTTGGAAGCACCCGATTTCGCCGGCGCGGGCCGTTGGCTTCCATTTCATTCCAATCTACAACCTCTATTGGGTTTTCAAGTGGCCGCAAGAGATTGCCCGGTTCGTGAATTGGAAATTCGCTCAGCCGTTGATGAAGCCCCAAATGGTTGGCCTCATGGTTTTTGCCGCCTTCGTTCTACGTTTCATTTTTGACCCGGGCCTGGGACTGATTCTGCTTTTTCTGGCCGCCTCTTACGTCTCTGGATGTCTTCGCAGGGCTCTCGCATTGCCACCGGTGCACACGGAGAGCGCGCCCCGTTCGCCGGAATGAGTTTTGACAAGGAGCTAGGAATGCCACAAAAGAAACACCGGATGATGCTGTACTGCACGCTCATGCTTCATGCCCCTTTTGCATGCGCACAAGGCCAGGAGGATACCAAGCAACAATCACGCGAAATCTTCAAGCAGCTCATCGAAATCAACACCACGGATTCCGTTGGTAATGTGACGACCGCCGCGGAGGCAATGGCCAAGCGCTTGCGCGACGCCGGCTTCCCTGAGGAAGACGTCATCGTTGCCGGCCCCAACGAGCGCAAGAAAAATCTCGTCGCACGCCTGCACGGAACCCGGCAACAGAAACCAATTCTGTTTCTCGCCCACTTGGATGTCGTGGAAGCCCGCCGGGAAGACTGGACCACCGATCCATTTCAATTTGTCGAGAAGGACGGCTATTTTTTTGGGCGGGGCACCGTGGACATCAAAGACGGCGCGGCCATCCTGGCCGAGAATTTCATTCGGATGAAAAAATTGGGTCGATCGCCCAACCGCGATCTGATCCTCGCGCTCACCGCGGACGAAGAAGGCGGCAACTTCAACGGGGTCGAGTGGCTCCTCAAACATCACCACGACTGGATAGACGCGGAATTCTGCGTGAATCTCGATGGCGGAGATTTTATGAGCGTTAAAGGAAAGAAGATCTATGGCGCGGTGCAAGCGAGCGAAAAGGTCTATGTCGATTTTCAGCTTGAAGCAAAAAATCCCGGTGGCCATAGCTCCCGGCCAACGCGCGATAATGCCATCTACCGTCTGGCCGAGGGGCTGACCAGACTTGCTAAATACAATTTTCCACCGGAGCTGAATGAAATCACGCGCTCCATGCTCGAAAAGAGCGCGGCCATCGAGGGCGGTCCGCTTGCGTCAGAAATGAAAGAAGCGGCAAAGATTCCTCCGGATAGTGCAGCCGTCGCACGACTCTCGGAAAATCCTTTCTACAACGCAATTCTTCGCACCACTTGCGTGGCCACCATACTTTCCGGCGGGCATGCTCCGAACGCCTTGCCGCAAACCGCGCGAGCTAACGTCAATTGCCGTATCTTACCGGGCGAAGATCCCAACAAGATAAAGGAAACTCTAATTAAGGTTGTGGAAGATCCCCAGATCAAGGTGAGCTTCGTCGAGCAGCGCGACGCCGACGGCAATCTTATCCTGCCGGAGCGTGTGCCTCCGTCTCCCCTGCGGCCGGATCTGATGAATGCTGTCGAAACCGCGGCCAGAAGCGTTTGGGGCCCGCTTCCCATCATGCCGGTGATGGACACGGGAGCCTCCGACGGGCGCTTCTTGCGCATGGCGGGGATTCCCACCTACGGGGTCGCCGGCGTTTTCCTGGATATCGACAACCGCAGGGCGCACGGCCAGGACGAGCGCGTCCGGGTCCAGGATTTTTACGACGGCGTGGAGTTTAATTACAAGCTCATGCAGACCCTCGCGCCGGTGCAGTAGTTCTGCGGTCACAAATAAGAACGGCCCGGTGAAGAAGTCTTCACCGGGCCAAATTCTTTAACTTTCAAAGCTACTGGTTGGGTTTTTGGGGCACCTCGCCGGGCTTCGCATCACCCTGCGTGGTAGCGCTGGCAGCGATCGGCTTTCCTGCCTCGCTGCCGAAACGCGTTAGGTAAGGCATGAACGGTGTTAGCTCGAACGGCATCTTTTCGCGCTCGGCGATGGTGCCTACCGGCTTGCTCTTGATCAATTCCAGCTTGTCGTTCCAGGGATCCAGTTTCACGCGTCCGCCAATCGGCAGCGCCGCAATCATCTGAGGGTTTTGCTTCGGATCCGGCGCCGCGGCTTTGACGTCGGCAAACGTCGGCACGCGGTCTCCCAAGTGCGCGCTGATCAGATTCGGAATCTCCTTCTGACGGGCCTGCATGGCTTGGAAGAAAAGCGAAGCATTCGCCAGTTGCCAGCTTTTTGCCACTTGCGGGTTCTTAAGGGCATTAGATAGCAACTCCGCCGCCTTTTTGTTGGCTGCATCTTCCTCCGCGGGCGTGCGCGCGAAACCAAAGTGGCGGAACGTCTCCTTATCATCGACGAGCAACTGGTCGAAGAAGGCGAAGTTTGAGTCCATTCGGTGGCCAAGAATGACGTGGCCCATCTCATGCGCGATAATTGTCGCGAGGCTCGCTTCGTCCGGCAGCACGTCAACCAGTCCGCGGCTCAGCACGATGGTGTGGCCCAGTGTGAACGACTCCAGCGTTGAAGTCATCAACACGCGGCAGCGCACATCCGGCTCGATATCCAGGTTATTGGTGACTTCGAGGTTGTTCACGACAGTTTCGAGAACTTTGTCGACTTCACCTGGAGGCGCCAGCAGTCCGATACGTTCCAGACGGTCTGCGACGTTCTGTTCCGCTTGGCGGTCCCAAGAACGCTGCGCCTGCACCGGCGTCAGATCGTTTGCATTCTTCGTATCGTCCTGCACCGGAGTTTCGACCAGAAGCTTACTGAGCTCCTGCTCCTGCTGCGCGTGGCCGAGGTTGTATCCCCACAGCCGCGTCTGCGCCTTGAAATCCAGTTTTTTGCTCATTGCATAGTGCAGATCTTTTTCTTCGCTGTAGACAAAGGACGGCATCCACAAGCCGGGCTGCACGTTGGTGCGCCAGCTGTCAAAGTGGAAATACCAGCTCGAGTGCCCTCCGCCGCTGTACGCGCCGTTGAATCGCACGACGTTGTAATCCTGATCCTCGACCCAAATGCGCCCGAGGAACCGGCCCTTGCCGGATTTATCCTGCGGCGTAACGTCGAACACCAGGCAGCGCACTTCTCCGAGAAATTCGCGCCGCACGTAGTCAAACTTGTAGTGCTGTTTGTCGAAGCCGTTCGTGTCCAGGAAAATCATTTGAAGGAAGCCGTCCGGGAGGAACTGCATCGCGAACGAAAAGAAATTTCCTATTGACCCGATGATTTTCTTTCCCTTGCCGCTCGCGTCACTCAAGGGCACGAGCGCGACGCCCTTCGAGAAATCGGCACGTCCCAGAAAATATTTGTCGCCCGCCGGAACGTAACCAAGCTCCTTGTCGGGCTTCAGGTTTTGAATGTAGGTCTCCACCAACGGCGAATACTGCCGAATCTGCTGGTTTAGACGATTTTCGTTCGTGATGACCCGGTCGATCACCTGGTCCATCGTTCGCGCCTGTTGCGGCTCTGGGGCCGCAGCGCTGGCGATGGCCCCGGACCCACCCAAGACGAATCCGAGGACAACTGTACCTAGCTTACGCATTTCTCTCTCCCCTCAGTAGGCCATGCGGAACTCAATCCGCACGCGCGCCGGAAAATCGACCGGCTGGCCTTCGCGTTTTGCTGGTTTAAACTTGATCTGTTGAGCCGCCCGGACCGCGGACTCATCGAGGCCGTGGCCCAATCCACTGACGACGCGATTTATCTGCATGGTGCCGTTCGAGAGGAACACCACGTCGATAACTACGTCTCCTTCTAGCTTAAGACTACGCCCTTCCGCTGTGTATTGAGGCTTCGGTTTGTCCAGGATGTTAACAGGAGTGTCTATCGGTGCTTCTGTTGCCGCTTTTTTCTTCGGTGCATCCGCTACCGTTTGGTCTCCAAAGCCCGAAGACTGCACTTTTCCTTGATTGCCGCCGCTCGGCGGAGGGTTTGCGACACCGTTGCCAAAACCAGTGCTCGCCACAGTGCCGCGGATTCCCTTGTCGCCGCCGGTGCCGTTTCCATAGCCTGGTCCGCCCGGCAGTGCAACTGAACCCAGCCGGTTCACGGTTGTCGCATGCTTGGGATCGCCTTTGCCCGGGATTCCATTGGGATCGCCAAATCCACCGGTCTGCACTTTTTCAATCGGCGCTTTCACGGTCGCCGGCGCGGCACTCCCCGAACCAATATTATTCAGCTTCACGTCTTCTCTGGGGCGCTTAGGCTGATTTGTCGCCGTGTCGATCTTCGCCGCTTCGAGATGCGCTTGCATCTCCGGCGCCAGGGCTTCTACTTTTTGCACTTTCGGCAGCACGGCCTTCGGTATTTCAAAAATGTGAGGCTTCTTTGGATCCAGCTTCACAGGTTCCACCACTTCCGGTTTCGGTGGTGGGGGTGTTTTCGCTTTCACCACCTTTGGAGGCGGCGGTGGGGGTGGTGCCACGGGAATCATCGTTTCCGGCTGCGCTATTTGAACCATTTGATAGTGCAGCGCTGTTCGGAGTTGGTCGGGATAAATCAGCGGAATCATCACGCAAAAAATCAACAAGGCAAGTTGGAACCCGGCGCTGATGCCCATTCGGTCCCATCGGGGCTTAGAATCCGGCAGCAAGGCGAGGCGAGCGCCTATCGGCCTGTTCCCGATGGCCGTCTTCCACGCATCCGCATTCGGCAAGCGCCGCCTGTCAGCGTCCAAACCGACGCCCAACCGGGTCGTACTCTTTGGTGGGTCTGCAATCATGGTTATCATCCGCGTGCCTCAGGAATTTCATATCCGGGGAACCTCGGACTTCTAGGAAGGCCAAACGTTCCCAAATTCGTCAGTTTTTTTAACGTGCGCTTTTCCAGTACTAGGTTACTGACGGGGCTGAGGGCGTCCGAATAGGACTTTCGTACTAGCGTCGCGAAGTCGCTAATGG
>Ga0070695_100000289_pt1 | contig 25289 bp, 19 predicted proteins | sample KBSK1252metaG_FD_65471 | JGI IMG/M metagenome (GOLD analysis project Ga0070695, IMG submission 65471) | Corn, switchgrass and miscanthus rhizosphere microbial communities from Kellogg Biological Station, Michigan, USA - KBS K1-25-2 metaG | ecosystem: Host-associated > Plants > Roots >...
AACCTCGCGCTGGCAGCCCCCGCGCACCCATCCCGCATTTGGGCCCATACCCTGGGGATCGTGCTTGGCTCGGCGCAAAAAGTCGAGACAATGACCGCCGGGCGCAGAAAACCTGGGGGAACAAGGGATGGCGAGCTTGCATAGCTTCGGGCTAGACGTCGGCGTCTATGGGCCGCTGGCCGATGCCGAGACGATCGTGAGCCTTGGTCAGTTTGCCGAGCAGGCGGGCTTCGGCTCGATTTGGCTCGCCGACCATGTGGCGTTCCCGGTCTCCTTTAAATCCCAATATCCCTACAGCGCCAGGGGAAACTTTCCAACGCGCTTGGCCGACCCACTGCTGGAGCCCGTCGCCACCATGGGAGTTCTCGTCGGTAGCACAAGCCGGGTGCGGATCGGCACCGCGGCGCTGATCATGCCCTACCGCAACCCGGTCGTGTTGGCGCGCATGCTGGTAACGCTCGATCGCTTTTCCGGCGGGCGCATTGTTCTCGGCGCCGGCGTCGGCTGGCTTAAAGAAGAATTCGCCGTCCTCAACAGCCACGATTTCAAACAGCGCGGTCGCGTTACCGACGAATACCTGGAGATCTTCAAGGCGATTTGCGCGGGTGGCGAGGTTGCCTACCGCGGCGAAACCTACGCCTTCGATCCCATCTTCTCATCGCCCGGCTCCCTGCAGCGTCCACACCCACCGATCCTGATCGGTGGCTTGTCCAACGCCGCCCTGCGGCGCGTCATAAGGCACGGCAACGGCTGGCTCGCCGTCTCGGCAACCGCCGAGCAGCTCCGCGAGCGGCTGGCGATGCTCGACCGGCTGGCGGCGGAGGTCGGCCGGCAGCGGCAGGAGTTTTGTCTTGTTTACAAAATCTTCCTGAGTATCGGCGAGGCGAAGGCCGGAGCGTTTGGCGCGCGCGAGCCCGGCACTGGCTCGCTCACCGAAGTGCGCGAAGACATCAAGCGCCTCTTCGACCTCGGTTTTGAGACAATTATCGTGCGCCATCGCGGCGACAGCGCCGCCGAGCAGACGCAACAGATTGACCGTTTCGTCAGCGAGATCGCGAGCAAGGCGTAACCTCCTCTGCTGGCGCCAGCCAGACGACCGACCATGGTGGCCGACGCCAAGCTGCCCCAATGAAATCGCGTTTGACGCGGCCGGCCGCACTCATCACCATGCCTGCGGCAATTGCTGCGAGGACAACATGGGCAGAACACGGTTCGGGATCTTCAGTCTGAGCCAATTTCCGGATTTGTCGAAGGTGGTCGAAAGCTTTGACAACGATCTGGGCTTCTTCGAATTGGCCGAGCAGCTCGGCTACGACAAGGTGTGGATCGCCGAGCATCTATTCTCAACTTACGGTCTTGTTACGTCCACGCAGGTCTACGCTGCGGCCATTGCGCAGCGAACCAAGAAGCTCCGCATCGGCATGGCCGTGTGTGCAATCCCCTTCAATCACCCGCTGCGTACGGCATCGGATTTCGCGCTGGTCGACATCCTCTCCCACGGTCGGCTGGATTTCGGCGTCGGTCGCGCCTATCAGCCGCACGAGTTTGTCGGCCTCGGGGTGCCGATGGACCAAAGCCGCGAGATGCTCGCCGAGGGTCTCGACATCGTGCTCAAATCCTGGACACAGCAGCACATTTCCTATCACGGCAAGTTTTGGACGATACCGGAGCCGGTCGAGCTGTTGCCCAAGCCCGTGCAGAAGCCGCACCCACCCGTCTATCAGGCGACCATAAGCCCCGAGAGCTTCGAGCAGGCGGCGCGGGCCGGGATCCACCTGCAGATGGCCTCACCCTTCACCTACCGCACCTATCGCGAACGGTGGATGGATGAACTGGAAAGCAACTGCCGCCACTACGAAGAGGTTTGTCGCCGCCTCGATCGCGATCCAGCGGCCGCCGAGCGCATGCTGCTGCTGCCCTTCTTTGTGCATGAGAGCGCCAGCAAGGCGCGGGAAATCTACAAGGCGCACGTCGAGTGGTTCTATGCCAAGGTCACGGCCAATCAACTGGCCGGCGCGCCGCAGACGGGCGAGGTCAAGGGTTACGAGCTGACGATGCGCGAAGGCAAAAAGACGCGCGAGATGGGCTATCTCTCGTTCGACAAGCTGCACCAGTATGGCGCCTGCATCGCCGATGATCCTAACGGCGCCATTGCCAAGCTGAAAGAGATGAAACGACGCTTCGGCATCACCGAATTCGTGTTCTGGTTCAATATCGGCGGCATCGACAAGGCGCATGTCGAAGCTGGCATGCGGCTCGCGGCCGAACGCGTGCTGCCATACGTGTAGTGATCCGGTGGAGGGATGAGGACCATGCAGCTTGGTTATGTCGGTCTTGGCAATATGGGTGCGGCGCTCGCCCGTCGGCTCCTGCGCAAGCATAAGATGCGCCTTTACGACCTGCGGCCACAGACCATGGCGAAGCTCGCCGATCTGGGCGGCATCGCCTGCCAAAGCCCAAGAGCCCTGGCGGCAGAGTGCGATCTGGTCATGACTTGCCTGCCGACATCCGCGGACGTACGGGAAGCCATTTTTTCCGCCGACGGCCTGGCCGCCGGTCTCAAGAAGGGCAGCATCATCGCCGATATGACCACGGGCGATCCCAATGCCACACGCGCCATGGCCGACGACCTTAAAAGCGCGGGCATTACGCTGATCGACGCCCCGGTCAGTGGCGGACCACACGGGGCAGATGCGGGAACCATTGCCATCATGGTGGGAGCACCCGCCGACCTCTACGCGCGCCTGCAGCCGGTTTTCGAAACCATCAGCCCCAACATTTTTCACTGCGGCGACGTCGGCACCGGCCATACCATGAAACTCGTCAACAACGTCGTGGCAGCGAGCGTGCGGGTGGCAACGTTCGAGGCCGTGACCATGGGCGTCAAGGCCGGCCTGTCGCTGGAGACCTGTTCGCGCGTGCTGGCGAAGGGTTCGGCACGCAGCTATACGACCGAAATAACCCTGCCGAAGTTCGTGAAGGGCGAGCTCAAGACCAACTTCACGCTGGGTCTGATGCACAAGGACGTGCGTTTGGCGACGGAGCTCGGCGTTGCCAGCGCAGCCCCGATGCCCGTTTGCAATCTGGTGCGCGAGGTCTTCCAAATCGCCTTGAACGAACAGGGTGCCGACGCGGACGTCAATTGCCTCATTCATCTGCACGAACGGCTGGCGCAAGTGACGTTCGCGCCGAAGCAGTAGGATAGCGCGAGGCGGTGCGTGTCGGCGGCGCGGGCGCGGCCCCGCCCCCTGCCAGCTGGCTCGCATCCGGGCTGCCGCCAAACGGTCGCGCCACACCATGGTGGCTTAGCCTTGAGCCTCGGCGCGCGGCGGTGTCCCAGGACGGGTCAAAGGACTTGGCAAAGGAGTGAACCAAAGCAGCCAGGCAAAGCAGGTGGGCAGCACGCATGGATCAGGATGACTTGTTTCGCCGTCTGGCGCTCGCCCTGGCGATAGGATTGCTGATCGGGCTGGAGCGTGGCTGGCAGCTGCGCGAGGAGGCCGAGGGCGAGCGGACCGCGGGCCTGCGCACTCATGCCTTGACGGGATTGCTCGGAGGTATCTGTGCCGCCCTGTCGGTCGCCAGCCATCCGGCGGTCTTGGCGGCGGGGCTGGTGAGCTTCTCGGCGGCGTTTGCGCTGTTCGCCTGGCTCGAGGCCAGCAGCGAGCACAATTTCAGCGTTACCGGCGTGGTGGCGGCAATTCTGACCTTCGTGCTCGGAGCCTATGCCGTGCTTGGCCACCCCCTGGTGGCGGTCGCTTGCGGCGTAGCAATGGCGGTGCTGCTGGCGTTGAAGGAACCGCTGCACGTCTGGGTGCGTCGGTTGTCGTGGCTGGAGCTGCGCGCTGTGCTTGTGCTGCTCGCCATGTCCTTTTTGTTGCTGCCCGTGCTGCCTAACCGAACCATTGATCCTTGGGATGCGATCAACCCGGCGGAAATCTGGCTGCTAGCGGTGCTGATCGCCGGTGTCTCCTTTGTCGGCTACGTGGCCGTCAAATGCCTGGGCGACCAGGCTGGGATCGCCGTGGCCGCCCTGGCCGGTGGTCTGACGTCATCGACGGCAACGACGCTGTCCTTTGCTCGTCTCGCCCGCGATCAACCGCAAGCCTCCCTGGTGCTTGCGGGAGGCATACTGCTTGCCGGGGTGGTGATGATCGTGCGCGTCGTCACCATTGCTGTTGCCCTGGCACCGGCGCTCAGCAGCGAACTGCTTGCGCCGTCGGCTGCGGGCGCGCTGGTTCTCCTCGCCGCTAGCGCCTGCCTGGCGCTTGCACGCCGGCGCGAGTTCGGCGGCGAGACGGCCAACCTGCAGCTCAAGAATCCTTTCGACCTCGCGGGCGCGCTAAAGCTCGCGGCCTTGATTGCCGTCATCATGCTGTTGGCTAAGGTGCTGTCGGCCATGTCCAGCACGCGTGGGCTCTATCTACTGGCTGCCATTTCCGGCATTGCCGATCTTGATGCGATCACCCTGTCGATGGCGCGGGTCGCGGGCACGCGCGTAGCGCCTGCGGAGGCCGCCACCGCCATCATCGTTGCCATCTGCACGAACACCGCGGCCAAGGCCGTGATGAGTGCGGCAATCGCGGGGCGCCGCGTTGGAATTGCCGTCGGCGCCGTTAGCGCCGTGGCGATCATCGCCATGGCCGCAGCACATATGCTGGCGCCTCGGTTGCCTCTCGCCGCGGCCCAGAGCCAAGCCGGCTCTTGGCTCGATCTATGACCATTGCGGCGGCGAACCGATGGCGCCTCTCCTTGTAAAAAGGCGAGCCCCGCCGAGTGATGGCGGCAGCGGAACATCGCGCCAAGGCTTCGCGTTTCTGCAACGATGGAGGGTTTTACAATGTCGTGGGCCACCGTGTCGGGAGCCATCCTGGCGGCGCTCGCAGTCAGCTTGGCCGTGCAAGTGAAAGCGCAGCCGTCACCCACCGGCTATGGCGAGCAGCCAACGATCCCACCGGCCAAGCACAGTTGGCTGCCGACCGTCAATTGGTCGGTGGCCGAACCCTGGCGGGATGGCCAGGCGCCCAAGGCTGCCGCTTCCCTGGAGGTGGCTGCCTTTGCGCGAGGGCTCAAACATCCCCGTTGGTTGCACGTTTTGCCCAATGGTGACGTGCTGGTCGCGGAGGCCGCCACCGAACCCGAACCCTCCTGGTCGCCGCGGGCCATCATCCAAAACCTGGTACAACGGCGAACCGGGGCGATCGTGGAAAATGCCAACCGCATATCGCTGTTGCGCGACAAGGACGGCGATGGTGTCGCCGAGGAGCAGTTCGTTTTCCTGGAAGGCTTGCGACAACCATTCGGCATGGCGCTGATCGGCGATGCGCTTTTCGTTGCCAATACCGACGCCGTTCTGCGCTTTGCCTATCGCCGCGGCGATACGCGCATTAACGACAAGGGGACGAAGCTACTCGACCTCCCGGTCGGCCACCATTGGACGCGCGCCCTGCTGGCGAGCCGGGACGGGTCGAAGCTGTACGTAACCGTCGGTTCCGGCAGCAATATCGCCGAGAAGGGTATCGCGAGCGAGGAAGGCCGTGCCACGATCCTGGAGCTCGATATCGCCAGCGGCCGCGCGCGCACTTTTGCCTCGGGCCTGCGCAATGCCAACGGCATGGCGTTTGAGCCGACCACCGGGCAATTGTGGACGGTTGTCAACGAGCGCGATGAGATTGGCGATGACGTTCCGCCGGACTATCTGACGTCGGTCAGGGACGGCGGCTTTTACGGCTGGCCCTATAGCTACTGGGGCAAGACCGTCGACAAGCGCGTCAATCCGGCAAGACCCGATCTGGTGGCGACGGCAATCACACCCGACTATGCCCTCGGCGCCCACACGGCATCGCTCGGGCTCGCCTACTATGCCGGCACCGCGTTGCCGGCGCCGTTTCGGGATGGCATGTTCATCGGCCAACACGGTTCGTGGAACCGAAGCGAATTGAGCGGCTACAAGGTGATCTTCGTGCCGTTCCGGGTGGGCCGGCCCGCCGGCCAGCCGGTGGATGTTCTGACCGGCTTTCTCACGAACGATGGAAGTGGCGTGGCGCATGGCCGTCCGGTCGGCGTGGCCGTCGACGCCCAAGGCGCCGTCCTGGTCGCCGACGACACGGGCAACACCGTTTGGCGCGTCAGCGGCAGCCGTCGCCAGGCGCAGTCCGCGCCCCAGTGATGAGCCAGTGATGTGATGAGCCAGTCATGAGCCAGTATCATTGTCGGGGCAGCGACGGCCAGTGCCTGCCAAGATGTACCGATCAAGATCATGCCGGCCAAGATCAAAACCCGGCGTTGCCCTCGCCGTAGGCCTGTCGATGGCACCCCAACGCGGCGATACTCGAGGGCAAGCGTGGTCAGAGGCGCCGGGCTCTGTCGCGCGCAGCCGATGGCATAAAGGACGACCATGGGACGATGCGCGGGCGGAACCCGCCATCAAGCCCGACGTTTAGTTTGCAAGTCAGCAGCTTGCCCCGGAGATTTTGCAGTGGCCCACAGCTCGCCCTATATCGACCCGCAACGTCACTCCCAGCCCGGCGCCGAGGCCATGGACCTCGGTGAGCGCGTGTGGGAACGGGCGGCGACCGCCGGCGAGGCCGCGCGGGACAGCGCCAGGGAGCACCCGATCGCCAGCGTTGCCGTCATTGCCGGTTTGGCCTTTGCGATCGGCGCGCTGTGGAAAATCGGGCGTCCCCGCCCGCAGTCGCGTCTTGACGGGCTGCTTTCTCGCCTTTCGGAGCTGCCAAACGAACTGCCCCGGCGCTGGCGCCCCTAGCACAGTCTCCAGGTTGGCTGGACGTTGCGCCGCAGGGTCCCGCCTGGCCGTCGCGGTTTTAAGCCTCAAGGGGCCTCACTTGGTGAGCGCTCACGGGCCCGCGAGCGCTAACTGGGGAAGCGCTCACTGGGCGAGCGGCGGCACGCGCCGGTGCCAGTCCGTTGCGTCCTGCCAGGCCCAGCCGACGCGCAGGGCCATGGCTTCCTCGCCGCCGCGGCAGACGACCTGCAGGGACAGCGGCAACCCCGCTGCAGAAAAACCGCAGGGTAGGGCCAGCGCGCACAGATCCAAGAAATTGCCCCAGCGCGTGAACACGGCGGGCGTCGTGGCCTGATCGACCGCCTCGAGCGCCAGCGCCGGCGTCAGGGTGACGGGCGCCAGCACCGCATCCACTTGCGCGATCGCCTCGCCGAACTCGCCCTTCAAGCGCTCACGCTCGGCAAGGGCTTGCAAATATTCGCGCGATGAAATCGCCGCTCCGGCCCGAATGCGCGGCCGTACCGCCTCATCGAGCGACAAGGCGTTATTGTCGACGATGTCAGCGAGCAGTGCATAGGCCTCGGCAGACATGATGCGTCCCGAGCTCGCACCATACTCGCGGAAGCCGCGCGGCAGGGACAGGTCGACGATTTCGGCGCCCAGCCCGGCCAAGGTCGCAAGCGAACGATCATAGGCGGCGAGCACTTCGGCATCGACGCCGGAACGCTCGGAGGCTGGCATGCGCGCCAGGCGTAGGCCTTTCACGCCGCGGCGCAGGGTTGGCATCGGATCGGCGTCGCGCAGGGACAGCGTGCGCGGGTCGCGGGCATCGGCGCCCTGCATCACCTGCAGCAGCAGGGCAGCATCCTCGACGCTGCGCGTCATGGGGCCCGGCGTGTCGAGCGTCGGCGTGAGCGGAAGCACGCCATAGGTGCTGATGCGCCCGATCGTGGTCTTAAGACCGGTGATACCGCACCAGGCGGCCGGCACGCGTACCGAACCGCCCGTATCGGTGCCGATCGCGCACGGCACCAGGCGCGCCGCAACCGCCACCCCCGAGCCACTGCTGGAGCCACCGGGCGTTCGCTGGATTTTGTCATCCCATGGATTCCAGGGCGTTCCCAAGTGCTGGTTGGTGCCCCAACCGCCGAAGGCGAACTCAACCGTGTGGGTCTTGCCGATGACGATCATGCCGGCACCAATCAGCTTTCGCGCCAGCGTCGCCGTGCGGCTGGAACGGCGCTCGCGCCACACCGCACTGCCACCGGTGGTGACGCGGCCTTCGAGCTCGATCAGATCCTTGAGGGCGACCGGAATACCGTGCAGGGGCCCCACGGCGTGACCCGACCGAATGGCCTTGTCGGCCGCTTCGGCGGCGGCGCGCGCCTCCGCGGCGAAGACGTCGACGAAGGCGTGTAGCTTTGCATCCAGCCTTTGGATGCGCGCAAGGCAGGTATCGACGAGATCGACGGGTGAGATGCTGCGCGTGTTCAGCCCTGCGGCGAGGGCATGCAACGGAAGCTGTGCAAGATCTGTATCCATGAGGGGTTCCTAGGCCAGCGTTAGCGGTTCGCTCGCCGAAGCGCGGCGTTGAGCAGCAGATTGGCTCCGGGCAGCGTGCGCGTCAGCTCTATGTCTTCATTGGTGTTGTGGCTGATACCATTACGGCAGGGTGTGAAAATCATGGCAGTCGGCACGAGGTCTGCAACCGCGTAGGCATCGTGGCCGGCCTGACTAAGCATTTCAAGAAACGGCAGGCCAAGATCGGAGGCGGTATCTTTCAAGAGCTCGATACATTGCGGGTCAAACAGGGAGGTGCCCCAACTCCAGCCCTCGGCCAGCGTGATAATGACGCGGGCCTTGGCTTCGACCGCGGCGATCGCCGCCTTGATTTCCGCATGCATGCGCTCGAAACCGGCCGGCTCGGGATGCCGAAAGTCGACGATCAGGCGAACCTGCTCTGGAACGATGCCGGGTAGGTTCGGAAAGCATTCGATGCGCGGCGTCGTGGTGCGTCCTTCTTGCGCCGCAAAGGTAAGGCCGATGTCATTCACGGCGGCGATCAAGTAGCCGGCCCCCACCAGAGCGTTGCGCCGCTCGAGCATGGGCGTGCCGCCGCTATGACTGGTTTCACCGGCAATCTCGATGCGCAGCGCCAGGGTCTTGTAGCCGCCAACGACGATGCCAATATCGCAACCCTCGCGGTCAAGCCGCGGTGCTTGCTCGATGTGCAGTTCGAGATAACAGTCGAGCCGACGGCCGCCGAGCGGGGCCTTGCCCAGATAGCCGATCCTTTCCAGTTCATCACCAAAGCGAAGACCGGCGTCGTCTTTGCTGTCGTGCACCTGGGCGCTGCTCAGCTTGCCCGCAAAGGCGAGCGAACCCATCAGCGGTGGACTGAAACGGGCGCCCTCCTCGTTGGTCCACATGACCAGCTCGATTGGTCGGCGCGTTGCAATACTGTGATCGTTAAGGCTCCGTATCACCTCAAGACCACACAACACCCCGAGCGCACCATCGTACTTACCACCACAGACCTGCGTGTCGAGATGGCTGCCGATTGCGACCGCCGGCAGCGAATTGTCCGTTCCCGGTCGGCGGGCAAAGATGTTGCCGACGGGATCGACTTCGACAGTGCAGCCCACCTCACGCACCCAGGCAACGAAGAGATCGCGTACCTCCTTGTCCTCCTGCGTCAGAGCCAAACGGCGCACGCCGGTACCACGGAAACGGCCGATTTCACCCGCCCGCTCGAGGCTGGCCCACAATCGCTCGGCATTGACCTCGAGCGCATTGGCCGGCTTCATGGATGGCCTCCACCAGTGCTGGGGGACGTGGACACCTCGCTGCGCTCGCCGAAATTAGGGCCTGGCAGCGCAATCTCGCGGGCCGCCACGCGCAGGCAACGCGTCATGTGCGTGGCGGTATGGGTAAACGGTGGCGGCATGGCGCTGCGACAGCGATCATCGCCGAAGCGGCAGCGTGGCTGGAAACTGCAGCCAGCCGGCAACGCCCGCAGGTCGGGGGGCATGCCCTGGATGGCCTCGAGCCGTTTGCCAAAGGCGGATCCGAGTACCGTAGAGGTGAGCAGGGCGGCCGTATAGGGATGCGCCGGCGACCCGATCACCGCTTCGGTGGGGCCAAGCTCGACAAATCGGCCGGCGTACATCACGGCGATCTGATCGGCGACCTCCACCGCGACCCCGACGTCATGTGTCACAAAGACGACGGCCATATCGAGGTCCCGCTGCAATTGCCGCAGCAGAAGGATGATTTGTATTTGCACGGTGACGTCGAGCGCCGTGGTCGGCTCGTCGGCCAACAGCAGCGACGGACGACAGGACAGGGCAAGGGCAATCATGGCCCGCTGCCGCATGCCGCCCGACAGCTCGTGCGGATAGGACTTGAGCCGTCGGGCCGCGGAGGGAATCTGGACCATGTCCAAAAGCTCCAGCGCACGCCGGTTGGCAACCTGGTAGGAGACGCCCTCATGCCGCACGATGGTCTCGGCAATCTGCACGCCGATACAGAACACCGGGTCGAGCGCGATCATCGGCTCTTGGAAAATCATGGCGACCTTGCTACCGCGCACCTGGCGCAGGCCGGCCTCGTCCAGCGTCATCATGTCGTGGCCAGCAACGCGAATGCGTCCGTCGACGCGGGTGCGCGGTGGCAGCAGGCGCAACAGGGCGCGCAACGTGACGCTCTTGCCCGATCCCGACTCGCCGAGAATGCCGAGCACCCGACCGGCATCGACGCTGAAGCTGACGTCGTTGACGGCGCCCACCGTCGCGTCGCGGCCGACAAAACGCACGCTGAGCTGCTCGACCGTGACGACGGGTTCCTTTGGCATCAGTGCGCCACCGTCTTGTCGGCACGGCTGTGGCCCGAGCCCGCGGCGCTCATGTGGCAGGCGACGGCGCCGGACGCCGCGACCGCCAAGAGCTCGGGCGGCACGGCTTCGCAGACTTTTTCCGCAAACGGACAGCGCGTACGAAAGCGGCATCCCGATGGGGGACTAATGGGGTTGGGCGGATCGCCGCTCAGCGGCGCACGCAGGGTGCGGCGCCGCGGATCCATCGATGGCATGGCCGAGAGCAGCGCCTGCGTATAGGGGTGTTTGGGACTGCGGTAGATTTGCTGTACGGGTCCGATCTCCACCACTTTGCCGAGGTACATGACCATCACGCGATCGCTGATGTAACGCACCACATTGAGGTCATGACTGATGAAGATGTAGGTCAAATCAAACTGGGCTTTCAAATCCGCAAGTAGGTTCAACACCTGCGCCTCGACCGACTTGTCCAAGGCCGAGACGGCTTCGTCGAGGATCACGATGCGCGGCTCGAGCGCCAGCGCGCGCGCGATGTTAATCCTTTGCCGCTGGCCGCCGCTCAGCTCGTGCGGATAGCGATTGGCAAACTGCAGCGGCTCAAGCCCGACCGCTTCCAGCAGCTGCATCGCCCGCTTGAACGCGGCCGCCTTGCCCAGTCCGTGGATGAATGGAGCAAAAGCGATCGACGTCACCACCGGCAGGCGCGGGTTCAACGAGGCATAAGAATCCTGAAAAACCATCTGCATCTGCCGGTGCAGATCGCGGCGGCTCAGGCCAGGCGCGGCGCCAACCAGCCGGCCAGCAAAGCGAATGCGGCCGCTGTCGCGGGCGATGAGATGCATGATGAGCCGCGCCGTCGTCGACTTGCCGCAGCCCGACTCCCCGACCACACCCAAGGTCTCGCCGTTGCTCACCGCAAAGGAAACGTCGTCCACGGCCTGCACGACGCCATTGGTTCGGTTCAGCCAGCCACCTTTGACCGCGAAATGTTTGGTCAGGTTCTCTACGCTCAAAAGGGGCACGCCAGCATCCGGCTCGGCCCGCGCCGCCCCACCAGCCGCTGCTGCTGCCGAGCCGCTCACAGGCGCACGTCCATGGCTTGGCGCAAGCCGTCGCTCATCAGATTGAAGCACATCGAAGTGATGAAAATCATGACCCCCGGCAGCGCAGCCACCAAGGGCGACACCCACAGCGCCTGGCGCAGATTATTGAGCATCAGCCCCCATTCGGCGCTCGGCGGCGTCACACCGAGGCCAAGGAAACTGAGCCCGGCGGCCAGGATGATACAGATGCTGATCAGGCTGGTGGCGTAGACCAGAATCGGTCCGAGCACGTTGTTGAGGATGTGGTAGCGCACGATTGTCAGCGGCCGTGCGCCGCTGGCGCGGGCGGCCTCGACGAAGTCGAGATGCCGCGTTTGCGCACTGACGCTTTCCGAGATGCGGATGATGGGCGGGATGAAACTGATGGTCAGCGCCAGGATTGTATTCTGCAGACCGGAGCCGAGAATACCGGTGATGGCGATCGCCAGCAAAATCGAGGGAAAGGCATAAAGCACGTCGGTCAGCCGCATAATCACGCTATTCACGAAGCCACCCATATAACCGGCGAGTATGCCCAGGAAGCCTCCGATCAGGAGGGCCAAAAACACCGGCACGACACCGGCCAGCAGGGACATGCGGCCACCGTAGACCATGCGGGACCACAGGTCGCGGCCGACCTCGTCGGTACCGAGCCAATGGCCAAGCGTGCCGACCGGTTTCAGGCGGCGTAGCACCGAACCCGTATAGGGATCATGCACGGTGAACCAGGGCGCAAAAACCACCATGACGAGGAGCAGCAGCAGCACGGCGGTGACGGCAAGCGTCACCTTGTCGTCGAGCAGCCGCTCCCACACACGCCGCCAGTAGCTCTTGCCCTGCTGCGCGCGCTTAAGCACCAGGTTGGCATCGGCGGGCAGTACGGCAGCGTCGGCCATTGCCCTTCTCCCCTAACGCCGCATGCGCGGGTCGATCAGCGCCTGCAACACGTCGACCAGAATATTGATGACGACGAAGATTGCCGCCAGCACCAGGATGGTTGCGGACAGCACCGGCACATCACGGCGAAAGATTGCGAGATTCATCAGCCCACCGGAGCCAGGCCAATTGAACACGGTCTCAACCAGGATCGATCCACCCAGAAGATAACCAAACTGCAGGCCCATCAGAGCCAAGGCGGAGGGGGCCGCATTCTTGAGCGTATGGTAGAGCACGCGTCGGTTGCTGAGCCCCTTCGCGTGCAAGGTGCCGACAAATTCCTGACTGAGAATCTCCAGCACGTTGGCGCGCACCAGGCGGCTCGTCACACCCATCGGGATCAGCGACAAAGTTACGACGGGCAGGATCAGATGCTTGATCTGATCCCAACTACTGGGCACACCCTCGACCCCCATGCCTTGGGCGGGAAGGACGTTGAAAACGACGGAAAAGACCGCGACCAGCACGATGCCGACCCAGTAATGGGGCAGGCTGACGCCGACGATTGCCGTGGCGGAGAACACCTTGTCGAGCCAGCTGTCGCGGTTATAGGCGGCGAGCGCGCCGAGCACGATCCCGAGCGAGAACCCCAACAGCGCCGCCGGCAGGGCAATGACCAGCGTATTGCCGAGGGCACCAAACAATTCCTCCGCCACCGGCCGGCCGGTGAAGAAGGAGACGCCGAAGTCGCCCACCATGAGACGACCAAGCCACGCCAGATACTGCAGGTAGATCGGCTCATCGAGCCGAAAGCGGCGCCGCAAACTGTCGGCGATCTCCTTTGGCACTTCCGGGGGCACCAGGATGTCGACCACGTCCCCCGGCGCCAGATGAATGAGCACAAAGACCAGCATCGAGACGCCGAGCAGCACGGGCACGGCGTAGATCAGGCGGCGCAGTGTAAAGGCCCACATGGACCCTCACCGGGAAGGCAATTGCGGCAGGCGCCACACCAACCCGCCTGGCATTTCACCGGGCTGGTTGGCCGGCGAGCGCGTGCCGTTAGGCATGGCCGACGCGCCCCTCAAGGATCACTCCATCTCTACCCTGGTAAAGTCTTGGAACCAGCTTTGCGCGCTCACAAAGCCTTTGACCTTCTTGGTCATGGCGCGCGGATTGCGGTCATGCACGATGAAGGCCCAAGGTGCCTCGTCAACAACAATCTCATGCGCGCGCTGCGTGTCCTTGAGGATCTCGGCCTTGTCGGTAGCCTTTTCGATCCGATCGATCAGCTTGTCGAATTCCTCGTTCTTCCAGTTCGCCCAGTTCCGGCCCTTTGGCGCGGCGTTGCTCGACAAAAAGTAGAGCGCGATCTGCGAGATGTCCGTCGACGGCGGCAGGCTGATATTCATGGCGTCGGAGCCAAGTGCCTGCTGGGCCGTCGGTGCGTTGCGCAAGGCCACCAGCATGGTGCCCCACTCGACCACCTCGAAGGTGATGTCGAAGCCGCACTCCTTCAGGTTCTGCTGCAGGAACTCGTTCATCGGCAGCGGCAGCATTTGGCCCGAACCGCTGGTCGAGATCATGACTTTGCTCTTGACCGGCTTGTCTGGACCAAAGCCGGCCTCGCGCAACAGGGCCTTGGCCTTATCCAGATCGTATTTGTAATGCTCCTTGGGGGCACCGAATTGGGGATCGGTCGGCTTGAAGGCACCAACGGACGGCTCGGCCAGACCGTTCAAAAGCGTGACCAGGCCCTCCCGATTAAAGCAATAGTTGATCGCCCGACGCACGCGCACGTCCTTCCAGGGCGCGTCCTCCTTGGCAAGATTGAGGACCCACGGCCACATGTGCGGATAGCTGCCGGTGACGATTTCGAAGCCGGCCGCCTTCAGGCTCGGCACGGCGTCGGGTGGCGGCACCTCGATCCAGTCGACCTGTCCCGAGCGCAAGGCCGCCAAGCGCGTCGTTGCCTCCGGCATCGGGAACAGGATCATCTTATCAAGTTTTGCAAGCTTGCTCTTTTCCCAATAGCCGTCGTTGCGATTGAGGGTGACGCTCACGCGCGGCTTGAATTCGGTGATTTTGAATGGCCCCGTACCCGAGGGCGATTTTGCAAATTCAGCCCACGACCCGGTCTTCTCGAATTGGGCCGGGCTTGAGTAGAGCATATAGGGCAGCATGTTGGGAAAATAGCTTAGCGGCCGCGGATTGGTGATCTCGATGGTATAGTCGTCGATCTTGCGATAGCCGGCGACGAAGGGGTTGCGCGCCTGCGCCACGGCACCGCCTGGCGGATCGAATTGCTTGGCGTCTTTCTTGTAGTAGCGGTCAAGATTCCAGATCGCGGCATCGGCGTTGAAATCGCTGCCGTCGTGGAATTTCACGCCCTGGCGCAGATGGAAAACCCATTTTGTCTTGTCGTTGGCATCCTGCTCCCAGCGCTCGGCCAGGCCAGGCCGAATATCGGCCAATTTGTCGGCCCGCGTCAGATCCCACAGCACCAGCCCCTCGTAGACGGGGTAGCCAAGAAAGCGCACACCCTCATAGCCATTGTCCGGAGCGCCGGTCGTCGTCGGTACGTCCGAGGCCGTCATGGCAATGCGCAAGGTTCCCCCTGCCAGCGCCGGACCCGCCGCCAGCAGCGCCAGCACGGCCGCAATGGCGCCATAGCCGCCCGCGCCCCTCATCGAGATCATCTGGAACCTCCAACAGCATCCGCCCAGATCGGCGTGTTCATCCCCCATCGAGGCGCTCAGGGCCGAAGCAAGAGATGGGCCAGCCACGGTGCGGGCACGTCCGCGATCAAGGCAGCGGGCGCAACCGCAGCGCCGCCCAAAGTTTAGGCACCACGCCATGGGCCTTGGCAAGGCCTATATCGCGCGGCGGCACCCTGCAACGGCACGATTTTGGCGGCTTGCGGCAGCCGGGCGCGTCCTGCCGCCAGCCGACGGGTTCAGGAGCGGCGCATAGCCCTCGCGGCGCCGCCCGCCGAGTCGAGCGAGCCTTAAACCTTTCGCGCCGACCCGCGGCGGGCGGGAGGGCGGCCTCGACCGTCTATTTGCCCGAGGCTCGCGCCGCCTGCTCTGCGGTCTGGCCCAGCTTGCCCAAGCCGAGCGCGGTTGCCATCACCCTGAAGACATAGGTGTTGTCGACACGCCCCTTGAACAGCTCCGCGCCTGGTCCCATGGCCGTGAGCACGACATCGTCGGCCGCGTGCACGCCTTGGCGCTGCGTGAACGGCAGATTGCCCTCCATGCGCGTTGCCTGTGGCGTGCAATAGGTCTCGTTGGCGACCGCCTTGTCGTCTTTCTCCTCCGTCGGCTTGAACGGTCCAGCGAGCGAGGGCTTGCCGGAGGCACAATGGTCGGGAAAGCCCGCGAAAACGAAGGCCAGCCGCCGCGAAACATCGACCGAGGCCGGATAGCCGTCACCGTCGGCTTTGGGGTAGTTCGGAAATTTCGACTCGTTATAGACGCCAAGCTTATCGCGTAGGCGCTCACCCGGTCGCTCATCGTCGTAAGTGCCGATGATGCTGACGGGGTGGGCATGATCGGCAACGACGATGATTAAGGTGTCGTCGCGTCCTGCCGCGAAGCGTTTGGCGACAGCTACCGCATTGTCGAGCATAATCGTGTCATAGACCGCACGCTCCCAATCCAGCACGTGGCTGAATTTGTCGATCAGTCCCGATTCGACCATCAGTAGGAAGCCGTTTGGCTGTTTCGATAGGATGTCGATCGCGGCCTGGGTCTCATCCACCAGGTCGGGCTGATCGGGATAGGCGTTAACGGTCCCCTTCTTGAGGATGTGGCGATCGAGTGCGCCATCGAGGTTGCCGGGATGGAACAGGCCGAGCAGACGCGCCGTGGCCTGATCGGCGGCGGCCGTCTTCATCTCGGTCGCGGTGGTCACCAATGCATAGCCGTTGGCCTTGAATTTCTCGAGAAAGTTGGTTTCGTCCTTGCGCCGACCCGCCTTCTCCGACTTGGGTAAGAAATAGCCACTGCCGCCCCCCATCATGACGTCGGGGCCGAGCTCGTAGAACATGCGCACGATATCGTCGTAGTCGCTGCGCCGCCGCACGTGTGCAACCAGGCCCGCGGGCGTTGCATCCTCGATTTCGGTGTTGGTCACCACCCCCACCGCCATGCCGCCGTTGCGCCGCTTCGCCAGCTCGGCGATGGTTTCAACTTTTGGATGTGCGAGCCCGCTCTTGTTGCGCGCGCAGTAGACCCCCATGGCATTGACGCAGGACTTGTGCCCGGTGGCGTAGGCGCTCATCGAATTGGCCGAATCGGTGACGATCGCGTCGCTGCCCGAGGTCGATACCAGCGCCATGTACGGCATGTCATCGATCGCAAGTTCGCCGCCGTAGCGCCCCTCGACGAGCCCTTTGGCAAGCACGCGGGCGGCGGTGCGATGGGCCATCGACAGCCCGTCGCCGATGAACAGGATGACATTGCGCGCGCGCCGCTCGGGCGCGGCAAAGACCTCCCAGCGAACGGTCTTGGCGGCACTACCGGCCGTGGCCGTCACTTCGTAGGAGCCGGGGGCGGCAAGAAAAGCATCGCGTATCCAATAGGCCGTATGGCCAAGCCCCTCCTCATCGACCTCGATCGCCGCCGGCTTGCCAAGCACGGTCGCGGCATCACGCCCATTGATCGTGACCTTGATCGCTTCGGCCGCGAGCTTGCCATCCAGCTCGAGCTTGAAATCGAACTTCGAGCCGAGCAGAATTTCGGCCCGATTGAGCGGATAGATCGATTGCGCCGTCGTCGGCGTCCCCGCCAGTGCCGTCAATGCCAGTCCGAGCAGCAGACCGCGCACGCGTAGCATTGTTCGCTCTCCCCTGTGGTGTTGCGCCGTCAATAGTAAGGCGCTGTGACAGTTGCGTGACAAGTGGCATGCTTCGGCGCATTGGACCGGGATCGCCGGCTAGGCTTGCGGCATTTTCGCCAATGGCCGGCTGCCGGATGCGGCCAAGGCGTTGCGATCGGCTACGAAGCGGGCGCGCTCGCTCCAGCGCACGATTTCAAGATCACCCTCGCGCGTTTCGATGATCGCCGTGCAGCTTTCCACCCAATCGCCGCAGTTGAGATAGTGGATGCCGCCAAAAGACCGATCGGCGGCGTGATGGATGTGTCCACAGATCACGCCATCGAGGCCACGGCGCCGAGTTTCGTTGGCAACGGCTTCTTCAAAGGCTCCGATGAAGGCCACCGCCCGCTTGACGCGATACTTCAGGTAGGCGGACAGCGACCAATAGCCGAGACCGAGGTGACGGCGACACCAATTCAAGGGATGGTTGAGCCAAAGGGCAAACTCATAACCGCGGTCACCTAGGATGGCCAGCCAGCGCGCGGTGCGGACCACGACGTCGAATTCGTCGCCGTGCAATACGCCGTAGCGCCGTCCCTTGGCGGTGGTGTGCACGGTATCCCGGCAGATTTCAATGCCGCCGAAGCGCAAGCCAATGTAGTCGCGCAAACCCTCGTCGTGATTGCCCGGAATCAGCACGACCCGGACGCCCTTGCGCACCTGCCGCAGCAGTTTCTGCACGACGTCGTTGTGCGTCTGCGGCCAGTGCGGCCCGCGCCTCACCTTCCAGAAGTCGACGATATCGCCGACCAGATAGATCACCTCCGGCTCGTAGTGCTTGAGAAAATCGAGCAGGTCGGTGGCCTGTGCGGCGCGTGTGCCGAGATGCAGATCGGAAATGAAGAGTGCCCTCACGTGCCGACGAAAGGCCAAAGCGGATCCCCACGGAGTATGCATGGGAGCTAAAGAGAGGATTCGCGTTGCACGGTTATGACAGCGCCATTCCGTGGCCTGCGGCAGGTCCGGCAGCTTGCATCTGAGAGGGCCAGATCAACACAAGCTGCCGGACCCACAATTGGCGCAGGACGTCCGCTCTGCGGCGTAGCGCGGGTCTGCAACCAACCAGCTGCCGCGGCTCTACGCCCATTCAAGCGGGGAGTGAGAGCTGAGCCGAGCAGCTTTAGCCGAGCTCACGATCGGATGGACACCGCCATCCACGAGAAAGTCTGCCAGAGACGCACTACAAAACCGTGACACGCCAGGCCAGGGCCAGCGTCAACAAGCCTCGAAGCTGTAGCCGGCGCCCCGCACGGTTCGGATCGGGTCCGACTGCCAGCCTTGCAGCAGCGCCTTGCGCAGTCTACCGATGTGCACGTCCACGGACCGCTCGTCGATGTAGACCTCGCCGCCCCACACGCCGTTCAGCAGCTGCCGGCGCGTAAACACGCGGCCGGGCGACAGCATGAAAAATTCGAGCAAGCGGTAGTCAGTCGGACCGAGGTGCACGGAAGTGCCCTGCCGCAGCACCAGCATGGCATCTCGATTGAGTTCGATATCGCCCACTTTCAGTCTGTCGGCGATCAAGCGTGCGTCTCGCCGCCGCAACAATGCGGCCGCGCGTGCCAGCAATTCATTGACCGAGAACGGCTTGGTCACGTAGTCATCGGCGCCCATTTCCAGGCCGCACACCTTGTCCATCTCGTCGCTGCGCGCGGTGAGCATGATCACTGGCAAGGTCTTGGTGGCCGGCGCGCGGCGCAAACGTCGGCAAAGCTCGATGCCCGACAAGCCGGGCAGGACCCAATCCAACAGTACCAGGTCGGGGATGGCTTCCTTCAGCCGCGCATCGGCGCGATCACCGTTGCTGATGCTTTCCACGACATAGCCCGCCTTTTCGAAGTTGTAGCGAAGCACCTCCAACAGGCAATCTTCGTCTTCGACGATCAATATGTGCGGCGCCATGATTGCTCTTTTCGTTGCTGGCGGTCCCAGCCGGACGCTTGCTGTTGGCTCGGATGGCTATCTCTCTCTCTGACAGGGACTCCTTTGGCCTTGAGACTCCACACCGAGCCCGCTCACCCCGCCGCCGCTCGGCTCGCAGAACAAGCCACCAACTAGGGCAACGCGCTTGCCTTGGCGCGCTCCAGCGCGTGCGCAAGCGCCGGCCATGCACTCGCTCTACGCCAGAAGTGTGAATCCGATGTGACAGCTGACGCGAGCGCTAGCTACAGCATTGTCATTGAATGCACATCGGCCTGTGACTCGCGCGTCATCAGGTCCACCTAGCGTGCCCGCACGAATCACCGAGCTCAAATTGCCCGGAGGCACGATGCGACGAGGCGCACAGCACCAGCCAAGCCGCCGCCAGATCATTGCCGCGGGAGCCGCCTCGGTGCTGACGCTGAGCGCTGGCTTAGGCGTTGCCGCACCGGTACCCGTCACTGGAACCGTGTTCCATGATCGTCGCGGCATAGGGAGGCGCGCGCCCGGCGATCCGGGCATAGCCGGCGTCATGGTGTCCAATGGCCGCGATGTCGTCTTGACCGATGCGGAGGGTCGCTGGCGCCTGCCGGCGGCCGGCGGTGACGGCGTCTTTCTCATCAAGCCGGCCCACTGGGCGACACCGACTGGCCCTGGCGGCGTGCCGCGCATCAGTGTGCCGCACAATCTTGCCGATCGCGTCGGTGATGCTGCGGCCGCCGGCAAGGGACGCCCGCCGACGATCGACTTTGCGCTCACCCGCGTGCGCGAGACCGCTCGCTTCGAGGCGGTGCTGATGGCTGATACCCAGCCTGCCAATGCTGCCGAGCTCGGCTACCTTTGCGACGATATCATCGGCGGTGTTGCCGGCAGTGGCGCGGCCTTCGGCATCAACCATGGCGATGTGGTTTTCGACGATCTATCCCTCTATCCGCGTTATCTTAAGCTCCTCGGCGCCTGCGGCATCCCCTGGCATCACTGCCCGGGCAACCATGACATCGACAAAGGCGCGGCAAACGACCAGGCCTCGCGTGACACCTGGCGGCGAACCTTCGGCCCCCGCCACTATGCCTTCCAATATGCCGAGGCGACCTTCATCATTCTCGACAATGTTTACTACCATGGGCACAACCCAGGGGACCCCAACAGCGGCGGCTATTACGGGCTGATCGGGGCGGAGCAACTCCAGTTCGTGCGCAACCTACTGGCACACGTTGCAAAGGACCACCTCGTGGTCCTTTCCATGCACATCCCCCTGATGAACTACCAGAATGCGACCGCAGCCGACACCACGCTCGATCGGCACGCCCTGCTCGGCCTCTTGTCGGGGCGACCGCATACGGTGAGTTTCGCCGGCCACATGCATCTCACCGAACACCACTATTTTGGCGCGGACGCGGGCTTTTACGGTGCGCTGCCGCATCACCATCACGTGCTGACCGCGGCCTCGGGTGGCTGGTGGAGCGGTGCCAAGGATGCCCGCGGTATCCCCGCAGCCGACGCGGAGGACGGCAGCCCGAACGGCTATCACATGCTGAGCGTCGACGGCTTAAACTACCACACGCGCTTCGTTCCGGCCGCCGGCAAGCCGGGGGCACAACTGCGCGCAAGCATTGAAAGGCCGTCCGCAAGCGCTTCGCGCGCGGCCCCCCTCAGTGCTGCCGAAGTCCAGCACAGCGAGCTCGTCGTCAACGTGTTCGACGGCGGGCCGGCTACCCGCGTTCGCTACAGCATTGCAGGTGTCACGGGCCACCCCCTGCCCATGCAGCGCGTTGCCAGCGCGGACCCGCATGTGGCTCGTGTGTTTGCGGACCATCGCGATCTGCAAAAGCCGTGGATGCGCGCGCTATCCTCCTCGCACATCTGGAGGGCACCACTGCCGACCAGCCTGCGGCCGGGCGCGTACTGCGCCTCGGTGCAGGCGGACGACGAATATGGCCGCCCGCTGCGCGCGCACGTGCTGTTTGAGGTGATGGCGTCGGATCTCGGCACTTGACTTGGCACGTGAGACGCATGCCGGCTTTCCCGAGGTCGACCCCAGCAGGCCCCGAGCGGCGCGGCGTCAGGACGCAAAGACGAGAGGCGCAACGATGACCCTGACGGTTTGGCTGCTGATCGGCTTCTGCCTGCTCGCCCTTATTCTGCACGCCGCCAGCATCGCCGCGGTTTGGCTGCGCAGCCGCTGCCCCGCCCCCGTGGTTGGCCCGCGCGGCCGGGGCGAAACCGTCAGCGTTATTCGGCCGGTCTGCGGTCTGGAAGACGTCGAGCAGATGACCTTGGCGTCGAGCTTCCAGCTGACCTGGCCCGAGACGGAGCTGTTGTTCTGCGTGGCAGCGGCGGCCGACCCGGCGGTGCCAGTCCTTGAGCGGCTGATCGCAGCGCACGCGGGTGTAAATGCCCGCATCTTGATTGGCGACAACTGCGAGACCGCAAACCCCAAGCTCAACAATCTGATCAAGGGCTGGCAGGCGGCCAAGGGCGAGTGGATCATCCTGGCCGACAGCAATTTGCTGCTGCCGCCAGACTATGTCGAACGACTGCTGGCGCATTTTACCTCGGATGCCGGCCTGGTGTGTGCACCACCAATTGGCTCTGCACCACGAGGCTTCTGGGCAGAGGTCGAATGCGGCTTTCTCAACACCTATCAGGGGCGCTGGCAATACGCCGCTGATGCCGTTGGCTTCGGTTTCGCGCAGGGCAAATCCATGCTCTGGCGCCGCGCCGACCTCGATCGACGGGGTGGCATCGCCGCGCTCGGCAGCGAGCTCGCCGAAGATGCAGCGGCAACGAAATTGGTGCGCGCTGGCGGCCGCAAGGTGCGCCTCGCCGGGCCATCCTTTCAACAGCCCATCGGCGAGCGTTGCGCCACCCGCGTCATCAACCGCCAGACGCGGTGGGCGCAGCTGCGCCGGATGACGTTTCCCCGCTACTTCCTCCCCGAGATCTTGACCGGAAGTTTGCCGCCGGCACTTGCCGGCGCAGTTGCAGGCGAGATGCTCGGCGGCCCCGGAGGGCCCATTGCCCTGGGATTCGTCACCGTCTGGCTCGGGCTCGAGGCCTTGCTGGCACGTGCGGCGGGCTGGCCGCTCGGTTGGCAATCGCCGTTCGCCTGGTTGGTCCGCGACGCATTGATCCCGCTGATTTGGGTACGCGCCTATACGGCGGGCGGCTACGAATGGCGCGGCAATAGAATTTCCATTGCCGGCGCCGGCACGGCCGCCCTGAGCCCCGGCACGGCCGCCCTGAGCCCCGGCACGGCCTAGCGCCGGCTAGCAGCGCGTCGCGCATCCGGTGCAGGCGGCCCGACGCACGGCATGGCAGTACGCAAGTGAGCAGCGGCGCGGCCGGCGGCGCATCGCGAGCCGAAAGGTCATCCCGCTCGATCCGAGTGGGCGAAGGCGCCGGCAAAATCCTTTAGCGATGTCACACGAGTGAAATGTGAAGCAGCGATGCTGCCGCTCGCGTTGAGGTCGAGTCGCACCACGACATTTTTGGGCTTGCACGAAATCGCGAGAACACGCGGTTGCCGATTGAGGGCGAGGCAGCAAATGAGAATTTTGGTTGCAACCGATGCGTGGCGTCCGCAGATCAGCGGGGTGGTGCGAACCCTGGAATCCCTGGCGACCGCCGTGCGCGCCTTGGGCTCGACACTGGATTTTCTCACGCCGGATGGCTTCGCCTCCCTGCCATTGCCGACCTATCCGGGTTTGCGTTGCGCCTTGCCGAGACCGGGCGAAATTGCAAGGCGCATCGAACGCGTTCGGCCCGACGCGATTCACGTCGCCACCGAAGGTCCAATCGGGTTCTTCGTGCGGCGCTACTGCCTAGAGCGTGCCCTGCCCTTCACGACCAGCTTCACGACCCGCTTCCCCGAGTACATTGCCGCACGCGTGCCGCTTCCCGTGGCTTGGAGCTACGCGGCGCTGCGCCGCTTTCACGCCCCTGCAATTGCCACCATGGTCTCGACACCGACGCTGGCGGCGGAGTTGACCGGGCGTGGCTTTCAACACCTGCGGATGTGGAGCCGTGGCGTCGACAATGAGCTGTTCCACCCGGATCGAAAGGCCCAACTGAAATTGCCGCGCCCGATCTTCATGAGCGTCGGCCGGATCGCGCCGGAAAAAAACCTGGAGGCGTTCCTGACTTTGCCGCTGCCCGGCAGCAAGGTCGTGATCGGGGAAGGGCCGCAGCAAGCGGACCTGCGCGCGCGCTTTCCGCAAGCGCATTTTCTCGGCAGCATGGCCGGAGAGCGGCTCGCCGCCCACATGGCGGCGGCCGATGTGTTCGTATTTCCAAGCAAGACGGACACCTTTGGCATTGTCCAGATCGAAGCCTTGTCCTGCGGCGTGCCTGTCGCCGCCTACCCCGTCACCGGCCCCCTGGACGTCATCGGCGACAGCCCGGTGGGGATACTCGATGACGATCTCGAGCGGGCGTGCCGGCGCGCGCTGGCATTGCCGCGCGCGGCATGTCGTGCGCACGCGCTGCGATTTTCCTGGGACGCGAGCGCCGCCCAGTTCCTCAGCCACGTGAGCCCGATCGCGGCCGGCGCCTTTGCAGCGGCGGCCGACCCGCACAGCAGCTGGGAAGGCAAGGCGCTCGGTTCCCTGAAATCCGACGTGCGATGGTCGTAGCCGATCGAAATGGCATTTCTAGGCAGCCGCGGAGGCGGCGGGCGGGCAGCGCAAGCGTCGGGGCCAATTTTGCAAACTGGCTTCCTGGAGGCTAACACATGCAGATAACGACGGGATCGGAGCATCTGAACCGCGATACGGTTATCAAGACCTACGCGCGCTGGGCGCCCATCTACGACAAGGTGTTCGGATCGGTGTTCGAGGAGGCGCGCCGGACCGCAGTCGCAGCCTGCGAGCAAATCGGCGGTCGCGTCCTGGAGGTCGGCGTCGGCACCGGCATTTCGCTGCCTTACTACTCGCCGAACTGCCGCGTCACGGGCATCGACATATCCGAAGAAATGCTGGAGGTGGCACGCCAGCGCGTGCTGGACGACCGCCTGCAGAACGTCGAGCGCCTGGAGTTGATGGACGCAGAGCACCTCGCCTTTCCCGACGGATCCTTCGATGTCGTCGTCGCACAGTACGTCGTCAACACGGTTCCCAATCCCGAAGCCGCGCTCGACGAGTTCTTGCGGGTGCTGCGACCCGGTGGTGAGCTTGTGATCGTCAACCGGGTCGGCGCGGAGAAGGGACCGCGTCGCGCCTTTGAAGTACTGTTTCAGCCGTTCGCACAACGGCTAGGCTGGCGCTCGAAGTTCGAGTGGGAGCGCTTTGAGAACTGGGCCGAGCACACGGTTTCCGCCTACCTGCTCGAACGCCGGCCGGTACCGCCGCTCGGACATTTTTCCCTGATCCGCTTCGGCAAAAGCGCGGCGGTATTGCGCGCTGACGAGGAACGACTTGGTCGGAGTTTTCAGAAATCGGCAGATACCAATGAGGATCGGAACATGCAGACCTTCTTCAAGGAACTCGCGACGCAGCGTTGGGACGACCATCGCTACTATCATCACAGTCGCATCAATCAGAGCCTGCATCTCGTGAGCGCGATCAGCTTTCTTGTCGCCTACGGCCTGCTGCTGATCGACCCGCCGATGGCGGCCCTCCTCGCCTGGCTGGTCGGCATGACCACACGGCAGGCCGGTCACTTCTTTTTCGAGCCGAAGGGCTATGACCATGTGAACGAGGCCACGCACGCATACAAAGAAGATGTCAAAGTTGGCTACAACCTGCGGCGCAAGGTGGTACTGATGGGAATTTGGGCGTTGTTTCCAGCTCTGCTCCTGCTCGAGCCCACCCTGTTCGGCTTCATTACGCCCCACAGCGACTGGACCGGCTTTGCGCGCAATCTGGGCATGATCTGGTTGGGGCTCGGCGTGATCGGCGTGCTCTTCCGTATGGCGCAGCTGTTCGTCAGCAAGGACATACAGGCCGGCTTG
>Ga0070695_100000290_pt1 | contig 25267 bp, 18 predicted proteins | sample KBSK1252metaG_FD_65471 | JGI IMG/M metagenome (GOLD analysis project Ga0070695, IMG submission 65471) | Corn, switchgrass and miscanthus rhizosphere microbial communities from Kellogg Biological Station, Michigan, USA - KBS K1-25-2 metaG | ecosystem: Host-associated > Plants > Roots >...
AGACAATCCGGTCTAAGGCGGCGTTGGCGGCGTTGACGTCGGTCGGCGCCGCGCTCGCATTGCGAGCCGGCGCGCTCGGCTCGATGCTTGTCGGGTTTCGGTACATGGCCACCACGTTCCAGCGCATCTCGCCCGAAGTACCAAGCGGTTCGAGCGCCGTAAAGACAAAGGTCCCGATCGTAGCCTGGGCATCGCGAATACTGACCGGACCCTCGTAGATCGGATAGTTGCCCTTGCGCACATAGAGTCTCTGTGTCTTGCGGCTGATGAATACGGACACCGGCAGAGCTTTTCGTGTCGCCTCATCGGCCGCGTCGGCGGCCCTGTCGCGGTCCGCCGCCGCAGCGCCAAGCTCCCCCGTTGCATGCTCGGCGGCGCTACGTCTGGCCTGCGCCTGAAGCCTGGCGGCTTGCAGCTGGCTCTGAATTTCTTCAATTTTGATCAGGGCCTTCGCTTTCGCGCTTTCTATTCGCTCCTTGATTTGGGGCGTGGTTGCCGTCTCCAAGCGACGTTCCATATCCTTGAGAGCAGCTTCGGCCTTGACGAGGTTGGCCTCTGACGCGCGCAACAGCCGGTTCGTGCCGGCTTCCTCTGCGGTGGCTCGCGTCGCTGCCGCCCGCGCTTCTTGTAGCCGTTTGTTTGCCGTCGCAACCTCTTCAGTTTTGGCCGCGGCAATCGATTGCAGGAGCTGCAGGTACCTTGCCGAACCGGGAACGACTTCGGCATTCCGCCTGGAAGGTCCGAACCTGGCCTCTGCCGCGCCCTTGTTCGTCGACACTGGGTTATTAGGCAGTGCCGCGGCCAACTCTTTGGCGGCTGGGGTCGACTTGAATAGGACCGGGTGGCCAATGTCACTCGGGCTCATGTCATCGCGCACCACGAGCACGCGCATGCCAAGATCTGTAAGACCGAACAGGTGCTCGGCGAAGCTCGACGGCAGTCGGATGCAGCCATGCGATGCGGGACGTCCAGGCAATACGCCGGCATGCAGGGCAATGCCGGTCCAGGTGATGCGCTGCATGAAGGGCATCTCACCGTCTTCATAGAGGTTTGAGCTGTGCATCTCCTTCTTCTGTACGATGCTAAAGATGCCGGCCGGTGTTTCGTAGCCGGTCGAGCCGGTCGAAACCGGTGCCTCTAGGAACTTGCCCCGCACATCATAGATCGAAATGCGCTGGTCCCTGAGCGAGACAATTGCCATCACCGGCTTGCCTCCGGCACGTGTTTGACCATCGTTTCGGGGCTCGCGGCCGTCCTTGGCGGCCGCAACCTGGAGGCCGACCACCAAAAGCGCTGCCGAGAGCCACACCAGCCGCAGGGTAGCGACCGGGCTCGATTTCCATTCACGAAAGACCCGCGTCATTGCTCACGTACACCCTCGAGCAATGCTCCAAGCGTGAGCGAGGAGCGGTTAGAGCGATCTCGCGACCCGGAAGCCGACCATATCGAGACGGATGTCGGGGGCCGTTGCGTAGCGGTAGGCCGAGCGCAGGAGCTGTGGAAAATAGTTCCAGGAGCCACCACGAAGAATCCGCAGTTTGCAGTCCGGGAGCGCCACGACGGAGCCGTCGGTCGGTGCGCCGTGGTAACTGTCCTTGTAGCAATCTTGGACCCACTCCCAGACATTGCCATGCATATCGTGCAGACCAAAGGCATTGCCCGGAAAGGTGCCTACGTCGAGGGTCTTTTGACGAAACACCCCCATCTTGCCGTCGCCATATACAAAGTTGGCGTCGTAGTTGGCTTGTTTGTAGTTAATCGTGGTTCCGGTTGAGAATGGGGGATGTGGTTCTGAGGCCTTAGTTACTGCGCGCGCTGCGTACTCCCATTCCGCTTCTGTCGGCAGCCGGTAGGTGTTGCCGGTCTTGCGCGAGAGCCAGGCAGCAAATTGGCCGGCGTCCTGCCAGGAGACATTGATCACGGGCCGCCTACCCCTCCCCCAGCTCTCATCTTGCGGCTTGTGTTTGCACGCACCTTCGGCCACGCAGGCGTCCCACTGCGCAAATGTCACCTCGAACTTGCCCATGGCGAATGCTTTGATCGTGACCTTGCGTTGCGGGCCTTCATTGCTGAAGCGGCCGCGCTCGCTCTGTGCTGATCCCATCATGAACTCTCCGGCGGGCACCACGACCATTTCCGGACAGACCGGACAGTCGCGCACAATGCGCTCAGCGCCGCCTAAAGCCTCTGGCCGTTTTTTTTGGCCTTGGGCTTGCATCGACATCAGGATGAGGAGTGTAAGTGTCACTACAGCGCGAAGCATAGACCGTCCTGCGATTCCTCGGCACCGCGAGCTCATTGGATCGGGCAGCGTCGTGGGTCGGTGGAGGTTCCCGACCACGCGCGAACGACCAACGTCCCCGCCGCGCCATGTCGTCACTCACAGCCGTGTTGAGGAGCGCCACAAACGCTAGCAACGCCTGTTGTGATAGGCAAATTCGGCCGAAAAAGGGTCCAAAAGCCTTGCCGCCGGCAGGGTCGCCGTGCGTGGACGGGCTACCTTAGCTCCCGTCGAATCAGTGGTGCAACGCCGGATGCGGCTATTTCCAATGCCATTAGGGCTGTCGTCACTTGGCGCAAAAACGGCTGCCACGTGGCGAAGCGAATGAAGCCCATTCGCGGTTGCGATCGCACACCCGGTGAAAATCCGCTTCAGGGAATGCCGAGATCTGGCGGGCACCCTAATCACGCCTCGCTCTGTCCACTGCCTATTTTGTTGGGGTCGGCGGTACCTGCCTCGCCATGTGCGGCCTTGTGTGATCGCCACATTCCGGCTTTGACCGGCTTCAAGGCAGGACGAGATCCCGATGCTGGTGCCTGCGATGAAGACGGGCGTCGCATAGGCGAGGCTCGCCAGGTCCAAAGGGGCGCTCTCTTTGACGAGAGCCTTCGGCGACGCCGTGCCTACGCGTCGCGAGGGTCAGTTTGTGGAGGAGGTCACTGTGCGGCATGAACACCCCTGGCCGGCGCATGTCGCAAGAATGCATTCCCCTTGCGATTTGCCGGCAGGCCTTCCCAGCCGCGCGCCTATTGCCGATGCCGGTGCGACCGGTTCCACCGCGCTCGCCGGCAGGCAAAAAAAATCCAATGAGCCCCCGCGAGCTATCAGGGTTGTCCCCGATACCGGACCTTGAAGCCCGGCTGCGATGGTGCTGGCTGGCGCTCGTTGGCAAGACCGGCAAGTTTCGCTGGTTCATCGACGAGCTGAAGCTGGGGGAGAGATCGGCACCCCTTAGGTGCCGCCTGTCAAAATTTATCGCATCTGCCTTTGCCTTAGCCGATCGAGACAAGGCGTGGTTTGTCCAATCTGGAGACAGCAATGGCGCGGACTAGCAAAGTACCCTCGCCGATCGGAGGCTTGACCCAGCCACCGGCGAAGATTGAGGTCACGCTCACCGTCAACGGCGTCGAGGCTCACCTGCAAGTCGCGCCGTGGACGACCCTGCTCGACGCCTTGCGTGATCACCTTGACCTGACCGGCACCAAAAAGGGTTGTGACCATGGCCAATGCGGCGCCTGCACCGTCCTTGTCGACGGTCGGCGCATCAATTCCTGCCTCACTCTCGCGGTCATGAAGGACGGTGCGCAGGTCACGACCATCGAAGGCTTGGCGGCGAACGGCGCCCTGCACCCGTTGCAGCAGGCCTTCATCGAGCACGATGCCTTCCAGTGCGGCTACTGTACGCCGGGACAGATCTGCTCGGCGGCCGGCCTCATCGCCGAGGGCAAGGCCAAGACCAGCGATGAAATTCGAGAGCTTATGAGTGGCAATATCTGCCGCTGCGGAGCCTATCCCAACATCGTTGCGGCGATAGAGCAGGCCATGGGCGTAATGCGGGATAGGTCATGATCAACTTCGAGTATGCGCGCGCAAGCAGTGTGGCGGATGCGGTGCGTCAAATCGCCATGGCGCCTGGCGCGAAATTCATTGCCGGCGGCACCAATCTGATTGACCTGATGAAGGAGGACGTGGAGCGGCCGACGCGGCTGATCGACATTACAGCGTTGCCGTTGAAGGCGGTCGAAGAGATGAGCGACGGTAGTCTGCGCATAGGTGCGCTAGTGCCGAACACAGACCTTGCCTACCATCCGCTGATCCAACAGCGCTATCCGTTGCTGTCGAGTGCGATTCTCGCCGGTGCCTCGCAGCAGTTGCGCAACATGGCGTCTACCGGGGGGAACCTGCTGCAACGCACGCGCTGCCCTTATTTCTATGACGTGGTGACGCCTTGCAACAAGCGTGAGCCGGGAACCGGCTGCTCGGCGCGCAATGGCCTCAACCGCATGCACGCGATACTGGGCACTAGCGAAGCGTGTATCGCAACGCATCCCTCCGACATGTGCGTTGCGCTTGCTGCGCTGGAAGCCAAAGTGCATGTGCTGGGGCCCGCTGGTGAGCGCGCGATCCCGTTCGCGGAATTTCACCGCTTGCCCGGAGATACTCCGCAAATCGATAGTAATTTGCGTCGCGACGAGATCGTCACTGCGGTAGAGCTGCCCTCACCGGGCTTCGCCGACAACTACACCTATTTGAAGATCCGCGATCGCCAATCCTACGCCTTCGCGCTGGTGTCCGTCGCGGTGGGGCTCGAACTGAGCGGCGGCGTCGTCAGGGAGGCGCGGTTGGCGCTTGGCGGCGTTGCACACAAGCCCTGGCGTGATCCAGCGGCGGAAGCAACCCTGCGCGGGCAGACCCCCAACGAGACAAATTTCAAGCGTGTGGCCGATACCCTGCTGCGTGAGGCGAAGGGCTATCCTTACAACGCCTTCAAGATCGAGCTTGCGCGCCGCGCTCTGGTCCGCGCATTGACGCAGGCAGCCCAGGGCACGCCGCAATCACAATCCAACAAGAAGATTTTGTGAGCCGAGCAAGTGACCCGTTCCGTCGATGCCTGGCAACCTGCACGTGGCGCGGAGTTGTGGCTCGATCTCGACAGGGAGACAAGCAATGGTGGGTGAAATTAGCCGTCGCAATGTCCTAGGCGGTGCGGCCGCGGTCGGAACTGTCGGCTTGGGCGGCCTGGTCGACCCAGAAGGCTTGGGTGGCCCAGCCAGGGCAGTTGCGCAGGAAGGTCGAGGCCGCGGAGCAGGGTTGGCTTACATCGGCACGCCAACGTCGCGCCTCGATGGTCGTGCGAAGGTTACCGGGGCGGCGAAGTACGCCGCCGAGTACAACGAAGCCGGCCTGGCCCTTGGCCCCGGTCTCGCCCACGGCAGCGTCGTCACATCCGGCATCGCCAAGGGTCGCATCCTTGCGATCGACGCCGCTGCGGCGCTGCGCGTCGCCGGCGTGATTGCTGTGCTCACACACCAAAATCGGCCGGACATGGCCAGCACCGACGATGCCTACAAGGACGAGACCGCCCCGGAAGGCTCGCCGTTTCGCCCACTTTACGATGACAAAATCAAGTTCAGTGGCCAGCCGATCGCGTTGGTCGTGGCTGAAGAGCCGGAGATCGCGCGCTTCGCGGCGTCACTGGTGCGAGTACAATACGACGAAGCAGAGCACGTCACCGACCTTTATCGCCAACGCGAGGCGGCCTTCGCTCCCACCAAGCCCGGAGCAAGCATGTTCGGGCCCCCCAAGCCACGCGGCAAGGCCGAGGAGGCATTGGCGGCGGCGACGGTTCGCCACGCCGCCGAATACTACGTCCCGATCGAGCATCACAACCCGATGGAATTGTATGCCTCGACGGCGATCTGGCACGGCGACGGAAAAGTCACCGTTTACGATAAGACGCAGGGCGTGCAGAACGTCCATCGCTATCTATGCGGCGCACTCATCATCGAGCCGGATGATGTGCGCGTCATGTCACCCTACATGGGCGGCGGCTTCGGTTCCGGTCTGCGCCCGCAGTACCAAGTTTTGCTTGCCGCCCTAGCTGCGCGCGCGCTCGAGCGCTCGGTGCGCGTCGCCCTCACCCGCACGCAAATGTATGGGCTCGGCTATCGGCCCGCCATGTTGCAGCGCATTGAGCTTGGCGCCAACGGGCGTGGAGAGCTAGAGGCGATCACGCATGACGCGATCACGGTGACATCGCAATATGAAGACTTCTTCAGGCAGGAGACCGGCTGGTCGGGCCTGCTCTACGCGTGCGCCAACGCAAAGTACGAGCACAAGCTCGCTCGACTCGATCTAGCGACCTCGTGCGACATGCGCTGTCCGAGCGCCGCAACCGGGGTCTACGCGCTCGAGTGCGCTATGGACGAGCTTGCGGTTGCGCTCAAAGTCGATCCGCTCGAGCTGCGCTTGCGATGTTATTCTGATCGGGACCAGAACACCAATCGACCCTACAGCAGCAAGAATTTGCGCGATTGCTACCGCCAGGGTGCAGCGGCGTTCGGTTGGCAAGGGCGCAATGCCGAGCCGCGTTCTATGCGCGACGGCAGCGAGCTGGTTGGCTGGGGAATGGCGACGGGTGTCTGGGAAGCATTGCAGATGCCAATCGCGGTGCGCATTGCGCTCTCTTCCAATGGTCATGCGGAAGTTTCCTGCGCCACTTCCGACATCGGCACCGGCACCTACACGATCATGGCGCAGGTTGCGGCCGACATGCTCGGGCTGCCGCTGGAAAACATGAGCATCAAGCTTGGCGATTCGACGCTGCCACAATCGCCCGTTGAAGGTGGATCCTGGATAGCGGCCTCGGTATCGAACGGCATCGTCACCACCGCCTCCGCGATTCGAACTGAGCTGTTGCGCCTGGCAAAGCAGATGTCAAATTCACCGCTAGCGGACGCCGGCCCTGACGATGTTGTATTCGCTGCTGGCAAGCTTGTGAGCAAACGAGATGCTTCGCGCGCGGTGTCGATTGCCGATGCCATGCGCTATGGCGCGGTCGATCGCATCGAGCAGCAGAAGTCGACTTCTTTCGCCGATGACGGCTCGCACGCCCACAACACGCATTCGGCGATCTTTGCCGAAGTGAAGGTGGACGAACAGCTTGGCGTAATTCGCGTCACTCGTGTCGTCAACGCCGTTGCCGCCGGTCGCATCCTGAACACAAAAACGGCGAGCAGTCAGATCATGGGCAGCGTGGTGTGGGGTATCGGCATGGCGCTGCAGGAAGAGACGCTGATCGACCACAATTTCGGTCGCATCATGAATGCCAACATCGCGGAATATCATGTGCCCGTGAATGCCGACGTGCGCGACATCAAGGTGATTTTCGTCGATGAGGTCGATGACAGCATCAATCCGCTCGGCGTCAAAGGGGTGGGCGAGATCGGTATCGTCGGTGTCGCGGCGGCCATCGCCAATGCGGTCTATCACGCAACGGGAAAGCGCGTCCGGGATTTGCCGATTACGCTCGATAAATTGCAACGCTGATCGGTTTCACGCCGCTGCGGCAGCGGTTGGTGGTCTGGTCGCCCGCGCGCCGAGCAGCGCCGGCGCCGGGGGGAGGTGATCGGGGCCGCCGCAGGCGGGCGCGGGCCCTTTGCTCATGGCGACGTGTCCGGACACAAGTGCCTAGCGCGCGGTGACCGGTCGAGCAAAAAACGACGCAAAAAATCATGGGCTTGCGCCAAGCGGGGCAGAACCACAAAGAGCACCCGGCACGAAGAAGCACCCGGCCCCGCAAGCCGGGTGCTTCTCCAGGGTCTCCTGCATACCACCGCGGCGCCCGCTGCGCGTTCTTGGCATCCAGAAGCAAACGTGCTTTCGATAGGACTTGGCAGGGTTCTTAATTCTTCCCAACTTTGCCGCGGCCGTGAGCGAAGTGTGGCTTCGCAGCCACAATTTCATCGCTGCGCAGGCTGGGATCGAGATGAGGCCGCCCGAGACGTTGAGCCGCTCCCCGCAATAGCGGGTGACGCGCTCGCCTTGGCCAAGCCCCCTGTCCGACTTGAGGCGCGTCACCGCGGCAAGCGGCCGGGCCGAGCTGGCCGTGCGCTTGTTTTGCGCCCAACGGTCCTTACGGCCGGAAGCAAGCAATGCTTCGTTTTCGAACTGCGCATTCGCGTTGCGGGATTGGCAATCTTGGCCGCTTGACGGCGCTGGCGGTGCCGGCGGACGATCTTTGGCTCTAACGCCGCTCCCATCGACGAGCGAGTCGACGTCGACCTGGAGCTTTGCTAGGCGATAGCGAGCATGGGGTATAGCCAGCATGGGGTAGCGAGCGCCCCCAGCGCATGCAACCCTATCGCCGTTGAGACGGGGAGCGATCTCGAATGCAAGTCAAAAAGGTGATTTGGATTACGGGCGGCGGTACCGGCATCGGCAAGGCAACCGCCCTCGCCATGGCGGACCCTTCCGTCCACATTGTCTTGTCTGGCCGTCGCCAATCCGAGCTTGACCGAGGCGTGACCGCGGTTCGTGCTGTAAAAGGCAACGCCGAGGCGCACGTGCTCGATGTGAGTGATGCGAGCCAGGTCGCAGACGTTGCGCAATCCATTCTGGCGCGCCACGACCACGTCGACATCCTGATCAACAGCGCCGGGACCAATGTGCCAAAGCGCGCCTGGAATAGCGTGACTATGGAGGATTTCCGCCGCGTCGTGGACGTGAACTTAAATGGAGCCTTCAACTGCATCAGTACCGTTCTTCCCGCCATGCGCACGCGGCGCAACGGTACGATCATTAATGTGGCCTCGTGGGCGGGCTTCTACCTGACACGTCTAACCGGACCTGCCTACAGTGCCAGCAAGCGCGCAATGATTGCGATGACCGAGTCGCTGAACATGGAAGAGTGCGCCAATGGCATTCGCGCCTGCGTCATTTCACCGGGCGAGGTCGCAACCGAAATCCTTCAGACGCGCGCGGCGCAGCCTTCGGAAGAAGACATGCACCGCATGCTCCAGGCGGAAGATCTCGCGCAAACCATCAAACTCGTCTGCGATTTGCCACAGCGCGCGGCAATACATCAAATCGTACTCGCACCGACTTGGAATCGCATGTATCTGGGATTCAAGGAGCTTGGAATTTGAGCTGCCGTTGGACGGCAGGGCCGCGCGCGGACTCGACGGCTCAAGAGACGGCCCAGGGCTCAGGCGGAGGCTCACCGCTGTTGAGGTTCCCAGGACACTTCCGTTTTGGCCCCGGGCCAAATTGATCATCGGCGCCCGAGAAGCCGACATGCGCATGGATCAGGCAGCCCTCGGCGCGCGCCCCGCAAGGCGCTCCATGGCTCGTGCTAGGCCGAGCCGCTGCACGGAAACGAAAGTGCGCGCGATGCCGACGCTATTGCTCCGGTGCGCTCTTCAAAGTCGATAACCATTCCATTTGCAGTACCTTCGCCGCCAGCTCCTTGTCGATATGCGGGGCGATCAGCTTCTGGAATGCGGAGCGAACTTGCTGATACTCACGAGGGCAATTGGCTGCGCGTTCTGGCGGCAGATATTTGTTGTCAACGATGTCTTTAAACATTTCTGGGTTCGCTCCGTAGGCCATGCAAAGCAGATTGTAGAACCTCTGCGCCGGCAGACCGTGCACATCCGAAAAAGCCTTGATCGGTAGGATCACATTGGGGTTGTCTATGACGGACCTATATGAATAGGCAGCGCCGCCAATAAGCCGAGGTGCCTCATCCTTTCCAAGCAGCAGCATGATATAGGCAGAGAATTGATCGGCGACGTCTTCTGCGTTTCCAAACGACGGCACGTCGAGCATACTGAAAACCGCATGCCCAAACTCATGGGCAACGACGTATAAGAACTGGCCGACCATGGCGTCTTCAGGCGAGACGCCGGCAGCCGTCGTCGTCTTCGGAACATTCTGTCGTATCTCTTCCAAATATTCATAGCAAAGAGTTAACTCAGAGCCCCAATACCAAGCATTCGAGTGGCCATTGCATCCGGTTGTCTTGATGGTCAAATCCGTAGGCAGACGGAACGGGCCGAAAATCTCCTGCAGCTTCTCGAGCACGCGGTGCTTTTGCAACATTTCATAGAGCTGCTGGTGCGCCGGGTTTTGCGGCGGCACGTACTCGATGCGAATGCGCTGCGGTTGTGCGTTACTGCCGGCCAGGGCGGCGCCGATGACCAGACATAGCCACGTCGCGGCGGTGAATGTCAGCTTGGCGATGTGCATTACCCGGCCCCAGGGCTTGGATGCTGCGCTGTGGTAGCCGTTTCACCGATGCGTGTTGCGTCCGTCCATAGCGCCAGCCGTTCGCCTGCAGCCTAGTGTGCCAAACCCGATACCTGCATCCGCATTTTCATGCAGTTCTCAATGCGGCGGTCCCGCGAGGGCTCCGCGCTGCCTTTTTGCGCGCGATCCACGTCCGATCCGATATGCACTCGACCGTCCCTCGCACGTGGAGGTTGTGCATGCTCAGGGCCTTGGCCCGCGATCGAGCGCGACGGCTCGGGTCGGCGCACTCCTCGAAGGGGCCATGCCGCAAGTGAGCCGGCCGCGGCTCCCCCTCGCCGATCACGTCGGGCGAGGCGGCCGCGCGAAGGAAAACACCCTTAGTGTGTGGCCACACCGTGGGGTTGATACCGTTCGAGGGGGTGTCCGGCCTGGACCCAGGCATCAAATCCACCCAAAAGCGGGCGTATGCGCTTGAACCCAGCACGGCGCAGATGCTTTGCTGCCGTCGCGGCGGAGGCTTCATTGGGGCAAGCGCAATAGACGATCGTTTCCTGTTCGTGCGGATAGCTCTCCAACACTGCCTTAATTTCCGTGGGATGCGCCGCCACGGCGCCTGGAATGATGCCCCCTGCGGTACGCGCATCGAGCGGCCGCACGTCTAGGATTAAAATTTTCCCGCCGTCGGCCATGAGACGCCGGAGCTCATCCACCGTAATTCGGCTCATGCGCAGACTGCGGATGAACAGTTGGCGCTGAACCCATTTTGCCGCCATGTAAAGGCCCAGCATTGAAAGAGCGGCAAGGGCACCCCAAAGGCCAAATGCGGCGAGCTTGTCGATCACACTTATGATTTCGTTTTCGAACAGCCAACCGAATGTTGCGATGGCACCTACGAACAGCAATGCACCAATGGCGTCGAGCAGGAGAAAAAGCGGCAAGCGCATCTGGGTTATGCCGGCCATCGCCACCGAAAGGAGCGAAACGCCTGGTAAGAATTTAGCAAAAATGAGCGACAGGGGGCCGACCTTGGTCAGCATCGCTTCCGTTTGGCTCACGCAGAAGTCCGGGGAAAAGGAGACCTTGCAAACCATGGAGAGAATGCGGCGCCCAAACCGCTTGCCGCACCAATATTGCACCAGGTCTCCAAGCAAAGCTCCGCTGACGCCAGCCATGACCACGGCGGCGAGCCGATTGGGATGCTGGGTGCTCAGTGCCGCTGCCGCCAGCACGGTTGGAAGGGCCGGCAACGGCAGGCCGCCCTGGTTGAGCATGACGTTGAGAAAAACCGCCCAGGCGGCATTGGCTTGAAGCGTTGAGATAACGTCCTGCATGTCGAAATACTCGTTGCCGCTACTGTCTCCTGCAGCGCGCCTTTCGTCTACGCGTGAGGTCGGCGAACGCGCTCCTTGCTCAGCATGTTCGCAAACCATGCCGCTTCCTGCTCATGAGATGCGTCAGGCGCAAGGTAGCGCGGCAAGGGCCGCAAGCAACGCGGCAGAAGCGGATCCTCAGGATGGCCACAAAAAGTCCCTCCTCACCGCCACGCGCTGGCTTGCTGACCAAATGAGCGCTCCCGCAAGAGCAAGACTGGCCAAGCGATCACGTTCAGACCCTCAAGCAACTACCCGAAGCTGAGGCGACCTGACGACCGGTACAGCTGTGTCAATTGTGCGGCGTCCCCGCATGACGGTAGTCGGCTTTGCACCGAGGCGACCGCACACTAATATCTGAGCCGCCGTCGGGTGGCGGAGAATGAGTAACCCTGCAAGGCAACAGGCGGCGGTATCTATGAAGCGCACCGCTCTCCCTCCCATTCTCGCCGCCAAGCACTACGGTGAGGCCTCAACCTTCACGCCGCAAAATCTGCTGCGGGAGGCGCGGCGACAAAAGGGGATAGCAGAGGCTGACGTGCCGTCGGTTTGTGTACTCGACCCCGACGGTGACCTTGTCCGGCGCCTCAAGTCGAATGGGCGGGCACGGCTCGACCAGTCTTGGTCATGTTACCACACGCAGCTTTACCGACTGTCGCAAAACGACCTCGAGCTGGGCTTCGTCGGTTGCGCGGTAGGTGCGTCTTTTGCCGTCCTGGTTGCCGAGGAGTTATTCGCGTCGGGCTGTGACCTGCTGATCAGCATGACTTCGGCCGGCCAGCTCGTGGAGCTTCGCCCGCCTCCATATTTCGTGCTGATCGAACGGGCGCTCAGGGATGAGGGGACGAGTTACCACTACCTGCCGCCGGCCGAGTACAGCGCGGCAAACGCCCAACTGCTGGCCGCAACGGCAGATACGCTTCTTGCACGAAACCTAGCGGTCGAGCGCGGCGCGGTTTGGACGACCGATGCCCCATTCCGCGAGACCCGCACCGCCATCGCTGCCATGAAAGCCAAAGGGCTGCTGGCGGTGGAGATGGAGGCGGCCGCGCTCTATGCGTTTGCCGAGGCGCGCGGCAAGCCGGTCTTATGCTTTGCGCATGTGACGAACCAGATGGCGACTATTGCGGGTGATTTTGAGAAGGGCGAAGCAGACGGAACCGTTGATGCTTTCGCCATCATCGACGCTGCGGCGCGTGCCTGGCCGGGAAACCACTGAGGTCCTGAGACCTCCGCGGACGCGATCCCACGCCCAGCCTGGCCCGCGGACATTTTTTGCGCATTTCGAATTTGGCGGGGCGGGAAAAGGTAATCGGGCAGTTAGAATATCTCGTTCTGGTCACGTCATGGCATGGGTCGGCGCGATTAATGCGCTCCTTGCGCCGACCTCAGGTCCCAGTTTTCGAGCGCGACTGAGCAAACTGGCTCAGGCCGAGCAAAATCACCGACAGCGCGATGAGCAGTGTCGAGATCGAGGCGATGGTCGGATCGATCTCGTCACGTAGTGCGTTGAACATGCGCTTGGTCAAAGTCGCTTTGTCACCCCCGGCGATGAACAGCGAGATCACCACTTCGTCGAGCGATGTGATGAAGGCCAGAAGCGCGCCCGAGATCACTGAGATCCGGATCTGCGGCAGCGTCACCGTCAGGAAGGCCCGCGGCCGACTCGCGCCCAGGCTGCGGGCAACCATCTCCTGATTCATGTCATAGCTCTTGAGGCTCGAGGTGACGGTGATCACGACCAGCGGGATCGCCAGCACGGAATGCGCCAGCACGATTCCCGTTAGCGTGTTGTTGAGCCCCAACTGCGCGTAGAAAAGAAAAATGCCGATTGCGATCAAAATTGCCGGAATCACCAGCGGCAGGGTGAAGGCGCCGTAGGCCAGAACGGACCATCGGCTGCGCAATGTTTGCAGACCGTAGGCGGCAAGCGTGCCCAACGTTGTCGAGAGCAGCATCGTGAGAATCGCGGCTGCGAACGAGACATAGGTCGCCTCGCGCCATTCGATGGCGCCGAAATAGGCCGAGTACCAGCGCGTCGACCAGGCCGGAGGCGGGAACGACAGGTAGCGCGAGTCCGAGAAGCTTAGGGGAACTACCAGCAGGCTGGGTGCAATCAGGAACAGGACGATCAGGCCGACCAGCGCGTAAAGCCACAATCGACGCCGGTGTGTGATCTGGGTTTCCGTCGCTGGGTTGGCGAGCATGTCAGCGTGCTCCGGTCAGCTTGTCAAAGCCAATCGCGCGCGCCAGCAGCCAGAGGATGCCAAGCGTCAGTACCAGCAGGACGACGCCAAGCGCGCTCGCCGCGCCCCAATCTCCGTAGTAGGAGACGTTGCGCTCGATTTGCATGGACCACATCATGACGCGACCGCCGCCGAGCAGAGCCGGCGTGACATAAAAGCCAAGACAGAGAACGAACACAATGACAATGCCGGCGGCGAGGCCCGGCAGCGACAACGGCACGAAGATTTGCCAGAAGGCCTTCACTGGCGATGCCCCGAGGTTGGCCGCGGCCCGCATGTAGTCGGGATTGATGGCACGCATCGAGGCGTAGAGCGGCAGCACCATGAAGGGCAGCATGATGTGCACCATACCGATGGTCGTGCCGGTGAAGTTGTGCACGAGCTGCAGTGGCCCATCGATGAGGCCGAGCTCGGAGAGCCAGGTGTTTATGAGCCCGCGCCGCTGCAGCAAGACAAGCCATGCGTAGCAGCGCACCAGCAGCGAGGTCCAGATCGGGAACAGCACAAGAAGCAGCAGGATGGCAGCGATGCGGGGGCGCGCCTGGGCGATAACGTATGCGAGTGGATAGCCGAGTAGGATGCAGATGCCGGTGACGAGGAAGGACAGCTCGAAGGTGCTGGCAAGCGTCATCAAATAGGAGGGATGCAGCAATCGCACGTAGTGTGCCAATGTCATGCCGTCGGCGTCACGGAAGGACAGCCAAAACAGCCAGACTATGGGGGCGAGGGCGACAATGCTGATCAACAGGAGTGCCGGCAGCGCCAGGCCGCCCAGCAGCCATTGCTCGGCGCGTTCCTGTGCCCGCAGTTCGGCCGCGTTGCGACCGGCCTGGCCAAGTGCCGGGTTATTTCTGCGGGTCGTCGATGCGACCGCTGCGGTCATGGACGTCAGTCCTCCTCGGAGGGAACGATGATCGTGTCAGCCGGCGCGAGGCCGAGGGTGATGGGTGCACCCGGCGGCGGCGCGCGGTGCGCGCTACCGGCGGGTTGGCGGATTGCGATCGGCTGACCGTCGGTCAGGGACACATAAAGTAGCGAGCTTTCACCTTGATAGACGAACTCCTTGACCTGGCCGGGAAAGACATTGAGCTCGGCAGCATCTGCAGCATCGATGACCTTTAGCTTCTCCGGTCGCAGCACCAAAAATTGCGCTGCCGCCTGGTGTCGCGGCGGTTCCGCAAGCCGCATGACGCGTTCGCCGAGATGGGCCACGCCGCCCTTGACCTCGACCGGCAGAAAATGCGATTCGCCGATGAACTCGGCGATGAACCGGTTGTTGGGCCGCTCGTACAGATCCTGCGGTTTGTCGATCTGTCGGAAGCGGCCGTGGTTGATCACCGCAATGCGATCCGACAGGGTGAGCGCCTCGCGCTGGTCGTGCGTCACGTAAACCGTCGTCATGCCCAGGCGCTGGTGCAGGTGGCGCACCTCGATTTGCATCTGCTCGCGCAGCTTCTTGTCGAGGGCCGATAGCGGCTCGTCCATGAGCAGGATACGCGGCTCGAAAATGATGGCCCGCGCCAACGCCACCCGCTGCCGCTGACCACCGGAAAGCTGATCCACCTGGCGCTCACCGAGGCCTGCGAGCTGGACCATGTCGAGCGCGCGGGCGACACGCGCTTCGACCTCGGCGCGGGCGACGCCGCGCAGCTTGAGGGGGTAGGCGAGGTTGCCGGCCACCGTCATGTGGGGAAACAGCGCGTAGTTCTGAAATACCATGCCGATGTCGCGCTTGTGCGGCGCTACCAGGGTGACTTCTCGATCCCCGAAACGGATCTCGCCGCTGTCGGGACGGATGAACCCTGCGAGCACCATCAGGAGCGTGGTTTTGCCCGATCCGGACGGACCGAGAAGGGTAATGAACTCGCCGCTGGCGATCTCCAGGCTGACGTTGTCGAGCGCGGCCGTTCGCCCATAGGTCTTGGTGACGTCGCGAATCGAGATCGGCAGGGAGATGGTCGTGATCGTCATCGACGCGGCAACGGCAGCAATCCTTGTCAGGCGGGGGCGGCCACGCCGGCGTGAGGCAGCCGCCCGGTATTGGAGAGAGTGTCGCGGAGCGCCTACTTCTGCACGAACGCGTCGAAGCGCTTCACCATCTCGTCGGAGTTCTTGACCCACCAATCAACGTTGAGCAGGAAGCCTTTGCCAATGTTTTCGGGCGAGTTGGGAAGCTGGGCCGCCAGCTCCTTGGAGATTAAGCCGGTCTCGAAGGCGGCGAGGTTCGCCGGTGCGTAGTTGATATACTGCGGCAAGCGTGCCTGCACGTCGGGGCGCATCATGATGGCGATTGCCTTCATGGCAAGATCCTTGTTCGGGGCACCTTTTGGAATGAGCCAGCAATCGGAAACGAGCATCTGCTGCTCGAAAGTGATGGCGAGCGGCCCGCCTTTGGCCTCCTTCTCTTTCATCGCCGCCTGGATACGCCCGTTCCAGGCTCCGACCATGTCGACTTCGCCGTCCTGGAGGATCTGAGCCGATTGGGCTCCGGAGTTCCACCACACGAGCACGTGGGGCTTTAGCTCCTCGAGCTTCTTGAATGCACGGTCGACATCGATCGGGTAGAGCTTATCAAGCGCTACGCCGTCGGCGATCAGTGCCGCTTCGAGGTTGTAGATTGGATGCCGCCGCATGGAGCGTTGACCCGGGAAGTTCTTGGTGTCCCAAAAGGCTGCCCAGCCTGCTGGCTTCTTGTCGCCGAAGGCTTTCGTGCGCCAACCAATGGCAATCGAATAGACGATCTGCGAGATCCAATACTCGGTCTTCAGGTCCTTCGGTACGCCTGCGTCGTTGACGATGGCGGCATCGAGCTTCTCGAGCTTAGCTTCCTTTTCCAGGATGCCGCAGGTGTGGGCGCCTTGCGTCGACAGGTCCCAGGTGGGACGGCCGGAGGCGACCTGGGCACGGATGTCGGCGACACCGGAGGTCGTGTCCTCCTTGATGGTGATGCCAAGCTCCTTCTCGACCACGCTGAACCAGGCTTCGCGCTGTGCCTTCTGAAAAGCTCCGCCCCATGACGAGACCGTGATGCTCTGCTGCGCGAGGCTTTCGCCCGCGTCGAGCATCGTCAAGGCGCCGACCAGCGCCGCGCTTGCGACAACGAACCTTTTCATAGCCTTCTCCTCCACGCGGCGCCGATCCGACCGGCTTATTCCACAACCGCGAAGTTCACAGCTAGCTTTCCTGCAAGTCAAGGAAATCAAGCGCTTGCGTTGGAATGACCGGAGCCCAGGTTGCCTGGAAATCGAGCATTTGCAGGTAGTTCGATCACGGCTGCGGGCGCGGCCATTGATTTGCGCGCTCAAAGCGCAGCAAGCTTGCGAGGTCCACAGACGCGCGAGAGGGACGACCCGGCCCATGACCCTGCATTTCCAGCGCAGTGAATTCGATGCCCGGCTAGCAAGTGCGCGCGCTGCGCTGCAGCGCGAGAAGCTCGATGCCATTCTCCTGTTTGCCCAGGAGAGCCTGTACTACCTGACGGGCTTCGATACGAGCGGCTTCGTCTTCTTCCAGTGTGCCCTGCTCACCGCCGACGCCGGCGAGATCGTGTTGCTCACCCGCCGGCCGGATTTCGAGCAGGCGCGACGCACCTCGATCATCACCGACATCCGGCTCTGGTATGACGGGGAGGGGGCGGACCCTGCCAAGGATCTGAAAGCGATTCTCGAAGAGAGAAAGTTGGCGCGCCGCCGCATCGGCATCGAGCTGCGTACGTTCGGGTTGACGGCGGACAAATACGAGCTGGTGCGCCGGCGTCTCGACGGTTGGTGCGAACTGGTCGAGGCTTCCCACGTTGTCCGCACTCTGCGGCTGGTGAAGTCTCCGGCAGAGATCGCCTACGTGCGCCAGGCGGCCGAGCTCGCGGACCGGTCACTCGAGGCGATGCTGGCAGCGGCTTTACCAGGCGCCTTCGAGGGTGACATTGCCGCCGCGGGGGCGGCACCCATCCTTGCGGGGGGCGGCGATCCTCCACCGTCGGGACCCGTGCTCGGCTCGGGTGATCGAGCCCTGCTTGTGCGCAGCGCCACCGGATTCCGCCATCTCGACCCGGTCGACCAACTGACGATGGAGTTCGCGGCCAGCTATCGACACTACTGCGCCTGCCTGATGCGCACGATCGCCATCGGTAAGGCCAACGACACCCAGCGCAAAATGTTCGAGGTAACGCGCGACGCACTGGCGGCGATGACGGAGGCGGCGCGCCCCGGCCGGCCCCTGGGCGAGATCGATGACGCCCATCGTCGCGTCTACGACCAGGCCGGCTACGGCCAGGCGCGCATGGCGGCCTGCGGCTATTCACTGGGAGCGCTATATCGGCCGACCTGGATGGATGTGCCGCCGATGCTGTACTCGGGCAACCCGTTGCCGGCCGCGCCTGGCATGGTGCTCTTCCTGCACGCCATCCTGATCGACGCAGCCAAGAACTTGGCCATGTCGCTTGGCCACACCATTACCATAACTTCGACCGGCGCCGAGGTTCTGAGCCAGCTCGCGCCCACCTACACCGTCAGCAGCTGAGGCACCGGCCTTTGCCAGGGTGGCGCTCACGCGGCGAGAAAATCGTAGGCGGACAACGCGTGCGTGCGCACAATGTGCAGGAAGTCTTCGATATCGACGTGCTCGTCGAACGAGCCCATGCCGTTGGGAAATGGGCCGTAAACGCAGGCCTGAATGTTGCGATAACGCCAAAGCCGGGCGTCGGTGCCGCCGAGGCTCACGATCGGCTGCGGTTTGAAGCCGCGCAACTCCTCCACGTTCCTCTGCACGATACGGATGATTTCGCAGTCCGGGTCGACCCACGATGGCAGATTGCAGTTGGTCTCTCGAACGGTGGCTTCGGGAAACGTCTGCATGATCTTATCTACCTCGGTGAGCACCTGCTCCCGTGTCACCCCCAGCGGCAAACGGATGTCGGCCTCAAAGCTGGCGCTTGACGGCACCATGTTGACCTTCACACCGCCGCGGATGGTACCGATGTTGAGCGTCACTTTGTCGACGATACTGCCAGCACCGGGACCCATGGCGCGATCCATCGTTGCACGACCGGCGTCGATCGCGGCCCGGATGTTATCGGAAATCTGGGGTTTGATGTCGCCGAGCTTCTCGAGCTCGGCCGCGATCGCCATCGCGGTCTTGCTCGCACTTTTGCTGGCATGCGTATAGGCACCGTGCGCGCCGGCGGTGTTGACCGTGATCTGAAGCCACAGTGGGCCCTTTTCGCCGAAACGCACGCTGAAAGGACTCGACGGCTCGCCGTTGAGCAGCGCGTCGCCGTGCAGCTCCGGATGGTGCTCCATGAGATAGCGGGCGCCGTACGGACCAAAAGTTTCCTCATCGGAGACGGCGGTAAGGGTCAACCTGCCTTTCAGTGCAGCCTTGACATTGTGCAGATAAGCATAGGTAAAAATTGATGCGGTCGTTCCGGCCTTCATGTCGGCCACGCCGCGGCCGTATATCTTGCCGTCGACGATCTGGCCACCCCATGGATCGCGTGACCAGCCAGCGCCATCGTCGGCAACGGGAAACACATCGATATGGCCGTTGAGGACGAGATGGCGGCCGGGGTGGGCGCAGTCGAAGCTGCCGACGATATTGGGCATCTCGGGATGCGGCGAGATGATGCGGTACGGCAAGCCTCGCCGCTCGAGGAAGCCGGTAATGAACCTGGCGGTGTCGCGCGTGTCGCCGGGGGGATTGGGGCTACGGTGCTGAACGAAAGCCTGCAGGAAACGCACAAGATCATCACGGTCCCGATCGATCCAATCGAGCAGCTGCCGACGCCCCGAGTTCACCTCGATCTCCCTCTCTCAATCTCGATTCTCGTTCAAGCGCCACCTTCCGGCCACGCATTTTCCTCGAGGCGGCCCGCGCCAACGCGTCTGCCAGATGGGTCGGCGATCCAAGGCTTGTTGCTTCGCCCGCGATCGCCGATGCTGCCGGACAGCGCAATATCTGTCATTCTCGCAAAACCGCAAGCACGCCGACGCGTGCCGGCGCAAGATTGGGAACCGGGGCTGATGCGGAGAGGGGCGCCGTCGCGACCATGAAAGCACTACCAAAATCGTTGTGGGCGGCTACCGCCACGCCGGCCCCAACCCATCCGAGACTTGATGGCGATGTGGCGGCCGATTGTGTGATTGTGGGTGGCGGTTTCACGGGACTTTCGACGGCCCTCCACTCGGCGGCGCGTGGGCTAAGGGTAGTACTCATTGAGGCAAACGAGCCCGGCTGGGGTGCATCGGGCCGCAACGGCGGGCAGGTCATTCCCGGCCTAAAGCTCGATCCTTCCGAGCTGCGCGCCAGCTACGGTGAGGAGCGCGGTCGCAGGCTCACGGCAACGGTCGGGGCGACCGCCGACCTCGTCTTCAACCTCATCGACCGTCACGGCATTGAGTGCAACGCGCGGCGCAGCGGCTGGATCCAAGGCGCCCCGGGGCCGAAAGGCTTCGCCGAGGTGCACAATCGCGCCGAGGAGTGGGCCGCGCTGGGCGCCGACGTCGGCGTGCTCAACCGCGATGAGGTTCGCGCACGCGTCGGCGGTGGCGACTACGTCGGCGCCTTCTTGGACCGACGGGGTGGTACGATCAATCCTCTGTCGTATGCGCGCGGCCTGGCACGCGCGGCAGCGGCTGCCGGGGCTCAAATTTACGGCGGCAGCCCGGCTGGCGCACTAAAGCGGGCACAGCAGGGCTGGAAAGTGTTGACGCCCGCCGGCAGCGTAACGGCGTCGCATGCGGTGCTGTGTACGAACGCCTACACGGATCGGCTTTGGCCGGGTTTGGCGGAGACCGTGGTTCCCGTTCTTTCTTCGGTCGTTGCCACCGAGCCGCTGTCCGATAATCTCAGCAAGGTGATCCTGCCGGGGCGGGAGGGCGTGTCGGAGACGCGCCGCGTCCTAAATTGGTTCGGGATCGACCGCGATAGCCGGCTTATCTTCGGCGGGCGCGCGAGCCAGCGCGAGACGGAAGATGCGCAAGCCTTCAACCCGGTGCTGTCACGCCTAAAGCGCCTGTTTCCCATTCTCGGCGAGCCGCGGATCCAGTTTAGATGGTCGGGCTATGTCGCACTCACGACCGACCACGTGCCACACTTGCACGAGTTGGCTCCCAATCTTTATGCCGGTCTCGGCTACAACGGCCGCGGTGTGGCGATGTCAACCATGATGGGCAAGCTACTCGCCGAGCGGGTTGCGGGCGCGCGCGAGCACGACATTCCTCTGCCGGCGACGCCGATCGAGCGCATCCCCTTCCATGGTTGGCGCGCGACCGGCATTGCGCTGGCGATCGGCTGGAAACGGCTGCAGGACAGGCTGAACCCATAGCAGTGAGATCGCTCCATGCGCGTAGGCATCGAGGTCGGCGGCACCTTCACGGACCTGGTCGCCATTGGACCTGACGGCATCCGCCTAACCAAGGTGCCGAGCCTGCCACACGCGCCCGACGAGGGTGCCTTCAACGCCCTCCTCGCCAGCGGGATCGCCATCTCGTCCATTGAGGAGCTCGCGCATGGCTCTACCGTTGCCACCAACGCGGTGCTGGAGCGCAAGGGTTTCCCGACGGCGTTCGTGACCACCAAGGGCTTTCGCGACATCCTGGCTTTGCAGCGGCACGGGCGTTCGCGCATCTATGATCTCGAATATCAGAAACCCACGCCGGTGGTGACGCGGGCAGCTTCCTTTGAGGTCGCCGAGCGCATCCTCGCCGACGGCACAATCGAGATGCCGCTAGATGTTGCCGAGCTAACTCGGTGCTTGTTGCCCGCCCTGAAGGCCGGCTGCTACCAGGCCGTCGCGATCTGCCTTCTCAACGCCTTCGTCAATCCAGCTCACGAGAGGGCGCTACGCGACCATCTGGCCGATGCGCTGCCCGATCTGCACGTCACCATCTCCTCCGATATCACCCGAGAGTTTCGCGAGTTCGAGCGTGCCTCGACGACGACGCTATCGGCCTATGTGCAGCCGGTCATCGACCGCTACATTGAGCGCTTCCGCCAGCGGTTGGCGGCGGCGGGGTTCCGCGGCCGCTTCTCAGTCATGCAGTCGAATGGGGGCCGCCTGCCGGCGCAGGCCATGCGCGCCAACGCCATAAATGCCCTGTTGTCGGGTCCGGCCGCGGGCGTGATCGGGGCGGTACGGCAGACGGGCCGCTCCGGTTACCGCAATATCGTCACGCTCGATATCGGTGGTACCTCCACGGACGTGTGCGTGGTGACCGGTGGCGCGCCCCAGCTGACCCAGGAATTTCATATCGACGGCTTGCCGATCCGCATTCCTGTTCTCGACATCAATACCATCGGTGCCGGCGGCGGATCTATCGTCTGGGTTGACGAAGGCGGTATGCTGCGCGTCGGCCCACGCTCGGCCGCTGCCGATCCGGGGCCTGCCTGCTACGGCCGCGGCGGTACGCTGCCAACGCTCACCGACGCTCACGTCGTGCGCGGAACCGTGCGTCCCGAGGCCTTTCTCGGCGGCCGCATGCGGATCGATGCTGTCGCTGCCGCACGTGCGTTGGAGCCGATCGCGCAACGCTTTGCTCTCACGTTGGAGGCGGCCGCCGATAGTGCCGTGGCGCTCGCCAATGCCAATATCGTGCGCGCCATCCAGCTGATCTCGACCGAACGTGGCCACGACCCACGCGACTACGTGCTCGTGCCCTACGGCGGTGCCGGCCCCCTGCATGCCGCAAGGGTGGCGGAGGAGCTTGGCATAGCCACGATCGTGGTTCCACCCGCAGCTGGTATTGTCTCGGCCTATGGGCTCATCGCCTCGGACTTCGTGCTGTACGAGAGCATGACGCGCAGGGCTCTGGCCGACGACAGCGCTGCCGACGTGCTGCGCGAGGTATTCCGGCAAATGCACGGCCGAGCGCGCGCGCGTGCCGAGGCGAGCGGTGTGCGGGGCCGGCTCCTCTTCACGCTGACGGCGGAGATGCGTTACGTCGGGCAGGCCTTCGAGGTGCCCGTGTTATTCGCCGAGTTGGAGCTGCAAAATCTGAGCGCGGCCGACGTGCACAAGAGGTTTGCCGATGCCCATCAGCGCGTCTATTTCTTCGGCGGCGAAGCGACAAAGCCAATCGAGTTCGTGTCCTTTCGCCTTGGCGCTACCGCACCCCTCGAGAAGCTGCCGCTGCTCGCCCAATCGAAGCTGCCGGCAGCACCGCCGCGTGCGATCCAAGTTTTTGACGGAAAGGCTTGGCGGGATGCCCGCTTGTTGGGCCGCCAGGCGCTCGCACGGGACCAGCGCCTGTCTGGGCCAGCACTGATCGAGGATCCAACCTCGACCCTCTACCTGCCCGCGGGGTGGACGGGCCGGTCCGATGACAACGACAACACCATCCTGGAGCGGCAGTGACCCATGCAGGAACGCACAACCGAGCCCGACGTCCGCGCCACAGCCGAGGCGATGCTCGACCCGGTCGACTACGCCGTGATCTCCCAGGCCCTGATCGCGATTGCGCGTGAGATGGGAACCAAGCTCATCCGGTCGTCCTATTCAAATATCGTGCGTGAGGCGCAGGATGCATCTGCCGCGCTGTTCGATGCTGGAGGCAATGTCGTCGCCCAGGCAGAGCTGATCCCCATGCACCTGGGCTCGATGTCGGAAATTTTCCGAGCCTGCGTGGACCAGTGTCCGACCAGCGACCTCCGGTCAGGCGATTTTTACATCAACAATGATCCCTACGGCGGCGGCCAGCACCTGCAGGACGTCTTCATCTTCACGCCGATCTTCGTCGCTGGCCGCATCGTCGCCTTCGCCGGCACCGTGGCACACCATCTCGATCTCGGCGGTGGCAATCCCGGCATGACGCCCGATGCGGTCGACGTGCACGCGGAAGGCATCATCATTCCGCCTTCACGATATAGCTATGAGCGCGATTGGAACGGAGGCCCGCTCGAGCGGCTCATTGCTGCCAACGTGCGTGTGCCGTCGCAAACCATTGGCGACTTTTATGCCCAGTTCGCGGCCAATGCCATTGGGATGGCGCGCATGGTGGAACTCTGTGCGCGATACGGTGCGCCGAAGGTGGTAGCTGCTATGCGCGAGCTGATGAGCTACTCGGAGCGTCGCTTCCGGGCCGCGCTGCGCGCCATTCCCGATGGCGTCTACCATGGCGAGGACGCGGTCGACGACGACGGACTCGACCAGCAGCCGCTGGTGGTGCAAGCGACGGTCGCGATCAAAGCCGAGGCGATCACGATCGATTACGCCGGTACCTGCGGGCAGGTGCGGCGCAACCTCAACTGCCCGTGGGCCTCCACAGTGTCGGCGACCCTTGCGGCCATCAAGTCCGCGCTGACCAGCCCCGACATCCCCTTCAACGAGGGATTCAAGCGGCCGATCACGGTGACGGCGCCAAAGGGGACCCTGGTCAATCCGAACTACCCCGCGCCCGTGCGCGCGCGCTTGCTGCCCGCCTATCGCTGCTTCAACGCCGTGCTCAAGGCCCTGGCGCAGGTGGTGCCAGACCAGGTGATCGCGGGCGGCAATGATTCCACGCATGCCCTCGCCATTTCGCACCTCGGGCCTAAAGGGTATCGGGTGTATCTGGAGATTTACGGCGGCGGCTTTGGTGGTGGCCCGCGGCGTGACGGCTGCGATGCGGTCGACAGCGCACTCTCCAACTGCACCAACACGCCGGTCGAGGCAACGGACATGGATTTCGACCACTTCCGGGTTATCGGCTATGGACTGCTGCCCGACACAGGAGGGCCCGGCAAGCACCGCGGTGGCCTGGGCCTCTTCCGCCGCTTCCTGATCCTCAAGGACGGAGCCAACTTCGCTACCTATACCGATCGCGTCCGCCTCGCACCTTACGGCCTGTTCGGCGGCAGTGAGGGAAGCCGCACGCGCATCGAGATTGAGCGTGATGGGCGCATCATCAAACTTAAGAGCAAGGATCGCCTCGATCTCAAGGCTGGGGATATTTTGACCCTCTACTCGTCGGGCGGCGGCGGCTACGGCCCAACTGAAGGCCGCGACAAGCGGCTCGTCGCCGAGGATCTGAAACAAGGCTACATCAGCCCGGCCGCGGCGGCTCGGCTTTACGGATGGACCGGTCGCACATGAGCGAGCTGCCAGGGAGCGCACGTGCCATCATCATCGGCGGCGGTGTGATCGGCTGCTCGGTCGCTTATCACCTAGCCAAGCTTGGCTGGCGTGACGTCGTGCTGCTCGAGCGCAAGCGGCTTACTTCGGGCACTACTTGGCATGCCGCCGGCCTGATCGGCCAGCTGCGTGCCACCGCCAACATGACCAAGCTAGCCCGCTACGGCGCCGAACTCTACGCCAATCTGGAGGCGGAGACCGGCGTCGCCACCGGCTTCCGTCGTGTCGGCTCGATTTCGCTCGCACTCACGAGCGAGCGGTTGGAGGAGCTCAAACGCGGCGCATCGATGGCGCGTGCCTTCGATGTGGACGTCGAGGAGATCTCGGTGGCCGAGGCGGCGCGGCTGCATCCCTTGACGGATATGACCGGCGTGCTGGGCGCGATCTACCTGCCCCGAGACGGACAAGCCGACCCCGGTAACGTCGCGCTTGCCATGGCGCGTGGTGCCGCCAAGGCCGGCGTTGCGATCCGGGAGAACGTGAAGGTCACGGACATCGTGATCGACAGGGGCCG